>Ga0209163_1000154_pt1 | contig 166205 bp, 141 predicted proteins | sample MTBAKSrepl2MetaG_FD_187457 | JGI IMG/M metagenome (GOLD analysis project Ga0209163, IMG submission 187457) | Enrichment culture microbial communities om Arthur Kill intertidal strait, New Jersey, USA, that are MTBE-degrading - MTBE-AKS2 (Arthur... | ecosystem: Environmental > Aquatic > Marine...
AAGAAATGGAGCAGGGGGTCATAGCAGGCCGGGTCCAAGAAGAGCCAGCGAACGAAGCTGGAAACCCCCTGGTGATCTAGGCGGACGAGAAAGCCCACCATCACAATAAGGAACCGGAAGAAAGCCGCTTGCCTGCAGAAGCAGGGGCGGAACTGGTAAAGCACTTTCTCTAATAAATTCAGCATGATGATGACCTCCTTTCGCGATTATGGGGTGGTCATCATATGTAGCCGATTTCATTGGGAAAGTCCACAACCTAATGTAACAGCTTGATTCTTCAGCGTTTAGGAACTTGTCTTAAGAACTTACGACTGACCAGTTGTTGTGATGCTCGCGTTGCTCGTGCAGCGCGAGTTGGAGACATGCTGGGCGGAATTGGATATGACTGTAAGAGGGTATAGATGAACTGGGATCCATCCACATGGAAGATGTTCATATAGGAAGCACATGCATCCAGAAGATTCCGGGGCCAAATAGCATCGGTAAAGAACTCCTCGAAAAGGCGGGAATAACATTACCAACCGTGCTTCCCTCACGAACGGCCAATGTGCACACAAAAAAGAAACTGCCATCTGAAAGAATTCAAAAATAATACGGATGGTTAAATGGAGCCATCCGTTTCGATTTCGGGGGAAGATCCGTCGCAACGCCGCGTTGTTCGCCGCCAGACGTGGAAGCCCGGATTGTAGTTGTGCCAGAACCCCTTCCATGGATTCGAATACGCGATTGGGGAACTCCTTCTCTCGCAGTTCATCCCACACGTGCTCCTGCGGGTTGAGTTCAGGAGAGTAGCCTGGCAAGCGGTGCAACCGGATATTTTTGGGAACCTCAAGTTCCACGGATCTGTGGGAACTGGCTCCGTCGACAATCATAACAATGAATTCATTGGAATGCGCGTGGCTCACTTGTGCGAGAAATTCATTCATCCTCAGGGTATTCATCTCTTTACTGATCATCCAATCTAACTCACCTTGTATGGGACTGACGGCACCGTAGACGTACACAAACTGACGCTCGTAGCCATTATCCACCACTGGACGTGATGGAAAGGGCGACCACCAACGTCGAATGCGGACCATCCGACCGAATCGTGTTTCGTCCTGAAACATCAGCCGCACCGGACGACCGTTGACGTCCTCGCGTTTTAGCAGGGCAGCCAGATCCTCCGGGAGTTTTTTTCCCATGCCTCCTGCACAGCGAGGTCGCTTTTGGGATGGCGGGTGTCAGGAGCAACCTTCCGCCACCCATGCCGAGCCAACAAACGGTAAACGACAGTGGCTGAAACAGGCCGGTCCAGGTGTTGGGCAAGCGCCGCCCGGATTGGCGACAAAACCAGCACCTGGCCCTTCCGGGCCAAGTCGATCCAGGGTGCGAGGAACTCTCGCTCTTGGTGCTCGGTCATCAAAGCCTGACGCCTCCCACCCCAATTCCTCTGGGCAGGCGGCACCGGACCGCACCTGTTTCTGAAGCTTTGCTGTAGTCGCGGCACGGTCGCCCGACTTACTCCAAGCACCCGCGCACTTTGCTCCAGCGTGCTGCCAAATTCGGCCGGCAAGACAATGCTCAAAGCCTCGCGTAGTTCAGTGGCGTCCTTGGTGTCGCGCAACACTTGGCGGGCGCGACTGACAATTTCCGGATCTGTTTTTCGTGGTTGTGCCATGAATACATTATGGCACAATTAGTCTCATCTTGAAAGCGAATTAGAATGAATGCGCCCGTTTGTGGACACGGGCAGTATGACCGGACCGGCTCACGTCACAACCGGTTTCCATGGGCGACACCGTCGAGCCCCCGGTATGACGCAACACATATTTCTCGATAAAAACGAGTCTCTTACTCCGTGCGTCGACCTGGCGTACGGAACACCCGGTGGATGCATGCCAGTTTAACCTGGTAGAGGATCGCCACGATACGGTGGAGACACCGCCTCCGGGGCGCTTCCAGATCCACAGTCCGCGGTTGTGGTCCGAGGCGGTGTTTTTCGATACGCACCACCTTGCCCAGAAGCCGTTCGGGTGAAAAGGGCGGATCGTATCCGAGCAGGGCATCCCCCTTGACATGAAGACTGGGACCCTCGGGAACTCGGAGCACTCGGATGAACCGGTGCACCACCGGACCGTCGTCGCTCCGGTAAAACACCAGATCTCCACGCTGCAGGTCGGTCCAGGCCGCCGCCTGGATCGTGACCACATCGCCGGGGTTGATCAGAGGAGCCATGCTCCCCCCGGTCACCCGTATCCGGAATCCAGCCCCCTGGGCCAGAATCTGTTCGGCCAGGCCCACGATGTCCGGCCCATTTCCGCCCCGTGAGGACTCCGGACGACGGCTACCCCGCCGTCGAATTCGCAGCAAATTGCGCAAATACATCCACGATCTCGCGGGTGGGCCGAAAGCCCATTTCAAAGGCCGGCACACGGCCGACCAGTTCGTGGCAGAACTGGAGAATGTCGGGGAAAACCAGCCGGTCGAACCAAACGATCGAGGTCACGGGCAGGATTCGCTCCAGAGCATCCTGCACGGGGATCGGGCGGACCCAGTTGCGGGGGGACTTGCGGAGAAAAAAAATGCCCTCCAGGGGCGCCGACCTGTTCGATGCGATCCGCGCATCCCCGGGCCATGGGGTTCCGAAGGCCCTGAAGCCTTCCGGCGTGTTCCGCACCACGATCCGATCGTCGCTGAGAAGATCAACGGCGGTATTTCCGGCGAGCAGCCGCGTCAAGGTGCTCTTGCCGGCCCCGGATCTTCCGGCAAAGAGGTAGGCCCTTTCCCGGTGCCGGCCACCTGCGGCATGGAATATGGCCCCGCCGCGGCGGGCAAGCAGATAGATGCACAGAAGCTGATCCAGGGGATAGACCACCGGGTTGGACAGGCTTCCCCTATCCCCGTCCGGGACGAGCAACGCATCGCTGCAATGGATCGTGACATGGGACAAATCCCGATCCGTCCGGGCGATCCAAAGGGGGGGGGCGTTCGGATCAGGTGCAAAAACGAAAGACAGCCTGTCCGCACCGCGATGGAGAGACCACGCCTGGCCGCTGCTGAACACCCTGGGAAGATCGTCCACCCCGGGCAAGGGCCCGATGCGCAGGTCCACCGGGATCTCGTCGCAGGCGCCCGCAGGATCGGCCTCCCGCACAAAAGGCCGGTAGGAAGCGTCGTAAGGCAGGATCCGTAAACCTACCGGTGCACGGATGGCCCACACGAGCCGGGCGATTTGGAGTCGGATCCGCCTATCCACGGCCGTCGTGCATCCGGCATGTCGCCGATCCGTCAGGATCCGTGCGCGAAGCAGCGCCGGGGAACCCGGCAGTGCGGAGCCGGGTTGGCAAACCCCCGGACGTTCTGGATCTTGCAGCCGACAGCCAGCACCTCCTCCGCGGCAAGATCGATGGTGCGCAGCCGCGGCTTGCCGTAAGGCTTCTTGTGTGTTCCCGCGTTGTCATCCTGCTTCATGTCCCTCTCCTCGCGTCATTTGTGTGATACGGGCATACCGGAGCCCACCCATGGCGCAGATGTAGCCCGACGCAATGTCTTCCGCACCGGTTTCCAGACGGAACAACCCCGGACAGTAGTCGCACAGAATCCGCTGTGCGCATCGGCAGCAGGGAAATTCCCGTAAGGCCTCCCGCGCATCAAGGTCGGCCATCTGCTTCCATCCCTCCGCAAAGGTTCCCCCGGCCAGGCAGTAACGCGGGCTGTCCGCCATGAGGCAAGGCGTCAGTTCTCCTGCGGGATCGATGTGAAACGTGGTATGCCCGGCACCGCAGTGGTAGAGCGCCTCCGGGATCCGAACATGGCACATGCTCCGGTAGAAGCTCCGCCACTGCCCCAGCACGTTTTTGTCCGCCAGCTCCACGGCGATGGCCTCTTCGGGTGGGACCCGCCATTTCAGGGGGTGCCTGTCGCCGTTTAAGCGCGGAAACAGGGCCGCATCAAACCGGAACCCCACGCCCAGACTCACGGCGATCCTCCGCATGGCCGCCAATTCGTGCCGGTTGACGGTCATCAGCAAGGTCTTGAGGTCTACGGGTATCCTGCGCGCGAGCAGGGCTTCGATGCCGTCCATGCAGCGGCGGAAGGAACCCGGCACCCCGGTCACCCGTTCGTAGGTCGGCGCCGTTGCCCCGTAAAGGGACACCTCCACCTTCCGTGGCGGCAGGTCCTGGAACAGATCCAAGATGGGCTCCCTCATCCGGGTGCCGTTGGTAAACACCGAGACCAGCATCCCCTTGTGCCGGGCATACCGGTAGATCACCCCAAAGTCGCTTCGGAGCAACGGCTCACCACCGGACAGGAGCAAAAAGAGGCACCCGGCCTCGGTGACCGCATCGAGGATACGAAGCCATCGGTCGGTGGAAAGTTCCTCTCGGTTCGACCCGCCCGCCCGATCGGCCTCCGAGAGATAGCAGTGCCCGCAACGCAGGTTGCACCGGTGGGTCAGGTCCATTGCTCCGGATACGGGCACCCGCTGCGCTTCGACCTGGGCGTCGAGCCTGCGCAGGTAATCGTCGTTGCCGGGCAGAGCGCTCTGCGTGCAGTCCATCAATGCACCCGCACCACCAGGCCGGCCGCCTCCAGCTCCCCGAGAAACTCACGAACATCTGCGCGCGCGGTATGGGGGGCGACATCGAACGCTTCCACAACAGCGGCCACCAGTTCGGCAAAGCCCCTGTCTCCATCGATGCGGCCCCACACGGTTTCTCCCACCGGATCCAGTGCGAAAATGCGCTGCAGATCGGCCATGTTCCCGCGTATGGGCACCAGAAGGGTTTCGTCGGCGACCTTGCGCGTCACGATGTCGTCCGCCTGTCTGTAGACCGGGTCCATCAAGCGTTCTCCAGTCACGGGCAGCAGCGTCGGATCGCCCAGCAGTGTGTAAATGGCCGTCATGCTCCGATCCGGAACCGCTGAACCATAGGTCCGGAGCGCGCCGACCGTGGCGTACCCAAGCCGGACAACGCCCCCGGAAAACAGTGCCGCAAAAGTGGATGTCATGATCGTCGGCATCCGGTTGTTTGCATACCCCTCGTTGTCTTTGCAGTCAAAGGTTCCCGTGCCCACGAGCAGCACATAGGCCGGAGGCAGAGACCAGTTTCGGAACGACCCCCGTGGGTCTGTCCGAACTTGTCTTTCGATTGTGACAAATCGGCACGCATCGGATGATCCACCCTTGGGGGCACTCTTATGATGAGTTCGCAAGACGTGCCTGCGAGCCCGGGGTCTTTGCAAGCCGATTTATTCTACACCGGGGGCATCTGTTTGTGAAGGGCCGCCCCCCGATACGAGAGGGTGAGTGGGCTCCGACAGCGATTCCACCCTGCCCCATACGGCCACTGGGCTCGTGCTTACTCGGCACGGACCATGCCTGGGAAGATGGTCCCCAGGGCCTTTTGTGCCAAGGATGGTGGCGTCGGCGATCCATCGCCGTCGGACGGTGTTTTCCCTCGTTGATCCGAACAGGATAGGCTGCTTTTATGATATAGTGCGCGTGGTCACACATTGCGATCTGCTGGGATTCCCCTCACCCTCCGGGAGGGCCGGGATAAGCGTATAAGAGCGCAGTTTGTGGAAGCGCGCACACACTATGCCGGCCGGAATGGATCCATCCGCCGTGAGGCCGCACGGCAAGGGTGCCATGGACCCGATGATCGAACACAAGATTCTGGCCGCAGCCATGGAGCCGCGGCCCGGGCCGGTGCAACACCGGCTTCTTAACCGTCTGTTCCGCTACGGACCGGATGCTGACCGGCTTGCAGCCCTGGCCCTGATCAACGGTATGCCCGGCCTCCTCTACGTCAACCTGTCCAGCGCCCGACTGCTCGATCGCCTCTCCCAGTGGGGCGCGGGGGTCTTGAAGCGTGCTTACTACCGAACGGCCGCCGGCAATATCCGCCTGCTGGAGGACCTTGGACAGATCCTGGAGCGCACCGAAACCGCCCGCATTCCCGTGGTCCTGCTCCAGGGCGCGTCCATCGTTCTGGAGGCCTACCCGGATGTGGGGCTCCGACCCATGGTGGATCTGGACCTATGGATCCGGGCAAGGGATGGGGAGCACGTTTTCAGCCTGCTGGCAAACCTGGGGTATGCCCAGGATCCCACCTATGGGATGACCTTTCGGCGGGGCCCGACCACCCTGGACCTGCACACCGATCCCCTCGGAGGCGGGCGCATCGCCGCCCGTCGGTTTCTGTTGGCGGTCGAGCCGGAGGATCTGTTCCGACGGTGCCGCGCCATCCGTGTTTCGGGGAAAAGGGCCCTCGTACCCGACGACCCCGACCGGATCGTGCTGCTGGCGCTCCATGCCCTGAAGCACGGCGTAGACCGGATGATCTGGCTGGCCGACATCCGCAATCTTGTGGCGGGATGGCCGAAAGATCGCTGGACCCAGCTAAGCCTCCGTGCGCAACGATTGGGCCAGTCCAAGGCGGTGGCCTGCGTTCTGCGGCTCCTTTGGACCGTTTCGGGGGAGCGACCCACCGGGGCAGCGGCTGCACTCGATGCACAGGCCCGTCTGAGCCCCCCGGTGCGATGGGCCCTGCGGCGGTACGCCGCGCGCGGGGCCCTGCCCCAGTGGATCCCCTTGTTTTTGGCGTCCAGGAGCCGACCAGTCGGTCGGATCGCCTACCTCTTGGAAACCCTCTTTCCGCGGCCAGCAGTGCTGAGGCAGGTCTTTGGCCACCCGGCACAGGAAGAGCGCGCCCGGCTCTACATTCGGCGGCTGGGGCAGCTCGCCGGCACGGCGGTCGGCACTGTGAGGTCCCGCGGGAAAGGACCCGATCTGCCGGAGCCCGGCGGCTCCGCCCTCATGCCGGCATGCGATATAGGAGTACGGCATGGGCCAGGCCCTTTTCCACCTTCTGCACGATGATAAGGATACCGACGATCAGCTAAAAGGGCTCAGTGGTCTCCGGTATGATAAACGCGTCGGCCCCCACGATCCCTGTTGCCACCGAAGTATACCTTCCGCGTTCACACGTGCGCTTCGGGCCCCTCAGCCCGGCCCTTTCGCGGAAGGGCCGGGGGGATGAAGACCGACTCACCCTGAGACCCTCCCAATCTCAAGACCAACCCGTGGCACATTTCGTGCTTGCATAGAGGGAAACACCGCAAGCGGCGCCGGGAACAACCCGGGGTCGCTGTTTTCGTTGGGCACGGTGACGATGCCCGGCATTCGCCGTGGGCCATGGGCGGACCGAAGAATCGGCCCGGCACGCGGCGCCCTGCTGTAACGGTTCTTGGGACGCACGGGCCGAACCGGCTTGTCCCACCGGTCCAATGGGTGTCAGGTGGCAGATGTCACCTGTCATGCGGCCGATGACAGGTGCCGCAAGACACGAGGGCCTCACCGGACTCCCAACAGGTCAAAGGTCACAACGCGCGATAACAGGGCCTACGGCTCCTTCCGGGTCGGCGAACGGCGATGTGACAGAAAGGACATGCGCACCCCTTGCCTTACCGGCCTGGTTGCTGCTCGGCAAGCTCTTCGCTCTCTGAGTGACGGGGCCTGAAAAGGCCCGCAAAGAAAAAACAGGAGGCCATGCTATGGCGGACAAGCAAAAACAGAAGCCCACCGGTTATGACAAGTACATCGACTGGAAACTTTTCGTCATCCCCCTGGCATTTGTTGTGGTTCTCTGGATCATCCCCACTCCATCGAGCATGCTGGACGTGGGCGTGGAGTACGCTCTCGGACCGAAGGTGGTGCAGGAATTCTATGCCGGGGAGCTTTTCGGAAAGGACCCGGACGACTGTGTGCAGTGGCAGATGCTGCTCGTTCGGATGCTGGAGATGAGTGTCCGCCAAAGCTCCGTCTCGTACAACACGTTCATGAAACACGACGTTAAATGGTGCGAAAAACAGAACATACCCGCAGCGCCAAGGCACATGACCCAGGTGAAGGAATACGTGAAGGAGAATCTGCCGCCCGAGAAGTTCGAGGACCTCATCCGCAGGGGCATCAAGGTCCGTACCGAAGACACCACCTTTGAGCGCCTTCCGGAAAAAGACAGGCAGCGGGCGGCCAAGGCGGGCAAACAGGTGGCTGTGGCCGTCGGCATTGCCGGGTTCGTGGTCCTGAACTTCATCACCGAGGCCATGCCCCTTCCGGTCGTTGCCTTCTGCGTGGGGATACTGGGGCTCATCGGCGGGGTTTTCGACAGGGAGACCATGCCGAGCCTCTACTGGTCCGACGCCACCTGGTTCATCATGGGCAGCCTCATGTTCGCAGGCGCCTTCGTCAAGACGGGGGTGGACCGCCGCATCGCCATGATGATGTTCGGCAAACTCAAGAACCCCAGCCTCAAATGGGTCACCCTGATCATCATCCTCGTCATCTCGCCCCTCACCATGTTCATGTCCGACCATGCCCTGGCGGCCATGTTCCTACCCATAGGCATCGCCATGTACTTCACCGCCATCCAGGACCTGGGAACCGAGGACCGAGAGCTTGCCAAGATGCTCATGATCTGTATCGGCATGGCCGCCAACCTGGGGGGGTCCCTCGCTCCCTCGGGCGCGGCCCGGAACATCATCATGATGAGCTACACGGAGAACATGTACGGCGTGATGATCGGTTTCGGGCAGTGGTGCCTGTACTGCATGCCATTTCTCATCCTGTCCATGCCCGCGTTGTGGGTCGTCATCAACTGGCGTTTCAAACCCCAGGTGACGAACCTTTCCGCCGCGGTGGCAGTGGTCAAACGGGAAGTGGCCCGGGAGGGGAGCAAATGGACCCGGTCCCAGAAGCTCGCACTGGGGATCTTCCTTCTCACCCTTTTCGGCTGGATCACAGAGAGCAACCTGCTGGTTTCCCTCACCGGCATCCGGTTCGGCATAGGGGCGATAACGGTGTTGGGCGCGGTGCTCTACATCCTGGCCGGCGTGGTGAATTGGAGGGACTACCAGACCCGCGTGGATTGGGGGGTGGTCTGGCTGTATGCCGGCGCCATCATCTTCGGCGCCCTGCTGATCAAGACCGGTGCGGCCTACTGGCTAGCCCGGACCGTCATCGCTTTGGTATCCCCACTGGGGCTGGACAGGGGCATCGGGCTCCTCCTTACGGGCAACCTGATCGTCGGTCTGGTCACCCAACTCATGGCGGACGGCCCCGCCTGTGCGGCAGTGGGTCCCGTGACCCTCGCCATGGCCGGATTGCAGCACCCCGGCTCGTGGATGATTCCCTTCACGGCCATGGGCACGGCCATCGCCTCTTCTTTTGCCTATCTTCTGGTGATCGGCACCCCGCCCAACGCGATCGTTTACTCGTCCGGGTACCTGGAAGCCCGAGACTACCTGCGGGTAGGAATCCCGTTGTGGTTCGTGAACATGATCATCCTCATGCTCATGTCGGCGGTGTACTGGCCGCTTCTGGGGTTCGCGGGGCTGTCGAACCCCTTCTAGAAGGGGCAGGGGGTTTTGGCGTCATCGTGGACGCACGTGAAGGAAAGGGCAGTTTCTTTCGTGTACACGGGCCGGGGATCCCGGTACGAGGTCAGGGAGGTTTTTATGCACAAGCCCATAAAAGTACTCATCGTGGACGACGAACAGCAGTTCAGGGCCACCACCAAGAAGATACTCGACAGGCGAGGGTACGACACCCTGGTGGCCGAAAGCGGGGAACAGGCCATCACCATGATGGACCAGAAGCCCGACGTGGTTATCTTGGACCTGTTGATGCCAGGGATGGACGGTCTCGCAGCCCTGGAGCGCATCAAGTCCTTGTCGGAGAAGACGCCCGTCATCATGCTCACGGGCCACGGCGCAGAGCCTTCGGCCAAAAAGGCCCGTGAGGGCAAGGCGTTTGACTACCTGGCAAAACCATGTTCTATAGACCTTCTGTCCGCCAAGATCCAGGAGGCCTACCGCGTCGCCTACACCGAGGAGGCGGGAAGGGAAAGGAGGGTCGGCGACGTGATGATCCCCCTTTCCTCTTATTCCACGATGAAGGAAAACGGCACGGTGAGGGCGGCCGTGACGCTCCTTCGCGAATCGTGGGTGCAGCGGGCTGCCACGGATCGGATCGTGGACTCGGGCCACGTCTCGATCCTGGTGCTGTCTCAGGACGGTGATGTGGTGGGGGTTCTGGCCATCGTGGACCTCATGCAGGCACTGCTCCCCGCCTACCTCTCGGCCCCCAAGCCGTCCCTTGCCGACAGCATCCAGTTTTCTCCCATGTTCTGGGACGGCGTGTTCACCATGAGGGCTAAAGAGATCGGCGATCTGCCCATCGGTGAGATCATGGGACCACCGCCGCTCACCATCGAGGCGGACGCCAACCTCATGGAGGCGGTCCACCGCATGACGGTCAACAGGGTGCGCAGGCTCGGCGTGACCGAAAACGGAAAGGTGGCGGGCATCATCCGGGAGCAGGACATCCTGTTCGCCCTGGAAAGCGTGCTCAGCCGGTGACCTCGGGAGAGGGGGCCTATATGGGCAGGCCCCCCTCCTCGACGCCCGGGGCCGGTCGCAGGAAGATCCGTGACCCAGGCAATGGATCAAGAACGGTTTTGTCCTCCTTCCCCTGGTGTTCGCCCAAAAGCTCGGCGAACTATCACAGCCTGGCGGTCAGCGCCCAGGCCTTCGCCGTCTTCTGCCTGCTGACAGGGGCTGTCTACCTGATCAACGACATCCTTGATCTTTCCAAGGTGGAGGCGGGAAAGGTGGATCTCCACCTGACCCAGGTCAACCTGCGGACCCTCCTTGAGGGCAGCATCCAGATGGTCAAAGAAAAGGCGCTCCAGGCCCGCATCCACCTTTCGGTCCACGTCGACGGCATCCCGGAAATCATCCACGTCGATGAGCGTAAGCTCAAGCAGATCCTTTACAATCTGCTGTCCAATGCCGTGAAGTTCACCCCGGAAGGTGGCGCCGTCGCGTTGTCCACCCGTCCTGTGAACGTGGTGGACGGCGCGTTGAAAACGAACGATGTGGCCGGAACGATGATCAAGGCCTTTCCACGCATGCGGCGGATGCGCCCCCCAAGACGCGATGCTCCCCCATCGTCTCAAATCGAGAAATACCATGCAAGCTTGGAGATTTCGCGATCCATACCTTCCCAGGCTATCCAGAAATAGCGCGCCTGGCTTTTCCCCTTGTCATCCAGCAATACCACCCGGACCACGTAAGTGGGAGTTGCCGGGTGGAAGAAGATATCCGGCAGGGTACGCCTCAGCTTTATGGAGACGAGCTGCAGCCTGTTCACCTGGTCCATCTCTTCCTTCCATCGCGTGGCCGTTTGCAGGTCGGGGGTCTTCACCCCTTTTTCCTCGAGAATTGCCATGTGGCGTTGGGAAATCTCCCACTGGAGACAGAGCCGTACTCTCTCTTTCGCCTCCTCAGGGCTCAGGGACGTCAACAGGTGGAAGACAAAAAAGATGCCCGCCACCACCAGAATCCCTCCGGAAAGGCCGACCCACATGACCACCCGACCGCGATGGGTCCGGACGACTCCCCACTTGATGCATTCCATGGAGCACCTATTACGATTCGATGGTTTTTCGTCGCGCACTCCCCGGACCCGACCATTCGGTGACACATTCGGGGCAGAGGGTACCGTGCCGTTGCGCCAGGGGAGGCGGTGTGCCCTTTCTGCATTGAAGAGCGCCCGGCCGAAAGTGTACCTTGCGCGGCCACAAACTGCGCTTTTTATACCCTCAGCCCGCCCCTCTCCCAGAGGGCGAGGAGGATGTAGGAAATCGCAATTTGTGACCGCACACAGTATAAGACCAGCGGCCGCTTCTTGCCGCCCGGCCGCTGGGTGGGCCGTCACCCCGAACCCAAAGTGGGGGCGCACTTCCGGGCGGCGGCCGCAAGGGTCAGCCAGCTCAGAAAACAGACCCCCGCGGCCAGAATCATGGTCGTCACAAGCCCGTACACGGGAAGGAGAAACAGGGAGGCCAGAAGCGCCCCCAGGGCGGACCCCGCAAGATCCAGGGCATAGAGGGTTCCACCCACCTTCGCGGAGCGCTGCTTCCCTTCTGCCTTCACGAGCGCGGCCAGTGAGAAGTGCACACCTCCCAACAGGCCTGTCAGGAAGCTGAGGCAGGGGAAGACCGTGCCCAGGATGCCCGAAAAAAGGTTCCAGCCGTGCGGGCTCCTGACCAGGAAAAAGAAAAGGAGCAGGCCGGGGACAAAAAGGCACAGGAGCCCCTGGATCAGCAGGAACAGCAAAAGTGCCCACCTTTCGACCCGATGACGCAACCGCCCCATCAGCAAGGCGCCTGAAGCAAGACCGGCCATGAAGAAGGCGATGATAAGGGCGAGGAGGGTGTACACAAAGCCGGCAAAGATTTGAAAAGCCAGCAATAGAACGATCTGCACCACCATCTGCACTCCCCCCACCACCGCCACACTCCCGCCCAGGGCGGCATCGAAACGCCCACGCCCCAGCCCGAAATAGCCGACCAGGGCAGTGCCCAGGAGCGCGAAGCCCATCCACAAAACGTATTGGGGGATGGAGCCGAGTGCTGCCAGAAGGCGTTGCAGGAAGGGATGCCACTGCATGCTCCACAGCAGGAGACCGTGGAAATAGCAGGTGGGCGCGAAGTCACGGTTGATGGGCGGTTCGGCTACCTGTTGCAGAACCGATTCCAGGTAGTCTAGCCGGAAGGGGCTGAGAAGATTTAGGAGCGTGTCTTGTCGGATATGGGCAAGGTTCAGCCCCCTTTCCGCCATTCGGGCCGTTATCCGTCCCACAGCCACCAGAAGCTCCCCCGTCCCGTCCGTGGCCAGGAATCGTGCGTCGTCTCCCGGGTAGATCAGCACCTTTTGGAAGACCTCCTGCAGGGTTTTTTGGAAAGAGCGCAGGAAACGTGCCTGGTTGGGTCCCAGCATCTCCTGGCCTCCGGAGACGGCAAAGGAGAAAACGCCCCCGGGCCCGAGCACCCCACGGACCCGTTCGAAGAACTCTCGGGTGTAGAAACGGTTGGTCTGTGCGTTGACAGGGTCCCCCACATGGAGCAGGACCACATCATAGCGTTGCCCGCACCCATACAGGTAGGCGCCCGGGTCCTTGTGAACGACCCGCACCCTGGGGTCCTGCAGGGCATCCCCTATCTCCGCCGGCAGACGACTTTCCGCAAAGGCCACCAGGTGGGAATCGGGCTCCACATAGTCGATGCGTTCCACGTGTGGGTGTTTGAGGATTTCCCGGGGGTGCCCGGCCACCCCTCCCCCCAGGACCAGGACGGTCCGTGGGGCCGGGTGCTGCAAGAGGGCCGGGTGGACCGCGTTTTCGGCACTCAGCCGGTCGGGGTAGGAGAACAGCCAGAGGCCGTTGCCGAAAAGGGAAAACTGCGCCCCTTCCCTCAGCAGGGCCAGGTTCTGGTAGGGGGTGTCCTCAACGGCCGCCACACGGCCCCCCCACTGCCAACGCCGGGTCATGCGCTCCACATCCCCCGCAAGGAAAGCACCCATCGCCAAAGCCGCCGAAACCACAGCCCACAAGACCTTGGCAGCCTTCCTTCTCCCCCCGCTGCGGTCGAGGAACAAGAAGAGTCCGGATACACCCATTACCAGCAGCGAGGTGGTCCAGGCCGCGGAAAGGACAGGAACCGAAGGCAGCACGATGAAATAGAACAAAAGGCCCCCCAAGGCCGCACCCAGGGCCTCTCCCAGGTAGATGGCGAGGGGACCGGACGAGGTTTGCCCGCCGCCGCGAGCCCCATGCACGGCCCAGCACGTTCCGAAAAGGGCCCCCGACACCGGGCAGAAGCAGCCGGTCACCACAAGGCCAATGAGGAGCATCTTGTCCGGAGGCACCCACTGGCCCCTAGGGATGGACCAGAGAAGGCGCGCCCCTCGTGTGAGAAGGATGTCCGCGGGGAGCAGGACCGCCAGGAGAACCAGCAGCGCAGAGACAGTGGCCAGTGACGCAGTCCGGCGCGACCACCACCGGCCGGACAGCCAGCTTCCCAGTGCGCTCCAAAGGAGCCATCCGGCCAGGACGACCCCCGTGGAAAGCTCGTTGCCGTAAAAAAGGACGAGAAGCTCCCGCATGAGAATGATCTGGGCGAGCGTCCCTGCACAGCCCGTGACGGCGATGGCCGCGAAGGCACGGGAAAAGACGCCGAGAGGCCACCCCATACGGCAGGAAGGATGGCCCCGCAGGGTAGTCTTCACGCTTGAGTCACCCGGGGCTGGGTGCGGTGTGCAGCAGGGCATGGGAAACAAGTCCTACCAGCCCCCAGACGGCATCCGCTGGAAGGTGCAGCTCGACGGTACGATCGAAAAGCACCGACACACGGGCACGGAACTCCGCATCGCCCTCCCACAGGAGCCAGTACAAGGGGACCCTCGGGAAAGCAAGGAGCCGAAAGCTCGCGTCGGCAAGGTCCATGGGTGTTCCCCCCAGCCGATTTCCCGCCTCCCTGAAACCCTGTGCATCGCTCCCGTAACGTTCCAGGAGCGGCGCCGTGGGAAGTTCGTGGGGCCCTTGAAAGAAGTGGGCGTCCTTGAGCTCCTTGACACTCACCATCCGCCCGGAGGTGGGCACGGCCCGCGCGTTGAGAAGGTAGACAAGGGTGAGAAGCTCCAGCAGCGGATGGTCCACCCTTTCCCATTGGCCCCCCCCGGGCTCCCGGAGACAACGCGCGGCCACATCCACGAGAACGACCTTTTGCAGGAAGGGCAGGATCATCCCCTCGGGTGGGTGCGGTTCGGCACCCGTGCGAAGACATAGGGCCCCAAGGTCCCGGGTTTCGAGGGCCTCCCAGTGCGCGGGGGGCACCTGGACATCCTTTCCGAAACCGGATCTTGCCGGCGGCCCTTCCTTCCTTCGTCGCTCCTGCATGTTCAGATACCCCCGGCTGTAAGGATAGGGCCCCACCTGAAAGCTTTCGCAAGGAAAGCGGTCACAGTCACGCGGACAGTGGGCGACGCCCTGCGTGTGGGCACATCCGAGAACGGAACAACACATCCCGAACAGGCGGTTCTGGACCGCGATCTTTTCCGCTGCCTCACGGCTTCCCCCGGGGCCGCAGCTCGAACAGACCCCCCAAACGTGGAGCCTGCAAACGTCGCAATCTATCCCACAGGCGGCCGTCGGCATAAGGCGCACCCTCTCAGTCCACTCTTGCCGGAACCTCGACGCCGCCTGCCTCCGATTCGAGGCCGATCTTTGTGACGGCGATGCTTCCGCCGAGACAGACGTCAACATCCCTGCCGGGCTGGCGTGGACGGCGGTGGTAGTCTCCGACATAAAGATAATGGTCTCCCTGCCTCTCGTAACGGACTCCGTGGGGGCGGGTGTCCAGGGAGCAGAAGACCACAGCGAGGTCCGTTGGGTTTCCCGGGGGGTGGGGCAGGTTGCAATTCCAGAAGTGTCCGGGTTCCAGGTGGTTTTTCAGCAGCCTTTCCAGGAGGGGAGCGATGCGGTGGGCGGCCAGGTCCCAGTCTATGGGGCGGTCCCTCGCCACGTAGTGGGAAAGGGCAGCGGCCCTGCAGCCGAGCAGTGTCGCCTCCCTGGCGGCCGCAACCGTTCCCGAGGTGTACACGTCGGCACCCAGGTTCCCACTGGAGTTGATTCCCGAAAGGACCCATGCGGCATCGGGTGCGATCTCGGTCAGTGCGAGGCGCACGCAATCCGCAGGGGTACCGGCCACCCGAAAGCGCCCTTCGCCCAACCGGTCCACCCGTATGGGGGTGTGGGTGGTAACCTGGTGCCCCACGCCGGACTGGGGCAGCTCGGGGGCCACCACCACCGTGGTTCCCAGCCCTTCCACGACGCTCTCCAGGGCCCGGATGCCCGGCGCCTCGATCCCGTCGTCATTGGTCAACACCAGTATGGGTGGCACGCGATTGTCCCCTTCTTCGGCCTGGGCGGTTGCGCTCCGTGTACGGGTGGGTTGGTCCAGGTGTCAGGTGTCCTTCGTCAATGAACCTGGGCCAGCCCCGCCTGGAGACGCGAGTCGGGTTTCAGCCCTACTCAACCTTTCCTGCCAGCCGGTTGCCGCCATACCCTCCAGGGCGCCGGCCATCCTGTCCAGGGACCGCAGGAGCATGGCCCTGGGGCATCCGAAATTGAGCCGGAGAAACCCTGCCCCCCCGAAGGCCTCCCCGTCCGACAGCCCCACCCCGGCCTGTTCGAAGAATGCCGCCGGATGCTCCAGCCCGGCAGCCCGCGCATCGATCCAGGCAAGGTACGTCGCTTCCACGTGGGTCATGGAAAGACCGGGGAGGCGTGCCACCTCACGCTCCGTCGTGTCGCGGTTTGTCCGCAGATAGCAAAGCAATGCCTCGTGCCACGGGCCGCCGTCCCGGTACGCGGCCAGGGCCCCTGTGAAGCCCAGGGCGTTGACCATGGGCACGATGCCCGCCATGGCCCTGCGAAAAACCTTGCGCAGGGCTTCGTGGGAAATCACGGCAAAGGAGCAGCCGAGCCCGGGCACATTGAACGTCTTGCTGGGCGCCATGAGGGTGATGCAGCGTCTTTGGATGTCCGGACCCAGGGTCGCCGTGGGAATGTGATGCTTGTCCCCATCGAGCACCAGTTCGCAGTGGATTTCATCGGAACAGATCACCATGTCGTGGGCTTCGCACAGCGCCGCCAGTTCGGTCAATTCCTTGCGGCTGAAGACCCTCCCCAGCGGGTTTTGGGGGCTGCACAGGAGCAGAAGCCGACTGCGCGGCGTCAGGGCTCTTTCCAGGGCATCCAGATCGAAGACCCAGCGGTCCCCGTCGCGCACGTGGGGCGCGGTGACAAGGTTGCGGCGGGAATACTTGGGTGCGGACAAGAAAGGGGGATACACCGGCACCGCGGTCACCACATCGTCCCCGAATTCGCCCACGGCCCGGCACGCCACGTTGATGCCCGTCACAAGCCCGGGCAGCCACACGATCCATTCGGGTTCCACGGCCCAGCCGTAGCGCCCATGAAGCCGGGAGACCACCACATTCACAAGCTCGGCGGGCGGCAGGGTGTACCCGAACACGCCGTGCTCCACCCGCCTGTGCAGGGCCTCGATGACGGCAGGGGGGGAGAGAAAGTCCATGTCCGCCACCCACATGGGCTCCACGTCTCGCCCCGCATACTTGTCCCACTTGAGGCTCGAGGTATTCTTCCGGTCCACCGGCGTGTCGAAGTCAAAACCCATGCCGCTGCGGCGCCCTCCCCTTTTGCGTGTCCAGATGAAGGGTTACTACATGCTCCACGGCCTGGATGTCAAGGAAGGGCGCCTTGAAACCCGGCACCTTTTAACGCACCATTTCGCGAAGTGTCCGGAAAGATGACAACGGCGGCCTTGATCATCGTTGCGGCCGGCTGAGGCGTTTTTCCACCGGCCTCTTTTTACGCAAGGTCGAGGAGGCATCCGCAGGAGCCCTGCGTGGCTTGTCGAATCGGCAAGCCTGAGCGCAGCTTGGAAATCCAAACTGAAACAAGGCGCATTCTCCTTCCGCTCCCCCGACTCTCGGTCACCGACGGCACCCTGTTTCCTGAGCAGCGAGAAAGGCTGTCGGGTTAACGTGCAACGCATATCGAGTCCGCTTCCCCCTTGAGGGGGGAATGTCGACGCCTTTCTCGACCGAACAATGATATGAGCGCGTTGTAAAGTGAGCCATTTATCCTGCCAATTGATCCGGCATTCTTTGCGTGTCTGTCTTCACCCGCACCGGTATTCACCTTTTTGTTGACAGACTGCCCCGTTTTCACCATACTCGCCGAAAAACAGCCTTTTTCCCGTTTTGTGTTCGTTTGATCCACCCAGCCCTAGGTTCAATGGAATTGTTATAAGATCCTCCTGCAGATTCAACCCTCTATCCGGTCAAGGCGAGGAGACCAATCTTATGGGTACCGACAGGGGGAGAAACCTGGCACTGGTCGCGATTCTTTTCACTCTCACCCTGTTCGCGGCTTACCACGAAGGGTATCTTCCCCTCATTTCCATCTGGTTCTGGTCATTGCTCGGTTCGGGCTTTTTACTGGCAGTCTGGCTCGCTTGGTCCGCTTCGACCCCCCGTGTGTTATCCCTCATCTTTTCCATATTCATGATCGAATACGTCAAGGAGTCCATCGGCATCGCCTCCGGGCTCTGGGTGTACCATGGCATCCAGGGCCATTACAATTTCGGGGTCTGGGGCTGGGTGGTCGGCGGGGTCTCTGTGTATACCCTGTCCGGGAAAGTGGTGCCAAGGCTTACCAAGCGGATCAGATTCACGGCCCCATCCTGGTGGAATGCCCTGCTGGTCCTGGCGTTGTCCCTCTTGATGGTTGCCACTCTCGGCGCTTACCGGGCCGGGACAGGCCTACGGTTCTACCTGTTCTACGCCGCGGTGCTCACTGTCTGTCTCTATGGGTCGAGCCGGCTGGAGTTTCGCAGGTTTGCCGGGATCGTCGTCACCGCTTGGCTCGCAGGCTACCTGAGCGAGTATGTAGGGTCGGTCGACAGCGGCATCTGGACCTACCCCCACGACCCCTCCAGCCCCCCCGTGTACCTCGTATTCGGTTGCTGGCCCCTTGAGATAACCGCACAGATCACGGTTTCGTCCTTTCTGGCCAATGAGCCGCTGGACGGTTGACACTGGTGTTTCAGGTGATGTTCCTGGCAAGGATGGGGGAAGGAAGGCGTATTGCAATGCGTCGACGACCGGTAAAACAGCCAAGAACATCCTCTGGGACACCATACCTGAGAAAAGGAGAAACGCCATGGTCAGCATGACCCGGCAAGAGAGGCAGCTCAAGACGTTGATGGGCATAAGCGCCCTGGTCTACCTGGTGGTCGGTTTCACCTTTGCCGTCATCCCGGAACAGCTACTCAGGGCCGTGAACGTGCTCTCCAGGACCCTTACGCCAGGGCTGTCGGAAATACCGGTCTCCTCCGGTAGGTTCTGGCCGGCCCTGGCCTTCTCGATGATGATGACCATTACCGCCCTATCGTACATGACCTTCCACAACGTCAGGAAGAACAAGGGATGCGTTCTGCCCCTTCTCATTTCCAAGTGTGCTTCCGCCCTGTCCGCCATCTGCTTCTTTGCCTTCCAGGCGACGCACCTTGCCTATTTGCTCATATTCATCGTGGACGGGTCCATATTCTGGCTGACCCTGGCCTTCTACCTTCGGGCGAACCGCGGTTTCTTCGCCTCCCAGACGTCTTACCTCAGGGACAAGACCGTCGTACCCAAAAACACCGGTCCGACCAAGGTCGTGGTGCTGAAAGGAAACGACAAGTTCGACCTACTGGGAAGGGCGTTGGAGGACAGCGGCTTCTTCGAGGTCCTCGAAAAGAAGTTCGCCGCATCCGGCAAGCCGAAAGAGGGCTTCTCCGTCGTCATCAAGCCGAACTTCATGTACCTGCACCACAAGAAAGACGTCTCCACCTACACGGACCCTCAACTGGTGGAGGAACTGGTCGACTGGATAGTCGAGAAAGGGTTCACGAACGTGTCCATCGTCGAGGCGCAGAGCACCCTTGGCAACTACTACAAAAACAGGGAGGTGGTGAAGGTCGCCGAATACGTCGGCTATTCCACCGGCAAGAACTATAAGATCATCGACTTGACGCAAGACATGGTCCCCTACGATTACGGCGGGAGACTCGGCAGGCACTTCGTCGGAAAGGCATGGCGCGATGCGGACTTCAGGGTCTCGTTTGCCAAGAACAAGACCCACGTGTTCTGCCACTACACCCTGACCCTGAAGAATATCTACGGCACCCTGCCCATGCAGAACAAGCTCAAGGAGTACCATACCAGGAGGGAGTACGACTGGCCGACCATAGAGACCTTGAAACACTTCCCCGTCCATTTTGGCATCATTGACGCCATCTACAGCGCCGACGGTCAGTTCGGCGTAATCGTGGACCCTACCCCGAACCGCTCCGACACGATCATAGCGGGCGAAAACCTCATGGCGGTGGACTGGGTTGGCGCCAAGAAGATGGGTCTCGATCCGGACGACCCGAAGGTGGGCCGCTTCCTCCCCCTGGCAGTGGAGGCATTCGGCAAGCCCGAGGTGGTTTGGATCGGGGACAAGTCCCCCTATGCCCCGTGGAAAAACGTGAGCGAGTTCTTCATCCAGTCATTGGACATCATAGAGGAAGCCTACGCCTTCAGCGACTGGTGGTTCTCCGGCCTCACGGCGATGGACCCGTACTTCCCATTCAAGAAGACGGCGATACCTATCCTGGTCCTGAGAAAGCTGCTCGCACCTGTCAAAAGGATGGTGTTCAGGTACGACCAGTTGTGACGAAGCCTTGGTTCTGTTGCCTTTGCCATAGTGTCTCAGACGGGCACTGATCGTCACCGCGGCCAAGGGGCAATGAAGTTGATTCAGAGGCAGAGCCAAGAAGAAGAGCATGCAGCGCTTGCCGTTGCCTTTGCCTGGAGCCCGGGCATCTTGCAGGCACCCAAGCCGCAAGGCGGGGGAGATACCCGCGCTCTCAGGCGCGGAACCCGACCGGAAGGAGTAAGTCCGTGAAAAACCCTGTGGATCCCATGAAATACCTGAGATGGGTGTTGCTCTTCCTCGTGTTTTTTGACCTGTTCATAGCCGTTCCTGCGCTCCTGTTCCCGCAATGGGTGATCGGTATGGCCAAGATGAACACGGACGCGGTGACCGGCGCCATGTACAGGAGCGGGCCTATCGAGCCGATCTTCCTGCGCGGCATCGGCGTGCTCTGGCTGCTGGCGGCTTACATCCAGTACATTGCCTGGAAGGACCCCGCCGCAAGGATGCAGGCCGTCAACATAGCCATCGTGTTCCGTCTAGCGGGAGGCACCTTCGAACTGATCGAGGCGGCTTACCTGCTGCCGCGCGTATCCTTTGGCCAGCCGCTCGTATACTGGGTCCTGGGCATTTTCGTCGTGGGCGACTACCTGCTGGTAGCCGTGATGGCGTATTTGCTCCGCCGGCTTGGCCTTGCCTGGTGGAGGCTTGGGGATCAAAGCCCTGCCAAGGGCGTGTCTTAAGGGCTTGTGCAAAAATAAGTTCCCCTTTCCAGGTGTCGAGGCGCGCGCATGGCAAGGCGCGAGGACGGCGAATGGCTGGCCATTTAACTGACGAGCCACGCCGCCAGGCGTGATGGATCGGCGCATCAAAATGGGAAGTTATTTTTGCACGAGCCCTAAGTATCGAAACAAGATCCCTGGGAGCGGCCGAGCCGCACCAGGGCCTCGCGAACCCGGCAGGCATCTTCCTCGGCAGTACACAGCTGCCTTTGGCCGTCGATGGACCGTGCGGGCATGACCAGCATGAGGGAGTTCAAGACCCATACGGTTCGAGCGCCGAGCAGGTCCCCCATGGAAGCCGGCCGCTCCTCCACGGGCTGCCCTTGGGACGCCATTATCCGCATCGTTCGGCCCAGGGTGATTCCGGGCAGGCGATGGGCACCGGACGGGGTCCACCACTTGTTGCCCGTCCTCGCCAGAAGGTTTCCTGCGGCGGTTTCCACGGGCCTGCCGTGGGGGTCCAGGATGAGGGCCTCCTGGGCACCGGCCTCCTGGGCGGCCTGGCGAGCTTCCATGAAATAGAGGTAGTTGAGTGACTTGTGGGCTGCCATGGGCGGGGAGAAGCCCCGGCGGAAGGTGTGCAGGCGCCAGCCCAGGCAATACGCCTCGGAAGAGGGCGGCGTGTAGGGCTGAACCTGGATCAGCACCGTGGGCCGCACGGCCTCGGGCAAGCCCATGGCCGGATGGATACCCCGGGTGACGATGATCTTGGCGGAAGCAGCGCCCCTCTCGATGCCGCTGCGGGCCACGAGCTCGGTGAGCACCCCCTTCCATTCCGGAGGGCGATCGAGCGGAATCCGTAGGCAGGCCAAGGAGCGGTGAAGCCGCCGCAGGTGATCGTCCAGGAAAAGGACCGTTCCGTCCTGAACCCGCATGGTCTCGAACAGGCCGTCGCCGTAAAGAAAGCCTCGATCCATTGCAGAAACCCGAACCTTTTCAAGGGGCAGGAGCCGCCCGTTGAACCAGGCCATCGGTGAGGTTGAGGTAGATGCAGGGCTCATGGGGCGGCGGCTCCCATCCTTTCCACCAGTTGAAACAGGGTGCGGCCCTTGTGCAGGGTTTCCTGGTACTCCTCTTCCTCGCACGAGTCGTACACGATCCCGCCGCCCACCGAGAAATAGCAGCTTGCCCGTGTGACGATGGCCGTGCGGATGGCAATGTTGAGGTCCAGGTTCCCGTGCATGCCAAGGTAACCGATGGCGCCCGTGTAAACGTGGCGGGCGTTGGGTTCGAGCTCGTCGATGATCTCCATGGCGCGGACCTTGGGGCATCCGGTGATGGAGCCCCCTGGAAAGGTGGCCCGCAGCAGTGCACCATGGGTCACATCCGGCCGCAGCCGCCCCGTCACGATGGAGACCAGGTGGTGCACATTCTGGTAGGTCTCCAGGCGCTTGTGCTCGGCCACACGGATGGTGCGGGGCAGGCACACGCGTCCCAGGTCGTTTCGAAGAAGGTCCACGATCATGGACAGCTCCGCGTCGTCTTTGGGGTCTTGCATCAGCTCACGGCAAAGGGTCTGGTCTTCCTCGGGCGTGTGGCCCCGTTTGCGGGTGCCCTTGATGGGGCGGGTCTCGATGTATTGGCCCCGCCGAAACAGGAAACGCTCCATGGACGTGGAAAGCACCTGGTGGTCTCCCCCATCCACATAGGCGTAAAAAGCGGCCGGGTTGATGCCGAAAAGCGATTCCCACAATGTGAAAGGGACCCCCTCGAAGGGGAAACGGTACCGCTGACTGAGGTTCACCTGGTAGACGTCCCCTTCGAGGATGTAACGACGGACGGCCGCCACAGCCTCCAGGTATGCCCGGTGTGTGAAATTGCTCTCAAGCTTCCCGACACGGAACGGCTCCGCGGCGCTGTCCCCGCCATCCCGGCATCCATTCCAGCGCCGCTCCTCTGCGGCCTGGGCGGCACCCTTTTCTTCCAAAACCGTCGGCGTCCCGCAGCCGTCGGGAAATCCGAGGCCCAGGGTGAGGCTTTCGATCCGCCTCTCCAGCCGGTCATGTACGAGTATACGCCGTGGCCAGAACAAGGCCATGTCGGGAAGGCCCAGGTCATCGTGGACGGTTTGGGGGAGGCGCTCGATGGTGTTCTTGAGATCGTAGGCGAGGTATCCCGCGGCACCCCCGGAAAAGGGCGGGGCCACCAAGGGAAAATCAGGGACAAACCGCTCCGTCAACTCGTCCAAAACCTCCAGGGGGCTTGCTTCCACCCCGTAGTCCCGGTCCAGCACCCGGACCGAACAACGCCGTCCCTTGCTCTTGAGCGTGGCAAAGGGCTCCTTGAACGCCATGGAATAACGACTCTCTCCGTCCCGGGGAGGGTCGCCGCCGCTGAGGAGCACCCCACCGAAGGGTTTTGCCGCCCACTGCCCTGCATGGCGCAGGAACACGGCGTCGGTGGCGTCGGCATCCAGCACGCTTCTCCCCACCAGGCAGATGGGAAGGGCTCTCGGCAGGTCTCTCAGTGTCCCCCTCATGACGCGCCTCTTGGCACCACCCCCCCTTTGACGGCGCAGTGGGAGGAGACCCCCCTGCCAACCCTGGGGAACCGGTCCGAACATGGCCCCGCAACGTTCAAACCGGCCCCCTTCCAGGCCGGTCGCAGGGCCAGGAAGTTGGCCGCCAGCTCGAGGCCGCAGTCGCTCATGAACGATTCGGGATGGAACTGAACGCCCCACAGGGGCCATGACCGATGGCAGATGGCCATGGGAACCCCGTCGTCCGCGTTCGCCACGGGGACGATGAACGCAGATCTGCGCTCGATCTGCAGGGAGTGGTAGCGGGCCACACAAAAAGGAGACGGCAAGTCCCGGAAGATCCCGCGGCCCGTGTGCGTTACCATGGAACGTTTGCCGTGCACGGGCACAGGAGCCTTGATGGTTCTACCCCCAAAGACCTCGTTGATCACCTGCATGCCGAGACAGACCCCAAGGGTGGGAATGCGCGGCGCGAAGTGCTCCACGACAGCCTTGCTGATCCCTGCGTGGGCAGGATCCCGGGGGCCGGGCGAAATGCAGATCCAGTCCGGGTGCAGCTTCCCGATTTCCGCGAGGTCCGTCTCGTCGTGCCGAAAGACCGTCACTTCAACGTTTAGCTCATAGAAGAGCTGTGCAAGGTTGTAGGTGAAAGAGTCGTAATTGTCGATAATTACCAGGCGCATCGCAGCCCTCCCATGAAAAAGCCACCCCGACCGTGCCGAGTCTGGGTGGCTTGCGCCTGGCATAACTCAGGGAAATCGCAGGGCCCCCATCCAAAGGGGATGCCCCTTCACGCTTTCGGGCCGACGTGGCGCACGAACCGCTTGCAGCCACTTGCCGACCGACGCCCTTCCTTTTCCAGAGAAACGCCCAATTGTCAAGGGCGGGTACCGACGGGCAGTGGATGCAAGGCGTCCTCGACTACCAATCACGGACCGCAGCGATCCGCTTCAGGGCCTCCTGGATGCGCTCCTCGGACAGGAACAGCGTGGCACGGAAGTACCCCCTGCCGCTGCCCCCGAAGTAGGATCCGGGCATGAATGCCACGTGCGCCTTGCCGAGCAGCTTGTCGAGCACGAAGCTCTCGTCGTCCTGGCCCTGAGGCACCGTCACCCACACGTACGGCGTGGCCGCAGGAGGGCGGCACTGGAGGCCCAGGTTGTTGAGCCCGCTGACCAAAAGGTCTCGCCGTTGGCCCACCTGGGCCATATAGCCGGCGATCTCGGCCTTGACCGCAAGATTGGACAATGCGTCCACCGCCGCCTTCTGAACGTACAGGGGCACGCCCTGCCCGTACTGCCCCTCGAACCTAAGCCAACGACGAATGTTTGCTTCGCTGCTCACCAGCCAGCCCAGACCGATGCCCACGAAGTTGGCGTGTTTGGACAGGGAGACGACTTCGTACCCGTGGTCCATGAGCCCGGGCACCTGGGTTATGGAGACCGGCCTGGTGGCGCTTTCAAAAACGTAATCCTTGTACGCCTTGTCAAAGATGCCCCCGACGCCGTGTTGCTCCATGCTCACCAGGATCTTCTCATAGAAGCCCCTATCCGCCACGGCGCCCGTGGGGTTATTGGGGTCGCAGAAGTAGAAGAAACTGTCTTCCCCAGTGAACCGAAGGTCCGGGAGCCAGCCCGAAGCCGCAGATGTGGTCACCCTGCGCACCTTGTGCCCCGCCAGGACGATGGCAGCCTCGTATGCCGGGTAGACCGGCTCCGGCACCACACCGCAGCCCGTATCGAAGAGCCGGGCCAGGTTGTGCAGGGCCGTCTTGGTGTAGCCGGTGACGGCAACGTTCTCGGCCTTGATCGTGACCCCGTATCGGGCCTTGTAGTCGGCGACGATGGCCTCCACAAGGGCATCGATGCCCCGGGAGGGATGCACGTCCACCGGGTAACCAAAGGTTGAGCGCTCTTCGGTGACGTACTGTGCCATGAGGCGCTTTATGGTAGGCGGCGCCTCCTCGTCGGGTATCCCGATCCTGGCGTTTATGACCTCTATGCCGTCCCGCTCTTGCACCCGCGCGCAGATCCGGTTGACCTTGGCGAACGGGTACTCGGGAACGGCATCCAAAAGTTTGGAAAACCTGGGCTGGTGTTGTGACATCTCTTTTCCACCTCCAATGGATTGAGGCAGGGATCATCGTTTGCGCGCGGGCAGTGGCCGTTGTCCTCCGCCCTCCCATTGCAAGATGCCGAGCGTCCATGCGTGGAGCTGCACGTCAATGGGGGTTTTCGCAGGGTGGACATCGCCCATCACAAAGACTGTTCCACCGGCGGTCGAACGTGGCCGGAACGAGGATCACTGCCTGGATTGATAGGGTACGCCCGGATACTAACACAAGTCGGGAGTCGAATCACGCGGGCCTTGTTCCTCGTTGCGACCGGCCGGGTCCTTTTCCCCTCCCTGGGCGCCCGTGCATCTTCCCCGCCTTGCGGCGCGGGTGCGGGCAACGTGGCCCCCACTCCCAAAAAGGCCGACAGAACTGGGGGGATCTTTACCCTGCCGGCCCAAATGAACGCCAATCCACCGCGGCAGGACCGATGATCACGTCCATCACGTGCATCCGTGTCCTTTTTCGCCGTCAAAGGCCGGCTTGACGGATAGGGCCATATGGGGCACATTGCCAGCTTCTCACCCAATTGAAAAAGGGGAAAAGAAGGGAAGAAACGGCTGGAATCGCGAACGACTTCGACAAATGCGACGCGCTGGGGCCGGCCGACCTGGTGTGGCGCAGGCACGTGACCCCCGCGGGGCTGGTGGAGACCGTCATCGAAAGGATCGAAAAGGATTTGGAGACACGAATGATCACAGCGGGAATCGACATAGGGCACCAAAGCGTCAACGCGGTGATACTGGACCAAGATACGATCGTCAGCCGGGCAACCCTGGTGCTCGCCGGGGAGGTGGAGGCCGCGGCAAAGGCCGTCCTGGAGCGGGTCCTCCAGCAGGCGGAAATGAAAAGGGACGCCATCGCAAGGGTCTACACCACCGGCGTGGGGCGCGAGAAGGTGGGATTTGCGGACGGACACGGCACGGAAATGCTCGCTCACGTCACGGGGGCCCACAGGCTCTTTCCGGCGGCCAGGACGGTGATCGACGTGGGTGCGGAAGGAAGCCGCATCATGAGATGTGACGCAAACGGCAAGCTGTCCAATTTCGCCATGAACGACAAGTGCGCCTCCGGTGCGGGGGTATTCCTCGAGACCGTGGCCCAGATGCTGCGTGTTCCCGTATCCGAAATCGGGCATGCCTCGCTGAAGTCGACAAAACAGGTGGTGCTCACCACCACCTGCGCCGTGTTTGCGGAATCGGAAATCGTGGCGGAAATCCACAAGGGGTCCTCCAAGGAGGATATTCTCTGGGGAGTCCATGAATCGGTCGCCTCCAAGATCGCGTCGGTGGTCAAACGGGTCGGCGTGGAAGAGGAGGTGGTGTTCACCGGCGGGGTGGGGCGCAACGTGGGGCTCGTCAAAGCCCTGGAAAAGCAGCTCGGCCACGCCATCCGGGTGCCGGAGCATCCGGAGACGGTGGGGGCCCTTGGGGCCGCCATACTGGCGGCCCGGTGAATGAGGTGCGGCAGCTCCATTTTGGCTGGAGGAAAGCATGATAACATGTGGAATCGACGTGGGCTCTCTCTCTGCAGAGGCAGTCTTGTTTGTGGACGGCCGCCTGGAAGCCTACAGCCTCATACGAACGGGGCCCGACAGTGCACAGACCGCCGAGGATGCCCTGAACGAGGCCCTCATCAAGACCGACCTGCGCCGGGAGGATCTGGAATACACCGTTGCCACGGGCTACGGGCGGGTGGTGGTGCCCTTTGCGCAGAAAAACATCAGCGAGATCTCTTGCCATGCCAAAGGGGCTCATTTCTTTCTCCCCTCCGTGCGCACCATCCTGGACATGGGCGGTCAGGACTGCAAGGCCATTCGCTGTGACAAGGACGGTAAGATCGTTTCGTTTCTCATGAACGACAAGTGCGCGGCCGGCACGGGACGCGCCATGGAGGTGATGGCCGCACTGCTGCAAATCCCCCTGGAGCGGGTGGGCCCCCTTTCCCTGGAGTCGACAAAGAAAAAGCCCGTGAAGATCAGCAACACGTGCATCATCTTCGCCAAGTCCGAGGTTCTTGCCCTCATGCGCGAAGGGGTTCCCATGAGCGAGATCCTCGCGGGCCTTTGCGACGGGGTGGCGGAAAGGGTCAAGGGCCTTATCCGTCGCGTGGGTCTGGAGGAGGACTTTGCCATAACCGGGGGGATATCCAAGAACATCGGCGTCACGAGCAGGCTCGAGAAGAAGCTGGGCGTGAAGGCCAATATCTGCTTCGAGCCCCAAATCGTCGGAGCCGTGGGAGCGGCTCTTTTCGCAAGGGATGTTCTGGAGAAAAGGGGTCGCGCGTAAGAGGCATTTGGAGTATCGACCCCCCGGGACGCTTCCGTGCGCCCCGGGGGTAGGCGAGTGCTGCAAGAGATCAGACTAAGGGCTTGCTCAAGAATAACTTCCCATTTTGATGCACCGATCCATCACACATGGCAGCGTGGCTCTTCGGTTAAATGGCCCGCCATTCGCCCTCCTCGCGCCTTGCCATGCGCGCGCCTCGACGCCTGAAAACGGAAATTTATTCTCACGCGAGCCCTAAAGGAGAGACTCGATGTAAGACTGGACCCTCACGTTGAGTTGTTCGATGGAGCTTGGCGTGTCCTCGGCCTCGAGCTTGAGGTGGTTCAGTTTCCAGGCATCGAACCTTTCCTTGAGCACGGCGTACTCCATGGCGTAAGCGTCGCAGTAAAGCTGGATGAGATAGATCATCCCCTCGCCGTCGGCCTTCTTCATCCTGGCCCGTATGTCATTGGCCCTTTCTTCAAAGGGATAAATGCCCGGCGCGGGGACCTTGCGAAGGTATCCCTTGGCGAGCGCCGCGAAAGGATCCCCGTCCACCTCGATATTGTGGGAACCGTACCGGGAGTTGTTGGTGAAATCGTCGGTTACGACGGTGCCGCCCCATTTCTCCGCCATCTTGATGATGTCTGCAGCCATGTTGAGGTTCACGCCGCAGAGCATGAGCTTCTTGGCATCGCTGGGCGCCCCTGGGGCGGGCAGGGACGCAAGAAGCCGCTTCATCATCTCGTTGTGCTCTTCCACGGGTGTCACCAGGGCCGCGCCGAAGATGTGGACGGCATCCTGGGCGGTCACGCCGCTGGCGGGACGACGCTCGTACAATTGACCAAAGAGGTCCCTGTTCTCGTTGAACAGTGCAATGGACTGGCGAAGACCGTCTTCGGTCACCTTCTTGCCCGAGATCTTCTCCAGCTCCCGGGCGAGCCGTTTCATCTCCCCGGTGTAATACTTGACGGCCATATCCGAGTCCGTGGACGGGGCCCTGACCAGCATCATATTGGGCAGCGCGTTTCGGTGCACCCAGATGTCGAAGACGTGCCGGTTGGTATCGCACACGGTCGCGACCAAGACGCCGTCCACGTAATCGAACACGCCCTCGTATATTTGGCCCGTGACGTTCTTGCTCATCCCGCAAAGATAGGGAAGAAGCTGGGATCTTTCGTCATAGTGAGGGTTTCTGTCCTCGAGGAGCTGGATGGGAACCATGCCCGCGGCATGGACCAGTTCTTTGGGGACCAGACCGTAAAAACATGCGATGCACTTCTTCCCCTGGCCCTTGAGCTCTCTGCCTCGCACGTGCCGATTTTGCACCCGCTCTTTGAATTCAGCTATCAATGTGTTCCTCCTCCATGTTTTCGCGACGCTTGAATCGCCATTACTGTCGGGCAAGCGAGGGCCGCCTCCCCATCCCTGCGCCCACCCGCATCATCCCCTGGCTTCGAGCACTTCTATGAATCCGTCTATCTTGTTGGTGGCGTCCTGCCAATTGAAACCTTCGGCATCGGCCTGGTCCCCTTCGAAGATCAGGATGGGAATACCGTGTCGCTCCCGGATGAGGTCCACCACTTCGTCCTGCCCGATGGACATGGGCCGACAACTGCGGTTGGAAAACATCACCATACCGTCCACTGCGTAATCCTTGATCGCCTGGTCGAAATACTCGTAGCGCTTTTCGATGGGTTTGTTGCTGTTGTTGTTGGTGTACTTGAGGGCGAGGGTCCTGAAGGGATCTTCGGGATCGAGCCTTCCGGAGGGGGTCTTGTTCCCCCAGCTCAGGGAGGTATAAGGTTCCCACACGAAGTTGGCCCCCTTTTTCTCGAAATAGTCTATGATCTGCAGATGGTGCCAGATCGGGATCCCGTTCCAGATGAGCCGGTACTTCTCCTCGGGTTGTGCCGGAGTGAAGCCTTGCTTTATTTGCTCCTGGTAGTTTGCGTAATGGGCCTTGTAGAAGTCGGCCGCGTCCTTGTCGCCCAGGGCGGTGACAAGGGGAAGGATTTGCCCGGCAAGGCCCCTGAAGCTGCAAGGAGACGGCTTGTGCTTGCGCAATTCCAGAATCTTTTTCCAGTAAAGACCGGCCTCGTCCGAATTGCGGATGGCCTGCTTGAACTTGTCCATGCTGAACTTGGAACTGGTGTTGTCTTCGATGAACTTCACCATCTTGTGGATCTGGTCTTCGTAGTAGGCAATGTAATCCGGATCGAAAGGATCATCGGTGGCCGGCATATCCGCATAGAATGTGGGCTTCTTGAAGTGGTCTTCCAGATAGGCCCACCACGTCACATGGAGGCAGCACAGGCTCACGTCCGTCATGAAAATGTCCGGCTCGGGAATGGGTCCGAAAGCGCATTTGTCGCTCCAGGAAATTCCCAACCCGCACCGGGTGTACGAGCAGACCGAGCTGGTGTATCCTTTTTCCCTGGCCATGTCGAAGAACTCGTCGGCCTTCCTGATTCCTGCAGAAATGGCGGCGAGACTCTCCGGGTAGATGGGATACACGTCCATGGCGAACATCAGCTCGATGGGAACTCCTGCACTGGCCACGCAGATCGGCTTGCCCGCTTCCTTGGCTGCCACCATTTTTCGGTAGGAAGCACCGGCGCTGAGCTTTTTCATCATGGCCTTGAGATCCACTTTTTCTTCCGTTTTTTCCGCTTCAGCCATTGTCGACCTCCTTGAGAAGTAATTCACGTCAAGACGTCACTGCCGCAAATCCTTGGAGCGCGCGCTGCCGAGGGGAAGGTGAATCCCCCGATCTGAAAGCATCGGTTGGAGGTCCAGCTTTCGGCGCCCACTCCCATGGCGATTCGTCGAAAACCGGTAACTGGCCAATTGCAGTCACCCATCTCCGGTGGTTGCCTAATTTATACTACTATAATGGAATTACCGATACCGTGTCAACGTGAGGCCCCTTGCTCAGTCGAGCAGCACAAGGCCGGTCCACAGGACGCTCCTCGGGGACGAGAGGTGGATGGGAAGACCCGCAAGGCTTGCGGTTTCGAACACGTCTATACCCACCGCCTCCATGGCGGGGCGCGCCCGGAAGGGATGTCGGCAAGGGTCCGTCTCCCTGTTGTCCACGCACTTATCGCAAAGGACGCAGCTTCCTCCCACCAGCCCCGCGGCAAAGCGCATCCCCTCCTTGAACGCAGCGGCCTCGACGGTTTCGACCACCTCGAGCAGTTTGCGCTTGAAAGGCCGGTGTGGATCGTTGCTTTGCACCAAGATCGTCCGGTCGATCCTCCCCGCCGCCTTGTCGGTGGAGTCGATGCCCTTTGCCTCCACCTGTACGAGAAGACACCATCGATACCTCGAAAGGACCCGACCGAAATCGGCTACGGACATCACGTGGGGAGGGCAGGTGAGGTAACGGCCGTATCCGGCGCAGCGGGGCACCTCGCACTTGAGACGCACCCGCTCATCCAGAACCACCAGACCGGAGGGCAAGGGTCTGGCGGCGGTGGCGCCGGTTTCCCGAGCGACGGTCGTCAATCGGTCATGCAGGGCTGCAGTGTCCTGACTCGTCTTTCCCATAAGCAGCGCGCCTTTCCTTTTATGATTGTGCGTGCCCGCCCCGTGTTCCGGCAGGCACTCAGGTCAAATTCCCCAGGTTCCACATGCCGGCCCGCCTCCCGATCAGCACCGTTTTCGATGCCCTCCGGATAACCGAACCGGGAGGCGGGACACAGCCCCCATCGGGGCAAGCCACCCAGTAAGCCAAAAGGTGCGAACGTGTCAACGCACGGACTTACAGGCAGCTTGGTTCTGTCCGAGACAGGAGGAGGTCGGCGGGACCTTCTCGAAGTATTTTCTTGAAAGAGGGTTGCTTTTTTAATATAGCGGCTTCGGCAAGTGCCCGGATCCGGAAGGGGACCGGCCGTTTTGCCCGAGACAGGACTCAGGGAACCGACGGGAGGCGACGTGGCTATGAAACATGATCGGCCTGCGAGCGTCTCCAAAAAAAGCGCATCGGCCGTAAACGCAAGGACCAATGGCATGGAAAAGAGCGCTCGCGTGGGCGGTGCGTCAGGGAGGCACGAGTCATGGTATCATGTTCAGACGACACGGAGAAGGCTCCGAGGCTTTGCCGCCGCAGTTTCCTCCAGTGGGGGGCCGTCGGCGCCCTGGGGCTCATTCTGGAAAGCCCGTGTTTTGCGGCAAAACCCAGGCGCAGCCCGGCGATAAGGACCCTTTCCTTTTACAACCCCAATACGCACGAGTCCCTCAAGGTGATGTACTGGACCCAGGGAAACTACGTGAAAAAGTCTCTGGACAGAATCAATCACCTCCTCAGGGACTACCGCACCAACGAGATCAAGTCCATCGAGCCCAAGCTGCTCGATTTCCTCCATGCCATATCCCTCCGACTCAAGAGCAACCGCCCTTTCCACGTCATCTCAGGGTACCGATCCCCCGAGACGAACGAAATGCTGCGCAGGAGCAGCCGGGCCGTGGCTCGAAACAGCCTCCACATGTCAGGAAAGGCCGTGGACATCCGTGTCCCCGGTTTGCCGGTCAAATCGTTAAGGCGTGCAGCCATCGATCTGCACAGGGGGGGAGTGGGCTATTATCCGCGTCCCGCATTCGTGCACGTGGATGTGGGAGAATTTCGGTACTGGTGACGCGACGGCCGCAAGTCGGTTCGCGGCTCTGTTTGTGGTCTCCGGCAATGGCCGTATCCCGGCTTCCACGTGAGCAATTGTTCCGGCCGATTCAGTCAAAGATGGGCTCGCACTCCACAAGGGCCGTCGGCAGCCCGAGTCGGCGAATGTAATCGAGGCGGGGCTCGTAGATGTGCGTGGTTTCCGTCTCCTGGCGCCCCTTCCCATATTCAGGCACCGGGAGGGCATGGACCAGGCCTCGCTCGCCGAGCAGGGCGAAGCCGTCGATGGGGATCTCTTTGCCCCTGGAAATGGGCACCAGAACGTCGAGCAGGGCCCGCAGATGGGACCCGAGCAGGTCTTTGAGGCTGAGACAGGGGGGATCGCCCGCCCCGTCGATGGGAAACCGGAACACATGCTCGGTAGTGGGTCCCGTCTGGGGGTCCTCACTAGAAGATGGAAGGTGGCTCATATTCCCCAAAAACCGTCCGCAGCGCGTCGCAGACTTCCTGGATGGTGGCGTACGCCCGGGCGCATTCTATGATGATCGGCATCAGATTCACGGCTTCGTTGCGAGCCTCTTGCTCCAATTCCACGAGCAGCCGCTTCACCTGCCTGTCGTCCCGGGTACGCTTCACCTCCCCCAGGGCGGCAATCTGTCGTTCCTCGGCGCGCGCCCTCTTCTCAGGGTCATAGGGATGGGGCACGAGGCGGGTGGTTTCCACCTCCAGCTCATGTTCCCCCGTGAAACAGTTGACGCCGACGATCTGGACATCCCCGCTGGCTATGGCCCTTTGGTGCACGTAAGCGCTGCGCGCCACCTCCCGCTGCACATAGCCCTCTTCAAATGGCCCGGACCGATGCCTCCCATCCTTTCGACCTTTTCCAGTTCGGCCCGGGCCTCGGCCTCCACCTGGTCGGTGAGAGCTTCCATGCAGTAGGAACCGGCAAAGGGATCCACCACGTCGAGCATTCTGGCCTCACAGGATAGAATCCGGGCCGCGTCCTGGGAGAGCTGCTGGGCCTCCCGGCTCCAGCCCAATCCCAGGGGCTCGTCGTATGGCGGGAACGCCGCGGGCACTCCTCCCGAAAGGGCGCTGGCCATTGCACCCACCACCGACCTGCTCAGGTTGTTGAGAGGTCTTTGGATGGTCGTGTTCGAAGCGCCTATCTGTGCGGTGATCTGCTGTCGGATCATCATGCTGCGGGGGTTCTTGGCGCCGAAGCGCTCTTTGACCATGCGTGCGTACATGCGCCGGGTGGCCCGCCGGAAGGCGATTTCCTTCAGAAACTCCATGCTGCCGCCCATGTTGTTGACCGTGAACCGGGGGGCGAACCTATCCACATCGAGCCCCGCGTTGACTCCTTCCTGGAGGTAGGCCGATGCGATTGCCATGGCGTAGGCAAGACCCTGGGCCCGGGTAGCACCCGCCTCTCGGATGTGGTAGCTGCCCATGCTGGTGATGTTCATCTGGGGAATGTTTTCCGTGAGGTAGACCAGCGTGTCCCGGAAAAGACGCAGGGCTGGTTTCGGGGGAAAAATGTAGGTCCCCCTGGCGATGTACTCTTTCAGGATATCGTTTTGGGGGGTCCCTCTGAGCCTTGCGGGAGGTATCCCTCGCTTCTGGGCAAGGGCCACGTACATCCCGATGATGAAAATGGCCGGGGCGTTGATGGTGAAGTTGGACGCGATGCTGTCCAGGTTCAGATCCGCCTGGTAAGGCTCGTACAGCACCTCGAAGTCCCTCAGGGTATCGATGGCCACACCCACCTTTCCCACCTCGCCCTCCATCAGGGGATTGTCCGAATCGTAGCCGCACTGGGTGGGAAGGTCCATGGCCAGGTTGGGTCCCTGTCTGGCACCCCTTCGTATGTTCTGGTGGTAGTAATCTCTCGTGTCCTCGGCGGTTCCGTATCCCGAGTACATGGCGGCCCGGGTGAGGCCGGATCCGGCCGGCGCCTTGGCGGCCAGCTTGGACAGCCCCGCCATGGGATCGAAGGGATACGTCCCGGATGTGAAAGGATAGTCACCGGGAAATCCCACCTGCTCCAGAAAATCGAACCCTTCCAGGTCAAGGGGATTGTAGAACCGTGCCGGCGCCTCTTGGAGAAAAGCGAATCGTCTCGTGGCCTGGCTCAGAGCACCCTGCTCCCACTGCGTCTTCTTCTTGCGGATTTCGTCGTCTTGCGCTGCCATGCTCCCTCCCTTTCCGCTTCAGTGCCCATAAGAATCGGTGCGCCCATCCCCTGGAAGCTCACGGCAATCCTTGGGGTGCCCCCTACCAAACGTTGGTGAAGGCGAGCCGGCACAGGGTCCGGTCATGGCCCTTTCCCATGGGGACGAAAGTCTCCCAGCATATGGAGGTAATGCTTGTAAAAGTCAGGGCCGCACATGAGGGGATCATCGAGGGTGGGAAGGAGCAGGAACCGTGTTTCAAACTCCCGGCGTACGATGACGGGGGACCCGAAGGCGCGCAAACGCCTGAACTGGGTGTAGGTCAGGTCGTAGACGTGTCGCCGGTCGAAAGCCACCACGTGCACCTGCTCTCCGTGGGGGCCGTCCTCCACGGGTGTTACCCCCGTTCTTCCCACCTCGTGACCAAAATGACGCATCACCCCTTGCAGGACCGCTGAAGAGCCGGCGCAGGTATACGGCAGAAAATCGTCAACGAGGACGATCCGGTGGTAAACGGCCCGTACGATGGCGATCCTCTGCGCATACACATCCGCTTCCACGGCTGCCCCCCGTGCACGGGCCATGCGCCCGGAGCACCCTGGCCCGCGCGTCGCTTTGCAGTTCGGCGAAACTTATGGTAGTGGGAAACGGCCTTGCCCCTTACTCCTAGTGGAAATGCCGGCAGGGTGTCAACTGGTTTTCCGGGCAAAAGCAGGTCGTAAAAAGAGGCGCAGGCAAGGCAGCCCGGACGGGGAGAAGGAGTTTATCCCAACAGGACACCCGGCACTGGGAACGGCCTTCCATCCGCAGGCAGTGGCCGGGGCGGGCGTTTGCGCAATCGCCGGGAGGGTGCCCCCCTCACCGATCCGTGGGAGGCCGGGCACAGGACCGCGCTGGAGGCCAGGCTCCCCGGAAGGGGGTGGCGGTTTGTCGGAAGCCGCACGGCTTCCCGTCGCGACCCAAGGATTGCAGGCAGAGGCAGGGATCATGTGGCGATTCGTCTCCTGGAATGTCAACGGTATCCGGGCGCTTGAGAAGAAGGGATTCGCGGACACGGCCCTCGGGCTGCAAGCCGATATCCTTGCCGTGCAGGAAACCAAGGCAAGGCCCGAGCAGCTCGGCCAAACGCTGCGGGACCTGCCCGGATACCTGTCCTACTGGCACAGCGCCGAAAGAAAAGGCTACTCCGGGGTGGGGGTTTACGTGCGGCAAGAGCCCTTGAACGTGACGTACGGGATCGGCAGCCCCGAGCACGATGCCGAGGGCCGTGCCATCGTCTTGGAGTACCCCGATTTTTTCTTTCTCAATCTCTATTTTCCCAATGCACAACCCGGCCTTGTGCGGCTGGACCACAAGCTTGCCTTCAACGCGGCGGTCTTTTCGCTGGCCGAAAGGTTGAGGAAAGAAAGAAACGTTGTGCTCTGCGGGGATTTCAACGTGGCCCACAGACCCATCGATCTGGCGAATCCGGAGAAAAACGAGGGCAATCCCGGCTACTGCCCCGAGGAGCGGGCCTGGATGAATCGGTTCCTGGAGGCCGGGTACGTGGACACGTTCCGCATGTTCCATGAGGGCCCCGGTCATTACACCTGGTGGACCTACCGATTCGGCGCCAGGGCGCGAAACATAGGCTGGCGCATCGATTACTTCTGCGTCGATGCACCGGGGCGCAACCGGATCAAGGACGCCGCCATCCTCAAGGAGGTGATGGGTTCGGACCACTGTCCCATAAGCCTCTGTTTCGAGTGACCGGAGCGGCCGACAGACGTCTCCCGGCTCAGCGGCGTGGCCTTCGGGAGGGTGTATGGTGAAAGGCCGTCTTTCGAAACCGGCGCCCCTTCGCATGGGGGACACGGTGGGGGTGGTGGCGCCCGGTTCTCCGTTTGACACGGCCACTTTCCAAAAGGGGCTGGAGCTTCTCGGCAGCCGGGGCTACGCCCTGAAAGTCTCGGGGGCGTGCACGTCCCGACAGGGGTATCTGGCCGGTTCGGACCGAGAGCGTGCCCGATCGTTCATGGAAACCTGGACCGATCCCCAGGTACGCGCCGTCCTCTGCGCCAGGGGCGGCTTCGGCTCCATGCGGCTTCTCCCCCTTCTCGACTACGCCGCCCTGTCCGCCTTCCCAAAGATCCTCGTGGGGTTTTCCGACATCACGGCCCTTCTCGTGACCCTTACCGAACGCTGTGCAATGGTGACCTTTCACGGGCCGGTGGTCACCTCACTGGCCAAGGGCGGCCTCCGCAGCATTCGCGCATTACAGGAGGCCGTGTCCTGGCCGGCTCCCATGGTCCTGCATGCCGAAGAACCGGCGGTGCTGGTTTCCGGAAAGGCTGCGGGACCGGTGATCGGAGGAAACCTGACCACCCTTTGTCATCTGGCGGGGACCGCCTATTCCCTTCGTCCCGAGGGCTGCCTCCTCTTCCTCGAGGACCGGGGGGAGGCTCCTTACCGGATCGACCGAATGCTGTGCCAAATGAAGATGGCCGGGTGTTTGTCAGGGGTGGTGGGTGTGGCGCTTGGGTCCTTCGAACGCTGCGGGTCCCTGGAAGAGGTGCACCGGATCTTCCGGGAGATGTTCGCGCCGGAGCGGGTCCCCGTCCTTGCCGGATTCACCGCGGGACACACCGCGGAGAACCACACGTTCCCGATGGGTGTGAGGGCCGAGCTCGATACGCAGGATGGGGTGCTCCGTTTTCTGGAGCCTGCCCTGGCGCAGGGGGTCTGACGGGGTGAGGGGGGCGGACCGAAAGGGGCCCGAGGGATGAAAGACGTGCTGGAGAAGATGCACCGCGCAGTCTTGGACGGCGTCTTTCCGGGGGCCGTGCTGCTGGTGGGGTGCAAGGGGTCCATGGTGCTGCACGAAGCCTTCGGGCTGGCGAGGCTCGATCCGCCGGAGCCCATGACCAGGGACACCTTTTTCGACCTGGCGTCTCTCACCAAACCCCTTGCCACGGCCCCTGCCTGCATGCTCCTGGTCCAAGAAGGCAGCATGCGCCTGGACGATACGCTCGGGACCCTGATCCCGGACTTTGCCGGCACCGACAAGGAACCTGTAACGGTCGCCGACCTTCTCACCCATGCCTCGGGCTACCCGGACCATCGTCCCTATTACCGGGAGCTGGCCCCATTGCCCCCGGAAAAGCGCCGGCAGCGCCTTCACCGCCTTCTCGTGGACGAGCCCCTTGCGCAGCGGCCGGCAGGGGCGTCCCTCTATAGCGACCTGGGTTACATGGTGCTCCAGTGGGTGGTGGAAACCCGGGCGCGAAAGGCCCTCGACCAACTGGTGGCAGAACGTGTCTATGCCCCAACGGCCCTCGAGGGGCTCCGATTCTTTCGCACAGACGACAAGGGGCAGGGGGGTGCCACCGTGAAGGTGGCGGCCACCGAAGCGTGCCCGTGGAGGGGCCGCGTGCTCCAGGGCGAGGTGCACGACGAAAACGCCTCTGTGATGGGAGGGGTTGCGGGCCACGCCGGTCTGTTCGGAACGGCCGGCGACGTGTGGGCGCTTCTCTGCGAACTCATGGGCACATACCTGGGGGGGGCCCCGAGAGGCCTTTTTCGCAGGGAGACGGTGGAATCCTTCTGGGACCCCCCATCGGTTCCCGGACCTTTTGTCCTTGGGTTCGACACGCCTTCTCCCACCCGCTCCAGCGCCGGCAGGTTCTTCTCGCGCCGCAGCGTGGGACACCTCGGTTTTACCGGAACATCCTTCTGGATGGATCTGGAAAGGCAAGTGGTGGTCGTTTTGCTCACCAACAGGGTGCACCCTTCGCGAAGCAACGACAGGATAAAGACGTTCCGACCCGTCCTGCACGATGCGGTGATGGAGGCCGTGCTGCACGGAAATCCGCGGCCGCGCCTCCATTTTCCAACCGTTTGAGGCTCTCGGGCAGGCCTGGATAGTCGATGCCCATCACCACCCACCGTTTTCCCCCCACCCCATCCTCTGCCACCGGGAGAGGCAGTGTGAAGATCGGCCCCAACAGGGAGCCGGACCCCAAGGGACGACTCCACCAAAGACGCGGCACGGCTTGGATTCCGGGGGTTGACAAGCCGAGCGGCGCTAAGCTACAGCAATGCAGTTCAGAACGTGCACCACGGTGCCCCCCTCGGACGCCCGGCGTGTGCGGCCATATCCTTTCAATGGTACCGTGCCAAAAACCGTGTCTTCCACCCACCCGCTGTGACACACAGCGGGTGAAAGGACGTTCATGGCCTCCGAACCCACCCCTTATCAACTGGAAGTCCAGGACATCACCCTGAGCTTCGGGGGAGTCATGGCTCTCAACGACGTGAGCTTCGGGGTGGGAAAAGGCCAGATCTTCGCGATCATAGGGCCCAACGGTGCGGGCAAAACGTGCATGCTCAACTGCATTTGCCGCTTCTACCGCCCCCAGAGGGGCCGCGTCCTGCTCGAGGGGAAGGACATCTCCCGGCTTCCGACCCACAGGGTGGCCCGCCACGGCATAGCCCGAACCTTCCAAAACATAGAGCTTTTCAAAGGCATGACGGTGCTCGACAACATAAAGCTCGGACGTCACGTGCACCTGAAGACCGGGCTCCTGGCCGGGGGATTCTTCTGGGGCAAGGCCCGGCGGGAAGAGCAGGCCCTGCGGGCGGAGATCGAGAGCAACATCATCGACCTTCTCGAAATAGAGGCCATCCGCAAGAAGGTGGTCGGGACCCTGCCCTACGGGCTGCAAAAGCGGGTGGAGCTGGCACGGGCCCTGGCCATGAAACCCAAGGTGCTGCTCCTGGACGAGCCCATGGCGGGCATGAATCTGGAAGAGACGGAGGACATGGCCCGCTTTATCCTTGACGTGAACGAGGAGTGGGGGGTGACCATCGTCCTGATCGAGCACGACATGGGGGTGGTGATGGATATATCGGAGCGGGTCTGCGTGCTGGACTTCGGCAACAAGCTCGCCGAGGGGACCCCCGAGCAGATCCAGGCGAACGAGGACGTGGCGCGCGCGTACCTTGGCGGCAGCGAGTCGGCGTACTCCAAGCTGTAGGTTTTAAGATGGTCGGCGACCCATGACCCAGTCCAAGACATTATCCGGAGATTCGACAGGCCTGACATGATGGAAGGAAAGACATTGCCGGCACTGCTGCTCCGCAACAGGGACCGCTTCGGCGACGGCAAGATCGCCATGCGGGAGAAGGAGTACGGCATATGGCAGGACTTCTCGTGGCAGGATTACCACGATCACGTGAAGCATTTTGCCCTGGGGCTTCATTGCCTCGGCTTTCGCAGGGGAGACAGGCTGGCCATCATCGGGGACAACCGTCCCGAGTGGATATGGGCGGAGGTCGCGGTTCAGTCCCTGGGGGGCACTCCCCTGGGCATCTATCAGGATTCCATCCTCACGGAAGTGGCCTACATCATCGACCATTCAGACGCCAGGTTCGTGGTGGCGGAGGACCAGGAGCAAACCGACAAGATCCTCGACATGACAGAGCGGTTGCCCAAGGTGGAGAAGGTGATCTACACGGATCCCAAGGGCATGCGCAACTATGAGCGGGCGCTTTTGGCGTACTTTCCGGAGGTGGAGGACCTGGGAAGGGCCTTCGAGGAGCGCAACCCGGGGTTCTTCGAGGACAGGGTGGAGACCCTGAGCGAACAGGACATCGCCCTCATTGCGTACACCTCCGGAACGACCGGATTTCCAAAAGGGTCGCTCCTCACCCACAAGAACATGCTGTCCATGGCACTGAGCCTCGATGAGGTGGATCCCAAGTTCCAGGACGACGAGTTCGTCTCCTTCCTCCCCCTGCCCTGGATCGGGGAGCAGATGATGGCCGTGGCGAGCTCCCTTGCCATCGGCTTCGCCGTCAGTTTCCCCGAAGAGCCCGAAACGGCCATGGCCGACATCTACGAGATAGGCCCCAACGTCATGTTCTCGCCGCCCCGCGTGTGGGAGGGCCTTTCGCGCACGGTCGTGGTCAAGCATAGGGACGCAAGCCGGCTCAAGCGCCTGGTGTACAGGACCTTCATGCCTGTCGGGTATCGGGTGGCCGATTACAGGTTCAAGAAGAAACCGGTGCCTATGGGCTGGAAGATCCTTTACGCAGTGGCCTGGCTTTTCCTTTTTCGGGCCCTGCGAGACCGGCTGGGCTTCGCCCGCATCCGCTCCGCCACAACGGGCGGGGCCGCACTGGGCCCGGACGTTTTCCGTTTTTTCCACGCTCTGGGGGTGAATCTCAAACAGATATACGGGCAGACGGAAATATCGGGCATTTCCTGCATCCATCGGGACGGAGACATCGACGCAAACACCGTGGGACTTCCCATCCCCGGAACGGAGCTGCGGATCGAGGCTCCGGACGAGGACGGCGTGGGTGAGATCGTGTCGCGCAGCCCGGCGCTGTTTCTGGGCTATTACAAGAACGATGAGGCCACCCGGGAGACGATTGGCGACGGCTGGCTCCATTCGGGCGACGCCGGCTACCTCGACGACAAGGGGCACCTGGTTTGCATCGACCGACTCAAGGACCTCATGCACATGCGCGACGGCAGGAAGTTCTCCCCCATGTTCATCGAGAACCGCCTCAAGTTCTGCCCCTACGTGGTGGAATGCTGCGTGCTGGGGCACCAGCGGGACTATATCACGGCGCTCATCTGCATCGACTTCAAGCACACGGGCAAATGGGCCGAGGACAACAGGATTTCGTACACCACCTACACGGATCTGGCCTGCAAGCCCGAGGTGTACGACCTGATCGAACGGGAAGTGGTAAGGGTGAACCGCACCCTGCCGGAAGGGGCCCGCATACGAAAGTTCCTCTTGCTGTACAAGGAATTCGACCCCGACGACGGGGAGCTCACCAGAACCCGCAAGCTGCGCCGAAGGTTCATTGCCGAAAAGTATGCCCCGGAAATAGAGGCCCTTTACGGGGACGGGGACAAGGTTCGCATTGAAAGCGAAATCCGCTACCAGGACGGCAAGACGACCACCATCGTCACGGACCTGGCCATCCGTAAGATGAAGGCCCTGGACCGGTACGAGGAGAAGCCGAAGCGTTGGTGGCTATTCCGGCGCGTTGGGGGGGCAAAGCCATGAACGAAGCCCTGGTCAAGTTCGCACAGCTTTTCGTGACGGGTCTTGTCACGGGAAGCGTTTATGCCCTCGTGGCACTTGGCTTCGTACTGATATACAAGGCCACGAGCATCATCAACTTCGCACAGGGGGAATTCGTACTGGTGGGGGCCTACGTGTGCCTCTGGGTCGTCGCGGAGGTGGGAGTCCCCTTCATCCCCGCCTTCATCCTCACCATGGGGGCGTCGGTGATACTGGGCCTCGCGGTGGAACGGCTCGTCTTGAGGCCCATGATCGGGGAGCCCATCATCTCGGTCATCATGGTCACCATCGGGCTGGCGGCCTTGCTCAAGGCCATGGTCACCATCTTCTGGGGCACCCAGATAAAGGTCTTCCCGCCCATTTTCTCCCAGCAGCCCATTTACATCGGGAGGGTCATCGTCTCGGAAGTGTACATGTGGACTTTCTTTTTCGCCCTTTTTTTCCTCGGGGTCTTCGCCGCTTTCTTCAAGTATTCCCGGATTGGAATCGCCATGAGGGCCGTTGCGAGCGATCAAATGACGGCCCAGTCCATGGGGATACCGGTCAAAGTGGTGTTCGCCATCTCCTGGTGCATCGCCGCCATGGTGTCGGGCGTGGGAGGCATACTCATAGGAAACATCAACGGGATCAACATAACCCTGGCCGATTTCGGCCTGAAGGTCTTCCCCGCCGTTATTTTCGGCGGCCTCGATTCCATATTGGGGGCCGTCATCGGAGGGCTGACCATAGGGGTCCTGGAGAACGTCATGGGGGGGTATCTGGACCAGTTCTTCGGGGGGGGGGTCAAGGAGGTGGCCCCTTTTGTGGTCCTGATCGTGGTGCTCATGATCAAGCCGTACGGTCTGTTCGGGATAAAAGAAATCGAAAGGGTCTGAGGGCGTGTCTGAAAATTGCTTTCAGTGAGTTCGGGGGGCTGGGGAGGGCGGCCCGGAGAGCGAACGAAATCTTCAGGCACGGTCTGAGGGGAGTCGGTGGGTTATGCCTTGCGGACTGTTTCATTCGAGCTACAAGAAGGACGAAGAGGTCTTTCAAACCCTGTGGGTGAAGGCGTGGGTCGTCGGGTTCCTGCTCTTTCTCCTGGTGCTGCCGCTTTTTGCAGGCCGCCTCGGCACCGCTCTCAACACGAACGTGGTCAACCTGATGGTCGTTATCATGATCTATGTGATAGGCGCCCACGGGCTGAATATCCTGACGGGTTTCACGGGACAGATATCCCTGGGGCATGGGGCCTTCATGGGTGTGGGGGCTTACACGGCCGGCATCCTCGCCGTGCGTCTGCACCTGCCCTTTTACATCACCCTTCCGGCCGCGGGCCTCATGACGGCCGCGGTGGGCATGGTCTTCGGGGTGCCTTCCCTAAGGCTCAAAGGCCTCTACCTGGCCATTGCCACCATGGCCGCCCAGTTCATACTCGACTACGCCATGAGAAACTGGACATCCCTGACCGGGGGCTCCGCCGGGCTCAACGTTCCCTATGCCGCCATAGGTTCTTTCGAGCTCGACACCGATGAGCGCTTTTACTACCTGGCTCTCGTGCTGGTGGTCCTGGCGACCGTCTTCACCAGGAACCTGAGCCGCACCCGTCCCGGACGGGCTTTCGTGGCGATACGGGACCGCCATCTGGCCGCGGAGGTCATAGGGGTCCACCTTTTCAAGTACCGTATCCTGTCGTTCGGGATCAGCTCTTTCTACGTGGGCATCGCGGGCGCCCTCTGGGCCTATTACATCACCATCATAAGCGACGAGCACTTCACCATCTGGCTCTCCGTGCAGTACCTGGCCATGTGCATCATCGGCGGCCTAGGGCATGTGCTGGGAGGGATATTCGGGGGCGTGTTCATGGTGCTTCTGCCCGAGGTGCTGCGGATTCCCGCCGAGGCCCTCAGCGGGGTCTATCCCAACATGTTCACGATTTTCGGCACGCTCAAGGAGGGCGTTTTCGGCCTTATCATCATTCTCTTTCTCGTCTTCGAGCCGGACGGTCTGGCCGCAAGGTGGCACACCATCCGGTCGTACTGGAAGCTGTGGCCTTTTTCTTACTGAACAAAGACAGCCAGGGGTGATGGGGAAAGGAGGTGCATCCGGCAGGCGGCCAGTGGAGGCTTTTGGGGCATTGTGCGGTTCAACGAAGAAGACACCAAGATCCGAACGTGGAGGGCTTATGAACAGAAAAAGCATTGCCAGTGTCGTGGGGCTTTTCCTGGTTCTGGGTGCGCTGGGGGTCCCAACGCAGGCCGGTGCCGACCCCAAGGAAATCGTAGTGGGCGGTATCTTCGACATTTCCGGTGCCACATCGGCGGTGGGCAAGGACTACGCAGTGGGTGCCCAGCACGCGGCGGCCTACATTAACCAGAATGGCGGGGTAAACGGGATTCCCGTGAAGCTGATACCCAACGACTATGCGTACGAGGTGCCGAAGGCGGTGAACCTGTACAAGAAGTACAAGACGGTGGACAAGGTCTTTGTCATACAAGGCTGGGGTACCGGCGACACGAACGCCATGAAGCCGCTCATCACGAAAGACGAAATCGTCTATTTTTCCGCCTCCTACGACGCCAACCTCAACGACCCGGCCAAGACCCCTTACAACTTCTTCATCGGGTCCAGCTACTCGGACCATATCCGAATGGCCATGCGCTACGCCAAGGAAGACGGGGCCAAGAAGGTGTGCTTCATCTACCCGGACCACCCCTACGGCAAGAACCCCATCCCCGCCGGAAAGGATGCCGCCCAGAAAATGGGGCTCGAGATCGGTCCGGACATCTCGGTGGACCTGCGCGCCACGGACGCCACCTCGCAGCTCCTTCAGATGAAGGAGTTCGATCCGGATTTCGCATGGATCGGCGGCACCACCCCCTCCACTGCGGTGATCATCAAAGACGCCCTCAAGCTCGGTCTGCGCACGAAGTTTCTCATCAATACCTGGGGCTTTGACGAGACCCTACCCAAGCTCACCGCGGGGGCCGCGGAGGGTCGCGCCTTCGGATTCGTTGTGGTCAGGCCTTTTGGATGGGACATCCCCGAGATGGCCAAGATCAAACCGCTGGCCGGGGACAAGGAATACACCCTGCACTACATGAAGGCGTGGACATCCATGATGGTCATGTGGGAGGGCCTGAAGCGCGCCCACAAGGCCGGACGGATGGACGGCCCCGGGCTCAAGGCCGCCCTCGAGACCCTCACGGATTTCGACACCGGTGGCGTCACGCCGCCCCTGACCTATACGCCCACCGACCACAGGGCCACCACCACGTGCGGACTGTACACCCTCAAGGATGGAAAGTTGGTGCTGGTGGCGGACGTGAGCATCGACAAGAACCCCGAATACCTCGGGTGGTAGTACGGGGCGCGGTCACAAATTGCGATTTCCTGCATCCCCCTCGCCCTCCGGGAGAGGCCCGGGGTGAGGGCATAGAGAGCACAGTTTGTGGACGCGCGAGGTATGAATCCCGCCGCGGCCCCGCGGGGAGGACACCGAGTAGCATGGGCGCTCTTCTGACGGTCAACAACATAGAAGTCATTTACGACGACGTGATACTGGTCTTGAAGGGCCTGTCCCTGCAAGTGGAGGAAGGCCACATCGTCTGCCTCTTGGGGGCCAATGGTGCCGGCAAGACCACGACCCTCAAGGCCATTTCCGGGCTTCTCAAGAGCGAAGAGGGCAAGGTGACAGACGGTTCCATCCAGTTCATGGGCCGTCGCATCGACGGGCTGGAACCGGAAAAGATCGTCAGGATGGGGATCTTTCAGGTGATGGAAGGCAGGAGGGTCTTTCAGGACCTGGGGGTGGAGGAAAACCTGATCGCGGCGTCCCACACCCGGAAGAGCAAGGCCGGGATGGCCCGAAACATGGAAACGGTTTGGGGTTACTTCCCCCGTCTCCAGGAGATGCGGCGAGCGCTCGCCGGCTACTTGAGCGGAGGCGAGCAGCAGATGCTCGTGATCGGCAGGGCCCTTATGGCGCAGCCCAGGCTCATGTTGCTCGATGAACCCTCCCTGGGGCTTTCCCCCCTGCTCGTATCCGAAATCTTCCAAATCATCCGACGCATCAACGAGAAGGAGGGCACAACGATCCTGCTGGTGGAGCAAAACGCCCGGATGGCCCTGGACATATCCACCCACGGCTACATCATGGAAACGGGCAGGATCGTGCTCGACGACACGACCGAAAAGCTGAGGAACAACGAAGACGTCAAGATGTTTTACCTGGGGCTCACCGATATGGGCACCAAGCGAAGCTACCGTGACGTGAAGCACTACAAGCGTCGCAAACGCTGGCTGACCTGACGCAGTTTCGGATGATGTCCTCTGCCGTGTGATGGGAGTCGACCCTTGGGGGAGGTTGGGTTTCGCAGGAAGCCGCCCCCCCCCCACCCTTCAAGGGGCGTGGAACTGCTCCTTGGGGGGATTGAAGTATCCGTGCCGCAGCGCGGGAAACGCATCGCGCACCATGGACAGAAGCGTCTTCATCCCCAGGGGCGGACCGCAGGGGCAGGCCTGCGACATGGCCTTCCAGTACCTCAGGGGGTCGAAGTTCAGGTTGCGCCACTGGATCATGTGCACCGGGCGGGCACGGAGAAACGAAAGCAGGGCCGAGGCTTCCTCGGGGCAGTCCGTGAAGCCGGGACAGTTCAGATAGTTGAGAGAGACCCATTTGCCGCTTGCCAGCACGAGATCTATGGTTTCCAGGACCTGGGAAAAACCGTAGCGCACCGGCCGGAAATACGCGTCGTAACAGGGCTGCCGCACGCTGTTCATACTGACCCGGACGCTGTCCAGGCCGGCCTCGATCAGCCCCTTCACCTTGTCTGGCCGGCTGGCATTGGTGTTCAGGTTGATGGTGCCGGCACCGGTTCGGGCGCGAATCCGCCTGATGGCAGGGATGATCACGTCCGCAGCCAAAAGCGGCTCTCCCTCACACCCCTGGCCGAAACTGACGACCCCCTCTGGGACCCGGGACAGGTGCTCCAGGGCCACCTCGGCGATTTCGTCGGGCGAAGGGGTGAAGGCAATGCGCTCCTGGCTGCTGGGCAGGCCCGGCTCCGTTTGGAGGGAAAGGCACCCGCGGCACCTGGCGTTGCAGGCCGGCGACGTGGGAAGGGGCGCCTCGCAGCGCCCCACAAAGAAGTTTTTTGCCGCAGGGCACCCGTAGGTCAGGGCGCATGTCTCCAGATGCCTGGCCAGGCGGTTGCGAGGCATCCGCTTTCGCATCCTGTGCACCCCGCTGGTGACTTTGGCCCGCGGCATGAGCCGCAAGTCCTGGCGCCTGTCTCGATCCACCCGAACCGCGACGCTGCAAATCCCCCGATGGGACCACCCACAGGCCCCGTAGGAAAAAAGGGGAAGCCATCCGGCCCCGGGTCTCTCCTCATACGCGCTCACGCCTGTGAGCAGGTATCCGGGCGAGTTGAACACGGCCACGGGAAAGAGTCTTTCTCCGGGAGCATAGGGGTTTTCCTGCTTGGTTTCCAGGGCGCGGGTGGAAAGATTGAAGAACACGGGGCTTCTGTCGGGCAGAAACATCAACTCACTGCCGTGGGGTATGGCAAGGGTTTCGTTGCGGGTCACAGGGCAGAGGCAGTCGCCCAACCTCTTGACCGCGGCATAACCCTCCAGGTCGAAGACCTCCCCCTTCTCATTGGCCGCCACCGCCGTGACGAATTCTGGGACCCTGCGACTTGAAGCCACCGCTTTCGGCTTCGATGCTTTTGCCATGTGATGGGGATCAAGGGTTTGGGATTGAGATAAGGGGGCTCGAACAACGACTTTGCCCACGTCAAGACCGCGTGTCGGGGACCCGGGGAAATGGTCCGGGGGAACCGGACCCTCCACCTTTCATGGGACGGACGGGTCCCCCCCTCGCGGCCGGCTTCACCTACTTGTCTTCCTTGACCTCTTCGAAGTCAGCGTCCACCACATCTTCCTCGGTTCGGGAGTCTCGGGCACCCTCGCCCCCGGCTTCGGCCCCGGGGCCCTGTGCACCCTTCGAGGAGGCTTGTTGATACATGGCTTCTGCCAGTTTGTGGGATGCCTGGGTCAGTTCCTCGGTCCGGCGTTTGATCTCCTCGGCGTCGTTGCCCTCCATGGCCTTCTTGAGGGCCTCGACGGCGTTTTCCACGTTGGACCTGATGGCCGGCTCGATCTTCTGTTCCAACTCCTTCATCGATTTTTCGGTGGAGTAGATCAAGGCGTCGGCCGTATTGCGCGCTTCCACCAAGGCCCTTTTCTTCTTGTCTTCGTCGGCATGCATTTCCGCATCCCTGACCAACTTTTCGATCTCCTCTTTGGAAAGGCCGCTCGACGCGGTGATCTTTATCGACTGTTCCTTGCCGGTTCCAAGGTCCTTGGCGGACACGTGGACGATGCCGTTCGCGTCGATGTCGAAAGTCACCTCTATCTGGGGGACCCCTCGGGGCGCGGGAGGTATCCCTACCAGCTCGAACCTGCCCAGTGTCTTGTTGTTGGCGGCCATTTCCCGTTCACCCTGCAGCACGTGGATAGAAACCGCCGGCTGGCTGTCCGCCGCGGTGGAGAAAATCTGGCTTTTTCGGGTGGGGATGGTGGTGTTTTTCTCTATGAGCTTGGTCATGACACCGCCCAGGGTTTCTATTCCAAGGGACAGGGGGGTCACGTCCAGGAGGAGAACGTCCTTGACGTCTCCCTTGAGCACACCTCCCTGTATGGCCGCCCCGACGGCGACCACTTCGTCGGGATTGACGCCTCTGTGGGGCTCTTTTCCGAAGATGCGCTTGACCCTTTCCTGCACGGCGGGCATGCGGGTCATCCCGCCCACCAGAATCACCTCGTTGATCTCCGACGCGCTCAGGCCGGCATCTTTGAGGGCGGTGCGGCAGGGGCCATCGAGCTTGTTGAGGAGCTCTTCCGTGAGCGCTTCGAGCTTCGCGCGGGACAATTTGATGTTGAGGTGTTTGGGACCACTGGCGTCCGCGGTGATAAAGGGCAGATTCACATCCGTCTCCACCGAGGAGGATAGTTCCATCTTGGCCTTTTCAGCGGCCTCCTTGAGCCTCTGGAGCGCCATCTTGTCTTTGCGTATGTCTATTCCCTGGTCTTTCCGGAATTCATCGGCCAGGTAGTCTATCACCCGAAGGTCGAAGTCCTCGCCTCCCAGATGGGTGTCCCCGTTGGTGGCCTTGACCTCGAAGACCCCTTCCCCGATTTCCAGTATGGAGATGTCGAAGGTTCCGCCCCCCAGGTCGAAAACGGCGATCTTCTCTTCCCGTTTCTTATCCATCCCATACGCAAGGGAAGCCGCAGTGGGCTCGTTGATTATCCGCAGCACGTTGAGTCCCGCGATCTTTCCTGCGTCCTTCGTGGCCTGCCTCTGGCTGTCGTCGAAGTAGGCCGGAACCGTGACGATGGCATCCTGTACGGACTCCCCAAGGTACTCTTCCGCTGTCTTCTTCATGTACGCCAGGATGTAAGAGGATACCTCCGCGGGACTGTAAGGCTTGCCCTGGATGTTGATCCGTACGTCCCCGTTGGACGCTTGCTCGATCTTGTAAGGCAATATCTTCATATCCTTCTGGACTTCAGAAGAGTGGTACTTGCGCCCTATAAGACGCTTGACCGCGAATACCGTGTTTTCAGGATTGGTGATGGCTTGGCGCTTGGCGATTTGCCCGACCATCCGTTCACCGCTCTTGGATACGGCCACAATGGAAGGCGTGGTCCGGCCCCCTTCCGGGTTGGTGATCACCTTGGCCTCACCGCCCTCCATTATCGCCACACAAGAGTTGGTTGTGCCCAGGTCGATTCCTATGACTTTTCCCATGGTAATGCCTCCTTATATATGGTCACCGTTTTGACGGTCTTGACACGCAAAATCTCCCTTCACGAGGTCCCGGTGGGGTGGGAGCGACGGCGCAGATCATATGAAAAACGGCACGTTTCGAGACTTGAAATGAATTCCTGCCCGGTGAGCCCCTATTGGTTTTCCGATGATGGCTTTTCGCCCTCCCCAAACTCCCTACGTCCCTTAGAGACCACCACGAGGGAAGGTCGCAAAAGGCGGTTGTGCATGGTGTAACCCTTTTGCATTTCCCTTACGACCGTGTTTTCCGCGTGTTCGTGGGATTCTTCCTGCATCAATGCTTGATGATAGTTGGGATCGAAGGGCTTGCCCAGCGCCTCTATGGGAGCAACCTGAAACTTCTCGAGAACCTTCAGGATCTCTCTCTGGGTCATGCGCACTCCCTCGACAAGGCTTGCCGCCGCCTGGTCGGAACACTCTGCGTGGTCTATGGCCCTTTCCAGGTTGTCCACGATGGGAAGTATCTGTTGAATGATCTCCTCGTTGGCGAACCTCCTGAACTCCTCCATCTGACGTTCGTTGCGCTTTTTGTAGTTCTCGAATTCGGCCGAAACACGCAGCAACCGGTCCCGCAACTCCTCCACGTCCTCTTTGACCCTGGGTGTTTCTCCTGTGTCTTTGTCCACCCCTTGGGCATGTTCCTCTGTCCCTTCGGAGGCATCATTCGAAGCAGGCGCTTCCTCGGAGAGCATCCCGGCGGTCTGTTGGCTCTCCCTTTCTTGTTTCGTTGCGTTTGTCACTTTTCCGGTCTCCCCTGTTCGGTAACTTCACTGAAATTTCACTCAAAATAAGACGCCGCCCTCCCATGTCAAGGGAAACACGGACCGAGGAGCCATGACTCGTTTCATTCTATCCGTCTGATTCCTTTATGAGTTCCGGTTGACTGTCTCGCTCCTTTTTCCCTTGATTAACCGGAACGGGCGCATTATGATGGCAACGCTTGGTTGTGCTAGGTGGGGAGTTAGCGGTGCCCTGTTACCCGAAAACCGCTCCATGCGGGGCTGAATTCCCTTCATAGGGTCCACGTTCCCTCCGCCGGATGGGCGCAAAGATCGGCCGCCGCGCAACATGCGGTCACGAACCTCGTCAGGTCCGGAAGGAAGCAGCGATAAGTGACGCGGCAGGTGTCGCGGATCGATCCCGATCACATGGTCGTCTTCCGACGTTGGGAAATGGAGTCGACGAAGGGTGCACAACCAAGTTTCTTGTCTTGCCGCACCGGCGTTCGCATTGGGTCGGGGGGGGCGGCCGCGATTGCAGCGGAGCGATGCCGTCATCCGTTCCGGCCCATCGGGAACACCCCTCCCGAAGATGGTCGGTTCCGTCAAACGCGGCCCCGCGGCAGCCCACCTGACATGACGCTAGGGGACTGATGGGCCAAGCAATCATTCTGGCGGTTCTCATCGTGCTGTCGGCTTTTTTCTCCGGGGTCGAGACCGCCTTTTTTTCCCTGTCGGAGATCCGCATACAGCACCTGCTGGAGACAAGAAAAAAGGGCATGGGGCTGGTGAAAAGGTTACGGGACAACAACCAACGCCTTATGATCACCATTTTGATCGGCAACAATCTCGTGAACATAGCCGCGTCTTCCGTGGCAACTTCCCTTGCGATCCAGTTTGCGGGGTCCCACGCCATAGGCATAGCCGTGGGCTTTATGACTTTCGTGATACTGGTGTTTGGGGAAATCACTCCCAAGACCATCGCCCTGGCGAGAAACGAGTGGATCACCGTCAAAGCGGCGCCCGTTATAACCGGCATGCAGTACGTCTTCTTCCCGTTTATCATCTTCCTGGAGCGTGTCACCGCCCTTGCCTCCAATCCTTTTAAGGGCGCCGGTTTGGAGCCCATCATAACCGAGGAGGAGATCAAGAGCGTGGTGAGTCTGGGTGAAGAGGCGGGAGAAGTGGAGGAAGACGAGCGGATCATGATCCACAACATCTTTCGCTTCAGCGATCTCAAGGCCTCGGAGATCATGACGGACAGGACACGGATATTTTCCATCAGCTCGGAAAAGACCGCCAGGGAAGTGGCCCCTGAAATCGTGGGGCAGGGATATTCCCGGGTCCCGGTTTACGAGGAAAGTGCCGATCAGGACCACATGATCGGTATTCTCTACGCCAAGGATGTCCTGGAGGCCATCATAGACGGCAATGAGGGTACCGCGGTCAAGGACCTGGTGCGCCCCGTCATGTTCGTGCCCGAGACGGTGCTCGTGGATGATCTTCTCAAGGAGTTCCAGAAGAAAAAGGTCCACATCGCCCTCGTGGTGGACGAACACGGGGGGGTGAGCGGCCTGATAACCATTGAAGACCTTCTCGAAGAGATCGTGGGGGACATCTATGACGAGACGGACAAAGAGCAGGTCATGATTCGCAAGCTTGGGAAACAAAAGGCCGTGGTCAAAGGAGAAACGGAGATCGAGGAGGTCAATCGCGTGCTCCAGCTCGGCCTCAGCGAGCAGGAAGACTACGAGACCATCTCCGGATTTATTCTGAGCCGCCTTCGGCGCATTCCCGAGGTGGGAGAAGAACTCAGGCTCACCGAAGCCGCCATCCGCGTCACCAAGGCCGACCGGCGAAGGATCATCGAGGTGGAGATCGAAAAATACGTCAAGCTCCCAGTCCCCGAGCAAACCTGACCCCAGGCACCGCCTCCGTGCTCCCGCTGCCGCCGGTGCATGCCTTGACTTTGCATCCCGATTAAAATAGATACCACCGGGTTTGCCGCATTGTGGTTTTTCCTTTTCCCGATCCAGCGGGGTCTTTTTTCCTCTTGAATGGCGCGCACATGGGCCGAAAGACGCATATCGTTCTTGTGGGGCTTCTGCTTGTCGTCTGCTTCGGGGCAGGCGGGGTTCTGGTGCACCGCCTTCTGTCGGCCCCTTTTGTACACAGGGGCGGTGGCACAGAATCGGCGCCACCTGACGTGCCCCGGGAAAAAGCCCCCGTCCATCTCTACTTCTCCGACAAGACCGGGGAATACCTGACGGCCGAAAGACGGGTGATCGAGGTGCCGGATGATGCGGTCCGGTTCGGGAAGGTCTTGCTGGAAAACTTGCTGCACGGACCCCAGGCCGATCATCTGAGGGCCATACCCGAGGGCACACGGGTCCGATCTCTCCTTCTGACCCGGGAGGGGGTGGCCTACGTGGACCTTACCCGGGAGGTGGTGACCGAACACTGGGGAGGGGTCAGGGGTGAGGTTCTCACCATATATTCCGTGGTCAACACCCTCTGTCTCAATGTTCCCCAAATCAAAGGCGCAAGGATACTGGTGGACGGGGACGAGGTGGATACCCTCGCGGGACATGTGGATTTGCGCTTCCCATTCGGACCCAATATGCTGATCGTCAGATGAAGAAAAGACCCCCCATAGCCAGGATGCGCAATATCGGGGTCATCGCCCACATCGACGCCGGGAAGACAACGGTGACCGAGCGCATCCTCTACTACACGGGACGTTCCCACAAGATGGGCGAAGTACATGACGGCGAGGCGATCATGGACTGGATGCCCGACGAGCAGGAGCGCGGCATCACGATAACCTCCGCTGTCACCACCTGTCTGTGGAAAGACTGCGAGGTCCATATCATCGACACGCCGGGACACGTGGACTTCACCATGGAAGTGGAACGATCCCTTCGCGTGCTCGACGGGGCGATCGGCGTGTTTTGTGCCGTGGGCGGTGTTCAACCCCAATCGGAAACGGTCTGGCACCAGGCGGACAAATACCGTGTGCCGAAAATCGCTTTCATCAACAAGATGGATCGGGTGGGGGCGGATTTCTACGGTGCCATGGGCCAGATGGTCGAAAAACTCAGGACAAGACCCCTTGCGCTCCAGATCCCCATGGGGGAGGCGGAGGAGTTCAGCGGAATCATCGATCTGGTTTCGATGACAAGCACCACCTGGCAGGACGAGACTCTCGGCGCCACTTACGACACCACGCCCATTCCGGACCATCTGCTGCAAAGGGCCGAAAAAGGCAGGGAGCGGCTCATCGAGGATCTGGCCGAACTGGACGACGAGGTCATGGAGGCGTACCTGGCCGACAAGCCCCTGAGCGAGCAGGACCTGCTGAGTGCCGTGCGCCGCGTTACCATCGATTTGAAGGCAGTGCCGGTGCTCTGCGGCGCCGCCCTGCGCAACAAGGGAATACAGCCCCTTTTGGACGCCATAGTCGCTTTTCTCCCCAGCCCCCTGGACGTGGGGGCCGTAAGTGGCGTGCACCCGGAAACAGGGGAAAAGGTTGAGTGCCGCCCGGTGGCCAAAGACCCGCTTGCCGCCTTGATTTTCAAGGTTTCCATGGTCGAGGGGCGCAAACTGTGCTTCGCAAGGATATACAGCGGGACGATGCATACCGGGGAGGATGTCTACAACCCGAGCCGCAATGCCAGGGAAAAGCTCGCGCGGATTCTCAGCGTCCACGCCAACAGGCGGGATCGCCTTTCGGAAGCGGGCGCGGGCGACATCGTCGGCATCGCCGGTCTGAAACTGGCGGCCACGGGAGACACCCTTTGCAGCGCACAGCGGCCCGTTTTACTCGAACGGATCGAGACGTACGAACCGGTGATTTCGGTGGCGTTGGAGCCAAAGACCCATGCGGACCAGGAGAGGATCGGGCTGGTTCTGGAAAAACTCACGGCCGAAGATCCCACCTTCAGGGTGCGCGTGGATGAGGAGACGGGCCAAACCATCATTTCCGGCATGGGCGAACTGCACCTCGAGGTCCTGGTGAGCCGCATGCAAAGGGAGTTTCAAACCGGCGTCAACGTGGGCAAGCCGCAGGTGGTCTACAGAGAAACCATCGACCGGGAGGTGGAGGGCGAGGCCGTGTTCGACAGGGAGGTGGCCGGCCAGCACCATTTTGCCCAAGTGAGGCTCCGCCTGGCACCCTTGGGACGTGGCCAGGGCAATTCCTTCACCGCCGTTACCCCGCCGGAGGGGATGCCGGAGTCGCTCATTCCCTTCATACGGCAGGGCGTGATGGAGGCCCTCGAAAGCGGGCCTGTCCTGGGCTACCCGGTTCTTGACGTGAAAGTGGCCCTTATCGGGGGTACCTTCAGGGATTCCCTGGGGACCGAGCTCGCCTTCAGGGTTGCCGCTGCCATGGCCTGCAAGGAGGGCCTGACAGGGGGCGCTCCCTTCCTTCTGGCTCCCATCATGGAGGTGGAGGTACTGGTCCCCGAGACGTTCATGGGGGAAGTGATCGGAGACTTGAACGCCCGGGGGGGTAAGATAGAAGGGATCCGCCCGCAGAAAGGCATCCAGGTAATAGAGGCCATCGTCCCCTTGTCGAGGATGTTCGGGTACTCGACGGCCCTGCGTTCCGCCACCCAGGGGCGGGGAACCTTTTCCATGCAGTTTGCCCGCTACGACAGGAGCTAATAAGGCCCCACGGTAATCCCGGCCTGTGGAGGCCCTTCGTGCGGGTGCTTCGCCGTGCCCTCGATTTTAGCGGCAGACCCAATTTGGGATAACATCTCGACCGTCCGAGACCTACACCTGAACCCCCTTCAGGCACGGGGGTACCGATGCGCCCCGCGACGACACGAAAGCCTCCCGGGGTTTACCCAGATCAAGGTTCCTGTCCCGGCTCCGGCTTGGGCAGATTGCGCAGGGCCTCTTGGATCTTGTCCGCCTTGACGCGATCGTTTCCCGCCTCCTTCAGGGCCTTTCGATACTGGAACGCGGCCTTGGCAGGATCTCCCCCGAGCTCGTGGAAGCGTCCCAGGTAGAAGTAGGCTTCGGAAAGTTCCCCCAGCCTCCCGGCCGCCTGGGCCAGGTGATAGCAGCCCTGGGCATAATCGGGCCGGGCTTTGACGAGATTTCCGAGGGTCTTGACCGCATCCTCCACCCTTCCCATTTCGAGCTGTGTGCGACCCAGGATGAGCAGCGACAAGGGATCGCCCGAGTCGCTGGAGAGGGCGGCCTCGATAATCTGCAGCGCCTTGGCGTACTGACCGGACTGGAAATAGACCTGGCCGAGCTCTCTGAGGATATCTTCGTCGAAGGGCTGCGTTTCGAGGGCCTTTTGAAAGGCACGTTCCGATTCGTCGTTTCTGAGCAGCCGCGAAAGGACCATGCCGTAGCCGAACCAGGCAAGGGAATCGGCAGGCTGCTCCGAGACAGCCTGTGCGTATCGCCTCTGGGCGATTTCCGGATCCCCGTACAGGGCCGTCACCCTTGTTCGCACCTTGGCGAACCGGTACGCAGCCGCGGCCGCCTCCTCTTCCCGGGGGTCCCGATGGCCCTGCAGCCATGTATCGATGTACGCCATACGCTCCTCGGTGGCCGGATGCGTGCTCATGTATGTGGGGATCTGCTCCCGGCCGAACCACTGTTTCGACCTGATTTTTTTCAGCATCCTGAGCAGGCCCTCGGCTCCGTACCCTACATCGCTCAGGAGCTGGAGACCGATTTCGTCCGCCTGGATTTCATCCTCCCGGCTGTAGGCCAGGGCCAGGGAAGCACCGGCGGCGATGGAGCCGACCGTGGCCGCACTTCCCAGCGCCTGCCCTGCCCCTGCCCCCAGGAAGATCCCAGCGAGCATACCGGCCAGCGTGGCAAGTTGCACCCTCTTGGATTGCTCGATCCTCCTGGCGATGTGGCGGCAGGCCACATGGGCGATTTCATGCGCCAGAATCCCCGCCAGTTCCTCTTCGGTTTCCATGGCCGTGATGAGTCCCGAGTTGATGCACACGTGTCCGCCGGGCCCGGCGAACGCGTTGTAGACCTCTTGTTGGATCACGTAGAAACGGTATCGAAAGGGCTGTTGGGGGAGGACCTTGACGATACGATCTCCGATGCTGCTCACATAATCGTTGACCACGGGGTCATCCACAACATGCAGGTGGCGACGCACCTGTTGGATGAACTTTTTCCCCATCTGCTCTTCTTCACTGGCGGTGAGCGCCGAGACGGGTCTGGCGAAAGACCCGGCAAGGAGGCAAAAGGCGCACAAGAGGGCTACAGACTTTATGAAAACGCGCATGGCGCAATCCTTTCGGCGTTGTGGGGCCGCCCGGTGATTTCTCCGTCGTCCCGTGGGCACGGGAGAACCAATGGTCGTCCACGTCCGAGCATGTGTCGAAGACAGGGTAACAGAGATCCAGGCGGTTGTCGAGCTTGGCACGCTGGACGGGTGGGAACGGGAGAGGCTTGATTTATGGAGCGTCCGCACTTAATATATGGATCTATTTGCAGTGACCGAGGGAGATGAGAGTATGTGCCCGCCCCTGCCCGATCTCAAGGAAGATGTTGCGGTTCGGTCCAGGCAGCAGACCAAGCCACCGCCGATGTACAAGGTCCTTCTCCACAACGACGACTACACGACAATGGAATTTGTGGTGAGAATACTTGAAACGGTCTTCCACAAGACCACCGCCGAGGCCACGCGCATCATGTTGAACGTACATGAGAGAGGCATTGGAATATGCGGCGTTTACACGTGCGAAGTGGCGGAGACCAAAGTGGAATCGGTTCACTATGTGGCACGGGAAAACGGATTTCCCCTCAAGTGTTCCATGGAGGAAGAATGAGAAGTCGCGTTTGCCCGGTGGGCCCCAACGCCGGGCCTGCGATGTCATGGGTTGTACGAAAGGAATCACTGGAAGGACAGGAGTGCCATGATCAGCAAGGAGCTTGAGCTGGCTATCGGATCGGCGGTGAACGAGGCCAAGAAGAGACGACACGAGTATCTGTGCATCGAGCACATTCTCTATGCCCTGCTCCAGGTGCCCGGGGGTGTGGACATCATCATGAACTGTGGGGGCGACGTGAGGCGCCTGCAACAAACGCTGGAAGACTTCTTCACACGGAGGATCGAGCAGGTGCCGGGACAGGACGAGTACGTTTTGCAACAAACGGTCGGTTTCCACCGGCTGCTCCAGCGGGCACTGCACCATGTGGAGGCAGCGGGCAAGAAGGAAGTGGAACCCGGGGACATCCTGGCTGCCATATTCGAAGAAAAGAGCTCGCACGCCGCCTATTTCCTGGAATCCGAGAATATTTCACGCCTGGATGTTCTCGAGTACATCTCCCATGGGATTTCGAGTGTTGTCAGGGAAGAAGAGACCGAATCGCCACTGCCGGAAGAGGAAGAAGGTACTCGAAAGGCAGGCGGGCAGGATCCTTTACAGGCTTTTACCAGGAACCTTGTGGAAGAGGCGGCCTCGGGCAAGATCGATCCCTTGATCGGCCGCCGTTCGGAAATGGAACGTACCATTCATATTCTTTGCCGGCGGCGCAAGAACAACCCCATTTTCGTGGGGGACCCGGGCGTGGGCAAGACCGCCATGGCCGAGGGGCTGGCCCTGGCCATCGACAAGGGAGAAGTCCCAGAACCCCTCAAGGACGCGCAGATATACTGCCTCGACATGGGGGGATTGCTCGCGGGGACCAAGTTCAGGGGGCAGTTTGAAGAACGGCTGAAAGCCGTGCTGGAAGCATTGAAAAAAAGGGGCAATGCCATCCTGTTCATAGATGAGATCCACACGGTGGTGGGAGCCGGTTCCACCAGCGGCGGATCCATGGATGCTTCCAACATCCTGAAACCGTCACTGGCGGGAGGGGACCTGCGATGCATCGGATCGAGCACCTACGAGGAGTACAAGAACTTCTTCGAAAAGGACCGTGCCCTTTCGCGCCGCTTTCAGAAGGTGGAGATACTCGAGCCCAGTACCGACGAGACCTACCGGATCTTGCAGGGACTGCGGTCCCGGTACGAGGAACACCATGGCGTGCGGTATACGGATGCGGCCCTCAAGGCCGCGTCGGAGCTTTCCGCGCGGCACATCAACGACCGTTATCTTCCCGACAAGGCCATCGATGTGATGGACGAAGCCGGAGTGGCATGCAGGCTGCGGGGTCTCGCCGGGAAGAAGCGTGTGCGCCCGCGTGACATGGAAAACGTCGTCGCAAGAATCGCCAAGATACCGCCACGTAGCGTGTCCTCCACGGATCGTGGCCGTCTCGAGTCGATAGAAGAGCGTCTCGGGGCCGTCGTCTTCGGGCAGGATGAGGCCATCGCCTCCCTGACGACGGCCATAAAACGCTCACGGGCGGGGCTGGCCAGTCCCAACAGGCCCGTGGGGTCTTTTCTCTTCACGGGACCGACCGGGGTCGGAAAGACAGAGGTGGCGCTGCAACTCGCGTCGGTCATGGGGATCGCCTTCCAGCGCTTCGACATGAGCGAGTACATGGAAAAGCACGCCGTGGCTCGCCTCATCGGCGCGCCTCCCGGATACGTGGGATTCGACCAGGGAGGGCTTCTCACCGACGGTATCCGGAAAAACCCGTACAGCGTGCTTCTCCTTGACGAGATCGAGAAAGCGCACCCGGATCTTTTCCATATCCTCCTCCAGGTGATGGATCACGCCACGCTCACGGACAACACGGGGAAGAAGGCCGATTTCCGCAACGTGGTGCTCATAATGACCTCCAACGCAGGGGCCCGGGAAATGAGCTCCCAGACCATAGGCTTCGGTGAGCCCCCGGGGGACACCCACGCCAAGGGGAGAAAGGCCATAGAGAAGACCTTCAGCCCCGAGTTCAGGAACCGTCTCGACGCCATCATCCCCTTCCACAATCTTTCGATGGAGACGATGGAAAGGATCGTGGACAAGTTCATGGGGGAGCTTGGCGTTCAGCTCGCGGCGCGCAAGGTGGAGATCTTCCTTTCTCCCGAAGCCCGCGGACACCTGGCGCGGGAGGGCTATGATCCCCGCTTCGGCGCAAGACCCCTTACCCGCCTCGTGCAGACACAGATCAAGGACGTATTGGCGGACCGCATCCTTTTCGGCGACCTGAGCGGCGGCGGTAAGGTCCTGGTGGAGCTGCACGGGAGTAACCTGCGTTTTGTGCGGGTCTGACGGCAGGTGGGAGGGGCCATGACCATTTATGCCCTCACCGATGAGCTGAGGTTTCCCGATCCACGCTATGCGGAAAAGGAAGGTCTTCTTGCGGTGGGGGGGGACCTTTCGGTCCCTCGTCTCCTCCTGGCCTATTCCATGGGTATCTTCCCCTGGTTTTCCGAGGGACAGCCCATCCTGTGGTGGTCACCGGATCCGAGGATCATCCTGAAGACCGGTTGTTTTCATGCCTCCCGAAGCCTGAAAAAGGTGATCAGGCAGAAGCGTTTCACCGTCACCATGGACAAGGAGTTCAGGAAGGTGATGGACCTGTGCGCCGAGGTGCATACCCGGAAGGACAAGGGCACGTGGATCGGACGCCGGATGATGGACGCGTACTGCCGTTTGCACGATCTGGGATTCGCCCACTCCGTGGAGGTCTGGAGCTGCGGGCAGATTGCCGGCGGGCTTTATGGAGTTTCCTTGGGTGCGGCCTTTTTCGGCGAATCCATGTTCAGCCGTCAATCCGACGCGTCCAAGGTGGCTCTGGCGGCCCTTGTGGATCACCTGCAAAGGCGCGGGGACGAGTGGATCGACTGTCAGGTCGCAACGGATCATTTGAAGCGTCTCGGGGCGGAGGAGATCTCAAGATCGTCATTTCTCGGGATTCTCAAGCGGGCCCTGCACCGGCCCACGGTTCGGGGCACATGGACGCTGCCCGGTGCCGGTTGACGTCTTGGGCTGCGTCGTGGGTGCGTGTGTGTCGAACCACAGGGACTGAGAGCCGTGAAGCGTGATTGCGTTTTCTGCAAAATAATCGACGGTGAGCTTCCCGCGGATTTCTTCCACAAGGGGCCCTCCGTGGTGGCATTCAAGGACATCCATCCCGGGGCGCCGGTTCACCTTCTGATCGTGCCCCGCAAACACATCCGGAGCGTCAACGAAATCGGCCCCGAGGATGGAAGCCTGGTCCTGGAAATGCTCGATACCGCACGGCAGATGGCAATGAAAACGGGTATCGCCGGACAAGGATACAAGCTGCTGTTCAACGTGGAGAGGGGGGGTGGACAACTCATCTTCCACCTGCACCTGCACCTCATGGGGGGCTGGTAACCTCCGGAGCGCGCCTTGGCGCGTCACGGGTAGGGGCGACGCAGGACCGTGTCCTTTTTCCATCGTTTGTCGTCTTTGGCGCGATATTCGATGTTGTAGTGAAGCCCGCGGCTCTCCTTGCGGTGCGTGGCGCACTGGATGATCAGTTCGGCCACCGTCGCGATGTTGCGCAGTTCCACCAGGTCCGCGGTGACCCTGAAGTTCCAGTAGTATTCCTTTATCTCCTTCTGGATATTCTCGATCCGGCTCCTGGCCCGGGCCAGCCGGTTATTGGAGCGGACGATCCCGACGTAGTTCCACATGAACCGCCGGATTTCATCCCAGTTGTGGGAAACCATGATGGCCTCATCGCTGTCCGTGGTGCCCGCTTCGTCCCATGCAAGGAGTTCGGGAAACGGCGTGCGGTTCCCGGCCGCCAGGTCCACACCCGCGGCTGCCGCAGCCCGATCCGCGTAGACCAGCGCCTCCAACAGGGAGTTGCTCGCCAGTCGGTTCGCACCGTGCAGACCCGTGCAGGCCGTCTCTCCCAGTGCATAGAGTCTCCGGATATCGGTCTTTCCCTCCATGTCCGTGGCAACCCCTCCGCACATGTAGTGGGCGGCAGGAACCACCGGGATCGGCTCCCTGGTGATGTCGATCCCGAACTGGAGGCATTTCTCGTATATATTGGGAAAACGACCTTTTATGAAATCCGGTTCCTGGTGGGAGATGTCGAGAAAGACCGACTCGTCCCCGCTTCGCTTCAGTTCCGTGTCGATGGCCCGGGCCACCACGTCCCGGCATGCCAGGTCCTTTTGGGGGTCGTACTTCTCCATGAAGGAGCATCCCCTGGAGTCGATGAGAACGCCCCCTTCTCCGCGTACCGCCTCGGAGATCAGGAAATTCTTCGCCTCCGGATGGTACAGACAGGTGGGGTGGAATTGCACGAACTCCATGTTGGCGACCCGGGCACCTGCCCGGTAACCCATGGCGATGCCGTCCCCGGTGGCGATGTCCGGATTGCTGGTGTAAAGATACACCTTTCCGACACCTCCCGTGGCCAGCACGGTGACCGCCGCGGAAAAGGTATGTACCGCGTCTGCATCCGTATCGAGCACGTAGGCGCCGCAGCAGGTCACCTCCTGGCCCGTGACCACCATGCCGCGGCTCATGTGCATGGAATAGGTCACCAGATCGATGGCGATGTGGTCTTCGAACAACTCGATACGCGGCGTGTTTCGCACCCGGTCCACGAGGACCCTCTCGATCTCCTGGCCCGTCATATCCTGTGCATGCACGATCCGCTTCTGGGAGTGTCCTCCCTCCAGGCCCAGATCGAGGCTCAGGGCATTGCCGTCCCCCGTGGCTCCCTCCCGTACGTTGAACCGGGCTCCCAACTCCACGAGCTCGAGGATCCTCGCCGGCCCACTGCGCACCACCATCTCCACCACCTCGGCATGACAGAGGCCGTCGCCTGCCGCCAGAGTGTCCTTCACGTGGAATTCGAAGGAATCGACCGTGTCAAAGACCGATGCGATGCCTCCCTGGGCTTGACTGGTGCTGGTTTCGAACAGGCCCCTCTTTGTGACAACGGCCACGGTCCCGAATCGGGCCGCCTTCAAGGCAAAGGTGAGTCCCGCCACACCCGAGCCGATGACCAGAAAATCAAAACGGTATTGCATTTTTCCACGTTCCGTCCCACGCCCTATCTCAGAAGACCGGATGCGCCGTAGGACCGTTTGCGCCTGAAAGAGGCCCCCAAGGCCATTCCCACCAGCAAGACCGCCGCACCCAACCCAAACCAGGCCAGTCCCTGCCGCCACTGCTGCCCCTGTGAAAGCCTCCTGGCCTGCTCTGCCTCTTTGGTCTTGACGGTCAGTGCCTTCTGGGTTGCTTCCAGCTTCTCTTTCAAGGCAAAAACATCCGAAGAAGCCTCTTTGAACTCGGCCAGGGTCCTTTCGAGTTCCTCGATGCGTTCTTTTTGCTCGGCCACCTGAGGGGCAAGGAGTGCATTTTCCTTCTTGAGCCGGGCGTTTTCCTTGAGCACCGATTCCGACTCCTCCTTGACCTGTTCGTACTGCTGCCTCAGCCTTTCCAGCACCCGCCTGCTCGGTTCGTTGGAGGTGAGAAAACGCGACAGCACCCAACCCTGCTTCCCGTTGGGCAGACGCACTTCGCTCCAGTCGTCGCCCTTTTCCACAACTTCCACCTCCTGGCCCGACCTGAGCATGGCGACGATCTTGTGCTCGATGCCCTTACCCGTTCTCATGGTGATTTCAGTGACTTCCGCCACGTACATGTTGGCGGCAAAGGTTTGCGCGGGGTAACACACCAAGAAAAGGAGAAGGCTCACACACCGTTTCATGGATCGCACCTGGGCGTCGTTGCACTGCACGTCGCCTGTTTGATGCCGGCCGCACGGTCTCGCGGTTTGGATGGTCGGCCGCACACGGCCAGCCCTTCAGCCTGCACGAAGGGCTGCATGAAGGACTCTGCCTTGGTCGGATGAAGCATATGGGTTACCGAGCGTTCTGTCAATACGCAGTTTGCTCCGCCTGGCTTGTGTGTTATATTACTCGGCAACCCTACTGTAGCGGGTGTGGAAGGTCGCCGGGGACCAGCCTCCTCAAGGGTGCATTTTGGAAGGTGAGCGGCCTTACCCTTCTGTGAGGGCGGGCGCCATGGTGGCGCTTTTTCCTCCTGTTCCGCCGCAGTCCTTCCCCGGAAAAGTACACAGAGCCATTATTGTAAGGATTGCCAATGATCGTTTTTGACCTCCAGTGCGCCAACGGACATCGATTCGAAGGATGGTTCGACGACGGCAAGGACTACGAGGACCAGGCAGCCGGCGGTCTGTTGGTGTGCCCGGTGTGCGAAGACACCAGAGTTGCCAAGCTGCCTTCGTGTTTCAGCATAAGAACAACCGCCGAGCCACAGAACGAGGAACCTCGGAAGGAGACCGCCGAGTTTTCGCTGGTGAAGCAAGTGCTGGATTATGTGGAGAAAAACTTCGAGAATGTGGGCAGTGGATTCACCAGGGAGGCGCTCAAGATCCATTACGGGGTCGCGGAGCCGCGAAACATCCGAGGCAGCAGCACAAAGGATGAAGAAGACACGCTGTCGAGAGAGGGCGTCCCGTTTTTCAAGTTCCCGGTTCCCTCGTCGGATGATTCGGATGCCTGAGGCAAGAGGGTACATCCTGCCATTGTAACCGCAAGGGACTTTCCCTGCGGTGCCATGAGTCGTGGGCGCCCCAAAACGCTCGCCGCGCGTTACCCTTGCCTTTTTCACATTGAAAAGACTCCTCCGACCTTCACCCCCCGAGAGGGTTTCTTTCAAAGCTCGAAAACCGGAACCATCGAATCGACAGGGCATCCCGTGCGTTGGGCAATCGTTTCCTTGACTTGCCTGCCCACGTCCTTAAAGTTATCAGACAAAGTCGACACTACCGAGCAAACCGTGAGGAGACAAAGATGAAGAAGGTGGAAAACGGGCATTTCGTCAAGATGCATTACAGCGGAAAGCTGGACAGCGGAGAGGTTTTCGGCTCAAGTTTTGAGACGAGCCCCTTGGAGGTTCGCGTGGGCACCGGGCAACTTCTCAAGGGATTCGAAGACGCCCTTCTCGGCATGGCCGAGACCGAGAATAAAACCTTCACCCTGTCCCCGGAGCAGGCTTACGGACTGAGGGACGAGGGCCTGGAACAGACCTTCCAGAAAACGGATCTGCCGCCGGATCTGGACCCCAAAGTGGGTGATGTGCTGGCGTTTCACGACGCCGAAGGAGGGCAGGTCCCCGTCAGGGTCAAACAAGTGCATGAAGATTTCGTCGTCATCGACGTGAACCATCCCCTGGCCGGGCAATCGCTGACCTTCTCCGTGCAGGTGCTCGAAATAAACACGCAACCTACCATGGCCGGGGGGGGCGGTTGTGGGTCCACCTGCGGTTCCTGTCCCTCGTGCCCCTCATCGTGATTGCCGGGCAACGGGTCGGAAAGCTTCGGTGTCCGCGGCTGGCCACTGCGGGACCCGCTACCTCTCTCTTGCCCCGAATGGAGAACCGACCTACTGCACGATGCCTTCCAGCTTCCAACGGGTGGAACCCACCGGGCGTGCAAACGTCCACTCTTCTTCGAACTTGACGGGCTCGTGGGGATCTCCCGAGACAAGGGTTCCGGCCTCGTCCACCGTGTAATCGAGCAGGTTGGCGATGAAACGCACGGTGACGAATATCTCTGCCTGCTCCACGCCGGCGTGGAGCAGGTCAACCCGGCGCACGGCTATGTTTTCCAGCCGGTTGATATGCCCCTGCTTCTTCATTTCATCGAAGTGAAGCCCGTATTCGGCCAGCAATTGATCGCCCACCACATCACGCAGAGCGGAAACCTCCCTGCGGGTCCATCCAGCCTGAACCTTGAAAAAGAGGTCCTGTGCAACTTCCTTGAAACCTTCCGGATCGAAGGCGGAGTCCACCGCCCAGATTTGCTTCACACCTTCCACCAGGGCCTCTCCCGGCGTGTCATCCCCACGGGTCTCTCCGGCCGCGGCAAGGGCCTCGGGCATGCTGCGCGAAAAGAGCGGCGGGCCTGTTGCCATATCGGGGGCAAGGGCCTGGCGCCGTGAGAATTTCCTGTACAAGAAGTATCCCAGTCCGGCGAGCAGCAGGATTTCGATCAGGCCGATGCCGCTGCCGCCAAGGCCGCCCGCGCCCATCCCATGGGCCGGGCCGCCGAAGAGCATCCCCCCGATCATTCCCCCAAGCAAACCTCCTGCCACGCCCCTGGCAAAGGGGCTCGAAAAGGCTCCCGGGCTATCCGGCCGCACGGTTTGGCTTGGAGGTGCCTTACGCGCGGGCGCGGACGGGGATGCGCTCCTGCCAAAGGAACGCCCACCCGATCGGGAGCGGGCTTCGGCCAATTCGGGGAAACCGGCAACAAAAAAGAACGCCATCACGGCCACAGCGGTCAACGCCAGATGCTTCGAGCCGTTGGGAGACAACATCTTATCCTCCTCTTACGCTTTTCATGGTGAAACCCTCTCAAGGATCCGCGCCATTTTGCGGGGATTATAGAATCAACCGCATCCGGCGTCAACGGTAAGCGGTCGGGCCGAACCCATTTAGGCTGCTATACCTTGCCCGGCCATATACTGCGCCTTTCATACCGTCACCCCTGGCCTCTCCCAGAGGTCGAGGCGGATATGGCGAGGATTGCAGAAAACGGGACCCGTCCCGCCGGAACGATGATAAAGGCCGGCGGTTCCGTCATCAATCCGGCCGCCCGAACCGGAACAAATCTGCCCAGGCCTTTTTGCCTTGATCCAGTGCACTGCCTCTGATAATAGGAACTTAGGTTTTCTAGTGCTTTCCGGAAAAACCACAAACCCTTGTGAGGAGCAGGGGTCCTATCTGTCATGGATCTAAAAGGCAATTTCGAAACGTCTTCGCTGGCGGGCATACTGCAACTGCTGCGTCAGGAGGACAAAATCGGCATCCTCAGGCTCACGAACGAGACCGGCTACGAGGTGAAGATCTTCATCGAAAACGGTAGCGTGGTATACGCCCGGGGAGAACGACAGGGGACGCGCCTTGGCAATATCCTGAAGAACAAGGGGATCCTTTCCAGCGAGCAGCTCGAGGCGTGCATGGAGGTTGCCAAGGACAACGAGCTCGCCTTGGGCAATCTGCTTGTGAGCAAGGGATACATCACCCAGGAGACACTGAAAAGCATCTTGCACAAGCTGGGCGAACAGGTGATCCTCAATGTGTTCCTGTGGGAAAGGGGCCAGTTCGAATACAGTGACTCCCAGGCCATACCAAAGGGTCCTCTGCTCACCAAGATCGACATCATGCAGGTGCTCCTCGATGCCACGAGGCTCATCGACGAAATGTCCGTCTTCAAGCAGAAGATCAAGAGCGACCAAGTGGCCCTGAAGGTATCCAAGGATGCCGGAGGCCGGGAGGACATAAAGCTGACCGGAGTCCAGTGGCGGTTTCTCACCCTCATCGACGGTAGGCGCACCGTGCGGCAGATGATAGACGAAACGGGCTACTACGATTTCGCCGCCTACAAGGTCCTCCACTCGCTCATGGCAGCGGGCCTGGTCGAAGAAGGCGACTTGCCCCCGCCTTCGACCGAGGCGGCGGTGAAGGAAAGATGCGCGGATCTGGCCGGACCCTACATGGAATCTCTCCAGTTGATTTACACCCACCTCGAAAGGGAACTGGGTAAGTGGCCTTTCACGGTCTTGAGGGAAAACAGGGATCGGTTGCCGCCGACAAGAATACACAATATCAGGCAGCTCCATGAATCTGAGCTCCGGAAATGGGTCCGCGCCATAATGAACGAGGCCAAGACGGGACTCTCCGATGCGGAAAGAGCCTTTCTTGAGCACTACGCGCCCGGTGAGCCGAAGGCAAACAATGTGCGCGGGGCCCTGCAACCCCTTGTGGAGGGCAAAGAGCCGGATGCCGCCGTGGAGACCCTGGGCAGCGGTCTCCGGCACTACGTTGCCGGAGTGCTGGACAGGCTCCTCCCCCTTCTCGGGACACGAACCGTTCAAGCGGTCATGGCAGACATCAAGCGGGGTCTTCCGGACCTCGATGCCGTACCTGCCAACCAGGGTCAAGGGGATGCGGCCATACTTGCCATCAGACAGACCGTCCAAGCCTTCGAGCGCAAGATGATGGAGGAAAAGGTCGTGCACAAGTCGAGCGGCCTGTTTGCCATCACACTCGACGGATGAGGCATGGGGAGAATCTCCTTGACAAAAAGGGCCGATTGTGCGCTTCGTAGTATTTTCGGCATGTTGGCCCGCTCATCGGGCGGCGAAGGGGGCCGTGTGTGCAAGAACCGGTGGGCGCGGACCGTCACGCGCACACCTGAGGCCGACGCGTCGGTGCAATTGCAGGGGAAGCCATGAACGAAAACGACCGGGAACAGAAGGCTCCGCTGGTAGGGGAAGCGGTGCAGGGGCCCGCTTCAGGGGAATCCGAGACCCTGTTCGATGTCATAGGCGCACAAGACCCCCTGGACACCACGGGGGACGACACATCATTTCTGCTTTTGAACGAATTGGAACCGGGCCCGGAGGCGCCCTGCGCCCCAGAAGAAAGGTCGGACAGGTTGCGCACGGAGCGGGCAAGCCTTCCTGGGGAGCCCACCGGGCTTGTCCTGGAGAAGCTGGAAGCCGTTGCGCAGCAGGTGAAAGAGCTCCGGGAACAGTTCGAGAACAAGTTGATGCACGATGCGCACAAGAATAAGATCATAGACGAGCTTCATCGGGAGCTTCAGGAATACAAAGCGGACCTTCTCAAGAAGCATACGCAGACGATGATCACGGACCTTATCCAAATCGTGGACGACATAAGGAAATTCACCCAGCATTACCGCTCCAAGGACGTGTCCGAGAGCGATTTCCCCAAACTGCTTCGCTTCATGGAGGACATCCCGGAGGATATTGAGGAACTCTTCCATGCCCAGGGTATCCGGTCTTTCAGCTCCGTGGGAGATGCCTTCGATCCCAGTCGCCACAGAATAATGAGGAAGATCGAAACCGAAGCCGAAGCGAAAGACAAGACCGTGGCGGAAACCGTACGACCCGGCTACGAATGGGACGGCAAGGTGATTCGCCCGGAGATGGTGACTGTCCTGTCGTACCGATCCCATTCCGGTGGCCATTCCGGTGATTAGATGCCGACGGGGCGGGAAAGGCGAGTCCCCCCCCGCCTCTTGGTATCGGTTGCGGGCAGGGAAAGACGCCTGTCCGGCAGCTCGCCCTTTTATTGAGGAGCTCCTATGAGTGAAGGGATCAAGAGGATTTTCGGGATAGACCTCGGCACGACCTATTCCTCCATCGCGTACGTGGACGATTACGGCAAGCCCGTTATCGTGCCCAACGCAGACAATCAGCATGTGACCGCTTCCGTGGTCTTCTTCGATGAGGGGAACATCGTGGTGGGCGAAGTGGCCAAGGAAAGCGCTAAATTGTACCCCAACGAGGTGGTGGGCTTCATCAAGCGGTCCATGGGGGAGGCGGACTTCGTTTTCGAATACAATTCCAGGAGATACCGACCCGAGGAAATCGCCAGCTACATTCTGCGCAAGCTGGTTCAGGATGCCGAGCAATACCTGGGGGAGAAGATAACCGATGTGGTGATAACGTGTCCTGCGTATTTCGGGATCAACGAACGGGAAGCCACCCGGGCCGCCGGGGAGATCGCCGGGTTCAACGTGCGTCAAATCATCAATGAGCCCACCGCAGCGGCCATCGCCTATGGCTCCACCAGCACCTCCGAACAGCGGGTGGTGCTGGTCTATGACCTGGGCGGAGGCACTTTCGACGTGACCATGATCGAAATCCGGCCCGATTCCATCGAAGTGATCTGCACAGGGGGGGACCACAACCTGGGAGGAAAAGACTGGGACGACCGCATTGTGGCATACCTTGTGCAGGAGTTTCAAAGCCAAACCGGGGGCACCGAAGACATACTCGAAGACCCCGACACCTGTCAGGACCTGCAACTCGCGGCCGAGAAGGCCAAGAAGGTCCTCACCCAGCGAGAAAAGACGCCCATCTCCATCACACACGGGGGTGAGCGGGTGAAAGTGGAGCTTCACCGGAACAAATTCGAGGAGATCACCCAGGACCTTATCGAAAGAACGATCGGGCTGACACACGAAATGCTCAGAGAAGCACAGAAAAAGGGTTACCATTCCTACGATGAGATCATTTTAGTGGGGGGGTCCACGCGCATGCCCCACGTTTCGGCCAGGATAAAGAAGGAGTTCGGGGTAGAGGCCCGCATGTTCGATCCCGATGAGGCCGTGGCCAAGGGAGCTGCCGTTTACGGTTGGAAGCTTTCCCTCAACGACAGCCTCGTACAACGGATTGCGGAGAAGACGAATCAGCCGGTGGAACAGGTCCAGGCGACTGTGGACTTCAGCAGCAAGGACGTGGCGGAAGAGGCAAAGAGAATCGCCGTGGAAACCGGCCACATGCTGCCCAACGTGCAGCGCTCCATGGTGAAGATCAAAGACGTTGCGAGCAAGAGCTTCGGAGTGCTGGCGACCAATCCAGAAAACAAGGAAGAGGTCATAAACGTCATAATGAGAAACACCACTGTTCCGGTGGAGGCCATGCGCAGCTTTTTCACGGCCGTTGCCGATCAGAAGACGGTTCTTATCCGCATATTCGAAAGTGAGACCAGTGATGGGAGCGTACCTCCCGAGCACGCTGCAGAAATAGGAACCGCGGTGCTCGATCTTCCCCCCGGCCTGCCTGCCGACACGCCCGTCAACATATCTTTTTCTTTGAACAGGGAGGGACGGCTGGATATAACGGCCGTGGAATCCTCCGAGTCCCGAAAGGTGAACGTCACCATAGAAACCCTTTCGGTGATACGGGGCGCGGAACTGGAAGAAGCCAAGGCCCGCGTGCAGAACCTGGTCATCCACTGACACCTGTCGCGGTGCCCGAAACCGCCCCCCGCCGACCATTCGGCTCGGGAGCCGTTCCTCCTTTGCCGCGATACGGCTTCCTGACGTGCGGGTGGTGCCGGCCCCATGCCATGGAGTCTAAGCCCCGAGCGCTCCGCAGTGTTGGCGGCAAGGACCCTCGCTCCCCCCTGCACGGTGCCCTATAATCTTCAAACCCTATAACGACCGTCGGCTCAGAGGCATATCATGGACAGGGACAACTTCTATATACTCCTTGAGCTTTCCATCGATCCGCCGGAAGAGGATCCTGCGAAGATCGAAGAGGCCCTCAAGAAAAAACAGACCGAGTGGAGCCGCCTGCGTAATCACCCCACCAAGGGGATCCAGGCGAAGAAATACATCAGCCTGCTCCCGGAAATCCGCAAGGTGATGGCCGACGATGCCCTGCGAAGAAGCGAAGCGGCAGATGCCGCGAAACGGGTCGTGAAGCGCGAAGAGGAGAGGCTCTCGGAGCTGGACCGGCATCTGGATATCCGCATGAGTAAAGGCTTCATCACCGAATCCGAGATTTTCAAGCTCGCAGAGCTCCACAGCCTGCCAGAGGCAAAGGTCCGACAAAGGATCAAGGCCAGGGAGGAAGGAAAACTGGCGGAGATAGACAAGCACCTGACCTTCCGCATGAGCAAGGGATACATCACGGAAGAGGAAATCGCGAGGCTGTCCAAACTGCACGGGATGAACGAGGAAGAAATCCGCAAGCGCGTCAAGGGCCCCATAAAGAAGGAAAGCGAGACCGGAGCCGAACCGGGAAAAGACCTCGAAAAGGCCATCGAAAAGGTGATCAAGGACAACCTGGCCATCGTGGGCAATTCCTCCCTTTACGAGTTCCTGGGCATTGCCCCGGGTGCGGCGCTGGAGGACTTGCAGCGCAGGGCAAAGGAAAGGGAAGCTGAGATCCTCAGGATCCGGATCAAAGATGCCGGGGTCACCGCGGGAGGCGTCCTGGCAGGACAGTGCATGGCGGTCTTCCAAAGCGAGGAAACGCGCCGCGCATACGACAGAAGCCTGGGCCGGGCCCACCTGAACACGCTCAATGCCGACATAGATGTGGCCGGGATGGACGGCAAGATCCGTGCGGAGTACCTCGACGTGCTCATCCAATCCGCCATGGGGCTCGGAATGGATCGGGAGGAGGCGGGCGCCTATATAAGGGAATACTGCCGGAAAAAAAAGTGGATTGTCGAAAAAACACCCGAGAAAAGGCACTTCCCCATTCCGCTACCCGCCCTGGTGGTCGGGCTCGTCGTCCTCCTTGTGGCTGCGGGCATCACCATCTGGCTGATCAGCGGCAGCCGCCTCAAGGAAAAGGAATACGGCAGCCTCATGGCTAAGGTGGAGAAAACTGGCGATCTGGAGGCCAAGACCACCCTGCTGAAAGACTACATCGCCGGAAACCCCCGCAACCAGTACACCCAGGAAGCCGAAAAGAAATTGAAAGAGGTCCGCAAGGCGCTGGAAGAAGGCGCGTTCCAGGAGGCCGTGAACAGAGCGAAGGGGTTCATGGACAGGCAGGACTACGAGCAGGCCATGGCGGTCTTCGACGAATACCTGGCTCAGCACCTCGACAGTCCCCATGGTCCCGACATTGAAAGAAGGATTTTCGAGCTCACCGACATGATAGACGAGAGGAACTATGCGGAAGTCAAGGAAGCCTATCTGCTGAATCCTTTCCAGAAAATCGCAAAGTACAGGGATTATCTGAAGAAAAATCCGAAAGGAAAACACAGAGATGAAGTAAGAAAGTTAATAGCAGACATGAAAGAAGAGTATTACATCTACACTAACAAACAACTTGATCTCTGCAATAGAAACGAAAACTGGGAAGAATGCATCGAACTATGCAATTCATTTATAGAAAGCTACGAAAACGACAAACGTTCCATAGAATTCACTGTAATGATAGACGCCTTTCAGAACAACATAAGAAACGACAAGATCCTTGCAAATCTCATGGCAAGAGCTGAAAAAGACGGCCTGGATTACGAGGGAAAGACGAAGGTATATGCCGAATACTTGGAAGCTTACCCGAGCTCGTCGCTCAGGGACAGAATAGAAAGGGAACTGGCTCGGCTCAAAGCGCAATGGGAGCAAGTGGGCATAAAGGAGGCTGAAAACAAGCTGCGTTCTCTGCTTGCGGCATCGGGAGGCAGGTATGTGGAAAAGGCCCCGGGCACCGTCACCGATACCAGGACGGGGCTGATGTGGTGCCTGAGGGACTCCCACATGCAGCTCGGCCATTGTCTGACGTACAGCGCAGCCGTTGAATACGTGAGGGGCCTGAGGACGGGCGATTTTCGGGACTGGCGGCTGCCGTCGGCGGCCGAGCTTGCCGGGATATACAAGTCCGGGCCTTTTTTCCCTTCCCTGGTCGAAAGGTGGTACTGGTCCGCGGACAACCACAAACGGTATGCCGAGGGATGGGGGGTCATGGTGGACGTGGTGAGCTCCAAGCAGGAAAAGTCCTGGGAAAAGCTCAAGAGGGACTCGGCCGAGTGTGCGACGGTACGCGCCGTGAGGTGAGCAGGTTTCAGGAGGCGGATTCCATGTCCAGGGCCCGGAGCCGGTTGATCGCTGCCGCTATTTCCTGGGGACGGGGGCGGGCAAGACTGCCGGGATGCCGCTTGCCATGATGGAACGGATCGAGCGCATCGATGCCCTCCCGGTCCAGGAAAGCCACCAGCCGGTCCAGCACCTGCCGGAGGGACACACCCTGTCCCATGAACCGGGAGGCCGCAAGATGAATGGAAAGCCCCACGGCCCTGGTCTGGCTGGAATCCAGGAGTTGGTCCACGCCGCGCAGGTCTATCACGTCGGTTCCAAAAAGGATCTGGTCCGCAGACCTCGCGTCGATGTTCACTTCTCTTCTTCCCCGGGAAGCATCGAAACTGCGGGGAAGGGGGATGCGAGACAGACGCCATGAGGGACAGGGTTCGGTCTCCGCGCGCCGGTGGGTCACCTGCTCCGCAGCGACCTTCCTGGCCTGTCCGGTCACGTCATGGGGGACATACCCGCGCATCATGATCACCGTGTCGGCCACCTCGAAATAGTCCCCGCAGCCTCCCATCACCAGGACGGTGGAAACGCCCAAGGTCCCGCAAATCTCACGGACCCGATCGATGAAAGGAGTTATGGGCTCGAACCGTTTTTCCACAAGTTGCTGCATCCTCACGTCGCGCACCATGAAATTGGTGGCGGAAGTGTCTTCGTCCAGGAGCAGGAGCCTGGACCCCATTTCGAGGGCCTCCACGATATTTGCGGCCTGGCTCGTGCTTCCGCTGGCGTTTTCCGTGCAGAAGCCGCTCGTGTCCTGACCGAAGGGCAAATGGGTGATGAACGGACTTATGTCTACCTTTTCCACACGCCTGCCGTCTTCGGCACGGATCTTCATGGCGTCTGCGCATGTGACCACGTACTCGCGCCCGTCGCCCTGAACATGAGGGTAGACTCCTCCTTCAAGGGCCTGGAGCAGGGTCGATTTGCCGTGATACCCGCCGCCGACGACGAGTGTGACACCACGGGGAATTCCCATGCCGGTCAGGGTCTTTCCACCCCCCCACTCGTCGCCCACCGGTTGGGGCAGAGATAGGGTGACCCGCAGTGAATCCGGGCTCCTGAACGGGACGGCCTTGTGCCGGGGCATGGGTGCCTGACTGTTTCCGCTCTCCCGGGGCAACACGGAGCCATCGGCTACAAAGGCGACCCGCCGGAGCTGTTCCAGTTTGGCCCGGATGTGTTCCTGATTCTCGACACAGCGCACAAAACCCTCGGCCGCCGGCTCCGAAACCCGATCCCAGACAAGCCCCTGTTGCACGATCTCGACCAGGCGGTGACACAGCATCTGCTCGGCCTGCCCACCGAGCACACGGCGGCCCGAGGCGGGCAGCCCTGCATAGAGACGCGCTTCCACCCAGTCTTCGCTCACCCTGCATCCCGTTCGCTCCACCACCTCCTGGCCTCCGGCGTCCATGCTTATCTGCCCGCTTCCTGCGCTTGCCCTGTGCCCGGCGGCCGATGCCCGGACAGCCTCCTGCACGTGTCGGGCCATGAAGTCCTCCAGGGCCATGCGTGCGACCTTTCCCCGGTGAAGATGGGGCGGTAGCTTCGCCGTCCCCATGGGAACCCGCAGCCTTATCTTGGACGGCGCGGCGAAGGGGTCCGCCTGCACATGGTCCACGAAAAGGACGAAGGGACCGAAATCATAGGAACCTTCCAGTTCCCTGTATGCCTTGTATCCCCTTCCGTCCATGCGAGCCAGTTTCCTTCGCAGCCCCTCTCTGGTCTCCACCTTCTCACCCTCCCTGCTCGTCCATCGTCTTGACCGCCTGCACGGTCGACGAAGACGACCGTTGACAACGATTCCCGTTGACAGCACGGACCTGGAAAACTATAAAGCGTAAAGACCATCCGCACAGCGGATGGCTCTCGTTTGGGGTCGCTCACCCCACGCGAAAGGGCGCCGGAGTTGGAAGTGTCCGACGGGATGCCCGGAGCAGGTCCGAAGCAGCGGCCATCCAGGTTTCCACAACATGCGTTCGGGCCGCGCGGAGAGGTTGCCGAGTGGCTGAAGGCCCCGCTCTCGAAAAGCGGTATCCTGTGAAAAACGGGATCGTGGGTTCGAATCCCACCCTCTCCGCCATACCATCCGCATACAATATCGGAGTGCGACCTTTCCCCTTGCGGAGAGATGTCCGAGTTGGCCGAAGGAGCACGACTGGAAATCGTGTGTACTGCCAAAAGCGGTACCGAGGGTTCGAATCCCTCTCTCTCCGCCACCCCAGCTCACCCCACCTGCCGCGATCGTTCCGGTCCCGTCTGCGAAACGACGCGGAGGCGTTCGGCGGACGCAGGGTCCCGGACCGCCGGCGAACTTCCGCAAGGCGGCCGGGGCGGGCTGTTGGATACTTACGAACTGCACAGGGTCCCCTGATCCATAAGATGCCGCTTCCCGCCGGCAAGGCCTGCCTCGGGCACCTGAAGCGGGTTGGCCGCCTACCCGAAAGAAGGCGACGGTAGGGGAAAACCCGGGACATTTTCTCAACTCAACGACTCTAGGGTGTCATGTCCTATCTCGTTCTCGCACGAAAGTACCGGCCGCAGACCTTCGACGACGTGGTGGGACAGCCCCATGTGGTCACCACCTTGGCCAACTCCATAACCGCAGGCAGGGTGGCCCATGCGCTGTGTTTCTCGGGTCCGAGGGGCACCGGAAAGACCACCGTGGCACGCTTGCTGGCAAAGGCGCTCAACTGCGTGCAGGGCCCCACCGTCACACCTTGCAACACGTGCATCTCCTGCTGCGAGATCACTTCAGGCAACGCCGTGGACGTGTTTGAAATCGACGGCGCTTCGAACAACGGTGTGGAACACATACGGAACCTGAGGGAAAACGTCAAGTACGCCCCCGCCCACAGCCCCTACAGGATCTACATCATCGATGAAGTGCACATGCTGAGCTCCGGTGCGTTCAATGCCTTGTTGAAGACGCTGGAGGAACCGCCCGGCCACGTGGTCTTCATGCTCGCCACCACCGAGCCCCACAAGATACCGGTCACGATCCTTTCGCGTTGTCAGCGCCATGAATTCCGCCGTATCGGCCTGGACACGATCACCGGGCGCATGAAGGAAATATGCGACAGGGAGGGCTTCTGCGCCCCCGAAGAAGGCCTCTGGATCATTGCAAAGGAATCGGCCGGAAGCATGCGTGACGCTCTCAGCCTGCTGGATCAGGTAATGGCTTACGCCGACAGGGGGGTGACCACCGAGCAGGTTCAAGAAATCCTGGGAGTGGCGGACCGAAGGCTCCTTTATGTCCTCACAGAGGCCGTCCTGCGAAGGGACGTGGCCGCCTGCCTCGAATGCATCGAGGAACTATACGACAGGGGCCACGATCTCAAGAAGCTCAGCGCAGACCTGGTGGAGCAATTCCGCAACCTGGTGGTCGTGAAGGCGGGGCTGCGGCCCGAACGCCTGGTGGACGTTCCGGCACACGAACTCGAAGGGCTCGGAAAACTCGTACAGGACCTGGAAGCGTCATTCCTGGAACAGATTTTCCAGGTCCTTTTCCAGGAGGATGTCTCCGTAAAGCTCTCCAGCCACCCCAGGCTGGCCCTGGAGGTGGCGCTGATCCGCCTGTGCCGGATTCCGCCCTCACTGACCATCGAAAAGCTCATCCAGGGCGTGGACGGGCTGCTGGCCGCACCCGGCCGGACCCCGGCCCTGCAAGTGCCTTCCCGGCAGATGCGTCACGGAATGGTCACGGAACCGCCCGCCCCGTGCGGTCTCCCCCGAAACGTGGCGGAAACCGGGCCCGGAACACGCGACGAGAAGACATCCAAGGAGTCCACCGGGAACCCGAACGAACTGTGGCAACACCTAATCGAGACCGTCGGGGTGCGCCAGCCGCTGCTTGCCGCCAATCTCGAGCAGTGCCGCCTCAAGTCCGTCGGGGAGGGCATCGTTGAAATCGAGGCCTCCGGCAACGGGCTGCACAGGACGATCCTCAACAACCCGAAGTATCTGGAGAGCCTCCGGGCCGTTTGCTCCGCCTTTTTCAACAGGGACACGCGGGTGGAGATCGCATCCCCCCCACAGGAGGAAAAGGCGGACAGCCAACACGCTCAAATGGATCAAATGGAAAGGACCCGCCGCTTGAGGAACGAGGCCCTCAACCACCCCCTTGTGACCGAGGCGGTGGAGGTTTTCGACGGGAAGGTCGTGGATGTCAAGGTATTGTAACAGGAGGAACCAATGAAAAAAGGCATGGGCGGCCTCTTGAAGCAGGCACAGAGGCTCCAGGGTCAAATGGCACGCCTGCAGGAGGAGCTGGGGGAAAAGACCGTGGAGAGCAGCGCCGGTGGAGGCATGGTGCGCGCGGTGGTCAACGGGAAGCAGCAACTTATCTCCATCAGCCTGGAGAAGGAAGTGGTGGACCCGGACGACGTGGATATGCTCCAGGACATGATCCTTGCCGCGGTCAACGAGGCCCTGGCAAAATCCCACGAAATGGCCGCCGAGGAAATGAACAAACTCACCGGGGGCTTCAACATCCCTGGCCTCTCCTGACGCGGGCCGCGGGTCCCTGAACCGAGGGATACTCCGTCGAAAGCGGGTTGATGAGCCACTATCCAACCACAGTGCTTCGTTTGATAAGGTCCCTGGCGAGACTGCCCGGGGTGGGTGAGAAAACCGCCGACCGCCTTGCCATGCACATTCTGCGGGCCCCTAAGAAGGAGGCCGAGGAACTGGCACGCAACATACTCGATGTGAAGGAAACCGTGCGGTTGTGCTCGGTCTGCTGTGCTCTCGCCGACGTGGATCCTTGCGCCATATGCCGGGACCCGGCGCGGGAACGCCATTTGTTGTGCGTGGTGGAACAGCCTGCGGACATGGTGGCCGTGGAAAAGGCCGGAGCATTCCGTGGGCGTTATCACGTGCTGCAGGGAGTGCTCTCCCCCATGGATGGTCAGGGCCCGGAGCAGATCCGTATCCAAGAGCTTCTCCAAAGGATCCCCAAGGAGCAGATCGAAGAAGTGGTCATCGCCACAAGCACCAGCGTGGAGGGTGAGGCCACCGCCGCGTATCTGGGGCAGTGCCTCCAGGCCTATCCTGTGCGGGTCACCCGCATCGCCTCGGGTATACCGGTGGGGGGGGACCTCAAGTACACGGACGCAGTGACCCTCAAGCGTGCCATGGACGGACGTCGTGCCCTGTGAGTGGGACCGGTCGCAGCACAAAGACGGTGCGTTCCGTCCGCCATGCTTCCGGAAAGCGGGGGGGGGGGAAAGCATGAGGCCTTCGGACATATTCACGTGCCAGAAATGCGGCGAGTGCTGCAAAGGTTACGGAGGGACCTTTGTCACGGACGGCGAGATTCACGAAATCGCGGCCTATCTGGGGGTGGTGGCGAAGCGCTTCGTGGACGGGTTCTGCCGGTTTTCGGGCAACAGGCCTGTCCTCGGTCAAAGGCAAGACGGATACTGCGTGTTCTGGGACGGGCTGTGCACCATACACCCGGTAAAACCCAGGATGTGCAGAGACTGGCCGTTCATCGAGGGCGTCCTGAGGGACAGGAGGAACTGGGAGATCATGGCCGGCATGTGCCCCGGAATAAGGGCCGATGCCCCCTATGACGAGGTGGTCCGTTGCGTGCGGCAGGTCCTGGGCCTCACACACGCAGGCCCCCCGAGCACCTATAAAACCGATCAGATTTTGTAGATGATTCGATCCTCCGTTATGAGAATGTCCATGTATCGATCGTGCGGCTCCATGGGCACCTGGGACACCATTTGGCATTCGAAGGTCAGGGCCACTTTCCTGGTGGTGAGGGGAAGACGGGGTATGAGCCTGTCATAATAGCCCTCTCCGTACCCGAGGCGTCCTCCCCGTTCGTCGAAGGCCACGCCCGGCACCACCGCCAAATCCATGTAGCGCAAGGGGACCAGTTTGCAGCGCTTGGGGTCGGGCTCCAGTCTGCGTCCCGATGTCCTGCGCAGATCGGTCTCCGGGGAGTCTATCCTGAAGGTGAGCAACTGGTGCTTTTTCGGATGAACAAGGGGAAGCAGGACAGCTTTTTTCAGTTCAAAACTTCGCCGTATGATCCTTGTCGTCGACACTTCACTGCCGAAGCTCGCGTAAAGCAAGACCGTCTTGGCCTCAATGAAGTTGGCAAAATCAAAGAGACGCTCTTCTATCCGCCCGCACTTTTCCGCAAATTCCTCCTCGGTGAGGGCGTCACGCCTTTTTTGGGTGCCAACGCGGATATCACGCTTCTTGGTCTTGATTTCTTCCATCGGGTCTCTCCCAGGAAAAAGGCCGGAATGCTTGGCGTCTCTTTACCAAAAGGCCTCATATAAGTCAACTTGCAATAATCATTGACTAATCGGGTTGCCGATGGTAGGGAGTATGAATCGGCTGGCGGGTGCGCAAGCCAATGGGCGACATCGGGTTTCATCTTGAAGAAAGCCTTGCCATCGGCAATGTGCGGAAAGACCCATGCTTGACATCAAATTCGTGAGGCAAAACCTCCCGCTGGTGGAAAATGCCTTGAACCATCGCGGAGACGGGCGAAACCTTCAGACATTCATCGGTCTGGACGACGAACGCCGTGCGATCCTTCTCGAGCTCGAAGACTTACGGCACCGCAGAAATCAGGTGTCCGAAGCCGTCGGCCGGATGAAGAAATCCGGTCAAGACGCCTCGGAACCGATGGTTAGGATGCGGGAGGTCTCGGGACACATCAAGGAACTGGAAAGGCGATTTGCGGAAAAAGAAGCCGCCTTGGAGAAGATCCTTCTGGAGATACCCAATGTGCCCCACGAGTCCACTCCGGTGGGCAAGGACAGTACGGAAAACAGAATCGTCCGCAGCTTTGGACCTGCCCCCCGATTCTCCTTCGAGCCGCTGCCCCACTGGACCCTCGGGGAAAGGCTGGGGATCCTCGATTTGGAGAGAGCGGCGAGAATCACCGGAGCGCGGTTTCCCCTCTACCGAGGAGCGGGGGCCATGCTGGAAAGGGCCCTCATCAACTTCATGCTAGACGTGCATACCCGCGAAAACGGTTACGTGGAGATACTGCCTCCCTTCATCGTGAACAGGACGAGCCTGACCAACACGGGCCAGCTTCCGAAATTCGAAGAAGACCTCTTCAAGATCGAAGGGTGGGACTATTTCCTCGTGCCCACGGCGGAAGTACCGGTGACCAACATCCACCAGAACGAGATCCTCCAGGAGGCGGATCTGCCCATTTCCTATGCGGCGTACACCCCGTGCTTCCGCTCCGAGGCAGGTTCCCACGGCAAGGACACCCGGGGGCTCATACGTCAGCACCAGTTCAACAAGGTGGAGCTTGTCAAGTTCACGACACCGGAGACGTCGTACGAACAGCTCGAAGTGCTCCTGCGAGACGCCGAATCCATCTTGCAGCGACTCGAATTGCCCTACCAGGTTGTGCTGCTGTGCACAGGAGATCTGGGCTTTGCAGCCGCCAAGACCTACGACATAGAGGTGTGGATACCCGCGCAGGGAGTGTACCGGGAGATTTCCTCTTGCAGTAACTTCGAGTCCTTCCAGGCCCGAAGGGGCAACATCCGGTTCCGACGGGAAGGGCGGAAGGGCACCGACCCGGTGCATACCCTGAACGGCTCCGGACTGGCAGTGGGGCGCACCGTGGCGGCACTGTTCGAAAACTTCCAACAGGAAGACGGATCGGTGATCATTCCCAAAGCTCTTCGGGGGTACATGGGGGGGCTGGATATCATACGGCCATGAGAACAGAGGACTTTCCCCAGGAGATACGGCCATACCTCGTTCCCCGTCCGGAGGGATGCCTTCGTTATCGTTGCGTGGCATGCCGGGGGGAATTTGGAATCGAGCGTTTGCTTTACACCTGCCCGCACTGCGGGGGTGTCTTGCTCCTGCACGATGTGGATTTCGCCCGCCTCCGGAAGATCCCTGGACAAACGTGGCGCCGGATTTTCGAGTACCGGAAAATGCTCACCGTCCCGGCCCTCAAAGGAATATACAGGTACCACGAATGCCTTGGCCCCGTCATTCCTCTCGAGGACGTGGTTTATCTGGGAGAGGGACACACTCCCGTGGTGGAAGCGAGCGCCGCGCTTCAAGAGCGGGTGGGCATGCGGTTCTTTTTCAAGAACGACGGCCAGAATCCCAGCGCCTCTTTCAAGGACCGGGGCATGGCAAGCGCCCTTTCCTACATCAACTTCCTGTTGCGCAGCGGTTCCCTTCCCCAGGTGCTCACGGTCTGCGCCTCCACGGGCGACACTTCGGCGTCCGCCGCGTTGTACGCGGCGTATCTGCACCCTCGCGTCAAATCGGCGGTCCTGCTCCCCCAGGGCAAGGTGACCCCTCAACAGTTGGGGCAACCCCTGGGAAGCGGGGCGGCGGTGTTTGAGATACCCGGTGTGTTTGACGATTGCATGAAGGTTGTGGAGGTCCTGTCCGAAGACTACAACGTGGCCTTGCTCAACTCCAAGAATGCATGGCGGATCCTCGGCCAGGAATCGTACGCGTACGAGGTGGCCCAGGACTTCGACTACGAGACGGGCGACAAGGTGCTGCTGGTGCCCATAGGAAACGCCGGGAACATTACCGCGGTGCTCAGCGGGTTTCTCAAATTCCAAGACCTGGGGGTCATCCCTGCGCTTCCCAAGATCGTGGGTGTCCAGTCCCACCATGCGGATCCCGTGTACCGTTACTACCTGGAGCCCGACGCCCACAGGCGAAGGTGGAACCCGGTGACGGTCCGCCCCAGCGTGGCCCAGGCGGCCATGATCGGGAACCCCGTCTCCATGCCCCGGGTCATCCAGCTCGTGGAGAACTACAACACGGTCTCGGGCAAGAAGAACGTGTTCGTGGTCCAGGTGCGCGAGCAGGACATCATGGACTGGCAGCTCACCGCCAACCGCCACGGGCATATTGCCTGCACCCAGGGGGGCGAGAGTCTGGCAGGCCTGGTCGCGGCTCGGAGCCGAGGTATCTTGGCCCCTCACGAAACGGGGATTCTGGACGCCACGGCCCACGCCCTTAAGTTTTCCGGTTTCCAGGAGATGTATTTCGAGGGCACGTTCCCCCCGGACTACGAGGTGCACCCGAAGCGCGAACTCCAAAACCGCCCCGTACTGGTGCGGCCCGAGGACCTCGAAAAGGTCCCCGCCCCCGGCCGCCCTCTGGAAGGAGAGGATTTCCAGCGTTTCGTCCGACGCACGTGCAGCGAGATTGCCGCAAGATTGCAGCTTGACCCCCGAAAACACGCGTGACCCCACAAGCTTGCCACTGGCGTCCACGGGTGTCACCGTGGGGATTGTTGGTCAAGCCCGGAATGACGGTCTTTTCGTCAGCGGGATGGCCGATGCCCGGCCATGACCGCTGCGTTGGCGCAGATGGGGTTTCACCGGTTGGAATTTCTCATGGGCGATGGGGGTTCAGTGCGAAGGGACTTCACGCGGGAGAACTCAGGGCTTCCCCGGGCAAGCCGCGCCGGCAGCGGGACCACCGGGCAGCGACACGGGCTTGCCCCGGTTAGGGCAGCGGGTCTTCTTGCCAGGGGTTTGGGCGTACTCGTGCTTTTTCTTTGGGTTCACTTGCTGCCGCCGAGTGCCGCGTGGCCATCCTTTCTTTACAAGAACTACGAGCTGCACCGGATAGACGGTTGGGACATCCTGTGCGACACACACGTGGTGGCCCCGGGAGAGCACGTGTATGCCCTGCTCCGTTTGCGAGGCCAGATTGCGGAAAGCAACCTGCCGGAGTTTCTCTACTTTTTCAGGAAGCTCAATCCCCGCATTCCCGATACGGACATCATCCTTCCGGGTCAGCGGATACTCATTCCCCTGAAGAAGGTTCAGGTGAGCACTCTGAGCGACCGAAGCGGCGGTGTGGTGAGGCTCCCTCTCATCACCATTCCGGCGGATCGTGGGGTAAATCCCCAGCAGTGGGTGCCTTACACCGTAGTACACGGCGACACGGTGCACACGATTCTCGCGGCACATGTGGGTCCCAGGGGAAGTCCTTCCCACAACGAAGGACTCGAGGCGTTCCGGCGGCTCAACCCCCTGGTTGCCGATATCGATCTTATACTCGCGGGGCAGACCGTGCGCCTCCCTGTGAACCCCGGCGAGTCAAAGGCAGTCGTGCTGCGCGGGGCAGTGGCCGACGCATCGGTTCTTGCCGAAGAGACACCCCAAAACGGAAAAACCGCAGTGCCCGAGCAGGCCCCTCCCCTGACCTGGCTGTCAACGGTACTCAGAGGCCCGGAGACGTCCCTTTACGCATCGGGAGTGTACCATTTCCCATCTCCAGGCAAGACGGACCTTCCGGTCGATCTCGGTCAATACCCCGTGCTCAGGCTCCCGGACAACAGGCGGGTGGTGTTTTGCTCGGGGCAACCCTTGCCCGAACCCGCCAGGAAGGCGATGGAGAGTTTCTGGGGTCCCGTCCAGGTGGTGACCGTCCCCAAGGATACCCCCCCCATGCAGCTCGCGACCACGATCCTCTCCCATGCGGGCCTGGCATCGGAAGACCAGGAGCTCACCCTCACGGACCATGGAGTACAAATCCGTCTCCGGGCCCATCTTGTGCTGCCTGGCCCGGAAAAGGGCAAACACACCGCGATCACGTGGATAGACAACCCAGACCAGACGACGAGGCGCTCCGCTTCGCGGTACCTTGCAGAAAGAGGGATCGTGGTGCTCGACCTGCTTGCCGACGGGACCAGGCCGGAGGCGCCGGGCCCCTCGCCCGCCGCCGAGGGGTCCACCCCCGAACCGATTGGGGAGCCCGACTCCGAACAGGGCGCTTTCCGGGAATGGGCCAGGCGCCTCGGGTGCGAATACGCCGAGAACGTACCGGTCACCTTTCCTTACGCCGGTTTCCAGGTGACGACCGTTTCCAACTTCCTCAGAACCACAGGCGGCAGCGACTACCTGGTCGATTTTGGGACCCTCTACGGGGACGCGCCACGGGTCCTGCGCACCATGGGGCTGCCGGTGCTCACTCTCGAACCGCACATGGGATGGGTCGGTGCAGCCGAAGCGGTGGCCAGGACCCTGGGAATCCCTTACACAACCGCGCCTGTCTTCTATACCGCGAACCGTCCCGAAGAACTCGTCGGCTCCCTTACGATCCCGGGTGTGCTCCTCTCGGTTGGGGGAAAGGAAAAGATCCTCGCGACCGATGTGCCCCTGGACCGGTCCGTGCAGCAGTTTCTTGAAGAACAGGGGGTCCGGGTGATTTGCCGGGTCAGGGATGCGCGGGAGCGATAAAGGAGCGTGAATCCAAGATGAAACAGGTAGATGAGAGCCGGGGCCGGAAGCTTGGCCGCGAGGCGCGCTGTCCGGCGCGGCCCATTGCAGGAACCGTCTGGTTTGTTGCGCTTTTCCTCATATTGGGCTGCGCACGAGACACAACGCTCCTGCGCAAGGAGGCAGAGGTCTCCCGGGTCCTGGGGGAGGCGTACATGGACCAGGGCAACTACACCGCAGCCCTCCAGGAACTGCTCAAGGCGGAGGAAAGTTTTGCGGATGATCCGCAGCTCCAGAACGACATGGGGCTCGTGTATCTGAGCAAGGGGAGGACGGACAAGGCCATCGGTCACTTTCAGCGGGCCTTACGCATCCTGCCCGGTTACACGGTGGCCATGAACAACCTCGGGGGGGCCTATCTGGCCGTCGGGCGATGGGAAGAGGCGATCCCCCTTTTCGAGCGTGTGGCCGCCGATCTTTCGTACCCCACACCCCACTACCCCCTGACCAACCTGGGTTGGATATACTATAACCGGCACGATTACGTTCGGGCGGCCACCTACTACCAAAAGGCCCTGGAGCTCACTCCGGGATTCGCCATCGCATTGAGGGGCCTTGGCCGCACCTACACGGCCATGGGAAGGCTTCCCGAGGCCGTAAGGGCGCTGCAAAAGGCCGTGGAAAACGCCCCGGGCTTCGCGGAGGCTTACTGGGACCTTGCCCAGGCCCACAAGCGGGCGGGCGATTACAGTCAGGCGCGGGCGGCCCTCGACCAGATCGTCCGGCTACTTCCCGGCACCCACGAGCTGTCGCAGGATGCTTCCAGGGAACTGGGGCGTCTGCGGGAAGAACGTTGACGACGTGAAAGGTCGGGGCCGTCCCCCTATGGGGCGTTTCAACGTAACCCTGCGAAACGGTTCATTGTGGGGTGACAGGGATGGGTGATAGGGCGGCAATCACGATCTCAGGGGAGGCATGGCCTGAAAGGAAAGGCACGATGCGGGGCAATAGAGAGGCGCTCGGCCCCCGGGGGCTGCGGGGCTTCACCATGGTGGAAGTGCTCATCGTCATGGGAATCGTCACCATCGTCGCCACGCTGGGCTTCTGGTCCGCCCAGTCCCTGCTTCCCGGCTATCGGTTGAACGGCGCGGCCGGTGCGTTGCGTGGGGATCTTTACAAGGCCAAGGTCCTGGCGGCAAAACGCTTTAGGCAGTACAAGGTGGCCTTCACCCAAAACGGCTACCAGATACAGAGGGGGACGGGAAGCTCCGGCACGTTCGCACTGGACACGGTGGAGGAATCCAGGACCTTTGCCAACTACCCGGGGGTGACCGTCAAGACGGGAGCGACTGCGGATCCGGTCTTCAGCCCCAGGGGGACCGCCACCAATGTGACCATCACCCTGCAAAACGCCGCGGGCGACGAAAAGACCCTCACCGTATCCATTGCAGGAAGGATCAAGATCCATTGACCCCCATGTACTCCATCCGTAAGTCCGAGGTCGGCTTCACGCTGGTGGAGCTGCTGGTTTACCTGGCTCTTTCCGTCATCGCCATGACCGGGATTTACAGCCTCTTCGTGAGCAATTCCCGGTCCTATTCGTCCCAGGAAAACACGGTGACCATGAACCAGGACCTGAGGGCCGCCATGAACCTGGCCGTGTGGGAGATCCGGATGGCCGGTTACGATCCCACGGGGGCGGCGGCCGCGGGTTTCTTGAGCGATGCCGACGACAAGTACAACACCGACGGGAACTCCATCCACTTCACCATGGACCTGGATGGAAACGGGGACACGGCCGGCCCCAACGAGGACGTGAACTACCACCTCTACACGTCCGACGGCATCCAGAAGCTCGGGAGGCGCACCGGGGGCGGCATCGTGCAGCCCGTGGCCGAAAACATCACCGGCCTCACGTTCACTTACTTCGACGCCAACGGCAACGTCACCGCCGTACTTGCCGACATACGCACGGCACAGATGACCATCACCGCACAGACACCGAATGTGGACCCGATCCTCGGCCAGAAGAAAACGGAGACCATGACCACCAGGGTGCGGGTACGCAACGCGGGTCTGGGACCGTGAGCGCAATACCCGTGAATGAACCCGTTTAGGATTGCGCGGGCCTTTTGGGCACCGGATCAAGAAGGACAACAGTCCTCGCGTAACGGCCTGACTCTCCTCGATTCCCCCCTCGAGGGGGGAATGTGGACGCCGCCGTCGCGCGAGAGACGGTGTTTGAGATCGTCATTGCGCGCGCCATTTGCCATGCACCAAAGGTCCAAACGTTCCCCATCGTCAAAGAGGGACAGGAAGGGGACCCAAGATGACCAGAGAATCTTACGCGGGGCCTTCCATCGAGTATGAGACCCGGCGTGGAGCAAGGGGCTTTTCCCTCGTGGAGCTCCTCATAGCCCTCACCATCTTTTCCATCGGCATGCTGGCCGTTGCCACCCTGCAGACGACCGCCCTCCGGGGCAATGCCAAGTCCGGCAACTTGACCCGGGCACTCAAGACAGAGATCCAGGACCGCATAGAGCAGCTCCTCGCCTTCAACTACACGGCCCCGGCCCTGGCCCAGGGGGCACACGGCCCCGTGGTGAGCGGCATCTATTCCACCTCGTGGAACGTGCAGCTCAACGTGCCCGTGTTCGGGGCGAAAACGGTCACCGTCACCTGCGCGTGGAGCGACCTGAGCGGCAATCACGGCCTTTCCAGTTCGTTCGTCAAGTCAGGGTCCATCCAATAGGAAGGGAGGAACGGTCATGGGGGCCGACTTTTCCATTTTGCGAAACGAAAAGGGGTCCCTGGTCGTCATCGCCATGCTCATCCTGGCGGTGCTCACCCTGCTCGGGGTGGCGGCCACGGACACCACGGACATCGAGCTGCAGATCTCCTCCAACGACCGGATTCAGCAAAACGCCTTCTACGCCGCGGACAGCGGCTGGCAGGTGGCGGTCACATGGCTGGACGGCCAGTACCCCTTGATCACCCAGGACGCCGGGCTGGACACGTCGGCACCGGCCCTGACCTTCAGCCCGGCCAAGTACGCCGCGGCGGACGGCTCTTCCCTGGGAGAAAACACCTACACGGCAAACATCCGGTTCGACAACAGCACCATACCCCCGGGATACGGCAGTGAATTCAGGCGATACATGTACACGCTCACCTCGTCGGCCACCGGACCCGGCGGCGCCCTGTCGCAGGTTACGGTCACTGCCGGCAAGATAGAGTTTGTCGGAGGGTACTAGCATGCATGCCCGTTCAAATGGCTTGAAAGGCCGGGGGCTTCTTGCCGCGGCCGCCGTCGCTCTCGTGGTGGGGGTGCCCGCCCTCCTGTGGGCATCGGTCACTCTGGTGACCCCCAGCAATTACACGCTGCTGCCGAACCCTGCCGTCGGCAACCAGTATTACGTGGACCGTACGTTTACCATCGCCTCCCAGCCCGCGGGGTTCGAGACCTACACCCTTATTCTGACGGCCAACAACGACAAAAACGTCACCAGCGCGAACCACCTGACCTTCACGCTCTCGACCTCTTCCACGGTTTACGTGGCCTATGACCGGCGGGCCACGAGCCTGCCGAGCTGGATGAGCGGCTTCACGGGTACGGGCGGCCGGGTGTACTCCTCGGGCGACTCGAGTATGAGCTACTTCAACCTCTACAGCAAAAACTACGGAGCCGGATCCGTCACCCTGGGCGGAAACGAAGGCTCCAGCCACGGTGCCGGAAGCAATTACATCGTGTACGTGCAGGAACTGGGCCCCCCGCCCCCGCTGGCGGTCAATCCGGCTGCCCTCACCCTAGCCCCGAGCCAAACGGGGCTTGCCGTGGTCACCGGAGGCACGCCTCCGTATCACGTGAGCACCGGCAACCCTGCGGTGGCCCAGGCGGACATATTGGTGGACCAGGTGGTGGTCACGGGCGTGACGGACGGCAGCGCCACCATCACCGTCACCCACGGGGCTTCGGGCTCGGTCACCATTGCGGTGACCGTGGCGACCGCCCTGTCGGTCACTCCCAACTCCCTCAACCTCACCATAGGAGACCTGGGGACAGCCGCAGTTTCAGGCGGGACGGCGCCCTACGCCGTGAGCTCCACCAGCCCGCCGGTGGCCGCGGCCGTCATGAGCACGGCCGACGAGGTGACCGTGACGGCCGCGGCACAGGGAACGGCGGTCGTGACGGTCACCGACGCGGCATCGGGCTCGGTCACGATCTCCGTTTACGTGGGGCCGCCCCTCACGGCCCACCCCAACACGATGGACCTGAACGTGGGAGAAACGGCCGACATCACGGTGGCCGGCGGTACGGGGGCGTACATGGCCGCTTCGGGAAACCCGTCCATCGCCACGGTGTCCCTGGCCGGCAGCACGGTGACGGTGACCGCGGTCTCGCCGGGCAGCATCACCGTGAACATCACCGACAGTGCCATGAATGTGGTCTCGGTGTCGGTGAACGTGGGCGGGCTGGCGGGGGGCGGTCTCGGGGACTGTCCCACGCCCCCCTTTATCACCGCGTCGGGTGCGGAGCCCAACATCCTTCTCATACTGGACCACTCGGGCTCCATGGGAAGCGGAGCGGGCTCCAAGTGGGAGATCGCCAAGGCCGTGCTCAAGGACATCATCGACAGCTTCCCCAACGTCCGGTTCGGGCTCATGCGGATGGACGGCAGCGATTACAGCGGCAACGACTGGTGGGGGAGCGACCCTTCGAAAAAGATCCGGCAGGGAGGAAAGGTGCTTTGCCCTTGCGGGACTCCAGGCGCCGAGATCAAGACGTATATCACCAACTGGGGGCCCCTGCCCAACGTGCCCCAGACGTGGACCAACCTCGCCGAAGCCCTGGCCGACGGCGGCCGGTATTTCGCCACGGTCCTGGAGGGGGCGAACCGCGTCGGCAAGGGACCGGCAGGTTTCGGCTTTTATGAAAAGAACTATCACTATGCAGGGTGCGGGGGCAACTGCGACGCCACGGTCACCGACGACAAGGGAAACATCATCAACACCACGAGCCCCATCCTTTTCTACTGCCAGAAATCCTTTATCATCTTCATCACCGACGGCCTCGCCAACTACGACAACGACTGGAGCGTGATCACCGACGTGATAGGAGATTTCGACGGAGACGGCGACAGCGGGGACTGCAAGTACGGGGCCCCCGGCTGCTCCGGTCAGGGCAAGTACTTCAACGACGTGGGCAAGTACCTGTTCGAGCACGACATGCGAACGGACCTTCCGGGCAACCAGAACCTGCCCGTTTACGTGGTGGGCTTTCAGGTCAACGACCCGCTTCTTTCCAGCACGGCCCAGCAGGGGGGCGGAGAGTATTACACCGCCAACGACAGCGCGGGACTCAAGGCGGCCCTGGAGTCGGCCATCTCCGACATACTGGCCAGCATCTCCTCGGGCACCGCGGTGTCCACCATCTCCACCTCCTCCGAATCGGATGATTTTCTCATCCGGGCCAAGTTTCTGCCCGGTTCCTGGAAGGGTTTCCTGGAAGCCTTCACCCTGCCTTACACGGAAGGAAAGACGCCTTATTGGGAGGCGGGCCAGATCCTTTCCCAGATGCTTCCGTCCAACCGCACCATTTATACTCACATGAGCTCGGAGGTCGTCAATAAACAAGAATTCGTTTCGACCAATGCTGCGCTCATTACCCACCTTGCCACGGAATGGGAGGAGGATGCCTCGGAAACCGCGGACCTTATAGAGTACCTTCGGGGCAGCGGCGCCTATGAAGGGACCAAGTATCGGAACCGCGACGGGTGGCCCCTGGGAGACATCATCCACTCCACCCCCGTCTCCATCGGCCCCCCCAAGTTCTTCTACACCGAGGCCGGGTACCAGGCGTTCAAGGCCAACCTGGCCGACAGGACCCGGATGGTTTACGTGGGGGCCAACGACGGGATGCTCCACGCGTTTTTCGCCTCCAACGGCACCGAGGCATGGGCCTTCATTCCCGAGAACCTGCAAGGAAAGCTCAAGACCCTCTCCGTTTCGAACTGCCACAACTACTTCGTGGACCTCACCCCCCTTGCCGTGGACATCCACGACGCCAGCGGCTGGAAGACCGTGCTGGTCTGCGGCACCCGGCTGGGGGGGGAGGAATACTTCTGCCTCGATGTGACGGACCCGGCCCCCAGCGCCTTTTCGGTCATCTGGGACCTGGTTCCCTTTTCGGGCAGGAAATCCTCCAACATACCAATGGTGGGCAAGGTGAAGGGGGGTGGGGTGGACAAGTGGGTCGCCGTCGTCACCAGCGGGTATCACGAGGGCGTGGGCGCGGGGCAGATAGCGGCCCTGAACTTCACCACGGGTGCCAAGGAAAGCATCTGGTACAACGGCGCCGTCACGGTAAGCGAGCTGACCACCCAGGCCAAGGCGGCGGGCGGTTCCTATTACTCCCTCGGATCAGCGGTGGGGGTCGATTCAGACGGTGACGGGTACATGGACCTCATCTACGTGGGGGACACGGAGGGTTGCCTGTGGAAGTTCTACTACGATTACGTGGACCAGGTGTGGAAGAAGGTGGAGCTTTTCCAGACCGGCGGCCAACCCATAACGGCCAAGCCCATCGCCGTTTTCGACGAAACGGGCACGTTGCGGGTTTTCTTCGGCACCGGCAAATACTTGATTGGCTCGGACAAGGCCGACTCCACCCAGAGCGCCTTTTACTGTCTCATCGAAAAACCGGTGGAAACCCTGGATGACAACAATGACCACTACACCTCGACCACGCCCCTTAGCAAGGCAGACGACCTGGTGTCCCTCACCTCCACCAAGACCATCCAACAGTTCGAGGCGCTCTCGGCCGATCAGAAGGAAAAGATCAACAACAAGGGGTGGTATTTCAACCTGGCCGTACCGATGAGCCCTGCGGAGAGGGTCATCGAGCCGGCGGTGGCCGTTGCAGGAGTGGTCTTTTTCACCACGTTCACCCCCAACGAGGACGTCTGCGGTTTCGGCGGCAATTCCAAGCTCTACGCCATCGATTACAAGACCAACCTTCCTGCCGAGAAGGACGGCCAATCGGTTCTCGAGGACCTTACCCCGGGGGAGAAGTACAAGGTGCTGGGGCCGGGGCTTCCGTCCAAGCCCGTGTACTACTTCGACAAGAAGACCAAGGAATCGACCCTGATCATACAGACGAGCGACACCACCGTCCACAACGAGGCGATCAATGTGGAACAGAGGCCCATGGCCATTACCTCCTGGAGGGCGGATTGAACCGGTACCTACGGGACCACATAGGGATGTCCATGCCCACGGCACGGGGGAACCGGGGCAATGATCGCGGACGGAAAAGGTAATGGGAGATGTGCCGAACCTCAATGTTCATGCCCAAACCCAATACCCGTGAATGAATCCGCTTCAGACTCCCGGTGACTGTTGGGCGCCTGCTCTCTGAACAATGAAAAAGCCTATCGAGTTATCGTGCCGGTCATTTCGACTCAATTCCCCCTTGAGGGGGGGCGAGGGGGGGGTGTTTCCGAGGTTCCGACAGCCCCACAGCCCCCTTGCCCCCCCCCAAGGGGGGAATCTTGACCGTGAGGTGAAATCAGCATGTTATATCCGGAAACGGATTCGTTCAGGGGTATTGTGCCTAAACCAACGATCGCCATCGGGGGGATTGCTTCATGAAAAGACGCGTGGTGTCACTCGCGATTCTGGTGGTTTCCGTGTTTTCGATCGCTGCCTTCGGCGACTCGACCATTCCCATACTCATCGAGGGAGAAATCGGCGACTACGCCCCGGGTTCGCGGATTTACGAGATAGACCGCAACGTGTATCGATTTCCACGGAACATCGTCATACAGAGCAGCAACGGAAGGCCGATGAGCTTCGACCGCCTCACAGGCGGCACCAGGGTCAAGGTGCTCGGTGAGAAGACCGTGAGGGCCGACGGCAGCACCCACACCGTGTTCACGAAGATCATCGTGATGGGGTCCCGTTAGACGAAACGGCCTTTACGGGCGGAAAGGCAAAGCCCCTTGACGACTTGGCACCAGGCCCCCGGCATCTCCAGGACGACCCATGGGAACAACTTCTGTTCCCCGTGTTGTCTATTGGTCCTTTTCACCGCAGGCCTCCTTGCACCGCAGCACGGTCTTGCGGGGACGGTGACCGTGAGGCTCCAGCTTTCCTACTCGTTGGATGCACAGGGTCTCTCCGCACGGCTTGCCGCCTCCAACTCGGAAACCGAACCGGCCCGGGGGCTGCGGGCCTTCCTGCATGGCTTCGGCCGCACCCTGGTGTCTGAAAGCCCGGACCGCCTGGATGTGGGCCGGGGGCGGACGTTCTCCTTCGTGCTGGCTTGCCCCCCCGACAGGAAGGGGCAGTTCCCCCTGGTGGGCGAGCTTTTCTTTCGCAACGCCGAGGGGCTGACCTTTTCGGCCCTTGCCGGTGCGCTCGTTCAGCTCGGGGAAACGGCGCCCTGCCCCCTCATTGGTCGGGCCGATCACCACGCCGTCACAGGACAGGGAGCTCTTTCCTTTCGCGTCCTCAACCCCACGCCCCAACCCCTTTCATGCCTTGCGACCCTCCATGTGCCCCACGGCCTTGCCGCCCCGGTGAAAACCGGCAAGGTGGACCTGGCCCCCGGAGAGGAAACCATCTTCTCTTTCCCGGTGATCGACCGCTACGGAATCCAGGGGGCCGGACACGCGGTGCTTTGTGTCCTCGAATACATCGAATCCGGAACCCACCATGCGGCCATCATCACAGGCCGGGTGCGCACGCTGCCTCCGGAGAACCGGCTGCGAAGGACCCGGCGACACTGGCTTCTGGGTCTGCCGCTTCTCGGCGCCGCGTGGGTTGTCCTCTTGACTTACGGAAGATGGAGAGCGCGGTCCTCGAAGCCGCAGGCTCGGCCGCTGCGAAGCAAAGACACGGGAGGCGGTTCTGGGTGAGCCCAACCACAGGAAGGACCGCCAAGGTGCGTGCACCGGCCACACGTCCGGGACAGAAAAGTGGCAGTGCCCCATCTCCATAGTGCTTCCGGCCTTTAACGAGGAAAACCGCCTCAGGGCTTCCCTCGCGACCCTTACAGCCTTTTGCGAATCACGGTTCTCCGCCTTCGAGATAGTGTGCGTCGATGACGGAAGCACGGACGGGACCTATCGCGTGATGCGCGAAGCGGAAAAGGAGTTTTCTTTGACCCCCCTTCGCCTTCCTCGCAACCACGGCAAAGGATTCGCGGTCAGGTACGGAATCCTGCACGCCGGGGGGGATGTCCGCTTTTTTACCGACGCGGATCTTCCCTACAGGCTGGATGCGTTCGAGGAGGCCATGGGGGCCTTCACAACCGGAGATTGGGACGTCGTTTTGGGAAGTCGGGCGTTTTCCGGGAGGCAAGAGACCGTGAAAAGAGGCGCTTTGAGGACAATCGCCGGGCGTGTCTTTTCGGAAGTGGCCTGCCGTCTGGTGGGCATCGACGTGTGCGACTCCCAGTGCGGCTTCAAAGGATTCACCGCAAGGGCCGCAAGAGGCCTTTTCCCCGGGCTGCGCACCCCAGGGTATGCCTTTGATGTGGAACTGATAGCGCTGGCCCGGGCACAAGGCTTGCGCATCCGCACGATCCCCGTGAACCTGGTGAGAAACCACGGCTCAAAAATCCGATTGACACGGGACCCCTTCCGGATGCTGGCCGACCTTCTCAGGTTGACGATGGGCGGGGAAGGGCCCCCGAAACCGTGAAAGACAAGGCGGGGCTTTTCAGTTCGGCTGTCGACGCCTTCCTTCTGGGGGGCATCTTGATCTTTCTCTTCGTGTATTTCGATATCCGATACCTGTGCCTGGACACCGTGGTGACAGGGGGAGACACGGCCAGTTGGCACGGGGTGGCCGACCACCTGAAAGGGGTGCTCCTCCCCACGGGGCGTGTGACCGGGTGGGACATGGGCAACTTCTGCGGGTATCCCAATTTCACCTTTTACTTCCTTCCCCCCTTTCTCTTGGCGGCGCTTGCCAGCCTCTGCTTCGGCCTGCCCCTGACCATCGCCCTCAAATGGGCCATCATGAGCGGGATCTTCCTGTTTCCGGCGGCCGTCTATTGGGGCCTTCGTGAGATGGACTACAAGTTCCCTTTGCCGATAGTGGGTGCCGCGGCCACTCTTGCCTTCCTGTTCAACGAATCGTACACCATGTTCGGCGGCAACACCCTGAGCACCTTTGCCGGGGAGTTCTGTTACATGTTCGCCCTGGCCGTTCTTTTTCCCTTCGTGGGGTCTTTTCACAAGGGTCTGGGAACAGGGGCCAGGACCATCGTCAACGGCACGCTTCTGGGGTGCATTGGGCTGTCCCACCTTTTCGTGTTTGTCCCGGCAACGGCCCTTCTCGTCTATGGGGCCCTGTGGAAGGGAAAGATGCGCTATGCGTTCAAGGTGGGGCTTGTCGCCTTTGCCTGGATGGCCTTCTGGATCTTGCCGCTGATCTCCCACCGGCATCCCTATACCACACCCGTCTACATGATTTGGCAGCCCTTTGCCGACATGCGCCATACCATGGCGGGGGTACTGCTGGTGCTCTTGTGCGTGGGACCGAGGTTCACCCTCGATCTCGCGGCCGGCGCGCAGGGACCTGTGGGGAGGCGCTCCCGGCTCCTGGGGGTCTTTTCGGGTCTCACCACGTTCGCCGCGGTCTATCTCGTGCTCCGGTATCTGGTACTCGGCGAGGACCTCTGGTACACGGGACTCACCGTTCCCGATCCGCCAAACTCCCCCCTCGGGGTCGCCACGGCGCTCCTGCTGGATCCCTGGTCTCTGCCCGCGGCCGTGGCCATTGGCGTCGTCGTCACCCTCTTGACGGCCCGCCTGGGCGGATCGGGCCCCGCCCCGTTCAAGAGGCTCTGCCGGGCAGCGGGCTGCCTGAGTTTCCTCGCTCTCCTTTGCATCGGCCTTCTCGCCCTCTACCGGGCCGGCCTCCGGTCCGGCGCCCCGGAAGCGGTGTGGAACGCGCCGTGGACTCGATGGATCCCCGGCCCGGCGTGCGCCCTGGCCAGCCTCGGACTCGGTGCCGTGCTCCTGTACTCCCAGGCGTTCGGAAGGGCCCTCGACGCGGTGGCGAGCCGGGTTCACCCGGGTCGCTTCCGCCTGTGGTGCGCCCTGGGCGCCGGATGTGTGGTGGCGTATTTTTCGGCTCATTTCCTCAAGGTCCCGGACATCCGGTTCCTGCCGCCCCTGGCGTACATCCTGATCCTCATCGTGTCCGTGGAGACCGTGGGGCCTTTCTTGCTCCGCACCGGTCCCTTCGCCAAGTCGCTCGCCGCCTTGACCGTGGTGTACCTCTCCTTCCTCCTGATCGTCTTTGGAGCCGGGAGGTCCTACCAGTGGTTCCTTTTCAACAACAAGGGCTACGAAGCCACACCGGGGTTCTCCGAATTCGAAGCAGCGGCCCGATACCTGAGGGGCGCCTACGCCCGGGAAGGCATCGATCCCCTCAACGCTCCCAGGGTGGCTTACGAAAAATGCGATCTGTACGGTCCCTATGGAGGTGACCGGGCCTTTGAGTCCCTTCCCTATTTCTCCGGCCGCCAGACCCTGGAAGGAATACACTACGCGAGCTCCCTGGGCTCCCGCGCCATCGCGTTTGTCCAGAGCGCCTTTTCCAGGGACATCAAGAGCCCCGAACCGCTCGTCTTCTCCAGAATGGATACCGAAAACCTGCCGCCGCGTCTCGACCTGTACAACGTTTCCCAGCTCCTGGTTAAGACCGACGAGGCCAGAAAGGCCCTGGACCGTTCGGACTTCTTTGAAAGAGAAGCCCGGTTCGGGGACCTGTTCCTGTTCCGTTACAAGGGATGTTCCGGCCGCTACGTGGAGGTGCCCAAGGTGCGACCGGCGCTCCTCGCAGGGGAGCGATGGGCGGATGCCTTCTACGCCTGGTTCAAGGACCCCGCCCGCCTCCAGGTGCTTCTGGTTCCTGAGTCCTTCGTCAAGGACGAAAAGGACCGCGCGGTATTCGCCGGCTCCATCCGCAGCCAGGACGACCTGAAACGGTTTGAAGCGGACAGCCTGGATCCTGGCGGTCTTTACGTGGAAACCCACCTGGAACCCATGCGGATAAGATTCACCACCAACCGGGTGGGTTGGCCTCACCTCGTGAAAGTCTCCTACTTTCCGAACTGGAGGGTGAAGGGGGCAAACGGGGTCTACCCTGTCAGCCCCCACCTCATGCTGGTGGTGCCCCGGGAAAACGAGGTGGTGCTCACCTATGGGAGATCGGGATGGGAGGTGTGCGGGTTCCTGGTGACCGCCGGCTGGATCGTGTGCCTTCTGACAAGGCCCTTTCTCGCAACGGCGGTCGAAAGATCGCGCCCGCACCTTGCTCTCGGGAGCTTACTGGAATCCATGGGGGGTCTCTGGGCAGGCAGGCCCATCCTGCGCTCCGGGGCCATGGCCTTGACGCTGTTGGCGGCGTCGGGCCTTGTGCTGGGGGGGCTCGTGTGCAGAAACAAGCCCGTGCGCACCCTCATAAAAGGCAACCGCTTCTACCAGGGGGCCGCTGCCCTGGCGGGCCAGGGGAAAAGCCTTGAAGCGGCCCGTGGTTTCGAAGAGGCGCTGGCGGTCATGGAGCCTTTGTTGGAGCAGCGTTTCCGTTACGACCACAGGGACGTGGTGCACTGCCTTCTCCTTGCCGCCGCGTGCAGGGAGAACCTCGGGCAAGACGAACGGGCACTGGCATGGTACCGGGTGCTCTTGGGCCAATACCCTTATAGCCGGTTCGTGGCGGAAGGCCATGTGCGAACCGCCAGGGTTCTTCGCAGGCAAATGGAGGCGGTCTGGGCCATGGGGATGGAAACCCTACGGCTCGGTCAGGGCGCTGCGGGGGAGAGGCTTTGCCTGGAGGCCCTCGACAAGGGGGAAGAGGCCCTGCATCACTACCATCAGGCCCTTTCCGACGATCCCTACTCCGTATGGTCCCGCTACGCACGAGACGACCTGGTGAGTCTTGGAGAGGTCCTTGACAGGGCTGCGGAGGCGATCAAAAGGCTTCCCGGGGATCCCCAACCACCGCACGACATGGAGCTCCTCGGGGACCGATTGGGACGGATGGCCGCCGCGTGCCGACAAACGCCTTGACGCAGCCGACACCGCCGCACTATTTGTTATTGTATATTGCCGACGGTCATAACTTGCGATTCACTACATCTGCCTCGCCCTTTGGGAGAGGGGCGGGACGAGAGTATAATAAACGCAGTTTGTGGGCACGCGAGGTATCTATGCTCCGAGACCCTGCACGGCCCAGAAAGGTCCCGCGTGGAAGGATTGTCATGAGAGTCCTTTGCCTTGTCTTCCTTCTCGTCCTCTTGGGTGTTTCACACCCTGCCCATGGCGATCTCTACCGGTACGTGGACAAAGACGGGGTACTCCATTTCACGGACAACCTTGCCGATGTTCCCGAGGACCAGCGTCTCGATTCCCACCGCTTCAGGGAACCCGAAGAACCGTCCACGCCCCAGGGCACGGAACAGCCCTCGCCGAAAGGGGCGAGACCCTGGGGAAAAGAACCGTCCGGAGAAGACAAGGGCGAGGCTGAAGGCAAGTTCGAAGCCCTGAAAAGGGACCAGGAGGCACTGGAGAGGCAGTACCGCGAGCTGACGGTGGAAAACCAACGGCTCACCGAGGAACAAGAGAAGCTGAGAACCCAACGGCAGAGAAAACGGTTTGACGAGAAGGTGGCGGACTTCAACAAACGCCTGTCCGCCTTCGAGGACAAGAGAAAAGACCTCAAGAAGCGAGTCCATGCTTACAACGCAGCCTTCAAGGACTGAGAATCGCGCCGCCCCGTGCACACCGGGCTCCGCCGTGGCTCCTCTTACCGATGGGAACATCCTGAAGATACTCACCGCACAGGGTCTCCTTTCCCGGGAACAGGCAAAAAAGGTTTTTTCCAGGGCGTCAGAGCTCAAGGAGAGGCTGCGGCAAGTGGAGCGGCTCAAAGCCTCGAAGCTGCCGGGGCAAATCGTGGAGCACCCCGTAACCATTATCGACGTGGTCGCCTCCATGGGGCTTCCTCTTCCCGGCCCGTCCACCGGTGTTCTCGATGAGGACACCATCGTACAGGCCATTGCCGGGCATCTTCGCATCCCCTTCAAGAAGATCGACCCCCTCAAGCTGGATCTCGACGTGGTGACCAAGGTCGTGCCGCGACTTTTCGCGCTCAAACACCTCGTGATCCCCATAGCCGCGCACGACACCGTCCTGGATGTGGTGATGCACGACCCCACCGACCGCCAGGTCCTCGAGGACCTCAAGCGGGTGACGACCCTGGACGTGCGTACGTCCATGGGCACCAAGAGCGACATCCTGAAAGCCATCCAGGAGTTCTTCGGGTTCAAGTCCTCCATAGTGGCGGCCGAAACCCAGCTCACCCGACCGAGCATCGACCTCGGCAATCTGGAGCAATACACCCGCCTCAAATCCATAAATGAAATCCAGGCAACGGATGCCCACATCAAGAACGCGGTGGAGTATCTCTTCCATTACGCTTTCGACCAGCGGGCCAGCGACATCCACATAGAGCCCAAGAGGGAAAAGACCCTGGTCCGGCTGCGAATAGACGGGGTCCTGCACACGGTTTACGAGCTGCCCAAGGCCCTGCACCCTGCCATCATCTCCCGCATCAAGACCCTCTCACGGCTCGACATCGCGGAAAGACGCCGCCCCCAGGACGGCAGGCTCAAGGTCTCCCATCTGGACAGGGAAGCGGAAATCAGGGTGTCCACGATACCCGTTGCCTTCGGTGAAAAGGCGGTCCTCAGGATACTGGACCCCACGGTGCTCTTTCAGGACCTGGAGGACCTCGGGTTTTCGGCCCACGAGCTCATCCTGTTTCGCCGTTTCCTTCAACAGACGAGCGGAATCATTCTCGTCACCGGCCCCACGGGCAGCGGGAAGTCCACCACGCTCTACTCCTCCCTCGGGCATCTTTCCGGTGAGGACAAGAACATCACCACCATCGAAGACCCCATCGAAATGGTGCACGAGGGTTTCAACCAGATAGCGGTGCAGGCCGGCATCGGTGTCACCTTCTCCACCGTACTGAGAAACATCCTGCGCCAGGACCCGGATGTCATCATGATCGGTGAGATCCGCGACCAGGAGACCGCCGAGTACGCCGTGCAATCGGCGCTGACGGGGCACCTGGTTTTTTCCACCCTGCACACCAACGATGCCCCGTCCTCCCTGGCCCGGCTCATCCAACTGGGTGTGAAGCACTTCTTCATCGCCGAATCCCTGGTAGGGGTGGTGGCCCAGAGGCTCCTTCGCAAGATCTGTCCCCACTGCGCCGAGAGCCTGAGCGTCGATCCCATCTTCATCAAATCTCTGGGAATCGACGCAGGGACGGACACGGCCATCTCCCTCAAGCAGGGAAAGGGCTGCATCAAGTGCCGGGGCACCGGGTACCTGGGACGCACCGGCGTTTTCGAGGTGATGGGGGTCGATGCCTCCATGAAGGAATTCGTATCCGGCACAGAGAAGATCGACACCGCCACCTTGAGGAAGAAAGCCATGGAGGCGGGAATGGTTTCCTTGAGGCAAAACGCCCTGGAGAAGCTCCTCAAGGGGGTCACCACCTACCAGGAAGTAGGTCGCGTGCTGGGCCAGGCATAGGGACGCCCCCTTCTGTCTCCCCCTTCTGGATCGGCAGCAGAATCGGTGCGGCCTTTTTTGGGCATGCTCATGGCTTCGGCTGCCTCCCACCGGGCATGGCACAACATGACTGCTTCTCTGCGGCCGGTGGCCCAAAACGTGCATGTTCACGGATAGCTCCTGTGTCCACAAACCGTGCTTCTACACCCTCACCCCGATCCTCTCCCGGAGGGCGAAGGGGATGTAGGAAACGGCAATTTGTGACCGCGCGCAAGGTGACCGATCCCGGTTCGGTTGTTGAAGGGTCTGCCCCGCCGAACGTTTCCGCGGCACTTATGACGCATTTCATGAGATGACTATGAAGCCTCTCATTGAAGCAGTCCCCCTCTTGGTGGTAAAGGGAAAAATACAGCGGCAGGGTCGACCGAGGGGTTGTTCGTGCAGGTCATCGGGTAACATACCGACCAACGGGGGGCAGTGTTCCTCCCGATGGACCGCGGGTCCAATGGGAGACCGTCCGGGGAAAATCCCCGGAGGGGAGACAAGCGACGGAGGCATGGCATGAAAAAGGGAACGGAGGGATTCACCACGGTCGAGCTTTTGGTGTCCGTAGCCGTCATGGGCATCATGGCGGCCGTTGCCATTCCCAACTTCACGCAGTGGCTTCCCAAAGCAAGGGTCAATGGGGCGGCGAGGCAGCTTTACACGGAACTGCAACTTGCCAAGATGCGGGCCGTGTCCGAAAACAACAACTACGTGGTCGTTTTCGACAAGAACAACAACAGTTACAGCATTTACGACGACCAGGACAACGACGGCCCGGACAACGACGAGCTCGTCAAGACCGTCCACATCGGTCAGACTTACTCGGGAATCGGCTTCGGCTACGTGGCGGGGAACGACCCCTATGGTTCACCGATCGCCGACGAGGTGGGCTTCAGCGGCAGCCCCCCCGCGGTCACCTTCGTGCCGACGGGCCTCGCCGACAAGAGCGGGACGGTGTACCTCATGCCCAGCGGGGACACCTCGGGAGACAGGCAGCGGGCCGTGTCGGTTCTTGTGACGGGCCGCGTGAAGGTCCACAGCAAGACCGGCGCCAACTGGAACTGATTCGCACCGGCGGGCAAGACGCCGCCCTTTTTGGCGAGAGCGCGTTTCGAGGAGAAAGGCGATGACCGACCGAACGGCAACGACAACCGAAGCGGGCCAAGAACCCGAACACCGGGGGCTGGGGGTCGGAACGTCCCTGAAAAGGGCGCCGCGCGGTCCTGGGTGTACGGAAAATGGGTTCACCTTGCTCGAGGTGCTCATCGCCATGGTGATCCTGGCCGCCGGGCTTGTCGCCATGGCCACGCTCACCGGTTCCATCATGGGTTACAACAACCATGCCCGCAATGTCACCAAGGCCACCAGCCTGGCCCAGGACGCCATAGAAAAGGCGAAGAACCTGTCTTACGATGCCATGGCCTCGGGAAACGACACGGACTCTATTTTCACGCGGTCGTGGACCGTGACTCCCAATTCCCCGGGCACCAACATGAAAACCATCTCGGTGACGGTGAGCTGGACCATCAAAGCCAAGACACACAACGTAGTCTTGAACACCATCGTTGCCAGATAAGGCTTTAAGGACAAGACCCATGGAGACCCCAACACCCCGAAACGCATTCACGTTGCTGGAGCTCTTGATTTCCATGGCGCTTGCCGGAGTCGTGATCACCGCACTGGCCAGCACCTTCCTCATCCAGAGCAGCAGTTACGAGAAGGAGGCCCAGGTCCTCGAAATGCAGGAAAACGCGCGGGGGGGCATGCAACTGATGACCCGGGAGCTCATGATGGCGGGTTATGACCCCACCTTTTCCGCGGGGGCGGGGATCGTCTCGTGCAGCGCCGCCTCCATCCGTTTCACCATGGACTTGAACGGCGACGGAGACGTGACCGACACCGGCGAAGACATAACCTATGCCCTGGCCGGCAACCTGCTCACCCGAAAGGCCGCGGCCGCTGACGCGCCCGCTCCCCTGGCCGAGAACATACAGGCGCTCACATTCACGTGCTACGATGCTTCGAACAACGTGACCGCCATTGTGGGAAACATCAGGAAGATACGCGTCGTATTGACGGTGCGCACGTCCAAGCCGGACCCCAACTACGCCGCCAACAACGGGTACCGGACCGAAACGCTCACGTCGGACGTGGTGGCGCGCAACCTGGGGCTGAGCGCAGGCATCACGTCGCCTCCTCCTCCCCCTACGACGACCACCACAACCACCACGACCACCTCGACCAGTACAACCACCACTTCCACCAGCTCCACCACGACCACCACGGTGGCAGAGGGCGAGACAACCACCACGACCACCACGAGCACCACCACGACCACCACTACGGTTCCTGTGGATAGCATCGGTCCCCAAATCACCAACATTACCCAGACACCCTCGGGCTATTACGTGGGCTTGAACGCAACGCCCACCGTATGCGCGGACGTGACCGATCCCAGCGGAGTGGTCACCGTCAGCCTTTATACGAACCACGACGGGACCATCACCATGACCAATACGGGAGGAGACACTTACTGCGCCACCATCCCCAAACACAACAACCAGACGGTCAACTACGCCGTGCTTGCCGTGGACGCCCTGGGCAACGAGTCGGTGAGCACCGTTTCCGAGTACTACGGGGGGACTCCATGAAACGCACAGCCCGACGATCCATTCCCAAAGAGCCGCACCGGTGGGGCGACCCGCTGGAAAACCCTCGGGGCTTTGTCCTGGTCACCAGCCTCCTTTTCATGACCCTGCTCTCCATCATGGGCACGGCCGCCTATCTGACCACCTCCAACGAATTGAAGATAAGCAGCAACTACCAAGCATCGCGGTCGGCCCATTACGTCGCGGAAGGAGGCGTCGAAGAGGCCAGGGCAAGGCTCAGGGGCGGACCGTCGTCAGCCCTTTACGCAGGCGATCCGGCCCTGACTCCGGACCAGTGGTGGTCCGCGTACATCCTGTCCACCGGCGACTGGAACACCACCGACGACCCGGGCTACGACGGCAATTTTCACAACTATGTTCCCACAGCGGCGTCCCACACCAGCACCACCGTTGCCCCCAACAGCCTCCAGGGCGCCATCTCGTACCTGGTAAGAATCCGCCACAAGACCGAGTACCTTGCGGAAACGGGCGGGCACACCGCTACCAACCCCCATTACTATGACGCGGACGGCAGCACGGCCGTGCACACGGCAGGTTCTCCCGGAAACATCGTGTACTACGGCTACGGGAACCCGGCGACGCCCCTGACCGCCCTGCAGTTCACCACCTCAGGGCTGACCGAGCACCGCCCCGTGGAAATCATCACGGCCCTGGGCAGGAGCGGGGGGAGCCTCAAGATGATCGAGGCCGAGGTGGTGCGCCTGCCCCCACCGGTGGTCAAGGCCGCCATCTACGCCAAGGGAAACGTGACAGGCAACGGCACTTCCCTCACGGTGGACGGAAACGACAACTGCGGGGTCGCGGCCCCCAAACCACCCGTTTACACCCTGAGTCCCTCCTCCACCCTGCTAAACGGAGTCCCCACCATGTTGGGAAACCCTCCCAACCCCACTTCCGGGCCCGACGATGTGGACATCTGGAACTACGTGAACGCCCTGAAGGGGACGGCCACCCACGTGATCACGGCGGACATCAACGGCGCCACGTACGGGGATGCCGGCAACTTCGTCACGTGCTACTCGGACACGTTCAACCCCTTCAACGTGATGGGTCTCAAGCTCAACAACGTGACGGGCTACGGCATCCTTCTCGTCAGCGGGGACCTCACCCTGGGGGGAGGGTTCGTGTGGAACGGCCTCATCCTCGTCACCGGCACGCTCGTCTTCAACGGGGGCGGCGCGGGCATCAACATCAAGGGGGCCGTGCTGGCCAACCAGACCGTGGACATGAACGGCGGCATCGACGTGAAGTACGACAGTTGCATGGTGGACAACTCCATGAACAACCAGTCCCTCAAGGTCCTTTCCTGGAAGGAGGTGCGATGATCCCTCACTCCACCCCCCTTGCCTTGAGGGTTTTTTCCACCTCCTCGCCCATCTCGTAGACTGCAAGAAGCTCCTCGGAATAGAGATGTCCCTCCCGGTTGTTGAGCACCTTGTCCTTGAAAAGCACCAGGTCTTTGGCGAATGCGTACAGCTCGTCATTGGTCATGGTGTTCACGGCCCTGAAGCGCTCCACCAGCCCCTCGTATTCCTTCAGGTACTTTTTCTCGACCTTTTCGGCAGGTTCCTCGGTTTGCCGCTCCTCGGTTTCGGCCGTGTCGGATGTCGCACTCTCCACAGCCGCGGCCGTGGCCTGCGGCGCCGGAGCGGGCCGGTAGGGCACGTAGGAGTAATCTTCTTCCTCCACCTTGGTCACGAATTCCCTTGGCAGGCCCACCACGCCCCCTCGCCAGTGCATCTTGAGCTCGGAGCCTTCCCGCCAGCAATCGCTCACCACAAAGGAGCGGTCGTTCTTGAGGTGTATCCGGTACCCGCCCGCACACAGGGCAGGCGTCACCACCACACACAGGGCCACGGCGAGGCCCAACCCTTTGGCCCCAAGGCTTCTTCGGTTCCCGGCATGCCCGCAAGGGAGCCCGTCTCTTCGGCATGATCCTGGCATATCGTTTCTCCTTCCCAAGCACCGTCTTGTTCCTGCACTCCGCGGTTGCCCATGGCCGGTAGGATCGGCTCCCCGGTCCGCAATATCCCCAGGGGCCCTTACAAACGCATGAATCACCGATATACTGAACGGGCCCACCAATTGCGATTTCCTACATCCGCCCCTCCCTCTGGGAAATGGTCGGGGTGAGGGTATACAAAGCGCGCTTTGTGGCCGCGCACGGTATGACTTCGCCGAAAAATGGGGCCCCCGATGGAGAGACCCATGATCCACCAAATTGTATTCATGCTACACGCTTGGCCTTCTCGGTGCAAGTCGGCATGTTGACGATCTCTCTTCCATATCGTCAACTAAATGACATACTTCCCGCATTCTCTAGCGCCGACGCCTTCGAACCAGGGAGTCACCCGGTCTTGTCGATCACATCCGGGCCGTGCGTGACGCCCTGACTCCATGCCGCTCAATGCCCCACCCCAGATCGGCTGAGTTCTTCGCATGTCGAGATATTCAAGAAAGGTGCCGCACGCGGGGCGAGTTGCCCATCAAGTCAGGATGGGCCATTGTCCACATCCTTCCGGCTGAGGATGGAATGTGCCGACAAGGCGTGGGTTCGAGCGGTTCTCATCTCAGGGCTCATGCAAAAATAACTTCCCATTTTAATGCGCCGATCCATCACGCCTGGCGGCGTTGCTCTTCGGTTAAATGGCCAGCCATTCGCCCTCCTCGCGCCTTGCCATGCGCGCGCCTCGACACCTGAAAAGGAAAACTTGTTTTTGCACAAGCCCTTAGGGCTGTGAATCCCCGCTTCCGCGCCGCAGTGAACCCGATCAAAAGCACGGGCCGGCCTTCCGGTGCGGTGTCCCATATTTTTCGGGAAAAAAAGCCGGACACTGGAAGAGCCAAAGGAACAGCGCGGCAAGGTTACCTTCCGCGTCTACAAACTACCATTTGAAACCCTCACCTCGACTCTCTCCCAGAGTGCCAGGGTGATTTCCGAAATCGCAGATTGTGACCGTGCGAGGTATAGGGCGCTGCGAACAAAGCGGCCTGTGGGGGGGAGGTTGGACGACGAAGCCGGCACGCCCAGGTGAGTGAAGGGACTTCCCGCCCTCACGACAAGCTGTTCAAGAAACTGCTTGGAGATGGATTCACATGCGTAATGGAGGTCCTTCTCTGTGGGCGACAGGGGAAAACCCGGCGTCCTCGCCGTGAGGTGGCGGCAATGGGGCAGCGGCCCCCGTGGCACCCCCTGACAAGAGAAAGAATGCAAATGCCTTTTCGGCTACTTACGGCGATTCTGTCATGGACCGGAACCGTGTTCCCGGACGCAGGGAACGATGGGAATGGGTCACCAGGGCGGTGGCCGTCGTCGCCTCCGTGCGCAGGATCAGTATCTGCCCGAAATCCACGGGCGGCAGGCTCCGGGGAAGCCGGGACCGGTCGGCAGACGGAGGCGCCTCCCGATAATAAACGGCATAGGCCTGCCCCACCTCCACGTTGTCCTTTTTCCCCTTGTCGATAAAGACGATGTCCCCCTGGGCGAAAGCGCTGCTGCGCTCTTCCGACATGAGCACCCGGCCTTCGAAACCCTCTTTCGCAGGAACCATCAAGATTTCGGGAGGTGCTTCCGTGTAGTCCATGAGAAGATCGCCCACTTGCATGGGACGAAACGACACCTCCACCCGGCCCAGGGCCCCCCAGGGATGCACCTTGGTCAGCAGCACACGGCCCAGCACCAGGTGCTGGACCCCCAGGCTCTTCCTGCCACCGGAGTTGTCCGGATCGGGCACGCTTCCCGCGGTCCGGAACACGGTGAACCGTTTGCCCACGACCCTGTCCCCCGGTCTGTTTATCTCGAGGTAGACAAGGTCGTTCTCACTGATCATGAACTTGTCCTCATCCACCTTGAAGATGCTCCCGAGGGGAGACACGGGGGCCTTGCGCACAAAACCAACCCCCTCCCGCCCGGGATAATGATAGGTGCGTACGGGACGCTCCACCGGGGCCGGGACCACGGCCACCTTCTCCGAGACCGCTTCCCCTGGCTTCAGGGACTTCTCCTCGGTTGTCTCGAACAGCCGAAGGACCTGGCCCGGATAGATCAGGTGGGGATTCGGCAGCTCCCGATTCCGCTGCCACAGCTCCGGCCACAGGTCGGGGGTGTCGAAAAACCGCTCGGACAGGTCCCAGAGGGTGTCCCCTTTCTGGACGGTGTAGTAGAGGCCTCCCTGCACGGTGACGGTCTCCTTTTCCTGGCCGTGCGCACAGTGAGGGTAAGCCCCAAGAGCCAGGAGCAAACCCAACAGCGCGGCCCCCGCAGTCGCGCACCGGGTCGGTCCGCGGCCCTTGCCGCTTTCCCCCACCCCCGCGCAGGACCGGGCCCCTTCGACCTTCGGGCCAAACGTAAGGTAAGGTGTGGATCCTGATCGCATGCTTTCCGTTCCCGCCGGTCCCTCCTTCCCATGGACGGACCTTCTTACAGGGCCCCTCGGGGGGCGCTCCCGTCTCCTCACCGACCCGGTCGGCGCCTCGACCCCCGGCCCCCCCATTGTCGGCCTGACCTCAGCCTGCCCCAGACAACAACCTGTCTATCCGCCTTCCTGACCTCAATTGTAAGGCGAAGAGGGCAGGAAGCACGAATCGCCCACGAGCCACGGCAGGAAGAACTTGTAGGTGGACTGGGTCTCCGTGCCGATCACCAGGGTGCTTCCCGTGATCTCCGCCTCGATCCACGCCGCGGACCGTTTCAGATACACCAGGTTGAAGCCGGCCACGCCGTTTTCGTCGGTGGTGACGCTTGCCGGCAGCGTGCCCACATCGGAATTGGGGGGAGTGAGCTCCCCGTCCCCGTTGAAGTCCTCCCCCGGATCGAGGATCAGGTTCCGGTTCACGTCCTCATTGGCAAGGGCCGGACCGGGAGAACCGGAGGACCCGCTCCCCCAGTACTCCACCGGACAATTGTCCGTGCCCGGAAGCCATGTCCCCCTTTGGTAACGCCGGGGCCAGATGCTCAGCGAGACCTTGGCACCCGCCACGGGGTTGCCGTTGGAATCGGACACCTGCACGGACATGGGAAGCTGGTAGGCCGTGTCTTCGTTTATGGACCTGATCGTGGTTCCCCGGCCGATCACCACCGAGCCCGCGGTGCCCCCGATCACGATGGAAAGGGTCTTTGCCACGGCCGGCACCTTGCCCACCACCGAGGCCTCCACCGTCACCCCCTGGGCGTCGGAACTCAGGGAGCCGGAAGAAAACGTGGTGCTCGCCACCCCGAAACTATCCGTGTACACCAGCACGGGTGAAAGGGACTCTCCCCCTCCCGTGGGATTGGTGATCCGGAAGGCCACCGGCGATCCTCCCACCACCTGGTCGCTGGCGTTTTTCACCGTGGCCTGAATGCTCACCGTGTTGCTCACGTCCCCCGTGCTCGGGGCCACGACGATGGCACTTGCCTGCAACGAGATCTTGGACGCCTCGCTGGAAGGCGCCGATATGGCCACTTTCATGGAGTCCGTGGTGGTGACATCGTCGGCATCGGACACCTGCACGGTGGCAACACCTGCCAGGGTGGACTTGAGCACCCCCCTGGCCTTCTCCTTGCTGTCCACGGGGTCGGTGAACACCGGATTGGTGACCACCGTGTCCGTGCCTCCGTCCCAGGCTCCCAGCGTGGTGGCGAATACCACGTTGGTCATCCCCGGGGCGTTCACGTCGATGGTCAGGTCCGTGTTGGTGGACAGGCTGTAGGGGTCCTGGGCCGGGACGATGATGCCGAACACCTGCCCTACGGCCCCCACCTTGTAAGCCTGGGTCCTCGTCACACCGAGGGTCTGCGCCTGCACCGTCACATCCCCAACCACCGTACCGGTCACCTCCACCACAAGACGCCCGTTCACGTCCGTCTTTCCCGTGAGCACCCCCGCCTGGGTGGTGCAGGCGGCAGAGGGGCACGACAGGGTAACGGACCCGGTCCCGCCAGCGCTCACATTCACGCCGGCGTCGAAGATAGGGGCCGCGCCCGCGTCCTTTACCTCGATGGTGAGCGTCGCCGTATCGGAGCCCCCGATCTCAAGGTTGTTGGTGTTTGTGCTCAGGCCGGCCGTGGTGCCGGTGATCTGCACCGGTATCTGCTTGGAGGCCATCCCCGGGACCGAAACCGTGATGGTCACCGTCTGGTTCCTCTTCTCGGCGGTGCCCGAGGAGAACTGGATCGATGCCTGCCCGCTGGCGTCGGTGGTCCTGCTCGCCGCGCTGATCTGCCCGGCCAGCACGCTGAAGGTGACGGTCACCTTTTCCACGGGGACCTTGTTGGCGTCCACCACCGTGGCCGTGATGGTCGAGCTGTCCGAGTTGTCGGACTTGACCGACGACTGGGACGAGGAGAGGGAGAAGTCCGCCGGCACGGCCTGGTCTGCGGGGTTGTAAGGCGAGTGGGGCAGCACGCAGGAGGCGGCGTCCTCCACCGAGAAGGGCAGGAAAAAGACCGACGTGGACTGGGTTTCGGTCCCCAGCACCTGCGTGCTCGCCTTCATCTCCAGCTCGATCCACCCGGCCTGCTGCTTGAGGTACACCAGGTTGAACCCGGCCACCCCGTTGGCATCGGTGGTCACCGTGCCGGGAAGGGTGCCCGCAGCCGAGTTGGGGGGTGTGAGCTCCCCGTCCCCGTTGGCGTCCTCCCCCGGGTCCAGGATGAGGTTCCTGTTGGCGTCCTCGTTGAGGATGGGGTCCCCGTCGGGGACCAGCACGCAGTCCGGGTCTCCCTTGATCCAATACCCCTTGAGGTAGCGTTTGGGCCAGGCGCTCAACGTCACCTGGGTCCCCGCAACGGCATTGCCGTTGGAGTCGGACACCTGCACCGACATGGGAAGCTGGTAGGCCGTGTCGCCGCTCACCGAGGTGATCTGCGTGGAACGGCCGATCACGAGGGACCCTGCCGTGCCCCCGATCACCACGGCGATCGTGTCCGTGATCGCGGTGCCCACCACGGCGGCCTCGATGACCACCCCTTGGGCATCGGAACTCAGGGACCCCGATGAAAAGGTGGTTTCCACCACCCCCGAACTGTTGGTGTAAAGAAGTGCAGGGGCCAGGGACTCTCCCCCGCCCGTGGGATTGGTGATCCGGAAGGCGACGGGAGCTCCCCCCACCACCTGGTTGCTGACGTTCTTCACCGTGGCCCTGATGGTCACCGTGTTCACCACGTCCCCCGTGCTGGGGGCCACCACGTTGGGGCTGGCCTGCAAGGCTATCTGGGAGGCTTCGCTCGAAGGCGCCGAGATGATCACTTTGAGCGAATCGGAGGTGCCGGGATTCGCCTCGTCGAAGACCTGCACGGTGGCCACGCCGGCGAGCGTCGATCTGAGAATGGCCGTCGCCTGCTGGGCGACGACAGGGATCAGTACGACAGTGTCGGTGGTCCCATTCCAGGCCCCCAGTGTGGTGGCGAACCGCACCTGCGTCTGTGTGGGGGCGGCCACCGTGACGGTCAGGTCCGTGCCCGTGCTCAAGCTATGTGGATCTTGGGGCGGCGCGGTGATGCCGAAGACCTGACCCACGGCCCCCACCGTGTAGACCTGGCTCGCCGTGACCCCGAGGGACTCCACCTTCACCGTCACCGTCCCCACGCCCGTCCCCTTCACGTTGACGAGCAGCTTGCCGTTCACGTTGGTCCTTCCCGTCAGGACTCCCGCTTCCGTCGTGCAGGCGGCGCTGGGACACGAAAAACTCGCGCTCCCCGTGGACGCCCCGGCGTCCACGCTCACCTTGACCTCCGCATCGAATATGGGCACAAGCCCGGCGTCTTTGACCTCGATGGTCAAAGACGCGGTGTCGCTGCCGCCGATCTCGAGATTGGTGCTGTCCGTGGAAAGGGAGGCCGTGGTCCCCGTGATCTGGATCGGGATCTGTCTTGGGGCAAGCCCGCTCACCGTGGCCTCGACGGTCACGGTCTGGTTCTTCTTCTCGGCGCTTCCGGAACGAAAATCGACACTCGCCTTGCCGTCCGCATCGGTCACCTTGCTCGCCGCGCTGATCTGGCCGGCCACCACGCTGAAGCTGACCGTGATCCCCTCTATGGCCACCTTGCTGGCATCGAGCACCGTGGCCGTGATGGTGGCCTTGTCCGAATCGTCCGACTTGACCGTGGCCTGGGTGGTCGAGAGGGAGAGGCTGTTCGGGACGGGTGTGAAAGTCACCGTGGTGTTGCTGGACACACCGCCGGAACTGGCCCGGATGGTGGCCGTGCCCGACACCGTTCCGCTGGTCAGGGTGAAGGAGGCCACCCCGTCGCTGGTGGCCACAGTGGCCGTAGGCGGGGTCCCCAGCGTCGTGGTGAAGGTCACCTTCGTCCCGTTGGGGACCGCCTTGTCCGAGGTGTCGACCACCGAGGCGGTGAGGGTCACCGTGGAAGTGCCGTTTGCGGCTATCTTCACATCCGGCCCGCCGCCGGTGAGGGTCACCGATTTGATGACGAGAGAAGCAGGTTCCTCGATCTGGACCTCCTGCCCGGCCACCGGCTGGACGGTTTGCTGGGTCACCGCACCGGTGGTGCCGCTGACCGTAAAGACGTTCAGGGGCCCCTTGGAAACGATGGGGGCGTCGTTGATGTACACGGTGCCGTCCGAGGGGACGTTGTATACCGTGCCTCCCACGAAGACCGTCGAGCCGGCCGCTGCCGTTCCCCGGATGGAGCTAGTCTTTGGAACCTCCCAGAAGATCCCGTACACCCCGCCCTTGGTGATGGCCACCACGGTGCCGTCTGCGGGAGACGCGTCCACGGTGCCCACCTGCCTCCACACGTGGCCCTGCGCATCGAACCAAAGGATGCGGGTCCCAGCAGCAAGGGCATCGGGGTTGGGAAGGGTCAGGGGGGCCGCCGTCGCCATCGTGAGCCGCGCCGGCTTCACCGCCACGAGCACACTGGGGACCTGCTTTCCGGGTACCGCGGGCAGACCGTCCCCGTTGGCATTCGAGGGCATGGGCACCGGAAAAGGATAGGTGAGGTCCAGGTACTCCACGCTCATGTCCACGGTGGCCTTGGACACGCCGCCGTCGTTGAAAGGCGAAGCCTGGGTCGGCAAGAAAAGGGTGGCCGTGTACGGCGTGCCTCCCGAGTCGGCCACCGCGTTGGAAATCAGGGTGTAACCGGGGACGAAGGAGGCCGTCAGGGTCTGGGTGGGCACCGCGGAATCGCGCAGCAGCACGTTGGTCGTCACACTGGCGCCGCCGCTCAGGTCGACCTTCTGGTACGTGTCCACCGAGCCGGGCCTGGAAATGAGCATCGTGTGGGGGCCAGACGTCACGTTGAGGGAAAAGGTGCCGTCGGCCCCGGTGGTTGTGCTCGTGGGAGTGCTGAAGACCATGACGAACGCACCGGAGATGGCGTTTCCCACGCTGTTGATTACCTTGCCCAGCAGGTTGAAGGCTGCGGCGCCCCCCCCTCCAGCGGCGGGGGCCGCAGTCCCGTCCCCACCACTGCTGCCGCCCGGTCCGCAGGCGACGGGAATACAGAGCATGACTCCCAGCAGGAGCAACACACCGAGGCGAAAATATCCGGTTTTCATGGCAACATCCTTTAAGGACATACGCGATTCACCTTTCGAATGCTTCTTCGTGTTTTCCCTCATTCCGCACCTGCTGCGGCCCGCATGCCTGGCGGCCGCCGGCATCCCCTTCACCTGTTCCAGGGCCCCACAAACCCCCTGCCCGCCAATTCACCGTGAGGGCCTTGATTCTCTGTTCCGACCAGATGCGACCACTGGTGGAATACTGTCTTTTTTGGTGGACGATGCCCGCCCTACGAGGGCCTCGATCTTTCTTTGGTGGGCAATGCCACCCTACGGGGGCCTCCATCCTTTTTGGTGGGCAACGCCCACCCTACGAGGGCCTGGATCACTCCGAGCCACGAGCACACGAGGTCCCCCTTGCCCTGGGTGAGGCCGAAAAAACGGCACACCCGGCCGGAACGGCGATCAGAGCCGGCCACCTCAATTGCTCTCCAGATGGATGATCCGGGGCGTGATGAAGACAAGGAGTTCCTCCCGGTCGTCGGAGACCGCCTTGCTTCCGAAAAGCCATCCCAGGACCGGCACCTGTGAAAGCCACGGGAACCCTTCGTTGGTGTTGCGCCGCGTGCTCTTGATCACCCCCCCTATCACCACCGTGTCGCCGTCGTTTACCAGAAGCTCGGTTTCCGCCTCCTTGGTGGTGAAGGACTGCTCTCCGCTGATCACCGGCCCCACGTCGTTCTTGGTGGTCCGGATCTGCATGGAGACACGCTCGTCCTGGGTCACATGGGGGGTCACCTCCAGCAGGAGGTCCACCTGCTCGAAGGTGGTCACGGTGTTTCCCGATTCGTCCTGCTTCTTGAGAGGATACTTGAGGCCCTGCTTGATCACGGCTTTCTTGTTGTCGAGGGTCACGATCTTGGGGGCGGAGATGATCTTGCCATCCCCCCGGCTTTCCATGGCGGAGAGGGTCGCGTCGAGGGTGAGGGGCGTCAGCCCCAGGGTCCTGCTGAAGTTGAACCCGATGGCTCCCGTCGGGGTGGCGGCCGGATAGTTCATGGCCCAGTTGTACCCATAGGTACCGCCCAACGCATCGTATCCCCGCTGGGGGCCGACCCCTACCCGGGAACTGCCGGGCTGGATGCCGGACTGTCCGCCCCAGTTGATGCCGAACTGCCTGGAAAAGTTTGTATTCGCCTCCACGATCCGCGCTTCGATGAGTACCTGGGGGGTCACCTTGTCCAGGCGCTTTGCCAGAGCCTTGGCCGTTTCCAGGTTCTCCCGCACGTCTTTCATGATGATGGTGTTGGTCCTGCCGTCCACCGACACCGTCCCCCTTTCGGACTTGATCTCCTCTATGTGTTTCATGATGTCCGACGCACTCGAGTAGTTGATGGAAATGTACTCGGTTTCCAGGGGCTCGGTGATCTTCATCTCCTCCTTGGCCGCCAGTTCGGCCTTTTCCTTGGCCTTTTCGGAGGCATCCATGGTGTCGAGGGTTTCCTGGGTGGCTATACGGACGATGTCCCCTTCCCGCTTCATGCCGAGCCGGTTCATCTTGAGGATGAGGTCCAGTACCTGGTCCCACGGCACCGGCTTGTCCAGGGTCAGGGTCACCTCCCCCACCACATCTTTTTCTACGGCGAAGTTCAGCCCGCTCACCTGCCGCAGGATACGGAAGACGTTCTTGATGTCGGTCTTGTAAAAGTCGAGACTGATCTTTTCACCGGTGTATTTCTTGCCCCCTTCGCCCATCACAGGCGCTGCAAGCTGGGCCGCCGATTTTTCCTGTTCCGGCGCTTGCCTTTCCATCCGCACCCCGGACGCGGCCTCCTGCCAGTCCGGCAGCTTTGCCTGTGCGAGGGTCCGCGGTCCAATGCGGGAGGGATCCAGGTGCAGCAGCACGGCATTTTCCTTTTCCTCCACGTGGTAGGGGACCGCCTCGCGAAGCTCCACCAGTACCCCGGCCCGGTCCTTCCCCGGCTCCACCACGGGGACCACGCGGTCCGCCGCGCTTTCAAACCGGGTGGTGATCAGGGGGCGCAGCAGGTGCTTGGGGATCGTGGCGTGCGTCAACTGCACCAGCAGCCCCTTGTCGCCTGCCTTCACCACCTCGTACGGCACCTTCCTGCTGGTGCGCACCACCACCGTGGAGCGGCCGTCGTCTTCCTGGATGAAATCGAGACCGCGTACCAGGGCGGGCGCTCGGGTCTCCCGCCCTCTGGGCTCTGCGGCGGCAGTGGGCGCAGGTGCCTTTTCCGCAGAAGCGGGGGCGAGTGACGACCCCGCCTTTTCGGGCCGCGTCATCTCCCTTCCCTGGGACGTGCTCGGAAGGGCGCTTGCCTGGGCCTTCTCCGCCTCCTTCATGAAGGAAACCACCAGGTTCTCCCCTTCCCGCCGCACGTTGTACGAGCCATCCCTTTCCACGGTGATCTCCATGCGGCCGGCGGCCTGTCCGGGGCCCAACGGAAAAGTCCGGACCCGCTGAACAAGGGAAACCTTCGGCTCGTATTCGGCCTCCACGTTTTCGAAAGCGGTGGCCGGGAAATAGATCACGATCCCCGGCGGCAACGGTCGCTTGACCGAAGTGTAGTCAAGGGTTCGGCTTCCATAGATGGTCACCCTGGAGGCCTGTGCATCCTCGGAGAACGCAATGCCGGTTATGCGGGTTTCCCCCTCCGGTCCGGCGTCCTTCTTCTGCGACGGAACCGGACCGCCTAAGCCCGCACAGCCCGCGGCTCCCATGCAGAGAGCCAGCAGCACCCACACCCCGTACGCCAATGGCCTAGCCCACTTGGTTTCCATGCTATCCTTCTCCGCTCACCTTCTCGAGCTTCATTTCTCGCTGCTGGACCCTCACCCGGCCCGCCAGGTCCTCGATCATTTCTTCCACGATCACCCGATCGTTCATGATCAGGATCACCCTTCCCGAATTGGTCCCGATGTAGGTTCCCGTCTTGATGACATAGCCCTTTCCCGAAGCGTCCTGTACGATGGCCGAATCTCCCTTGCTGGAGGACCGGACGATCCCCGTCAGGCGCAACTGGCTCACGTCGAAGAGCTCCAAGGGCGTCTTGGGTCTTTCTCTCTTTTCCTCGACCTTGCGCTTTTTCTCTTCGGCAGCCTTGGCCAGAATCAGGGACGCGAAGGGGTCGATTCTTCCCCTGGGATCGTAAGTGAACTCGGCTACCTCCTCCCAGGCATCCTCCACTTCGGCCACGACACCTGCTGCACCCTCGTCGGTCTTGCCCGCTTCTGCAGCAGGCTGCTCTGGCCGGGGCGAGGCACGGGCCGGTCCCGGAGCGGGCTGCGGCCGAGCCTCGGCGGCCTTTTCCGGGGCCGGACCCGCCTCGGGAGAAGGGACCTGAGCCGGCGCCGGGGCCGCGGCAACCGCTACCGGCGTGGAGTCGGAGGCAGCGGCCGGCACCGCTTCTTCCTTCTCCGACTCCACGGGCGCGGCTGCGGCCGGCACCTCGACCGTCTCGGCCTTGGGGGCCGCCGGTACCGGGCGCGCAATCTCTTTCCGCACGACAGCCGGCTCTGTGGGTGCTTCAGGCTCCTGACCGCATCCGCCAAGAAGCAACGGCAGGATGCCCCAAAGCACCACCCAGGAAAAAACGCCCCTCTCGCGTCTGCGGCTATTGCTTCGGCTTTTTCGCATCTGGCTTGCCCTCAAGGGCGGCCTCCACGAACCTGTACGTCACGGCCGTGCAAGACGCTTCGAGCGTCCCCGCCTCGTCCTTCCCCAAAGGGGTCATCTTCACGCCCCTGACGTTGACAATACGAAACAGTTTGGAGACCTTGTCGAAAAACACCCCGATGTTGTGATAGGCGCCGGCCACACGGATGGCGACGGGTATCTCCGCATAAAACTCCTGCCGGACCTCCTCTTTGGGCTGGAAGAGCAGAAACTCGAGCCCCGCTTCCTGGCCTGATTTCGAGATGCCTTCCAGAAGACTCGGTATTTCCTTTTGCTCCGGCAGGAGCCTTGCGGCCTTCTTGAACTGCAAATCGGCCTTCCTGACTTCTTCCTTATACTTTTCTATCTGGCGCGCCGTGTTACGGGCCACGGTGAGCTGGGTCTCGAGCCCCTCCAGTTCCTTGGCAAGGGTGTCCAGCTTCTCGGTCCTGGGAAGGTAGATAACGCCGACGAAGAGGCCGATGATCGCTGCGAAGGCTGCGATGCAGATCAGGAGCCTCTGGACCTTACTCAGCTTAGCCGCCTTTTCAAGGGCAGCGGGGACAAAGGCGAAAGAGGACTTCCCTTTCTTCATTTCCTGCCTCCGGCCGGTTGGGTCGCTTCCTGCACGGGCCCCTCTCTCTTGCAGTTGATGGTGAAGTCCTTCAGGTCCGAGGCGCCCTCCAACTGGCTTTTGGCCAGGCTCTCCAGATCCACCGATGAGAAAGACCCGGAACCCTCGAGCCGCTTCATGAAATCGGCCACGGTCTTGTTGTCGAGGGCGACCCCCCTGAGGCTCAGGTTCGTCCCGGTGTCCTCCAGAGAGGTGAGCCACATCTTCCTCGGCACCACGAGCTCGGTCATGGCGTCCACCAGCCGAACGGCCGCGTCCCGCTGCACCTCGAGGCTCTGGATGATGTTCATCTTATTGTTGATGGCCTCGAGGGTCTTTTTCAGTTCCGTCACTTCCTTGGCGATCTTGTTGTACCGGTCCAGCTCCCGCCTGGTGTCCTCGATGCGAAGATTCGTTTCCTCGATCCGGTCACCCAGGATCCCGGTGTAATAGACGAGCCCCACAACGACGAGGATCAGGCTGAGGAGAAAGAGCGAAGCTTGGCGGCGAATGTTCTCCTTCTTGCGTGAAGTGCGAAACGGCAGAAGGTTGATGTGGATCATTTGTCCCCCGCTTTTCTCAGCGCCAGACCCGCACAGATGGCCGCCTGGGGCGCGATGCGTTTCAGGTAGGACACATCCAACTGCTTTTCGTCCAGCTCGAAGGCCTGGAAAGGGTCCAATATCTCCACGGACGTGCCGGTTTCATTGGCCAGGGTCTCGGCAAACCCCCGGACGCCGGCTCCGCCTCCGCTGAGAAGGATACGGTTGAGACGGGCGTCCGAGAAGGTGGAGTGAAAGAAATCGATGGCCCTGCGGATTTCATCGCACCAACGGGCCGTACCTGCGGCGAAAACCTCTGCGAGCTCGGCAGCCCCCAGCTTCGCCGACTCTCCCAGCTTCTTGATCTGCTCCGCCTCCTCGTAGGCGCAGCCCACGCGCGACATGATTTCCTGGGTGATCTGCCATCCGCCCATGTTCACGTCCCGTATGAGCTCGGACGTCCGATTCTTCAAGATATTGATACTGGTCTTGTTGGCTCCCACATCCACGAGCGCGACGACCTCATCGATGGCGTCGTAGTTGAACTTGTATATGTTTTGCAGGGCGAATGCGTCCACGTCCATCACCACGGGGTTCAGGTCCGCCGATTCCACCACGCTGACGTATTCGTCGACCACGTCTCTTTTGGCCGCCACGAGGACCACCTTCATCTGGCCCTCTTTTTCTTCGCTTTCCCCGATGATCTGAAAATCGAGATAAACGTCGCTCACATCGAAGGGAAGATACTGTTCGGCCTCCACCTGCAGGTTTTCCTGCATCTGCTCTTCGGTCATGGTCTCCACCATGATGTTTTTGACGATGACCGAATAGCCGGCTATGGAGATCGCCACATTGGGCTCGGTGATGTCGTGCTCTTTGAAAAGCCGACGCAGAGCATCGGCCACCGCGTCGGGATTTCTGATGGAGCCTTCATGGATGGCCCCCTCCTCAAGGTCCACCATCCCGAAACTCTTCAAAACCCCTTCCTTGCTCCCGGTCCCCAGTTGCAGCGCCTTTATCGTGCGGGAACCAAGGTCGAGACCCACGAGGTGACCCTTTTTCGTGAAAAACATATGGTGCCTCACTCCCCGAAGACCCTGGCCTTGTCGCTCGGCCCATAGCCCAGGGCGAGCAGGATCTTACGCTGTGTGTCCAAGCGGCAGGGAAGTCCCTTTTCGATCCTGTCAACCGTTATGGGGGAAACCCCGGCCTTCTTCGCCAGCCCCGCCTTACTGAGAAGCATCGCCTCCCGAATTTCCTTCAGTCGGTTTCCACCCATGACCCTCGTTCCTTACCTGAAAAAAAGAGGGGCTCCAAAACGCACTGGCCGTACCGCCCTGCCGGTTTCGCACCACGGTTGCGCAACATCATTGAAGCTGGCGCTCAGCCTGCCGTTCACGTGGAGTCCTCAAAGTTCCAAGCAAAAACGGACAGTCTGATCAGCGCATATCTTATGCGAATGGGACCTAAGGTCGCTCAATTTTGCATAACTATCCTCAAATTACTTTGTAAATGTCAAGTAGTTTTTTTTAATTAAACATAATTATTTCCGATCTCACTTATATTGTGGTAAATTTTATACAGTACCTCCACATATTGTGGCAAACAGTGAGAGGCAATGGGGCGCCGCCCGTTTACGGGCCGCGCAGGGCCCCCGAGGACCGCATGTGGGATGGCCTTGACCACCGATCCTGCCCTTCACATCGAGCACCTGTGCAGCGTTTCCGGCTCTTGACTCCGCGTTCGGGCCGAACGCAGAGGCAATTGCCGCCCTGCCCCCCGGCCCCAAAATAGCCCCGGCCGCCTCAAAAGCATTCTCCCGCACGCCCTCAAACCATGGAGTACCTCGGCCCCCCCCCACCCTCGGGGCAGGTCCAGGTGATGTTGTTGTAGGGGTCCTTGATCTCGCAGGTCTTACAATGAAGGCAATTGGACGGGTTGAGGCGCAGGCGTCTTTGCCCCCCTTCTCCGTGATCCATTTCGTACACGGAACCGGGACAAAAGCGGGTGCATGGATTTCGGTAATTCTCGAAGCAGGCCCCCACGCACAGATCGGCATCGTGAACGATGAGGTGGCAGGGCTGATCTTCGGTGTGCTGGGTGCCGGAGAGGAAGACACCCGTGAGCTTGTCCACGTAGAGCTTGCCGTCGCATTTCGGGGCCGCCGACGGCACGGGTCGTTTCCCTTCCCTGCCGATCTTTTTCAGGGCCTTCCTGTCTTCCAGGATGGGCAGCGGATCGACGATCCCCCTGCCCCCGGTAAGATGCTGGGCCGCCAGATGGAAATACCGCACCGCCCCACGTTTGGAGAGGGCCTGTGAGAAATTGCGGGCAGGATACAGTTCGTCGTGAATCCAGCTTTGCCGCACGAGTTCTTGGTAGTGCCCCAGCGCCCTTTCGGAGAAATCACCGCAGGCGTGGGCCTGCACGATGGCCTCTGCCGCTAGCATCCCGGACTTCATGGCCGTATGAATCCCTTTGAGCCTTCGGCTGCTCAGCATGGAGGCGCTGTCTCCCACCACCAGGGCCCCGGCCACTGCGAGGCGGGGCATTGTGAAAAGCCCCCCCGAACAGAGGGTCTTTGCCCCCTGCTGGAGCACACGGCCCCCTTCAATGATCCGAGCGATGAACGGGTGCCCTTTCAGGCGAAGAAACGTCTCGTAGGGTTCCAGGTAAGGATCGTCATAATCCAGCCCCACCACAAGGCCCAAAGATATCCTGTTGTCGCCCATTCTGTACACAAACCCCCCGCCCTTCGTGTTCCAACCCAAAGGATAGCCCTGGGTGTGCACGATGGAAGGGCCGGAAGACAGGAAGGGACTGGTAGGAGGCACTTCGATCACCTCCTTTACGGCCGTCTCGAAAACCTGGGGCATGGCACCCGAGAAAATGCCCAGTTTCTCGCTGAGCTGCCTCAGCAGGCTGCCGCGCGGTCCCTCTCCGAACACCGTCACCCCGGCGTGCAAGTCCACGCCCGATTCGTGGTTCGCCTTCGGTTTTCCGTCCTTGCCGATGCCCTTGTCCCCGGTGCGCACGCCCACCACCGCCCGCCCCTCGGGCGTGAAAAGCACCTCGGATCCTGCAAACCCCGGAAAAATGTTTACTCCCATTTCCTCGGCGATCCCTCCGAGCCAGGCCGTGAATCTGGAGAGACTGATGACCGCGCAGCCATGGGAGCGCATGTACGAGGGGATATACGGGACTCGGAGCGCCCCCGTGGCCGTCAGCACATGGAGGGCCTCCGTGCAATCCGCCGTCTCTATGGGGCACCCTTTTTCGGCATGGTCCGGCACGAGCTCATCGAGAGCCCTCAGGTCCAAAACGGCGCCGCTGAGGCAATGGGCGCCTATGCCGATTCCCTTCTCTATAAGGGCCACTTCCAGTTCCAGCCCCCTCTTTCGGGCAAGATACATGAGGTGAATGGCCCCTGCCAGATTTGCAGGCCCCCCCCCCACGAAAACAACGTCGAAGTCAAGGACTTCCCGTGAGCCAGTCATGGCACCTCCTGCTGTTGTGAGCTTTTGTCCGGCTTGTTCACCCGGTTTCCGTCGAGGCACTATATAAATTGGCCGGTGGGAGTGTCAACGCGCCAAAGGCAGGGGCTGCTCCAAAAAAGATTTGACAACGCGCCCCACGCACCTTAAGATGCGTGGGAATCGAAAGCGGGCATAACTCAGCTGGTAGAGTACAAGCTTCCCAAGCTTGGAGTCGCGAGTTCGAATCTCGTTGCCCGCTCCAACTTTCGATGTGTTGCCCTCATCCCCTTTTGAGGCGGCGCCGAGCACCGTCACCGGAAAAAGGCGCCGGCTTCGATTGTGGGTGCGCTGATCATCTATCCGGTGACTACTCTGTAATCACAATCAGCCTACTCACGGAACGGGCGACTGCCCGTTTCTTTTTTTGTGGCTCTGTGACATGGCGAAACGGAAGATCAAAAGGGCGTCAACGCGAACAAAGGCGCCTCCGTCGGCCCCGAGGCCGGGCACAGGGACGCCCGCCCCCCATGGGCTGAAGACCACGGAAATCGCCGCACAGGTGGAAGCCCTGGCCGGACCGGCGCTGGAAGCCGAGGGCATGGAGCTTGTCCTCCTTCAGTACGGAAAGGAGCCGCGTGGACACGTGCTCAGGTTTTACGTGGACAAACCCGGTGGAGTCACCATTGAAGACTGTGCTTTTGCCAGTCGCCATCTGGGCGATCTGCTCGATGCGGTCTGGGAAACGGACATGCCCTACTTTCTCGAGGTCTCCTCGCCGGGCTTGAATCGCCCCCTGGTCAAGGAGGAGGATTTCAATCGTTTCCACGGGCGTCTGGCCGTGATCCGCACCGGGCTGCCGCTGAACGGGAGAAGGAAATTCAAGGGAAGGCTTCTGGGGGCGGCGGACGGCAACGTCGGCATAGTGGTGGACGGCGCCTCCGTGGCCATACCCCTGAGCGCCATCTCCACGGCAAGGCTTCAATACGAGCACGGAGACAGCACATGTTGATGAACGATATTGGACGAGTGATCGAACAGGTCAGTCGAGACAAAGGCATCGACAAGCACATCCTCATCGCAACCCTCGAGGAGGCGCTGCGCAGCGCGGCAAAAAAGAAGCTGGGGCCCCGGGCGGACGTGGAAGTCCAGTACAACGAGGAAGCGGGGGAAGTCGAGGTCTTCCAGTTCAAGGAGGTCATGGAAACCGTTGCCGACCCGAATCTTGAGATCGGCCTGGAAGAAGCCAGGCAGCTCGACCCGGATTGCGAGGTAGGCGACAGCCTCGGTACCAAGATGGACACGGCGACGTTCGGAAGGATCGCGGCCCAGTCCGCCAAGCAGGTGATCATCCAGAAGCTCAAGGACGCGGAGAGGGACGCGGTTTACAAGAACTACATCGACCGGAAGGGAGAAATCATAAACGGGATCGTACAGCGGATCGACCGAGGGGACATCATTGTGAACCTCGGGCAGACCGAGGCGGTACTGCCGGGCAGGGAACAGGTTGCCAGGGAATCCTACCGAAGGGGGGATCGTATCCGTGCATTGATTCTCGACGTGTTTCTGGAAGGAAGGGGTCCCCAGATCCTGCTCTCCCGAACACACCCCCAGTTTCTCATCCACCTCTTCAAGACCGAGGTTCCGGAGATAGGGGAAGGAATCGTCAGTGTGATGGGGGCGGCCAGGGAACCTGGGGTACGGGCGAAGATCGCCGTGGCCTCCAGCGACTCCGACATCGATCCGGTGGGGGCCTGTGTCGGTATGAAAGGAAGCCGCGTGCAGAACGTGGTGCGCGAGCTTCTGGGTGAGAAGATCGACATCGTCCCGTGGCACGCCGACTCAGCCAAATTCGTCTGCAATGCCCTGGCACCCGCACAGATTTCGCGCGTCATCATCGACGAAGACAGACACTCCATGGAAGTGATCGTCCCCGACGAATTCCTTTCGGTGGCCATAGGCAAACGCGGTCAGAACGTCCGCCTGGCCTCCAAACTCACGGGGTGGCAGCTCGACGTCAAGAGCGAGACGCGTTACAGCAGGGCCATGCAGGACGGTTACGACTCCCTGCTCCATATTCCCGGTGTGGGTATCGGTGTGGCGGATGCCCTCTATGAGAAGGGCTTCTATTCCGTGGAGGAGCTCAGCCAGGCATCGTTGGAAGACCTCGTTCAGATAAGAGGGATCACGGAAAGCGCTGCCGAGCGATTCATAGAGGCTGCCCGGCAATTGGTCGTCAAAAGGGAGGCGGCGGCCCAGACGAGCGCCACGCAAGATGGGGTCGGGGAAAAGGTCCCTGCTGCCGACGGACAAACGGCTGATTCCTCGACCGTGGACGGCGGACAAAGCGCTGCCGAACTTCCTGCGACCGATCAGGGTGTTTACGAATCCGACCGGCAGGAGGAGGTGCTCGTTGTCCCACCGGAGAGCGCCCCGGACGAGAACAAGGACACGGATCCGGCCGGGAGTGTCACCGAAACCCTTGAGGCTCCCAACGGATAGGACTCGACGGGACCGGAGCCGGTGGTCAATCGGCAAGGTCTTGCACCTTTGCAGGGACTCACGGCGTGCCCGAGAATACCTTAATAGGTCATGGGGGCTTTTTCCACTGTTAGCCTGGGGGGGCCGCACGTGAGGCCATGGGTGCGAAGAAAATGGGGAACCACTGTTGAGCGAGCCCTTAGGGCTTGTGCAAAAATAAGTTCCCCTTTTCAGGTGTCGAGGCGCGCGCATGGCAAGGCGCGAGGAGGGCGAATGGCGGGCCATTTAACCGACGAGTAACGCCGCCAGGCGTGATGGATCGGCGCATCAAAATGGGAAGTTATTTTTGCACGAGCCCTCAGCTTGCAGAACGAGACACCGACCGGTTAGGGGGAATGGATGGCGAAAATCAGAGTCTACGAGCTTGCCAGGCAGCTCAACATGACCAACAAAATGCTCCTTGACAGCATCAACAACAAGCTGAATATCGCTGCCAAGAGTCACATGAGCGCTTTGGACGACGACGTGGTGGCCAGGATACGGGCTGAACTGGGCAGGTCCAAGGCGCCTGATGTGGAAGAAAAGCGCGTCAAGCCCACGATCATCCGCCGGAGGAAAAGACCGGCGATCGAAGGCACGGCGCCCCCGGAAGAGGCTGCGGCGGAGGAGGAGGGCCTTCCCGGCGCCGAAGCCCAGGCGGCCGGGGCCGCGCTGGAACCGGGCGAAAGGCAGGTCGAACCTGCTCCGGATCGCGAGGTCGTCAGTCAGGAGACGCAGGAGCCGCCCTTGGCGGCACCCGAGCCGCCCCAAGCCGAAGCCGCCCCGCCGGTGGAAGCACCTCTGACCGAGCAAGCCCCCCAAGAGGTGTTTGCACAGGAGGCCCAGCCGGTGCCCGCGGGGGGCGAAGTGGAACCGGAGCGGGTGGAGTCCCGCGAGGAACGGATAGCACCGGAATCACCGGAAACGCAACTGGAGCAAGCAGTTCCCGCTGCACCCGTGGTCGAAGGACAGCCCCCCGGCCTTGTGGAAGTCACCGGGGAAACGGAAACAGAACCCCAAGCCCCCGGAGCCTTCCAACCCATGCAAGAGACAGCCCGTGTTCAAGCTTCTGCCCCACAAGAGGTACGCCCCGAACCTTCGGACCTGGCCGAGCCGAGGCCCCTCAAGCCATCGAAACTCAAGAAGAAGAAGAAAAGGGACGCCCCAGCCAAGATAATCAGCCTTCCTGATCTGCCCCTCCAGGAGGAGACACCTCAAGCCCCTGAACCCGCGCTCCAGCAAAGGCAACCGCCCTTGGTGTCGGAGTCCTTGCGAGAACCGGGGGAAACCGTAACCCGCGAGGAGGAGGAAGAAAAGGGCAAGAAGAAGAAGAAGGCGGCGGCGGCAAAGGTACCGGAAGAAAAGGCCGTCGACGCAAAATTCCTCAAGAAGCGCATCGCCTTCCGAAAAAAGGAAGTGATCGAGGGGGCCGACCTGTACGACAGGAAACCCCAGCGCCTTCGCAAAGCCCGCAAGGGGATGAAGGTCCAGCCGGTGGTCAGGACGCAGAAGACGGCCATCACCGTCCCCAAAGCCATCAAGCGCCGCATCAGGATCGATGAAACCATCAGTCTCTCGGATCTCGCCAAACGAATAGGCGTCAAGGCCGGAGAACTGATCAAGAGGCTCATGGCCATGGGGACCATGGCGACGGTGAACCAGTTGCTCGACTTTGACACCGCAGCCTTACTGGGAAGCGAATATCAATACGAAGTGGAGAAAGCCTCGTTCGAGGAGGAGCGCCTTCTCCAAACGGAAAGCGATGTGGAAACCAGCCTCAGGACGCGCCCACCGGTCGTCACCATCATGGGACACGTGGACCACGGCAAGACTTCCCTTCTCGACACCATACGAAGGACCAGGGTCACCGAGGAAGAGGCAGGTGGGATCACGCAGCATATAGGGGCCTACCTGGTCGAGGTGCCCAAGGGACAAATCGCCTTTATAGACACGCCGGGCCATGAGGCCTTCACGGCCATGCGGGCCCGGGGCGCCAAGGTAACCGATATCGTGGTGCTGGTGGTGGCTGCGGATGACGGTGTCATGCCTCAGACCATAGAGGCCATCAACCACTCCAAGGCGGCACAAGTGCCGATCATCGTCGCCGTGAACAAAATCGACAAGGCCAATGCCGACCCGGAACGGGTGATGCGGCAGCTCGCCGACCACGGGCTGATACCCGAGGACTGGGGAGGAGACACCATCTTCGTGAATGTTTCGGCAAAGCAGAAGACCGGGGTCGAAAGCCTGCTGGAGATGATCCTGCTGCAAGCGGAGGTGATGGAGCTCAAAGCCAATCCGGACAAGCTGGCCCAGGGCCATGTCATCGAGGCCAAGGTGGACCCGGGTCGGGGACCCGTGGCCACGGTCTTGGTCGCCGAGGGGACCCTTCACACCCAGGACGCCGTGGTGTGCGGGATCCACTACGGCAAGGTGCGCGCCATGTTGAATGATCGGGGAGAACCGGTGGACGTCGCGGGGCCGTCTTTCCCGGTGGAGATCCTCGGCCTTTCCGGCACTCCCATGGCAGGGGACGAGCTGGTGGCGGTGGCCAACGAGAAGGTTGCCAAGCAGGTGAGCGCCCACCGGGCACAGAAACAGAGGATCTCCGAACTGGCCCAGACAAGCAAGCTGAGTCTGGAGAAGCTGTACGAACAGATGCAGAAGGCCGAAGTCAAGGAGCTGAATCTTATCATAAAGACCGATGTTCAGGGTTCGGTGGAGGCACTGAAGGAATCGCTGCAGAAGCTGAGCGGCGAAGAGGTGAAGATCAACGTCGTTCACTCGGCCACCGGCACCATAACCGAGTCGGATATTTCCCTTGCTTCCGTTTCCAACGCCATCGTGATCGGCTTCAACGTCCGACCCAACGCAAAGGTCCAGGAATTGGCCCACGAGGAAGAAGTGGATATCCGCTATTACGACGTGATCTACAATGTCATCAACGACGTCAAGAACGCCATCGTGGGGATGATGGCCTCCACTTACAAGGAGCACGTCCTGGGGACGGCGCAGATCCGCGACATCTTCAATATCCCGAAAGTCGGCACCATTGCGGGCTCCCATGTTACCGACGGCAAGATCGAAAGGGGCAGGAACGCTCGACTGATCCGGGACGGCGTGGTCCTGTACGACGGCAAGATCGGTTCGTTGCGGCGATTCAAAGACGATGTGAAGGAAGTTCCCAGCGGTTATGAATGCGGCATCGGCATCGAAAACTACCAGGATGTGAAGGTGGGCGACATCATCGAGTGCTACTACCTGGAAGAAATCAAGCCCGTTCTTGAATAATGCTCTCGGGCGCCCCTCACGCCGGGACGGCAGGTCCATATGGTCATAGGCTTTGGGAGAATCGTTCTCAGGATTCCTGACAGTCATAGTCTGAAGGGGAAGCGGAAGGTGGTCAAATCGGTCATCTCGCGGGTGAGAAACGGCTTCAACGCGTCGGTGGCCGAAACAGCGGACAACGACATGCACCAGAGGGCGGAAATCGGCTTCGCCCTGGTGGGCAATTCGAGACCGCTCATCAACTCCAAGATCGACAAGATTCTCAACCTTGTGGAAGAGATGGGAGTCGCCGAAATCATCGACTCGGAGATGGAGATCATGAACCTATGAGAAGCTTTCCCCGCGCAGAAAGGGTGGCGGGTCACGTTCAAAAGGAACTGGCGGCCATTCTCGTGAAGCAGATCAATGATCCCCGACTGCAGACCGCCACGATCACCGAAGTGAGAATGACCAGCGATCTGAAGCTGGCACGGGTGTACTACTGCGTCTCGGGCGACGAGAGCTCGAGGCGGGAGGCGAGCAGGGCACTGGCCAAAGCCCTCGGTTTCATGAAACGGGAGCTGGCCCGGAACCTGCGCCTCAGGTACATGCCCGACCTGGTCTTTTTCTACGACGAGTCCTTGGAGCGCGGCATCCGCGTCGATGCCATTCTCAAGGACGTGGCGACCACCGGCATGGACCGGCAATCTGTGGAATAGTGCCCGTGGACGGCCTGATCGTCATAGACAAACCCCAGCAGATGAGCTCCGCCAAGGTGGTTTCCCGTGTCAAGAGGGTGCTCAAGAAATCCAAGGTCGGTCACACGGGGACCCTGGATCCTTACGCCACCGGTGTGTTGGTGTGCTGTGTCGGCCGAGCCACACGCCTGGCCCGTTTCTTCCTGCATGGAAGGAAGCGATACGAGGCGACGCTGCATCTGGGGATCGTGACGGACACGCAGGACCTGACGGGAAACATCCTGCAGCGAATCGAAGGAGTGTGCCTGACGTACGGGCAGATCGAAACCGCCTTCAAGCAATTCGAAGGCCCCATCGAACAGACGCCCCCGGTTTTCTCCGCTCTCAAGCACCAGGGCGTTCCCCTTTATAGACTGGCCCGAAAAGGCACTCCCGTTCAAAAGCCCCCCCGTCTCGTGACGGTATATTCCCTGAGGCTGTTGGAGGTGGCAATGCCCCTGGTCCGTTTCGAGGCCTACTGCTCCGGCGGGACCTATGTCCGCACCCTGTGCGCAGACATAGGAAATGCGTTGGGATGCGGCGGACATCTCGCAGCCCTTCGCAGGATCGAAAACAACGGGTTCGGAATCGACGAGGCACTGACCCTGGATGAGCTGGAACGGACGGCTCGTGAGGGCCGCGTGCACGAGCGCATCGTTTCCATGGCCGAGGCATTGCGGGGCATGGAGGAGCTTGTGGCAGACCAGCGCCTGGGAGCCAGGATACGCAGCGGGCAGCCCATAAAGTGGTCGGACCTGCCCAAAACCGAAGGGCACGGCGCACTGTCGGAGCGATACCCCCACCACCTGAAAATCGTGGACCCACGCGGAGAGCTTCTGGCAGTCATGGAAGCAGAGGGACAGGCAAGAACTCTCAGATATTGCTGTGTCTTTTCCGGGCAGACAACGCCCTTGGAGAAAGAAGACAGGTTTCGATCCGCACAGGCAGATCGCTGCATCCTTCGCGACGGCGAAGAGTTCGGCGAGGGTGGTTGATTCTTTTGATAAAACCCCTAGGACAGGAGGCGGCAAAAAGTGGTTTTGACGACCGATATCAAGAAAGAACTCATCGAGCGGTTCAAGCTGCACGACAAGGACACCGGCTCACCGGAGGTTCAGGTGGCCCTTTTGACCCATCGCATCGGGTATCTCACCGAGCACTTCAAGATCCACAAGAAGGATCATCACTCGCGCAGGGGATTGCTCAAGCTGGTGGGCCAGCGCAGACGGCTTCTGAATTACCTCAAAAACAAAGACGTCCAGCGCTACAGAGAGCTCATAGAATCCATAGGCCTGAGAAAGTAACACCCATCCCGGAACCTCAAGGAGGCACAAGGCAGTCGGCATGCTGCGATCAAGGCATGCAGTGCGCTTGCGTGTGCGCCTCCCGCAGGACCTGACGACGAGGAGCAAGCATGGAGATTTCGTTAAAGGCGGAAATCGGAGGAAGGACCCTCAGCATTCAGACCGGCAAACTGGCCAGACAGGCTTGCGGGTCGGTGGTGGTCAGTTACGGGGAGACCATCACCTTGGTCACGGCGGTCTCCGCGAAGCAGATGAACGCGCACGTCGATTTTCTGCCGCTCACGGTGGAGTACCAGGAAAAGATATACGCCGCGGGAAGGATACCCGGCAACTATTTCAGAAGGGAGATCGGAAGGCCCAGCGAGAAAGAAACCCTTACCGCGCGCATCATAGACCGTCCGCTGCGTCCTTTGTTTCCCAAGGGGTACAATCACGAAACACAGGTGATCGCCACGGTTCTGTCCATGGACCAGGAAAACGACCCGGATGTGCTGTCCGTAACCGGGGCATCGGCCGCACTGTGCATCTCGGACATCCCCTTCGACGGGCCCATCGCTTGCGTGCGCGTGGGCAGGGTCGGCGGCCGTTTCCGAGTCAATCCCACCATCCCGGAACTGGAGAAATCGGACCTGAACGTCATCGTTGCGGGCTCCCGTAGCGGGGTGGTCATGGTGGAAGGGGGGGCGAGTTTCATGAAAGAGACGGACCTGCTCGACGCCATTTACTTCGGCCAGGAATCGCTGCAACCCCTCATCGAGATGCAGGAAAGGCTTCGGGAGGTGGCCGGGGTGCCCAAGAGACCGTTCGTCGGCAAACAGGTGGACGAGCGCCTTGTGCAGGAAGTGACACGCCTGGCCGAAAAGCCCCTGCGGGAGGCCTCCTGCATCCCCGAGAAGCTCAAGCGAAACGACGCCGTGGACCGGGTCACGGACGTGGTGATGGAACAGCTCCCGGAGGACTGCGCGGACCGGCGCAGGGAGATCGAGGAAATCATCCACGATCTTCAAAGGCGCATTGTCCGGGACTGGGCCCTCAACGAGGGACGCCGTCTCGACGGGAGGCGCTTCGACGAGATCCGTCCCATAACGGTCGAGGTGGGCATTCTTCCCAGGACCCACGGCAGCGCACTCTTCACAAGGGGGGAAACCCAGGCCCTGGGGGTTCTCACCCTGGGATCCTCCTCGGACGAACAGAGGGTGGAAACGCTGAGCGGAGACGAATTCAGGCCCTTCATGCTCCACTACAATTTCCCGCCCTTTTCCGTTCGGGAGGTGCGGCGCCTGGCAGGCCCCAGCCGCAGGGACATCGGTCACGGGGGTCTCTCTACACGGGCCATAGAAAAGGTGCTTCCCCCCAAAGAAACCTTCGACTACACGGTCCGCATCGTCTCGGAAATCCTCGAGTCCAACGGTTCCTCTTCCATGGCGACGGTGTGCGCCGCGAGCCTTGCCCTCATGGACGGCGGCGTTCCCATCAAGGCCCCGGTATCCGGGATAGCCATGGGGTTGATGCAGGAGGGGGACCGGGTGGCCATTCTGTCGGACATCATGGGCGATGAAGACCACATGGGAGACATGGACTTCAAGGTGGCCGGCACCCGGCAAGGAATCGCCTCGGTCCAGATGGATATCAAGGTCCGGAGCCTGTCCCGTCAAATCATGGAAAAGGCCCTGGAGCAGGCCAGGGGGGGAAGGCTGTTCATACTGGACAAGATGATGGAGGCCATCGGGGAATCCCGGGAGGAGCTTTCCCGGTACGCCCCCAAGGTGTTTACCTTTAATATAGCGCCGGACAAGATCCGGGAGCTCATCGGCCCGGGCGGAAAAATGATCCGGAGCATCCAGAACGAGACGAACGTTCGTATAGACGTTGACGACACCGGTCTTGTGAAGATATCTTCTCCCAACCCCACCGACGGGGAGAGGGCCCTCAAGAGGATAAAAGAAATCACCATGGAACCTGAATTGGGGGCTGTCTATGAAGGTACGGTGGTGAAGGTGGCGGATTTCGGGGCCTTCGTACAGATCACACCGGGGGCTCAGGGGCTTGTCCACATCTCGCAACTGGACACGCGCCATATAAAGCGTGTGTCGGACGTGGTCAAGGAGGGGGACGTCATAAAGGTCAAGGTGCTTGACATTTCCCGGGACGGCAAGATCCGATTGAGCCGAAGGGCCTTACTGGAAGAGGAGAATGGAGCCAAGCGTTAAGAAGACCACCCTTGCCAACGGGGTGAGGATAGTGACCAGGAGGATGCCTTATGTGCGCTCCGTTTCCATGGGTCTTTGGGTCAACGTGGGGACGCGGGACGAGGCCCCCGAGGACGGGGGCATGTGCCACCTCATCGAGCACATGCTCTTCAAAGGAACCCGGCAGCGTTCGGCCTATCAGATCGCCAAAGAAATGGACGCCATAGGCGGGCACTCCAATGCCTTCACCACCATGGAGCATACGTGTTACCATGCCAAGGTGCTGGACACCCACCTGCAAAACCTGGTGGATATTCTCTCGGACATATTCCTCCATTCCCTTTTCGATCCTGTGGAGCTCGAGCGGGAGCGCGCCGTGATCCTTCAGGAAATCGGCATGCTGGAGGACAACCCCGAAGAGTACCTGCACCTGCTTGCCGGCGCTTCCTTTTTCGGAGATCACCCATTGGGACGTTCCATCCTGGGGGCGCGGGAGACCCTCGAGCGCTTCGACGCCGGGGCCATCAGACAATTTTTCGCGAAGTGGTACCAGCCGGACCATATCGTCATTTCCGCTGCCGGAAACCTCGATCATGAGGGATTTCTGAACCTGGTGCGTCCCCATTTCGAGACCCTTTCACCGGGCCCACCGGTCCCGCCACGGGGGCGCCCCACGCCCCGCAGCACGGTGTCGTTGCACCAGCGGGACTTGGAGCAGTCCCACCTTTGCCTGGGAACTCCGGGAATCAACACCACCGACTCGCGCAGGTACGCCTTTTCCATACTCAATGCGGTGCTCGGGGGCAACATGAGTTCCCGGCTCTTTCAGGAAATCAGAGAGCGCCGGGGGCTTGCCTATGCAGTGTACTCCTTTACTCCCAGTTACGCGGATGTTGGCATGCTTGGCGTTTACGCCGGTGTCCACCCCTCCAATGCTGCGGAGGCCATAGCCCTGATCGTCAAGGAATTGCGGTGCCTGAAAGACGAGCCCCTGCCCGAAAAAGAGGTGGAAAACGCAAAGGAATATATAAAGGGCTGCATCTTCCTCGGCTCCGAGAGCACCGACAGCCAGATGCTGCGCGTGGCCCAGAACGAGATCCATTTCGGCCGATACGTGCCTTTGTCCGAAGTGGCACAGCGGCTCGACAAGGTGACACCTGCGCATATAGAGGAGCTGGCGCACGAGCTTTTCGCCGACCGGCAGGTGTCGTTGACCATGCTGGGCCCCGTGGAGGACGGGGTGCACCTCGAGGAAATCATAAGGATTTGAATGGGAGAGAACGGACCCCAGGACCCCGTCATCCGGATTCGACGTCTTCGACCCCATGAGGACTCCGACATCACACTTCCCAGGTACATGACGCCATCGGCCGCGGGAATGGACGTGTGCGCGGCCCTCACCGAGGAGCTTTTCCTGGTGCCCGGGGCCATCTCCCTGGTTCCTACCGGCTTCGCCCTGGCCATACCCAAGGGCTTTGAAGTACAGATGAGGCCCCGCAGCGGCCTGGCGGTGCGCCACGGTGTCAGCCTGGTGAACGCTCCGGGGACCATCGATGCGGACTACCGTGGGGAGGTGCAGGTGGCGCTCATAAACCTGGGCAAGGAGCCGTACGTCATTCGCCGGGGTGACCGCATCGCCCAGATGGTGATTCACCGGGTTTACCAGGCACGGCTGCAAGAAGTCCGTGAACTGGAGGAGACCAGCAGAAATACGGGAGGCTTCGGTCACACGGGGGTGCGGTGAATGCCTCCAGGATTCACGCCTTCGCCTGCCCAGGGGCAGGAGACAGGCCGGGTCCGACTGTGCGTTCTCGCCAGCGGCAGCAAAGGAAACGCGGTGTATGTGTCGGACGGCACCACCTCCGTGCTGGTGGATGCCGGTCTCGGGGCCTCCGAAATCGAACGGCGCATGGCCGCGCACCGGCTTGACCCGTCTGCGCTCGACGCGATAGTGGTCTCCCACGAGCACACCGACCACATACGCGGGGTGGGGCCCCTGTCTCGCCGGCACGGGTTGACCACCTATTTCACGGAAAAAACCCTGAACCGCGCAGCCCGTCAACTCGGCCCCCTCCACGAGGTCAAATGGTTCGACTGCGGCGCGACTTTCTCCATCGGCAGCCTCGTCATCCATCCCTTTTCTACGTCCCACGACGCCGTGGACCCGGCGGGATTCACCATATCCGCGGCGGGATGCAAAATCGGCCTGGCGACGGACTTGGGGATTGCCACCCACATGGTGCGGCAGCACCTGAAGGATTGCTCGGCCCTCGTCCTGGAGGCGAACCATGACGTGCCCATGTTGGAAGAGGGACCGTATCCGTGGCCTCTGAAACAGCGCATCAAGGGCAGAACCGGCCACCTGTCCAACGAGGCGGCCCGGGACCTTCTCCATGAACTTCTCCACGATGGACTCGTCCAGGTGGTCCTGGCCCACCTGAGCGAGACGAACAACGACCCCGGCAAAGCATTGGAGGTGGTGGGGACCATTGTGGGAAAATCCCCCTTGCGTCTCACCGTCGCGTGCCAGCACGGACCGGGAGAAATGCTGGTGGTCCCCTGAAACCCCGGCAAGTAAGGGCTTGTGCAAGAATAAGTTCCCCTTTTCAGGTGTCGAGGCGCGCATGGCAAGGCGCGAGGAGGGCGAATGGCTGGCCATTTAACCGACGAGCAACGCCGCCAGGCGTGATGGGTCGGCGCATCAAATGGGAAGTTATTTTTGCACGAGCCCTAAGGAGAACGACGTGCCCGATGCACCACGCAAGCCCCTGATTCCGAGCAGGGTCTTTATCATAGGAGAAGGCGGTATCCCAAGGCAGGAGCTGGAAGGGATAGAAGACGCCCATCTGAAGGCCTTTCTCCGTGAACCGGATCCCTGCCGCTGGCCCAAGGCCATCGTCCATCTGGCCAAGTTCCTCCCAAGGGAGGAGCGGACCCGGTGGGACCTGCGACAGGTGCTGGCTCGCCACGACGCGTATCTGCGTGATTGCCTCGAACCGTGGCTGGGAAGGGTGTGGAAAGAGATCCTCCAGGATGAGCAACTAACGCTGGAAAAACCGGATCACATCCTGGACGAATTGGGTGCCTTTCTGAGAGAGCGGATCGGGCAATGGGCGCTGGGCGGCCCCGGGCAGACACCGAAGAGCGGGTAGTTTGCTCTTGACAGGAAAGGCGCGCTTTAGTAAGTGATTCAATTGCCTTTTGGCTGACCCTTGTAGATTTAACAGGCTGTTTTAACGGCTTTTTTATTGTGTACCTGCCCTGCCGGGCAGCATGGGACCCGGCGCTTGAACAGGCAACGAGGTTTTATCTGTCATCGCGGGCGACATTTCATGCCCTTCGCGGACAGCGGAAAGGAGGACACAGCGCACCCACCCGAACCATCAAGAAGGCAACGACTGGAAAATCACGGGTCTTGGGGGGGAAGGCTTACCCTTCCGGACCTCATAAGGAAAGGAGAATGGGGATATGGGGGAAACAGGGCATAACGGCAAAGAAATAGTGGAGAGGATCATGGATCCCGCCAAGGTCAAGGAGAAGATCAAGGGCCTTACCAAGGTGCCGATCCGCAGCCAGATCGCCAACGAGGTGATCGATATCGCTTACGGGTACTTCACCCCTTTGCAGGGTTTCATGGGCAAGGCGGACGTGGAATCGGTCTGCAAGAAGATGCGCCTTGCCGACGGCGCCGTCTGGAGCATCCCGATCGTCTTCGATCTGTCAGACAAGGAGATTGCCGATTACGGCGTCAAGAAGGGCGTCTCTTTGCTCCTGACCTATGGGGGCAACCCCATGGCGATCCTGGAAGTGGAAGAGATCTACGAGTACGACAAGAAGTCCATGTGCAAGGATGTGTACGGCACGGATGAAGACAAGCACCCCGGATGCGCCCGCACTTACGAGTACAAGGACAAGTTCGTGGGAGGGAAGATCACGCTGGTCAATCGCCCCAAGATCAATCCTCCCTATGAGCCGTATTTCATCCCCCCCTTGCAGATGCGCAAGATCTTCAAGGAAAAGGGGTGGGAAAGGGTGGTTGCGCACCAGACGAGAAACGTTCCCCACACGGGGCACGAGTGGCTCATGAAAGGGGCCTGGTTCCAGGCGTATGCCGAGCTTCCCATCGAGAAGCCCCTGGTGGGGGTGCTGGTCAATGCCATCATAGGCGCCAAACGCAAGGGGGACTATATCGACGAGGCCATCATCCTGACCCAGGACCAACTGCGCAAGTCGGGCTACTTCGGCGATCACAACCATCTGACATCCCTTACTTTCTGGGACATGCGCTACGCAGGTCCCCGGGAAGCGGTTTTCCACGCGGCCCTGAGAACCAACCTCGGCCTCACCCACCACATGTACGGGCGGGATCACGCCGGTGTGGGCACCTATTACGGTGCGTACGATGCCCATCACCTGCTGGCCACCGTGCAGAAAGACCTCAATATCGTCCCCGTCTATTCCATGAATTGGCTGTATTGTCCGCACTGCGGCGAAATAACGTCCGAGGGACTGTGCGACCACAAGAAAGAGTGGCAGAAATTCAGCGGCACGCTCATCAGGAGCATCGTGCAAGACGGTGTGAAGCCTCCGCGGCTGATCTTCAGACCCGAGGTCTTCGATCTCGTTCTGGAGTCCGCCGAAAAATACGGATTCGGCTCACCGTTCGTCACAGACGAGTACCTCGAAAAGAGAACCCCCGTGTTCGAAATCCCGCCCTTGGCATAGGAGGTGAAACAATGGCTCAAGCAACAACCCCCGTCAACCTTGGGATCAATGGTGAGGCGGTCGAAGAAGGGAAATACCCGATCAATCTCTGGGTCAATGAGGAAAGATATGCCAAACTCCAGAACGCCGGCCTTGCGGACATGTGCGAGGAAATGCTGGCCGGCTTGAAGGTGATAAGGGTCTATGCGAATGACCCGCAGAGGGACAAGATTTTGAAGGTATTCCCCACCGCCAAATTCGACAGTGCGACGACCAAGAGCATCGAGCTGCTTCCTCGCGACGTCAAAGACAAGATCTTCGACAAGGTCATACAGAAAAAGAGCATAAACATAATGAACGACTTCCTGAGTGCCTACTAGGCGCGCTGTCCCCGGTGCCGGCGGGGGGGTGTGAACGAGGGGTGAGCGCCCCGGCGATAGGCCCCCGCCACCAGGCCGAGTGGACGGTAGGACGTTGTCCGTGGACAAAAAAGGGCGGTTCCCCTTCTAGTAGGGGGACCGCCCTTTGGTTTCTTCTCCCAGCGTCTTTTCCTAGTTTTCCCTCCCCGCGTATTCCGCATAAGTTAGAGCAACGGTCCGATAGACAAGGTGCGCCAGCTTCGTGAAAGGCAGGTAAACAAAGAGGGCGAACACCGCCATCAGATGCACAAAATAGGTCCAGTAGGTCAGGGTGGCCGCGCCGCCCAGCCGGGTCATTTGCGCCCCCAGACCCGTCACGGCCAGGGCGAGAACCAACACGATGAGGAACCAGTCCTGATAGCTGCTCTTGGCCACGCTCTCATCCTTGGACAGGCGATTCTTGATCATGGCCAGGGCCCCCACGAGCAGGGCGATACCCGCCACATTGGCCAGCCACTTCACGGGGTTGAGCTGGGAGTACGGACTGTGCCACGCGTGTTCGTAGCCCAGGACAAGCATGGATCCCCACAGTACGGCAAGAAAGATGAGGGTCACCACGAAAAGCCCGATGAACGCGAAAAGCACCATCATGTGGGCCGTGGCACGGTCCTTGTTTTCGGTGCACTCCTTGGCCTTGTCGTGCCGCAGAATGGGAAGGATCACTCGCGGAAGGGCCTTGGCCAGTTCCACCCAGTTCAATTCCCTGATCTTCACCTTGCCTTCGCGCACCGAGCTGGCGTGCATTTCGGTAACAAAGTCCCTGATGGCCAGGACGAAGACCACGACCGCCCATATGGCGGCTGGGATGAAGATCATGTCCACCAGCCAGGAGGAGAAGAACATGCCGTGGGCGATGCGCCCGTGCGCATCGAGGTCCGGTGTGAAGTCAAGCAGTTTGACCGCCTGGCTCAATGGTGTCTCCGAGTGGATGACCAGGTTGAGAACCGGCGCCACGAGCTTCCAGACCAAAGGCCCCACCACCAGCCCCATCACCAGGAAAACGGCCGCAGGAAAGAGGATGAGCCACGGAAGCATTTTGGGATCGCGCACGGCTTTGGCCAGCCACTTGGGCCGGGCATAGTGGGCGATGGCATGCAGACGAACGGCACCCAGCACGTCGCCCGGTCGCGCGCCCCTGGGACATTTCACGGAGCAATCGCCGCACTGATGGCACAGCCAGATGTCCACGTTGCTCACCAGCTTGTCCTTCAATCCCCAGGACGCAGCGATCATTTCCTTTCTCGGGAAAGGCCGGTTGTCGGGAGAGATGGGACAAACCACGGAGCAGGTGGCGCACTGGTAGCATTTCTTCAAGGTGTCCGCGCCATATTCCTTGAGTTCCTTGACAAAGTCGATGTCTGATTCCACCAAGTAGTTTTGAGCCATATCCTTACCTCCTCAAGACCCGTGTGCGGCAGCAGCCCTGCCGCACAGGTCCAAAAAACGCGCTGACGGCATCAGAAGCCCTTGAACGGGTTCGGGCCGATCTGCTCCATCTCCTCCACAAACGAGTCGATGATTTCGGGAATCTTATGGTACTCGTCTATGGCGATCTCAAACTGCCGGACACGCTCCTTCTCGAGGGCCAGGCTCTTGAGGGCCTCTCCTATCTTGTCCATGCGAATGCTTGCCAGCTCACTGCCCTTGACAAAATGGCACTGGTAATCGTCTCCGTGCTTGCAGCCGAGCAGAATGATCCCGTCGATCCCCTTGGACAGGGCGTCCTTGATCCAGACGACGTTCACGGAACCGAGGCAGCGGACCGGAACGAAACGCACGTGCGGGGAATAGGTCAGACGGTTGGTCCCCGCTATATCGATGGCAGGATAGGCATCGTTTTCGCACACAAGGGCCACGACCCGCAAGGGGGGCTCGTCGTAGTCGTCCTCGGTGGGGACCTCGATGGCCTTTATCATGGAACCGACGCTGTCTATGCTGTAATCCACGAAACTGATGATCCGTTCGGGGCAGGCACCCATGCAGGTGCCGCAACGTCTGCACCTGGCGGGATTGGGCTTGGGCGTTCCTTTTTCGTCATCGTCGATGGCGCCGAAGGGGCACTCCTCGGTGCAGCGTTTGCACTGGGTGCATCTTTGGAAGTAAAAATCGGGGAAGGTCATGTCCCCGGAACGCGGATGAACCGAAACCCCGCGATTCACCGATTCGATGCACTGGATGGCCTTCAGGGCGGCGCCCGCGGCATCTTCCATGCACTCTTCCATGGTCATGCTCCGACGAACACAGCCCGCGGCGTACACGCCGGTGCGTTGGGTCTCATAGGGAAAGCAGATGAAGTTGGATTCCACATACCCGTCAAAGAGCCCTATGTCACGGAAGGCCGGTCCCTGGCGATAGGCAAGGTTCACCACGGCCTCGTCCTTGGTGGCCGGGACCATTCCCGCTGCCAGAACCACCATGTCCGCCTTGAGCCGGATGTCCTCGCCCAGCAAGGTGTGGCTCGCCTCCACCACGAGTCCGTTTCCGTTTCCGGACACGCCCATCACCTCACCCTTTGTCAAAAAGATCCCGTCATCCTGCTGAACGGACTCGTAGAAGTTCTCCAGAAGCCCCGGTGTGCGCATGTGCTCGTAGATGATGTAGGCCTTGCCGTCGGGGTAATCCTGACACACGTAACGGGCCTGCTTGAGGGCCACCAAGCTGGTCACCGACGAGCAGTAGGGAAAATCGCTGTCGTCTCCCTGTCCCGGACTCTGGACAAAGACAACGGTCTTGGCTTCCCGGCCGTCGGAGGGCCGGACGATCTTTCCTGAGCAGGCCATCTGTTCGAACTCGTGGTTGGTGACCACGTCGGCCTGGACCCCGTATCCGAGGTGGGCGAACTCGCCTGCTTTCGGCTTGTATGGCTTCCACCCTGCGGCCAGGACCACCGCCCCGAATTTCTCTCCGTTGGGATCAAGGGTCAGGATGTCCACCTTTCCCTTGTTGTATTCCTTGTACAGGGCCACCAGCTTTTCCTGCTCCAGCTCCTTGCCTGCTTCGTCGCAGCGCATTTCCTCGGGCAGGGGATACGGCACGTCGAATTCGATCTTTTGACCCGGTTTCTTGAAGGTCACCGTGAAATTGCCGGGTTCCCCGGCGATTCTGGCCACCTCCGTATCCGTCTTCACCTTGATGTTCGCGCGGGTTTCCAGCTCCTTCATCTTCTTTGGGACGATGGGGTCGGAAAGGTCCCGGTACGGGTATCTTTCGGGAAGCTGCTTGCGCACTTTCGCTCCATAACCGCCAATCTGGGGGCCTCTTTCCACCACGGTGACCTCATACCCGGCGTCTGCGGCTTCCAGAGCCGCGCTCATCCCCGTTATGCCCCCGCCGATCACCAGGATTCTTCTGCTGAAATTCTCCAGCTTATAAGGTTCGGGCAGCTTGATGCGCTTGACCTTCTCCATTCCCATCCTGAGGTAGTCCTCAGCCATCATCTGCAGGTGATCGATTTGTTCCTCCTCGGCTTCCTCCCCTTCGGCGCCTTCGGCTTTCTCCGGCCTCGGATGGGGCCACACCACCTGTTCGCGCAGGTTCACACGGTCCACAATGCAGCCGTCGAAACGGAAAACGTCGTAGTTCACCCTGCGGGAGCACCCGGCGATCACGAGGCTGTTGATTCCCCCTTCGGAAATGTCTTTCTTCAGAAGCTCCAAACCCTCCGCACCGCACAGAAAGGGATGCGTCTTGCAGTTCGGATATCCCCCCCCTTTGGCAACATCCACCAGAGCGTCTATGTCCAAGGCCTCTCCGATACCGCAACCCGTGCAAATGTAAGCGCCATACTTCTTGTCCATTGATAACCTCCTACCTCCTGACCAAGGTCTGGATGGCTCGCAGAGCCGCCCCGGTTGCGTTCTGATTGGAAGAGACCACATCGGCCGGCTTGGCGGCACACCCCGCAGCGAACATTCCACCCGTTTCCGCGTCGGAAAGGATGAAGCCCTCCTCCGTGTATTGTAGGTTCGCGGGAAGTCGGGCGCCCGCGGCCGTGGGCCGCATACCCGTGGCCAGAACCACCATGTTGACGGTCTGCCGGATCTTTTCCCCCGTCACGGCGTTCTCCGCAATCACCGTGATGTCCTTGGTGGAAGGGTCTTCCTGAACTTCGGCCACCTTTCCCTTGACCAGGAACACGTTTTCGTCCTGTTTGATCGTCCTGTAAAACTTCTCGTAGCGCTGACCCGGTGCCCGCAGATCGATATAGAAGATGTACACCTTGGCGTTGGGATACCTTTCCCTGACGTAGGTGGTCTGTTTCAGAGATGCCATGCAGCAAATGTAGGAGCAATAAGGAAGATGGTTCTGGTCCCTCGACCCGGCGCACTGCACAAAGGCGATGCTCTCGGGCGCGCCTCCGTCCGAGGGCCGGACGATCTTGCCCTTGGTGGGCCCGTTTGGCGCGGCCAATCGCTCCATCATCATGTTGGTGATGATGTTCTCGTAGCGACCGAATCCCAGGTTGTCTATCTTGGAGGCGTCGTAAGGTTCCCATCCCGTCGCCCATACGATGGCACCCACCTTCAGGTCCAGGGTCTTGGGCTCCATCTTCAGGTCGACCGCGTTGACGGGACATACCTCGACGCATTTGGCGCAGGCCTCTTTCCGGCACACGAGCGGATCGATCACATAGCGCATGGGAAAGGACATCTCATGGGGCCGATAGATGGCCTTGGTCCTGTCCATGTCGAAGTTGAAGTCGTTGTCCCGCTCCACCGGACAGACATCCACGCACAGGTTGCAGGCCGTACAGTTCTCATTGACCAGACGCGGCATCATCTTGATCGTGACGCTGTAGTCGCCGGCTGTCCCTTCCACCTTTTCCACCTGGGCCATGGTCAAGACCTTGATCAACGGGTTGTCCTTGATCCTTCGGAAGTTTATCTCAAGGCCACAGGTGGGAGGGCACAGTTTGGGGAAATACTGATTCATTTGAGAAACTCTTCCCCCAAGGGACGGAGCCTTGTCGATCAGAAAGACCTCATATCCCACCTCTGCGGCCTCAAGGGCCGTCGTCAACCCGCTGATTCCTCCACCAACCACCAGAATGCTCCCGCTGGCAGGTGCAGCGTTTTTCTGTGTCATGCTATCCCTCCATGAGTGATAAGTTGCCTCTCATAGGCATACAATAAAAAGACGCCTGGAAGGGCCCTCCCCCTTTCGGGAGGCCGTAAGTCAAAAGATCCAGGTGTCTCTGAAAGACACGGGAAGGCGATCACCGGCCCGATGGAACGGCGCACCTATGGGCTGCTGCGCGCAAACCGCGCGTGCCGCCGGGCGCGCACGATTGCTCCCCCGGCACCGCCGAAAAAGAGGGCCTCCCCCTTGCGGGGGAAGGCGACGCTACTTATTATCTTTCTTAATGCCTTGCCGCAACCGGGAAGAAGCACGAAACATCCGGGAACGTCCCGGCAAAGCCAGCCCCTGGCCGGGCGTGGAGGGGGCTCCGTGCTGTTGTCGGACCTTCCACCGCGCGCATTGGCCTCAAAAAAACGACGCGGCGAGTTTTGGAAACCCGTGGATGAGTGCGGAGAAGAACCACGGGAAGTGCTTCACCAACGGTGCGTCACATCTCAGGGTGCCTCGCTATTATTACCGCGCCTGCCTTTTGTCAAGCCTTTTCGAGACACGAGGACTGACGGTATTTGTCACGGGTTGAGGGATCATGCACTCAATCTGTGGGTTGACGAACAGGCCCTCCTGGGTTAGGAGTGCTTGCCCTCGATACCCAGTAAGGCATCGGGCTCAAACGACAAACAAGAACCTGTCGCATGCACAGAAAGGTAATCATATGAAAAGGGAACCGGCTACAACCAAGAAGAAACCCCTCACGGTTTTGAGAACGGATGACAACTTTCGCTTTCACTGCCACCCGAAGGTAGGCTGCTTCACACGCTGCTGCAGGGACATCAGCATATTCCTTACCCCTTATGACATTTTGCGCATGAAAAACGCCGTGAAAATGTCCTCTGAGGACTTCCTGAAGGCTTACACTCTGACCCTGGTCAGTGAGCAGTCCGGTCTTCCGGTGGTCATGCTGAAAATGGGCGAAGATGAAAAGAAGAGCTGCCCTTTCGTGGCGGAAGACGGGTGCACCATCTACCCGGATCGCCCATGGTCCTGCCGCATCTATCCCCTCCAGCCCGAGAGCACGAAGATCACCGAGAAGGCAGGCAGACAGTACTACTCGGTCATGGACGTTCCGTTCTGTCTGGGCCTTCGGGAAGAAAGGGTCACGGGCGTATCCGAGTGGATCGAGGAACAAGGCATTCCCATCTACAGGGAAATGGAGGAGCTTTTCAAGACCGTCAGCATGAACGAAGTCCTCACCCGACAGAAGATTACCAATCCCAAAATCCGTGACATGTTCTACATGGCGTGCTACGACCTCGACCGTTTCCGACGCTTCGTTTTCGAGAGCAGCTTTCTCAACACCTTCGATCTGGACCCGCAGCTTGTGGAACGGATAAGAACCGACGACACGGAACTGCTGCGATTCGCCATCACATGGCTCCAATACGGCCTGATCGGTCAGCACGTGCTCAAGGTTCGCCCCGGGGTCATGGAGGCCAAGAAACAGCACCTGGGGGTGAAATGATAGACCAATCTTTGATGCGGCCCATCGAAAACCGGTCCTTTTGCTTTGCATGCAGGAAAGACCTGGCGTGTTTCACGAGGTGTTGTGCCAAACTCGACCTCATTCTCACCCCTTACGACGTCATCCGTCTCAAGAAAAGACTCGGGCTTTCCTCCGTCGAGTTCTTGGAAAAGCACACAACGGACCGCATAGAACCCTCCTACGGGCTTCCTGCGGTGAAGCTGAAGATGAACGAGGACGATGCCCAGCGCTGTCCCTTCGTGAGCCCCCATGGCTGCAACGTTTACGAGGACAGACCGGGGGCGTGCCGCATATACCCCTTAGGCAGGGCCGCGTCGAAGATCCGGGAAGGGGACCGGGCCGGCGAGTATTACTTCATGGTCAGGGAATCCCACTGCCTCGGCTTCGAAGACGGCAGGCAGTGGGCGGTGGAGGAATGGATCGCCGATCAGGGCCTGGCGGAGTACAACGCCATGAATGATCTTTTCATCGACGTTACGGCGGGCAAACACCCCGACACCCTCAAATCCCTCGGGGAGCGGAGGATCCAGATGTTCTACACGGCCTGTTACAGCGTGGACGCTTTCAGACGCTTCGTGTTCGCATCCACCTTTCTCCGCAGGTTCGAAGTGGCCCCGGACCTCATCGACCGCATGGAGCATGACGACGTGGAGCTGATGAAGTTCGCCTTCAAGTGGCTTCGTTTCGCCCTTTTCGGTGAGAAGACGCCGGCCGCCGCGCCCAGAGACGCGGAGACGGCACACTACTAGTCCACCACCTGGTCCTTGAGGGCCTCACGGGACCATACCGGAAGGGGTGCACAGGTTCCTGTTTCCGGATCCATCCGGCAGCGATAGGATGCCTTTGTCTGCTGCCGTTCCCACATGTACTCCCATCCCTTCACGAAGTACGGGCATTTGTCGTTGAAGCAGACATAGAAGAATTCATTGGGCCATGTGGAACCGATGGGCACCCTCCATTTCCTCATTGCATCCCCGCAGTGGGGACAGATCGGTTTCTTGTCCTCTGTCATGCGTGCCATCCTTATGGGCATCCTTGAAAGGGCGTCGCTCTAATCCCTGAGCCGTGCCCTGAAATACGAAAAACTCGGAGACCTTCTCACGTACTCTCTCACCATTTCCAGAACGGCTTGATCCTCGCACACGATGTCATTGCAGTGACACCGCCGGTTGCATTTCTCGCAGAAGTAGTCTTCACCGAGCAGGTTCCCGCACTCGCAGTAAGGCTTCATGGTGAGCCCGCCGTCTTCCAGCACGGCCTCGTAGCGGTCGCGGGGCTTGTCGCTTTCCTCACGAATGGTTGTCATGTTGTACCTTTCCGAATTGATGGAGGGCATCTGAAAATTCCCTCCGCTTTCCCGACCCGAGGCAGGGCGCGATGGGAAGCCTCCTTCACTCCATTGCCTCAAGCTTCTCGATGGCCTCGTCGATCATCTGCTCGCCCCCTATTCTCTCCTGGGCCGCGAGCAAATGGGGCAAAGCTTCCTTTCTTTCGAATCTTCCCAGGGCGCCCCCGGCCCAGTTGACCACATGGTGACTCTCGTGTTGGAGCAGCCCCAGCAAAAGCGCGTACGCTTCGAGACTGCGAATGTTCCCCAAAACAGCCACCAGGCCCGTCTTTATGGGGTCGAACGACTCGTCGCGCGAAAACGCCCCGGCTATGTGGGGCACAGCGCGCGCGCCCAGCTTCTCCAGGTAATGGAGGCTTGCCCCGGAAGCGTAGGCAAAACCGAACATGGAGATATCCATGAGCCTTCGGATCGCCAGGTCCGTGCCGTAGTGGGAAAGGAGCTCGGGGACAAAGAGCCCGGCCCAGCAGTAGCGGCACGCCATGGGGGACAGGTAGGCAATGGCCTCCGGGCCCACATTTTTCAGCTCTTCGAGGGGCTGTTCCAAGGCCTTCCTGCGCGCCTCGTACCCCCTGTCGTGTCTTTCGGTGAAGGCACCCCTGTCGTCCGCGGTCCTGATCTCTTGAACCAGATCCACGATGGCAGGCACGGGACTCGGGGGGTAGGCGCGCCGATACTCTTCCGCCTTCAAGGCGATCCAGTGCTTCTGAAGCCACGTCATGGGAGGGTAGTAATACGACAGGGCCGGTTTCTCCACCTCGGCGTCCCGGTAACGCCCGTGCTCAATAAAATAGTCCTTTTCCCGTCTGGCCGCGTCGAGCCGCCTGCTGCATATCCGGACCGCCTTGTCGCAGGCCCCGCTGTACAAATGGGCGGTGGCAAGGATGTCGTGCAGTCTATCCTCATTGGGATACTTCCTGAGCAGCCTGGTGGCTTCGCGCACGGCCTGTTCGTAACGCTCCGAGGCGATCAGCGCGAAGGTCTTTTCTATGTTCTCCACCAGCCTTTTCTGCTCCTTCTCCGTGGCGCGCGATGGAGCCGCTTGCTCCGCGGAGGGGTCACGGCCGGAATCCCGTTGACTTTCCATGCAGCATTGCTTGTACTTCTTGCCCGACCCACAGGGGCAGGGGGCGTTTCTGCCCACCTTCTTTCCGATCGAACCCCTTTCCCCCGCCTCTTCCTGGTCCCGGGCCTTGGTGAGGAGCGCATCGCGCATCTCCAGGAGCTTTTCCACCGTGATACCGGCTCTGTTCGCGATGACTTCCGGATCTCCGCCTTGCAGCAGCTCCAAAACAGGCTCTATTTCTTGTTCCGAAACGGCTCCAATCGGCTTGTTCTGGTAAGGGTCCATTTAAAAATGCTCCGTTTCATCGGGCGCCCACCGGCACCCTGTGGCATCAAGGCCTCGTCGCCCCGTTTGTGGGGGTGGGTGAGGTCGTCCGATTTGCCCCTTGCACCCCGAGAGTCCTGTGCATCCCAATGGGTGAGTATTGGCGCTCAAATCCTGTCGAAGAATTCCATGCAGGCCTTGGTGAACCCGGAGGCATACGCCTTGAAATCGAAATCTCGCACCCCAAGATGCGCGCTGAGCACCTCGGCTCTGAATATGTCCCAGTTTTTCGGAATACCGCCGGCCCTGTATATGGCCGCCAGTTCCTCGTAGTCGGCCTCCTCGCGTGCAAACCGTCGTCCCTCCTCATAGCCCTCGCAAAACCATCTGGACTGCGCCGCGGAACCGGTCTTTTCATCCCCCTTCACAGCACACACCTTTCGTGCCACCGCACCTTATCCCCGTAAAAAGCTATCGGATCGGGGCGGGTTCCTTCCCTGCCCCCACCAAGGGGGGAATTGAGAGGAGTCGAAGTACTCCTGCAGCCACGGCTGCCGGAAAGGACGATCGAGGTCGTCAAACCTCACTAAAATAGGTCATGGGCGGACACCGGTCAAGGTGATATACCTTGCTCGGCCACAAACTGTGCTTTTTGTACCCTCACCCCGACCCTCTCCCAGAGGCCGAACGGGATGTAGGAAATCCCAATTTGTGACCGCGTGTAGCATATCGCCGCCAACGGCCCGCAACAAGGTGCTGCCGGCTCATGGGGCACTCAGGCTAAAATCCCACGCCCGCACGGCTCCGGCCACTTTTCTTGTTTATTTTTTCCCACGTTGGGCCCATAATTCCCGCACTCATGACAACCCGCACCGGTGGTGCGTACAGCGACGGACCGTGCGTTGTCCGCGCCTTCTCGCGAAAGGAGACGACATGCCCACAGATCTGGCAAAGTTCTTCGAACCGCAAAGCGTCGTCGTGGTCGGGGCCTCCGCCACCGCCAACAAACCGGGAAACGACGTGATCAAAAACATCCTGGCCAATGAATACAGGGGCAAGCTCTACCTGGTCAATCCGAAAGGCGGGCAGATCCTGGGCAAAGAAGTCCATCGCTCCGTCCGGGAACTTCCCGAAGCGATCGACCTTTCCATCATCATCCTTCCGGCCAGGGACAATACCAGGGCCATACGCGAATGCCTCCGGAGGGGAATCCGGCACTTCGTCCTGGCCGCCGGGGGTTTCTCGGAGGTGGACGAACAAGGGGAGGCCTTGCAGAAAGAACTCCTCGACCTCATAGCCGAAACGGGCATTCGGGTCATAGGTCCCAACACCTCGGGGCACACGTCCACACCCCACCACTTCACCTCCAGCTTCTTTCCCCTGGGAAAGATACCTGCCGGAAATATCTCCTACATCACCCAAACGGGCAACTTCGCCACCCACACCATGCGCTACATCAAGACGGGTGAGCATTACGGTCTGGCACGTTTTGTGGGCATGGGCAACAAGCTCGATATAGAGGAAAGCGAGCTGCTCGAATACATGGGTGACGACCCCCAAACCAAGGCAGTTCTCATGTACCTGGAAAGCATCAAGCACCCGCGCCGCTTCCTGGAGGTGGCACATAGGGTGACCAGGCGCAAACCAGTCATACTTCTCAAGGCAGGAAGGACGCTCAAGGGAAGGCACGCAGCAGTGGCCCACACCGCAGCCCTTGCATCGGACGACAGGATCACCGAAGGGGCCCTCAAGCAGGCCGGAGTGGTTCGCGTGACCGACTACTCCCACCTCATCTGGACGGCCAAGGCCCTTTCGTGCATGCCCCTTCCCCAGGGCAACCGGGTGAGCTTCCTGGCCCCCTCGGGCGCCATGCTCGTCATCCTCACCGATCTGTGCCAGGAGCGCTACGGTCTGGACGTGCCCGACCTGGAAGAACACACCCGGCAACGGTTGCAGGAGATCAGCCCCCCGTACATACGGATGCGCAACCCCGTGGACATCTGGGGATCGGCCGGTGTTCACGGGGTGGAATACGCTTACGGGCAGGCCATGGAGGCGCTCTTGCGCGATCCCAACATCGACGCGGTGGTTCCCATATTGATGCTCACCGAAGACACGGGAGTGCCGCCCATGGATTTCATCGTGGAGCTGGCGCGCAAGTACCCCCACAAGCCCATCTACGTTACCTTTTCTGCGGACAGGAAATACATGGATGAGACCAAGGCGTTCCTGGAGCCCCGGGGTGTTCCCACCTTTCCCCTGATAGAGGAGCCCCTCCAGACCCTTTCCATCCTGGTCAGATGCCGCCGGGCCATGCAGGGGAGCTGAAACAAAACAGGCGCCGCAAAAGCGCGGCGCCTGCCTTATCGAACATCCGGTGGAGCGGGCCTGACGACTACATGCCCACCACCTCCTTGATGTCCACGATGTGGATGATCGGTCTCTCGATCATGGTGAACTCATCTTTCTGTGCATCGTAGACCGAGTTCACGAAGACCTTGCCCCACTTGTCCTCGTCCTTCTTCGGGTAGTCCGACCGGTAGTAGTAGCCGGGCCATCTCGTTTCCAGGCGATACAGTTTGTGCCGGGCATGGGCCTCGGCGATCTGGGTCCTGTGCACGTCCTCCCAGCACCGCATCAGCTCGTGCAGGTTCCGTGCCGCCATCTTGCTCAGGTCCTGCTTGAGGAGCTTGATGAGATCCAGAGCGATGTTGAGGGTGGTGTCGCTGCACGTATACTGGGCACCCCAGCCCGCCACGTATTCGTCCATGATCTTGTTGAGGCGGAAAATGGCCATCTTGGGCGTGATGTAATTGGGGTTCACCTCTTCCACGGGAAGGTCGTACTTCTTGGTGGCCGTACCCAGGGTGGTGTACTTGGAGTGCTCCTCGTACACCTTGAGGGGCAGCAGGATCTTCTCCTTGAGTTTTGCCACTTCGCCTGCGTCCACTTCGGGCATCTGGGGATTTTCCACGCAGTACCTCACCGCGGCCTTGGCCGCGATGCGCCCCTCGGTGAAAGAACCCGAAGAAAACTTGTGGCTCGAGCATCCCACCCCGTCACCGGCGCTGAAAAGCCCCTTGACCGTGGTCATCCGGTTGTAGCCCCAGAAGTATTCCTTCTTGGAGGCCTCGGTCTGCAAGTCCGCAGGCCCGCTGACCCAGGCGCCGGAAGCCCCGGAATGGGAACCGATGAAATACGGCTCGGAGGGCATGATTTCCGACGGTTTCTCCTCGGGGAACACGTCCTTGGAGGCCCACAGAATGGCCTGGCTGATGGTCATGTCCAGGAAGTCTTCCCATGCCTCTGCCTCGAGTTCCTTGAGTTTTTTCTTCCGCTTCTTGGGATCGGGCTCGGATTCGGACAACTTGGCGATGGCCTTGTCCGTGTGCATCAGGATGGGACCGGTGCCCTTGCGGAACATCTCGATCATCATGAGATGGTTTCTCAGGCAGGTGGGAATGGGTTTCACCTGCCCATAGGGGGGCCAGTTGTGGAGCTCTCCGCCCTCGGCCAGGCCCTCGGCCATGTAGTTGAAACCGTTGGCCGCGGTGGCAGCCGCCTTGAACAGAAGGAACCACGCGCCCACGGGGCCGTAGCCGTCCTTGAACCGTGCGGGAATGAAGATGACTTCCTGGGAGCTCATCTCCGCCCCTGCGGTGGTGGTCAGATACGAGGTGGAACCGGCGTTCCAGGGCGGATACCAGGCACGGCCCAGACCTTCGCCCGTGGACCGCGGCCGGAACACGTGCACGGCCCCGCCGGCCACTGCAATGCAGGCCTTGCACTTGAACACATAAACCTTGGGTTCACGCACGCTGAAGCCGATGGCTCCGGCCACGCGTTTCTTGTCGTTCTTGTCGAGCAGCAACTGCACCACGAACACGCGCTCGATGATGTTGTCCATGCCGATGGAGTTCTTGCCGGCCTCGGCCACGATGGCCTTGTAAGACTCGCCGTTGATCATGAGCTGCCAGCGCCCCTCGTGCACGTAGTTGCCCTCGGCGTCTTTCCAAATGGGAAGCCCGAAGCCCTCGAACATGTGCACCGAGCCGCTCACATGCCTGGCGATGTCCATGACAAGGTCGTCCCGGCATAGGCCCATAAGGTCCTGGCGCACGTAACTCAGGTAGTCGGCCGGGGTGTTCTCCCCCGTGTACTGGTTGATGGCCGAAAGGCCCATGGCAACGGCGCCGCTTCTTTCCATGGCCGCCTTGTCCACCACGGTGACCTTCACGTTGTTCACTTTGGCCCAGTGACCGGCCTCGACGCAGCATCCGGCTCCCGCCATACCAGCTCCCACGATCAAAAGATCGGTGGTAACCTCAACAGTTTCGAAGTTCAGCATCTCTCTTCACCTCCTTGACTATTTTGCCAGGGTCCACAGTTTGTCCGCTCTCAGCGAAGCCGGCTCGGTGAACAGCAGTTCATCGTCGAGTTTGCCGGGACCCACTCCGAAACCTCCGTCCGGAGGCGCACTGCCTTCTGCAGTGGTCCTGATGGGGAACTTGAACCTCTTGAGGGTGCCGCCCCTGAACTTCACAGTCCACATTATGTCTTCCGTTCCCCTCATGGGCTGCACGCTGGCTCCCAGGGGTACGAAGTCCGCATAGCCTCTCACTTCGATGGCCTGTGTGGGGCAAATCTTGACGCAGTTGTAACACTCCCAGCACATGTCGGGCTCCATGTTGTAAGCCTTCATGCGCTCTTCGTCCAAGACCATGAGATCGTTAGGACAGATGTACATGCAAGCGGTCTTCTCGCCGCCCTTGCAGCCATCACATTTCTCGTCGATGACGAAACTTGGCATAAAAATTACCTCCTGAGCTTTTGTACTTTTCTCGACGTCCCAAGACGTCCGTGATGACACTCAAATGCCGGTACTACAAGCTCCCTGGTTTGCACCTCCCTTCCCTTGTTCATCCTCCCGTTCTTCCTATCCCTCTGGGTGTCTTCGAACCACAAAAAAAACGCAGGTCCTTCGGTTGCGCTTTGCGATGCTGTCCGACGCCGGCGGCCCCCCCGAACGCGGCCTTGAACCTCCAGGGACCTTGAGCGCCGTACCGGCTTGCCCGGCGCTTGCCGCCCCTGTCCGCGTTCCTGCCTCTTTATCCGACCATTTCAAATAGTTATGGCGCCAGCCCGAATCAAATGGGAAAATTAGCATCCTGTTCATTTGTTTGTCAAGGTTTTTCGGATGGGCCACGTCAAAAAACCTGGAGCGTGCCTTACCCCCTTCCAGGGCTTTGCCCGGACCTTGAGTGCCGGTCGGAAGAGGCAAGGGGTCCCTGTCCGGGGTCGTCCCCTGCTGGAAAAGCAACACATGTGCCAATGCACGCCCCCCCCCCGCTTTTCCCGGTAAAGGCAATAGGGCATTCGCACTGTGTCTGGCCGCGCTTTGCCCCGTCCTGTGCCTTATCCCCTTTCCCCGCCGGTGAGAGGGGAGGCAGGAGAATACCGTCGGCCGGAGAAGACACTGTCCTCTGTCGAAGACACACCGTGCTTGAAAGGCGGCCCCCCGTTCCCCCGCCTCTTGACCGATCCGATGGAGAAGGAAGGAACACCTTGAACCGTCGCGCCAATTCCGTTATGGAAGAGCAGGGTGCGTAACCTGGCGACCGCACCGGAGCCCGGCAAGTGTAGAGTCGCAGCGGATCTGAGAGAAAGGAGCGCTTCCCATGTGTCACTGGTGCCACGAGCACGGAGATAGGGACCACAAGTGGTATGAGAAGCTGGAAAACTACCTCTTCGACAAGGTCTTCCCCGAACAGGCGCAGAGGGCGTCGGTCAAGGAAAAGATGGGCGCCACCTTCGCGGCCACCGAGTGGAGGTACTCGGAGCCCGAATTCATCCGAAACAGGGCATTCCTCCAGCAGAGGGCCGACGAAGGGTTTGCTTCCCAATTCGTCACCAAGCAGGAGTGCCTGAGGATTCTTTCCCTGGCCGCAGAAGCCGCCCGCAGGGAAGACAGCCTCCTGGTAGTGGGCCATTGCCCCTGCCAGTTGGTGTACAACGGCACCCGCGAGTACCATTGTATCGGGTTCGGGATGCCGGTGACCATGTCCATGGAAGTGGGTTACGGCAGGCTGCCCAACGAGGGCTTGACCGAGTTCGGCGGGGCCCAGTGGCGGGAGCTTCGCCGGGAACTGAGGAAAGGCGTCAAGGTGCCCCTCAAACTGGAGGAAGCGCAGCAGCTTCTCGACGAATGGGAGAGGAAGGGGTTATGGCACCTGGCGGTGAGCCGGGGCCGGTTGCCGCTGATCGAGGCCATTTGCACCTGCGACCGCCAGTATTGCACCTACCTGATGAACCGGGAGAGGATGGGAGTCATAGAATACGCTTTGAAGGGGCATTTCGTTGCCGTGATCAATCGGCAACTGTGCACCCGGTGCGGGGCCTGTTTCGAGTACTGCCAGTTCGGCGCCGTTGCGTATTCCAAGGAACTGGAAACGGTGGCCATCGATGCCACCGTGTGCATGGGGTGCGGTCTGTGCCACGGCAACTGCCCGAGCGGGGCCATCCGATTGGTGCCCCGGGACGAAATCCCCATAGCACGGGACCTTTGGTAGCGTGTGCTGGGCCTCAGGGGAGCGGCATGCCTCTGTTCGATCATGAGTGCGCGGTGTGCGGTGCAATCTTCGAAGCCCTGGTGCTTCACGAGGGCGAAGATGTGGCCTGCCCTCGATGCGGCACCCTCGCTACGAAGAGGGTCCCTGTCTCCTTGTTCAGTTGTTTCAGCGCTCAGTTGGACAAGCGGCTCACTTTGCAGTCCCGGGACCAGATCGCCGCGGGCAGGGCGCGCCTGAAGACGCAAACCATGAGAAGGAGAAGGATCAAGATCCTCTGAAGAGGAAACGCCATGGTGAGGAGAACCTGGAGATGCTGCAAACTTCGAAATCCGACTTCATAGAGGTCACTGTAGACGATGCGGCCGTGCGGGCTGTGGCCCAAAACGGGGTAACCATCACCATAGATCGCAGCAAATGCACCTACTCCATGTACGACCCAAAGGGGTGCAAGAGGTGCCTGCAAGGGTGCCCTGTGAAGGTTTTTGCCACAAGACCCCTTGAAAAGCGTGATTTCTCCGTGCCTGTGAAGCAGAGGGTCGATCCCACGGTGTGGATCTTGATACCCACCTGGGCGGATTGGTGCAACGGCTGCGGCCTTTGTGTGGCCGAGTGCCCCACCGGGGCACTGACCATTTATCTGGGGAGCCGCCCCGTGACCGGATGAACGCCGACACCTCCGCAGACCCTCCGGACGTGACCGGCGAAGTTGCCGTGTGAGGCTTTCTGGTCGTGAAGATATGCGACAGGGTGGCCCCAGTCGCCACGATTGTTGGTGTGGGTGAGTCGCTTCCCATACCGCTTGCGACCCCGAATGGGGGAGGAAGGAGTGCCCTATGGACGCAGAATCGGAAAAAACGAGAATCGCCCTGACCCAAGGCTGGTTCACCATGGACCGGGAAAAGCCGCAACTCATAGGCAACAGGTGCAAATCATGCGGCGACTTCTTTTTTCCCCGGACCCTCTACTGCCGCAACCCGCAGTGCATGGGAAGGGACTTGGAGGAAATTCCCCTCGCCCGAACCGGCAAACTGTGGTCTTTCACGGTGAACCACTACGAGCCGCCGCCACCATTCGTGGCGCCCGATCCCTTTGTTCCCTACGCACTGGGCGTGGTGGAGCTGCAGAAAGAAAGACTGATGGTCATGGGGCAGATCAGCAGCGGCTGTGACTTCGAGAAGCTCAAGATAGGCATGGATATGGAGCTCGTTGTGGAGAAGCTCTACGACGACGAGAAGGGAAACGAAGTCGTCATCTGGAAATGGAAGCCCGTGCAAACGCCCAATATCTGAGCGAGGGAGGTTGAAGCAAATGAAGGAGATTGCGATTCTCGGCATAGGAATGCATCCGTGGGGTAAGTGGCCGGAAAAGAAGTTTGCGGAATACGGCCTGGTGGCGGCCAGAAACGCCCTCGCAGACGCCGGCATACAATGGAAAGACATCCAGTACCTCGCCGCCGGTGCCACGGCCTACTCCGGCACGCCGGGGATGCTCGCCGGTTCGGTCATGGCCGAAGAGCTCGGCTGGACGGGCATACCGGTAACCACCAACTACAACGCGTGCGCAAGCGGCGCCTACGCCCTGGACAACGCCCGCGCGCGCATCCTGTCGGGAATGTGCGATGTGGCCATGTGTCTGGGCGCCGACTGGGCCCCCAAAGGGTTCTTCGCCCCTTCCGGGACCAGGGACCCCAAGGATTTGGACGTGCTCCGTTTCACCATGGGCGCGACGAACCCCGCCTATTTCGCCATGTACGCCATGAGAAGGATGCAAAATTACGGCATGACCGAGCTCGACATGGCCAAGGTCAAGGTAAAGAACAGCCGCCACGGTCTTCACAACCCCAATGCGCGCTACAGGAAGGAATTCACCATCGAGGAGGTGCTCCAATCCCCTATTGTGGCCTCCCCCTTGCGGCTCTATGAACTGTGTGCCACAAGCGACGGGGCCGCTGCGGTGATCCTCTCGAGCATGGAATACGCGCGGAAAGTGACCACCTCGCCCATCACCATCGCCGCCATTTCCACCGTGAGCCCCCGCTATCCGGACGATGTCATCAACATACCGCGCATCAGCACCGATTCCACCCACAGCAGCCGGCCGGAATTGAACTTTCAGCAGTACGTGCCGCGGAAGGCATATGAGCAGGCGGGCATCGGCCCGGAAGATCTGGACCTTGCGGAGGTCTACGATCTGAGCTCTGCCTACGAGCTGGATTGGTACGAGTACATAGGCCTGTGCAAAGGGGGGGAGGCCGAACGTTTGCTCAACGACGGGGACACGACCATCGGAGGGAGGATTCCCGTCAATCCAAGCGGCGGGCTGTCCTGCTTTGGGGAGGCCATCCCCGCGCAGGCCATCGCACAGGTGTGCGAACTGGTCTGGCAACTGCGCGGGGCCGCTGGGCCGCGGCAGGTGGAAGGGGCCAAGGTCGGCTTGACCATCAATTTCGGTCTGATGGGCAACGCCTCATCGGTCATTGTGAAAAGGTGAATACGCACCGGGCACAACGAAAGGGCTTGGGGGAGGTGAGGCACACGCCGGGTCAGTGCCGGCCCTCGCGGTAGGAGGGCCGGCGTGCGGCGATCTTGGTTTTTCCAGCCCGGACCTACTTCGCCTTCCACTGGGGCGGTCTCTTTTCCGCGAAGGCCCGGGGCCCCTCCACCGTGTCCTGGGAAAACAGCATCTGCTGGAAGCCGTAGTACTGGTTGTTGATGGCGGCCCCCAGGGGAAGCTCCAGGCCCATAGTGGAGGCCTGCTTGGTGGCGCGCACCGAAAGGGGGGCGCACTCCAGCACCTCCCGCGCCCACCGCTCGGCCGTGGACATCAGGTCGGCCATGGGAACCACCTCGTTGACCAGGCCCACCCTGTAAGCCTCCTGTGCCGTCATTTGACGTCCCGTAAGCATCATTCCCATGGCGATCTTCTGGGGGATCTGCCTGGGGAGCCGCTGGACCCCTCCGGCCGCTGCCATGAGACCCACTCGTGGTTCGGGAAGGGCAAAGCGGGCATGTTCCGCGGCCACGGCAATGTCGCAGGCAAGAACGATCTCGAACCCGCCCCCCATGGCGTATCCGTTCACGGCCGCGATGAGAGGCTTCCAGCACTCGAACCGATTGGTTATCCCCCCGAATCCTCCGGGAGGAAGAAGCTGCTGCATGACAGGCCCCTGCTTCATCAGTTCCGCTGTGAATTTCAAATCGTTTCCCGCGGAAAACGCCTTGTCTCCCGCTCCCGTTACGATGCCCACCCACACTTCCTTGTCATCCCTGAAATCGCACCATATCTCCCAGAGCTCCTCGTGAGCGGGCGGGTGCAGGGCGTTGTAAACTTCAGGACGATTCAGCGTCACGTACGCAATGCGACCCTTTTTTTCGTAAATCGCATACTTGTAAGCCATTGGTCCTCCTTTCCCACTTTGTCGCTATCCGCGTGTCTTTACGGACCGGGCCCGCTTTTTACGCCTGTCCGGCCAGTCGTTTGCCCACCTGGCGAGCGGCCTCGAGAAGCTCGGGATCGTCCTTGGCGGGTTGGATGTGGCTGTTCACGTGAATGATCTTACCCACGGTCTCCATGCCCAGTCCTCCACCCACCATGCCTGCCAGCCATCGGATGGCCCTGTCGAACCGGCCTTGTTCCGGATGCCCCTGCGACGTGACCATGGCGAACCGCTTGCCCTTGGGCAGGGCCGAATCGTATCCCCCGTCTTCCCGGTTGACGTAAAAGGAGTAGATGCGGTCCACAAACAGCTTCATCTGTCCGGAGACGTGAAACATGTAAACGGGACAACCTACCACCATCGCGTCCGAGGCCTTCAACAAATCAAGGTACGGCGTCAGACCGTCCTGTCTGGCGCAACGGCCCGGCTTTTCGCGGCAGCTCAGGCACCCGACGCATCCCTTGAGATCGATTTCGTCCAACCGAAGATGCGTGCTGGTGGCGCCCGCCTCTTCCACTCCCTTGAGAACCGCGTCCAGGATCGTGGAGGTGTTTCCCTTTCTCCTGGGGCTCCCGTTGACAGCCAGAACGTGCATGAACTCCTCCTTATTGCCAGTTTTTCGCAATACTGCCGTTGGCTCGCGCCCACACCCGTCCGGGTGGGCACGAGGGTTGACTTATCTCCGAATAGCCGGCGGCTGTCAAATCAAAAACAAAGCCTCGCGGTGTGCCTTGGGGGCGCTTTGGACCATAGGTACTGTCCTTGCCGGCCTTGATCATCGTTGCGGCGGCCGGGTCCTGTCTTACGCCGGGCCGACCTTGCGTCAATACCGGGTGCCGATCCGCGGAGCAACGCCCGAATCGAGGTCTTCCTAGCGTGGGCATCGCCCGTCAAAAAGACTCCTCCACCTGTGGTCAAAGGTGGCCGCAACGATGTTCAAGCCCGAATTTCCAAATACGCTCTCAGTGGAAGAAACGGGGAGCCGTGAGTGCCCCTGTAGCCCGCGCGTCCAAGAACTCGCGCTTCTTATACCCTGACCTTGGCCCTCCCTGACGGCGAGGGGAATGCAGGAAATCGCAATTTGTGACCGCCCGCACCATGTCGCTCAGCCTTGGAAAAAGGGGCTTGTGATCCGGGAAGGAAACACCGTAGGCTTGTCGGAGCATCCCGCAAGGGCTGCGATAGAGACGCCTCAAGCGTGGCCGCTTTCCAGGGATATGAACCCGCAACGTGAAAAGCCCGACCCCATGCTTATCGGCAACACGACCTAAAAAAGAGGTTCACCCTCTCGTCCACGCACGCGCCCTCGGCACCGGAACCCGGGGACCGCACGAAACCGGGATGGAAATGTCCGAAGTGCCGGGCTTTCAACCCTCTGCCACCTCGCTCACACAGCATGATCCTTGTGGACCCTGAAAAACTGGTCCACGTTCACCACGGCCTTCGCGGCCCGTTCCAGGGTCGGGAAAACGGGTATGGAGGCTTCGAGGAGTCTCTGTTCCATCTCCCACTGCCCTTCCGACGGCGCACCGGGCTGTGAGACCACCAGGACAGGCTTGGGACCTTCCTGGGCAAAGCGTATGAACACATCGTTGATGCGGTCCACCGCCTCCTTTCCCAGAAAGGAGATCAGGTCGTCGAGGGGCTGCTGAACGATGATGAGCTCCACGTTTGCGTCGGCCGCCACCAGTTCCAGGGTCTTTTCAAGGGCCGGCACATTGGGCCCCACGCTTCCGAGGTCCAGGGGATTGCGCAGGATGCACCCTGCGGGAGGCAAGAGGGGTTGGATCCTTCTTCGCGTTTCCGGGGCAAAGGGCAGGACCTCCAGGCCTAATGCGGCGCTCGTGTCGGTTGCGGAGACGCTGTCCCCTCCCCCACCTCCCATGATCCCCGACACGATGGCGGCCTTGCGACCAGGGGATCTGCGCAGGTGCTGCAGGATCAGGAGCGCATCGGTCAGCTCGTCCACGTCACACACCTTGACAAAGCCGAACTGTCGGGAAAGGGACACCCAGAGGGCGTCGGGGGTGGAAAGGGAGCCTGTATGGGAAGCCGCCGTCTCCGCGCCGGGGGCCGTTCTCCCCCCTTTCCAGAGCACCACGGGCTTTCGGGGGCAGATCTTGCGCAGAAGCGCCACGAGACGCCCCATATCCCGCACCCCTTCCAGGTAGCCGCCGATGATGCGCGTCTCGGGGTCTTCACTTAGGTATTCCAGATAGTCCGGGCTGTCAAGGTCGCACCCGTTGCCGAAACTGACCACCTTGCTGAAATGGATTCCCCGGAGCAGCCCCGCCTTGACCACCTTGCTGCAAACCCCGCCGCTTTGGGAGATGATACCCACGGACCCGGCTTTTCCCACCTGCGGGGACATGCCGTAGGGCATGCGGATGGACGGATTGTAAACCCCTATGCAGTTGGGGCCGATGACCCGAAAACCGGCCTCCCGGGCTCTCTTGGCCACCGCGTCCTCAAGGGCCCGCCCCTCCGGGGTGCCCGTTTCCCGGAAGCCCGCGGTGAACATCTGGACGGCCTTGACCCCTTTGGCAGCACAGTCTTCCACCACTGTGAGGATATGCTGATACGGGACGGAGACGATCACGTAATCCACCGGCTCCGGTATGGCTTGCAGGCTCGGGTACGCCTCTACTCCGAGCACGGTCCCCCCCGAAGGGTGCACCGCGTACACCTTGCCGTGGAAACCCGCATCCAGCAGGGCAGCCAGGTACCGGGTCCCGAACTTGGTCTCGTTTTTCGAGGCGCCCACCACGGCAACCGATCGGGGGAAGAATACGGGCTGAAAATCGCGTGCCAGCTTTTCGTTCATTTTCCGATTCCTCAGATTCCACAGTGAAGGTCTCGCGCTGCCTGCGTCTTGGCGCCGCGGGCACCATACTAGGGCCCGTGCCCCCTTTCAAGGGATATCCGGCACCCATCCTGCTTGACATCCATACCGGCTTGACCTAGGAATCGCCTTGTTGGAGGTTTTTTCTCCACCGTTTCGTGGGACCCCTCGACGCGATTTGCCGTGCAGCCGCTTCCCTCAACTTAGGGTCGAGAGGCAGCAGTTCGTTCTCGCCAAGGTGACAGACGGCGGGATCAGCTTTGAAATCCTGCGCTGTGGCCGCCCCGGCCCTTAGTTGACGGCCCGGTCGGGCTGTGTGGGAGGGTGGGGCTCTCCAAACGAACCAGACCGGAACCCGGGAGCCGACTCACCGCCGGCCCCCCAAAGGATACCATGGAAAAAAAGATCCACACCCTGGGAAATCTCTTTGCCGGGCACTTCAGCGTGAGCCTGGAACAGGTCCTCCTTCCTTCGGGAAGAGTCACCCGGCGTATACGCGTGGACCACCCCGAGTCCGCGGCGGTGATCCCCTTTCCCGACCCGGACCACATCCTCATGGTCCGGCAGTGGCGCTACGCCGTGCAGCGGGAAACCCTGGAAATCCCCGCGGGAAAGCTCGACCCCGGCGAGGATGCGCCGAGCTGCGCCCGCCGGGAGCTTGTGGAGGAGACCGGCTACGAGGCAGGCGGCCTCCTGCCCGTTTTCCGGTATTACCCGGCCATCGGGTACTCCACAGAGCTTCTGCACATCTTCGCCGCCTCCCGTCTCAAAGCCGGCCCCATCTCCCTGCCCGAAGAAGAGATCGCAAGGGTGGAAAAGGTGCCCATCGAGAGGGTCCACCAGCTCATAGAAGAGGGAGTCGTCCGGGACGGCAAGTCCGTTATCGGCATCCTGCTTTTTATGTCCCGCAGGCAGAGGGGGGAGATCCCCGAAGGGTTCTTCTCCCCCTGACGCTCCCCCCGTTGGACCGGCGGAGCCGTCCGCCGGCCTGATACGGGGAGTCTGTAATCAGGACTAACGCCTCATGTCCTGATCGATCCAGATGTAGATTCCGGCATCCACGGCGTTTCCATAGCCGACCTCTCGTTCTCCATGGTAGTTCTTCAGCCATGGGTGCCAGAACATGTAGGCATAGGGACCGGGAAGCTGGAGTTCGTAAGCCTGGTCCAGCAGATAAGGAACGAATTCCCTGTAGCGGGCGTACTTCTCCTTGTAGTTGAAGTAGTTCTGGTCGCAATAATCGATGGTCTCTTTGATGACCGGATCCTTGACCTGACTGTAATTGAAATTGCTGGCCGGTGTCCACCAGTAGAACGTAAAAGGATAGGAACCTCCCACACCGCTCCATATGTAGAGCTCCTTGTGGGCCATGTTGTTGCCAAGGGCAGCAAACGCGCCCCACTCCTTCACGTCGATGGACAGGTCGACGCCCACTTTGGACCATTGGTTCTTCACGATGGAAAGCAGGTCCACGTGGGTCTGGTAGGCGGGGATCGACGTCTTGAACCCATTGGGGTATCCCGCTTCGGCCAGAAGCTTCTTCGCCTTTTCCGGATGGTACTCGTAGAGCTCCCGGACCGATTCGGGGAGCTTGTCAAAGGGCGTGAGCAGTTCCTCCCATTCCTTGATGTTGGCAAGGGGCGAGGTGATCAGCTCGGCATTGCCCTCATAGTATTCCTTGAGTATGCTCTGCTGGTCCACCGCCATACAGAGGGCTCGCCGCACCCTCTTGTCGTGAAACGGCGATTCGGGCTTGTCGACCCTGAAAAATACGGCCGTACAATAGGTGGTGAGATATTTGGCATGCTGCAGCTCGGGATTCAAGCGGATAAGGTCCTTGGCCTCCTCCCAGGCGAAGGCGGCCAGATCCACTTTGGCTGTGCGAATGGCAGCCAACTGGGTGGAGACATCCGTTATGAGGATTTGCTTGAGCTTGTCCACATAAGGAAGCTGGTTGTCCGGGTGCAGTGGGTCCTTCCTCCAGTAGTTGGCGTTTCTCTCATAGCTCAGGGAACTTCCTTCCACGTAATCCACCAGCTTGAACGGCCCGGTTCCGCAGTTGTGCTTCCAGTCGGTCATATCTCCATATTTTTCCACCACCTCCTTCGGGTGCATCTTCATCTGACCGAAACCGTACTCGAATACCATCCCCAGTTTGCCCGGTTTGGCCTTGAGAACCACGGTGTGCTTGTCGGTGGCGGTCAGCGACTCCATGTAGGTGTCCCAGGGTATGGAGGTGCGGTAGAAGGACCTGGGATGCTCCCAGAGGCGCTTCATGGAGTAAACCACGTCGTCGGCCACAAACTCTCTTCCGTTTACCGGAGGCTTGTCATGCCAGTGGGCCCCTTTGCGAACGTGCATGACGATGGTGTCGGGCCCTTCGAGATCCCAGCTTTCGAGCAACAGGCCCGTTATGATGTGGGGAGCCGGAAACAGGTAGGCGGAGGTGAAGGTGGTCTCGCCCGTACCGGCCGAACCCTTGGCCCAGTTTCCCACGATGAGCTCCTCGTTGGTATAGTGCAGGGGATAGCACCCGTACTGATGCCCCAATGCCGGATCGAAATACCGAACCGGCAGAGCCACCATTTCTATGAAGGTCCCCCCGTATTTCGGCTTCTCCACCGATTTGTCCACAACCGTGCCGTCCTTCTTCGTCACCTGGATCTTCACCATTTCCTTTTCCTTCGCAGCCGCCCCATACACACCCACGGTCAACGCAAACACCACCGCCAGGCAGCTCGCCGCAATCCACACCATCTTCCCTTTCATCTTCTTCCTCCTTTCTTGGTCCGGACCGACTTGCCTCGGCCCTTCACCACGGGTTGGGGATCTGCTCGGTATTGTGACCCTGCCGCCGCGCCTCCATCGCCGCAGCACTCGTGCCGCCTCCGCACGAATCGAGCCAAAAGGGCCCGGATCATCGTTCCGGCCGGTTCCTTATGCGGCCTCTCGCGTCGTGGGGGTCGGAGTGTTGGGAAACGATGCGGCCGGAACGATGTTCAAGGCCGCGAAAAGGTCTCCCGATCGGACCCCCGAGGATCGAGGGGATAAGAAAGCCGTCATTCCGGGCTTGAACCGTAATCCCGAGCCTGCATTTTCTCGTTTGCCTAAGGACCCGTGTTATCGCCGACGATCGAAACGCCGTCGTGAGCGAGGACTCTTCGTGTGATTCCCCTGCGGGCATCATCTTGAATCAACGGGGGGGGGGGCGGCTCCCCAAGAGGTCCTTTGCGCGCGCAACCATCGCCTATCTTCTCTTGCGGATGTTGTCAAGTGCGGACGATGGCTGTCTCAGGCCGTGGAAGGCATTGACGGCCGGGTGCCCCAAAGCCCTCGTGGACGGCCCGAATCCACGGCCTGCACCTTGACCGCAGCCCTCGAATCATCTGTTCTTGTCCGCAACATCCTGCCGCCTTCCAGCCAGGAGGTACATCATTGCGGATGAGGCGGTCCTCGAGGCATTGATGATCGTTGCAGCCGGTTGGCTGTACCCCCTTTCCCGTCGCGGTCGCATGGGAACAACATACAAAGGCCGGGGCGAGAGGGAAACCATATGGCCGGAATGGGTACTTGCGTGGGGTGAGCATTGCCCCCCAAAATGACATTAATCCGACAGTGGTCAAATGTGGCCGTAACGACGGTCGAGGCCCTCCTTGAAGAACGGGTAGACCGATTGCGGTCGTTGCTGGGGCACTTCATAGTCCGGCCCCACTCTGCTCTCGGAAGGCTGAGCAGGGAAATGATTCATTTCAAGAACGAAATGAAGGACTTTTTGGACGAGATAAAGGACTTTTTGGAGGCTCGATAGGGGCAGAGACACGACATTGGCTCGGGCTGCCCCCCTCGGCGACCCGTGCGTGCAGATGTCCCGGACACGGCTCTCCCATCGGTGGTCTTACCCCGTCGAGGACCGGAGTAAGGATCGACGGGCATCCTCAAGGATAGGGAGCCCACGATCGTGAAAGAAGCGATGGGGCCAACAACTGTGGTCATGGCCCCACGGATCCCTTTGGCCTTGGACCTCTTGGGCAGAATACTCGCGCAGCCTTCGGCGCACCCACCGTCGCCTTTGCCCTGCGCCACACGGCTTGCAGAGTATTGCGCCTGTAGACCTTGTCAATCAGACCGAACCACTTGCCTCCTTCCGCCAGCTTTTCGAGAGCCTCCAGCATCCGCTCCATCCATTCCCGCTCGGTGGGCCGCCCCTTGCTCCGGTTGTTGACAAAGAGCCCCCGGCTTGGCAGGTTGTTTGCGCGAATGTTCTGCCAAACCGGCCTGTCGGTGTCAAAGCGCTCCTGACAGTGGCGTGGATTGGCGTGCAAGGTATTCTTCGGCGCTTGCGGTAGCGCCTGGTCGACGACCGATGACGGCAAGAACACGAAACGGAATCCTGACGCTCTTCTTGGCCCTGCTGGGGGCCGCCTGCGCGGGCCGTGCGCCCGCGCCCCCACCCGCGCCCCCACCGACGGCCCCGCGACCGACTCTGTCTTTGATAGGCCACGCCATCCAAGTGGGAGCCTTCGCACGCATCGAGAACGCGGTGCGGCTCACGGCCTCCTTGCAGGGTCAGGGGCTGGAGGCCACCTATTTCCGCGACAGCGACCACCTTTACAAGGTACGCTTCGGCGATTTCCCCACCGAGGAAGCCGCCCGCCAACGGGCGGAGGAGCTCCGCGGCAAAGGTATCATCGAGGTTTTTCACATCGTGGCGCCGGACCCATACGCCGCGGCCCATCACAGGGGAGACCTTTACGTGCGCGAACGGATCGTGGAATCCGCGGGGACCTTTGTGGGAGTCCCCTACCTTTGGGGTGGTACGGTCCCTGAGACGGGATTCGATTGCAGCGGCCTGACCATGGCCGCTTACCGCCTCAACGGGCTGGACTTGCCACGCACAACCCGGGAGCAGTTCATGGCCGGGGACCCGGTTCAAAAAGGCCGTATGGCAAAGGCCGACCTTGTGTTCTTCGGCATTCATAAGAAAGGGACCGCCTCCCATGTGGGGATCTACATCGGCGACGGGAAGTTCATCCACGCGCCGGGCCGGGGCAAGATCATACGCATCGATTCGCTCTCCAATGCCTACTTCCGCCAGCACTTCCTCGGCGCCCGCTCATACCTTTGATGGCCGTGCCACATGATCAAGCTGGATTTATTCTGTCTCATCCGGTGTTTCGAACCCCCATGCCCCCGCGGGTGCAACGAAGCCTGTAAATGGGGGGGCGGGGGTCCCAATCCCTTCGGAGCCACGGTAATTGGGTGATGAGGCGTTGATTCCGGAAGACCCCCTTCGGCAGAATCTCCGGGTGAGTGACCCAAAGACCCGCTTTTCCTTCACTTTACCTCGCCCTACCAGAACGCATCTAAAACCTTTTGTTTTCAGAGCATTTCTCACGGTACCTTTCTTCCTGACTTACTTCTTAATACCCTGATATTCCCTTTTGAGGTTGGAAATACGGTTGGAAAATGAAGTTTTGGGGTTGCCTGTGGCAAAATGGGTTGGGAGGCTATGGAGCTTTCGGGTTTATCATCAAAGGAGGCCGGCGACATGAGCAGCAAGCGGGTAAAAACCAGTTACTTAGGCATCTACTACAGGGAGGCGCAGCGCATCGGGGGCAAAGGGGCCGAGCGGATTTACTACATCACCTTCAAACAGCACGGGCGTATGGTGGAAGAAAAGGTCGGGGCGCAATTCAGGGAAGCCATGACTCCGGCGAAGGCCGCAAGAATCCGGGCTGAACGTATCGAGGGCAAGCGTGCTTCCAGGAAAGAGCTTCGAGAGGCCGAGCAGGCACGCAAGGCGGCCGAGGAAGGCCGATGGACCATTACCCGCTTGTGGGACGCATACCTCACGAACAATCCGGACTTGAGGGACTTGCCGACCGACAGGAACCGGTTTGAAAAACACTTACTGTCTGAATTCGGGGACAAGGAACCGCACGACATCCTTCCCCTGGACGTGGACCGGCTCCGGCTCCGACTCCTGAAAGAGAAAACCCCGGCGACGGTCCGTAACGTCCTTGAGCTTCTTCGGCGTATCGTGAACTTCGGGGAACGCAAACGCCTTTGCCGCGGCCTTTCCTTCAAGATCACCATGCCGAGCGTCAACAACTTGAAAACTGAAGACCTTGACCCGGACCAATTGGCGCGTTTGCTTGAGGCCATCGAGGGTTCACCATACACAATGGCGGCGAACATGATGCCGCTTGCCCTTTTCTGCGGACTGCGACGCTGGGAAATGTTCAAGCTGAAGTGGACCGATATTGACTTTGAACGCGCCTTCATAAGGCTCCGAGACCCTAAAGGCGGACCCGATCAAACAGTACCCATGAACGACGGCGCACGGCAGGTGCTTGTATCTTGTACTAGGGCTGACGACAGTGAGTATGTGTTTCCGGGGCGAAACGGGAAGCAAAGGAAAGACATCAACAGGCACGCGAACGCCATCAAGGAAGCTGCGGGGCTTCCAAAGGACTTCAGACCGCTGCATGGACTCAGACACACCTACGCTAGCATGCTCGCATCAAGTGGGCAGGTGGATCCGTATACCCTGCAAAAGCTACTGACACACAAGTCCTCGGCAATGACACAGCGCTATGCCCACCTTCGCGACGATTCCTTGAAGCGTGCTTCCCAGTGGCGGGGGACATCATCACGGCGGCGGCGAACGGCGCGACAAGAACAGGAAATGTTCTCGCACTGAAAGACAAGGCCAGGGAAGACCGACGGTAGTTTCCCCTTGCCGATATTCCTTTTAGGGTATAATATGCGCACATGGGAAGTGGTTCTCAGGAAGAAGGCGGAGAAGCAAGCAAGGGCGCTTCCCCAAGCGGTGAGGGAAAACCTGTATGCCCTGCTTCGGGACATCGAAGCCTACGGACCTGTCCGGGGAGAGTGGCCGAATTACGGAAAGCTGGCCTCCGGCCGGCACCATTGCCACATCAAAAAGGGAAGGCCGGCATATGTGGACGTTTGGGAAGAACGCGACAGAATAATACGACTCATCGAGGTGACCTATGTTGGAACGTATGAAAAGGCCCCATACTGACACCATCGAGCTTCACTTTCGAGGCCCTGCCGACCGCAGAGAGGAAGCGACGGAAAGGCTCATGGAGCTTGGCTTTGTGGAAACATCGGAAAGCATCCCGTGGCGGGAAGCTTTTCCGGAAATTTCACTCGAAGAGGGGCCGGCGGTATGCCTCCGGGTAATGCGGCGCCGGGAAGGGCTCACTCAAAAGGAACTGTCTGCCCGTTCCGGCATTCCTCAAGCCCACATTTCCCTTATGGAGCGCGGCAAACTCACCATAGGGCCGACACGTGCAAAGCGGCTCGGAAAGGCCCTGAATGCCGGATACAAGGTTTTTCTGTAAGACCCATCCTGCTTCCCAGGGATAGGGTAGCCCCCGAAAAGCCCGTAACCCGGCGGGCCTTCCCTGGGAGATCACCGGGACACCTCCGACGGGAGGGTGAAACATGGATCAAGATCGCATTGACAGGCTTAGGCCGGTTTATAAGTTGTGGCGTGAGTATTTGAAGCGCAGCGATTTATACAGTGAGCTATGCGACCACTACAGACGACGCCAGCAAGACCCATCAACGCCGTTTCCTGATAAGCTCCAAGGTTCTCATAATATCCTTGCAGCAGGCGGATTGGGTCTAATGCATCCAACAGTCTTTGTCTACTGGTGTTTTAGGGACGTACACACAGTCCCTTTTGACCAGTGGTGGGACCAATACTTGCCTGAGTTGTCGGCAGTTGGCGCACGCAAGCAGGCGCGAGGCGTTATTAGCGACTATGCCGAAATGATCGAGGCCGACATTGACAAAGCCGTAAGTCTATTCGAGCAGGAAAAAGGCCGACAACCAACAATTCAAGAACTCAAGGATCAGCTTGTGCGGGAAATGAATATCCGCCAATGGCTTGGAGTACGGTTTTACGAGGTCAATTACATGGGCCATACTGCAAAAGACATAGTGGCTTCCTTCAACAGCGTTGTCGATGCCGTCAAAAGTGACCCGATACACATGAAGAAGGAATAGCGCACATCTCCGGCCTACGACTCCAGTATGTGAAAAACACCCTACCCGTTCTAATAGCCGATGGCTCAATACAGAGGGTGGATCGAGGCCGTTACCAGTTTGTATCAAGATCGGGTACTTCGAGTACTTCGAGTACTTCGGGTACTTCGAGTACTTTCTCCGGCGGAAGTACCCGGGGGGCTCCAAAGTACTCGGAGGGGGTAGAACCCGAGTACTTTCCTTCAGGTCATGATAACAGCGGGTTAGGCTCAAAGGTACTCGAAGTACCCGATAAAGGCACGAAACGCGCGGTGGAGGTGTGAGGATGGACGTTGCGTCTTTCATCGAGGAGCTGCCGAGGGCCGGGGCGGTTCTTGTCCATTCGGGGGAGCGGTTGCGTTGCGAGGGACCGGAAGCGCTTATCACCGGCGAATTGGAACAGCGGCTCCGGGAGCACAAGCGGGACATCCTCGCCGCCTTGGGGCGCGAACGGCAGGCGATCATCGACGCAGTGGTTGAACCCACGCCGGACGGGTCAATATTCGACGATGGGCAGTTCACAGAGCAGCTCATGGTCTGTCAACGTGCCAAGCAAAGCGGCATTCTCACAGAGGCGGACGCCCACCGGCTCCGGGACTTTCTTTTGCGGAGCTGGAAGCCGAGCGGCGAACCGAAGGGGACCCGGCAAACCCCGATGCACGCGGAAGAAGAACAGCTCCCTTCACCCGGGGACTGTCCGAGTTGTCCGGCGGCGGTGCCGTAGCCTTCCCTGGGGCCGGGCAAGAGGTGCGTCGCCTATGCTCTTTTCGAGGGCAAGACCGGGTGGCCGAAGCCGTGCACCGAGGCGAAAAGGCAGTGTCCCATTGCCGATGCGGCGGCGACGAAGAGGGAGCAATGAGGCGGGGAGTGCAGGCGATACCTCAGAGTGAGCAGGCGGGGCTTCTCCGGCGGGCTCTAGAGCAGGGCGGAAAAAATTTGAGAGAGAAAGTGCTCTTCCAGCTCGCACGCGGAGAGATCGACACTGCGCGCGAGCTGGTGGAGACTCAAAGCGGGACAGCTTGTGCGAGTCCTCTGGGTTGTTCTCAAAAAAGGGTTCAGGCTGAAGAGGCCGGGGGGGGGGGTTGA
>Ga0209163_1000156_pt1 | contig 165282 bp, 134 predicted proteins | sample MTBAKSrepl2MetaG_FD_187457 | JGI IMG/M metagenome (GOLD analysis project Ga0209163, IMG submission 187457) | Enrichment culture microbial communities om Arthur Kill intertidal strait, New Jersey, USA, that are MTBE-degrading - MTBE-AKS2 (Arthur... | ecosystem: Environmental > Aquatic > Marine...
GAAAAATTATTATGGCAAAAAAATTCTATCCATCAGCTAGCTGATGGATAGAATAAAACAATAGAATCGAGTATGTTTATATAACTAAATAACCAATAAAACAGTCAACCTTTTTCAGGACGATTCATACTCAATGTGTAGACTTCAATCCCGCAAATTCTAGTTTTCCCGCATTTAACGTTTCATGCTTAGAAATAGATAACAACAATTTTATATGGGCGGGAACAAAAGTGAATGGGATTATTAAATTCAAGGAGTCCTCGCTCACCTGGTTCAACACACAAAACTCTGCATTAATTAATTCCAACATTTTATGTATGGAACTCGATAGCCAAAATAGAATTTGGGCAGGCACACGACAAGGTTTGGTTATGATTGACGAAAATGATAACATGCAGCTTTTTACAGTCGAAAACTCAGGTATCCCCAATGATTATATCAAATCTCTTAAATTCGATAATTGGGGGAATTTATGGATGGCGGCCGGTAACCCTCAGACCGACAGATTACTTGTCAAATACGACGGGACTAATTGGACTTCATACCCCTCCGACAGAATGATTATGGCGCTTGAAGTTGATCATCAAAATAGAATTTGGGTTGGTTTGGATGTTGGTCTTAAAGTCTTTGAAAATGAAGAGTGGGTGGAAATAACAGCTTCATTACTCCCCGATCACCAACTAAAAGTTCATCCCGTGGAATATCTTTTAACCGACAACGAAGGCCGTGTATGGATAGGAGCTGCTCCTTTGCAGCATGTTTTTACATTTATAAAAGGAGGACTCTACTTTGCAACAGGTAATGATATTAGCTTTTTTGTAACTCCGGAAAGATTAATTTCCGATATAAGTCTTGCAGCAAACGGAAACAAATGGATTACATGTTACGGGGAACACTCTTTTCATATGTTTTCTTATTCATGGCCGGTTTTAATGAAAATTGATCCGGAAGATAATATTACTTCTTATTCATATACAACTACATCATTTCCAACAAGTAGATTTACATGTTCTGAAGCAGATCAATTCGGAAATTTGTGGCTCGGGACAGCTTATAACGGTTTAATGAAATTCAAAGGTGCTAATTTGGATTAGACATTCTCTATAACTTAAAATTTCTATTTCTGTGGGGACGCATGAAATCAACAATTTCAAAATTTGTCTTTGTTACTACTATTTCTTTTTCTTCTTTACTTATCTCTTCTTGCGACAAAGAGGTGTCGTTAACAGATAATTCTGTCGATATTTCTTCCGGTAAAATTGTTTTCAATTCAGATCCGCAAGGAGCACAAATTTTTGTAAACGGGGACAATACCGGTAAGGTTACACCCGATAGTGTAACTAATCTTCCTCCCGGATTATATCGCACCATGTATAGACTTGAACCCTATCTTGATATAATGGACAGCGTTGTTCTTGAAGAAAATCGGGAATCCTTTTTTAAAAGCTTCTACGATGACCTACGCAACTTCGGCTCCATCACATGCTTATCGGATCCTTCCGGTGCGGAAATTTTTCTAAACGACAGCAGCACCGGTAAATCTACCCCGGCTACTTTAAATCAACTATGGCCGGGAGTATACAAAATTACTTGTAAATATCCACAGTTTAGAGATAAGACACTTTTTATATCCGTACATGGGGGAGAAGCCAAAACTTCTTCTTTCTTCCCGCAGGATACTTCCCAATGCGTGGATTATAATTATTACACTTCCAGCTTCCCTGCTACGCATACATATTGCGTTGAAACCGATCATGGCGGCATTATCTGGGTGGGAAATTATCCAGGAGGATTGGTTAAAATTGAAGGCAGCCAATGGACTTATTATAACATGAATAATTCCATTCTCCCCGATAATTCTATTACATCTATCGTTATTGATAAAGATAATAATAAATGGATTGGAACTTCAAACGGACTTATAAAGATTGACGCCGATGAAAACTGGACGATTTACAACTACCAAACAACCGGTATAGAGTTCGATTTTATTATGGCTATGGCTTCAGACAATAACGGGAAATTGTTTATTGCTACTACTAATTACGGTACAAGACGAAGACTCATTAGTTTTGACGGCTTTGAATGGAAAGCATTTCAATTTCCGGGGCTTCGAGTTATTGTTTCCTTGGCTGTGGATAATCAAAACCGACTTTGGGTCGGGTTGGATCAGGGAATTTTATTATTTGTTGATGATCAATATATCACTCCACCGGGAAATTTTGAAATTGCAGATCTTCGTCTAAAAACATATTCGGTAGAATCCATTGCAGTAGACATAAATGGATTAGTTTGGATAGGTGTTGGAACTCCCAGGGGAGGTGTAGGTGACTTATTCAATTTTGACGGGACAAACTACAACCTTTTTAGTCTTCCCGAAAGGTATATCTCTCACATTAACGTATCCGGTAACGGAAATATCTGGATTTCTTGTCATGGTAAATATCCTTTTGCTTATATAACCGAGACCACTCCTTTACTTTTTAAGATTGATCCCGATTTTAATATTACAGGCTATTCATACAAATCAATAAAAATTGCGTCAACTTTATTGAAATGGTCGGCAGCAGATAGTTATGGAAATCTTTGGATCGGGTCTAGAGATATGGGGCTGATCAAATTCAAAAGAGCAAATTTATAATCAGAAATTTCTTGGAATAACCGAGATGATAGGCGAGAAATAATATTTAAGAAGTTTTATTATTTTTAATAATCCAAAAAAGAAATATTCCTTGGGGACGACTGTATGACAAATTCAAATTATGTTTGGAAATTTCTACTCTTAATTTCATTTGCGGTAATAGTTTCTTGCGAAAAAGATATTTCGATAACACCGGAAGACGGTCTGCCCCCTATCGGAAAAATTATTTTTAATTCCGATCCGCAGGGGGCCGAAATTTTTGTGAACGGAGATAATACCGGCAAATTTACTCCCGATAGTATTATCTTTTTGGAGCCCGGAGAATATCAAGTAAAGTTAAGACACTACCCCTACCTCGACATAATCGATAGCGTTATTGTTGAAGAAACCAATCCCGAACATTTCATGGCAAATTTTGCCGGCGACACTAGAAATTTCGGGACAATATATTTCACTTCCGATCCCTCCGGCGCAATGATATATTTACGCGATTCATGTTTAAATCGCACTACACCTTCTACAATTACTCAGTTGTGGCCTGGTTTATATAATATCAAATGCACCTATCCCGAACATAGGGAAAAAAGAACATACGTACTTGTCCGCGGGGGTGAAGACAAAACAGGTTTTGTTAAACTGCAGGATACATCAAAGTGCGTTGATTATAATCCTTCTAATTCGAATTTCCCTTCAGTGCAAACAATGTGTGTGGAGGTGGATAAGAATAATTATAAATGGGTAGGCCTGCCGGGTACCGGGCTTGTTAGGTTTACCGAGACCGAATCAATTCTTTACAATTCGAGCAATTCGGATTTGCCAAATGATTATATAAACTGCATTACTATTGATGAACAAAACAATAAATGGATAGGAACACCCGGGGGCCTTACAGTTATAGACAATTCCGGGAATTGGGTCACTTACACTTTGGAAAATTCGTCTATACCGCACGACCGAATAACCGCTGTTGCTTTCGACAATCAAGGAAACACATGGATCGGCGCAACTGATCCGAATATTGCAAGGCTACTAATTAAATTTGACGGGAATACATTCACATCTTATCCCGCTCCCGATTTGATTGTTTCTTTAGCCGTTGATCATAGCAACCGACTTTGGGTTGGTTTGAATACCGGTTTCAGATTATTCGTAAATGAAACATGGGAAAATATTGTAACCGGACTCGGTGCTAATCACCATTTAAGAGGTAATCCGATTGAAACAATTGCAGTCGACGTTGACGGCAAAGTCTGGGTTGGGGCTGGGGCAACCGGCCGTGGATTCACATACATTCCCGGGGGACTCTACCTTTTTGAAGGGAATAATTTTACAAGGGTAAGCCTAGACGAGGACTTGATTACTCACATACATATTACTTCAAACGGGAATAAATGGATTTCAACTTTAGGTAGATACCCAATCAATTTCGTTGAAGATACAAGAATTCGTTTAATCAACATTAAGCCCGGCGGTCAAATAGAGTATTACAATAAAGTTAATACCGATCTGCCGGGAGGTTTATTAAGAGGTTCTTCTTCGGATGATTTTGGAAACCTTTGGATTGCATCCAGAGATATAGGAATTGTAAAATTTAAGAATATCGACCAATAGCATATTAAGTAACAATTTAATTGAAAACTACTTTTCGGCACAAAGTAATTATTTAACTTGTCAGTAATTATAGTTTGGGGACCAATATGAAATGCCATTCAGATACATTCTTATTTTTGTTTGTAATGTCTTTTCTTTTATTCTTCTCATGCGACAAAGAAGTTTCGACCACACAAAGCGATATTTCCATTTATAACGGCGAGTTGGTGATTAATTCTAATCCGCAAGGAGCGGTAATTTATTTCGGCAACGACAATACCGGGAGAGTCACTCCAGATACTATTAGATTTCTTCAACCGGGAGTATATTATACGCAGCTAAGACTGGCTCCATTCTTCAATATTATTGATACGATTGTGATTAACGACGATTCACAAACAGAAGTTTTTATCGATTTTTTAACCGACACACGTAATTACGGAATATTGAATTGCACATCCGAACCTTCCAATTCTTTGATATTTATTAATGATTCTTCTACAGGCAAATATACTCCGGTTACAATAGATCACCTTTGGGCCGGAACTTATACATTAAGGTTTTCTTCCCCCCAGCATAGGGACGCGGTAACAACAATATCAATTACAGGGCAGCAAACCAAAGATATCTATCTTACTCTGCAGGATACTTCTTTTGCGGTTGATTATAATTCTTCTAATTCTTCTTTCCCAGGCAATAATATAAAGTGCGTTGCCGTTGATATGAATAACGCGAAATGGGTGGCTACTGTAGATAACGGAGTTGTTAAAATTGAACATGGTTTATTTACGATATACAATGTTTCAAACTCCTTAATTCCCACAAATACTATTAATACAATATTCGTTGATCAGCAAAACAACAAATGGATTGGAGCACCGAGCGGTGTTGTACGCATCGATGAAAATATGAATTGGACTTTATTTAACACAACCAACTCAAATTTGCCGAACAATTATATAAGCAATATTATCTCGGATAATAACGGCACAATCTGGTTTAGTTCGGACAGCCCTATCGGGATAAAAGCTTTATCTAAATTCGACGGGAATGATTTCATCTATTACGACCTTAGGTATCCGGTAATAACTATGACTGTTGATACCGAAAACAGAATATGGCTTGGATTGGAAAAGGGTTTTAAAATTTTTGAAAACGAAACTTGGCGTGATGATATTGTTTCAACTTATCTCGATTCCTTAGTTTATAATCCTATCGAATCGATGGCTTGTGATTCTAAAGGAAATATTATTATAGGAGCCGGGTGGTCTCGTAGCGGATTTTCTGCCCCTATGGGAATATATATATTCGATTGGAATAAGCTTTCCGGACTTCCTTCGCCTACTACTTATGCTTCGCATATTAATGTAACCCAAAATGGTGATATTTGGATTTCTTGTTTGGGCAAATACTTGTTCGACTATACAGACCCCGATATGGTTTTATTAGTAAAATTCGATAGCAGCTATAACTCAACTTCATTCACGCAGAACTCTCACTCGCTGCCTGGTTTTAACTATTATTGGAGCGCGCTCGATTTAAACGGCGATTTATGGATTGCCTCGAGACGAACAGGGATAGTAAAATTTAAGACAAATTTATTGTAAATTTTTAGTTTTTATATGTAGTGAGCCGGCATTATGAATATACTGAGGCTATTGCGGCTCTCCTTTTTACTGATGCTAAGGCTGTAAATATCAATATTTTCTATATTGTTAAATTTTTTTTGGGGGGGGAAACAAAGGTATGAAAATACAAATTAGTCTTAGAATACTTCAATTGCTTTTGGCTCTGGTTTTTATCGTGGCTTGCGACAAAGAGGTATCGGTTTCACAACCTGAAGAGGGAGTTTCAAATAATAAAATTATTGTTACATCCATTCCTAGCAAATCTTCAATTTATCTTAACGGCGACAACACGGGCAAATTTACACCCGACAGCATTTTATTTCTTGAGCCCGGCAATTACCAGGTTGTTCTAAAAAAAAGACTATTCCTTGATACGACTTTTTCATTAGAATTAAATAATGACGATATCCAAAACATTTTCGTGAACTATTTTGAAGACTTTCGTAATTATGGATCGATTAATTGTGTTTCGGAACCCCAAGGTAGTGATATCTATATTAATGATTCATTAACCGAATATAAAACACCTCATCTATTCAACTTTATCTGGCCGGGTAATTATGAAATTAAATATTCCTTCCCTGTGCATAGATCGGACAGCACAGCCATAATCGTTTCAGCTCAGGAAACATCAATGGCATATGTTAAATTACAGGACACAACCTACGCTGTAGATTACAGCAACACTAACTCAGGTTTCCCTACTTGTTTCACATGGGCTGTCGCTATTGATCAGTACGATCATAAATGGGTTGGTACGAGGGATAATGGACTTACCGTACATAACGATAAAGACTGGATTACCTACAACACGTGGAATTCACCTCTCCCGACAAATTCAATAAAATCTATTTTCATTGATAAGAGCAACAGAAAATGGATCGGAACCGCCAATGGACTTATTCTGATAGATCAAAACGAAACATGGAAAGTCTTCAACACGGCAAATTCGTCCCTTCCTGCCAATTATATTGCCGAGATTGCAGTTGATTCAAAGGGTATTACTTGGATCGGCGCAACTGAATCGAATGGGAATAAAGCTCTCTCTAAATTCGACGGAGTAACATTTACAAATTATCCGGTTGATAAATTAATCAGCGCGTTAACAATAGATACTCATGACCGCGTATGGGTGGGTGTGAGTGACAGCTTAAAGGTTTTCGATGGAGCCGGCTGGGTTCCGGAATTGACGGACACTATGCGCATTCAAAGAGGGTATATCAGTTCTCTAGCTTGCGATCTGCGCGGAAGAATATTGTTAGGTGTAAAAGGTGTTCCTCCAAATCTACGTACCGGCGAACCGGGATCCCCGACAGGATTATTTGTCTATGATGAGAATCTTGCTACGCTAGAACTTGTATCTGAAATAACAGTTTCACACATAAATGTAACCGGTAATGGTAACATATGGGTTTGTATGTATGGGAAATATGCAAACAGTTTCAATCCGCCCGATGTAACAATGCTTATTAAGATTGACCATGATTTCAATATTACTGAATATTCTATGAACTCATCCACTATAAATGATTTCTATTTGATTTGTTCGGCGGTTCAATCCAACGGAGATTTATGGCTGGCATCTCGTTATAAAGGTATAATAAAATTCAAGAGGGCTAATCTATAAAACAACTTCGTTTATGATTAAAAATAATTTTTTTTATTGTAAACGAGAGTGACAGGCGTTTGAATAATTTTGGCATCCGTTGAAGTTATATTGAACAGCTCTGTTTTGTTATTCCCCCACATATTCACGGAGTTCTTTAACATGGCTGCGCGTGAAAACAGAACCGTAAAAAGGTTTAACAGCACAAAAGGATACGGTTTTATTGAGCGCAGTAGCGGCGATGATATCTTTGCACGCTACAGTTCAATTAACCGTGAAGGATTTCGAACCCTGCGTAAAGGACAGCAAGTATCTTACGTTGTCGGCGAAGGTGATAAAGGTCCGCAAGCATTTGAGATCGAGATTGTGGAGTAATTAATCCGAGACAAATAGCAGCCACGGGCAAACAACCCGTGGCTTTGTATTTTAAAAAACTACTGTAACTCAGCCAGCTTTTCTTTTAGTAAATCCCATGCATCTTGAACATGTCTTTCTTCGGTTCTTATTCCGGAAACAACAAGTCTTATTGTAAACTTACCGTTAAGTTTTGTATGTGTTAGAAATACCTTGCCTGTCGAATTCACTGCGTTCATCAGTTTATCGTTAAACTCATTTAAATCTTCTTCATTAGTAATATTTTTTGGAACAGCCCGGAAACAGATTGTACTAAACGGAGTAGGCGCGGTTCTTTCGAACATCGGGTTGTCGTCAATCCATCTAGCGAACTGCTGGCCGATTCTAATATGTTCTCGAATCCTATTGATAATTCCCTCTTTACCGAAATACCTAATAATGAACCAAAGCTTCAGCGAGCGGAATCTTCTTCCAAGCTGTATCCCGTAATCCATAAAATTTTCTACCTGGCTGTCTTCGGCTGTTTTGAGATATTCCGCCACAAGGCTGAACGCTTTACGAAGTATATTTGGTTTGTTCGTGAAGAATACACTCAAGTCTACAGGTGTGAACATCCACTTGTGTGGATTCACTACCATGGAATCGGCTTTTTCAATACCGTTCAAGATACCGCGCATTTCCGGAATGATTGCCGCTATACCCGCGTGCGCCGCGTCTACGTGCAGCCATATTTTTTCGTAGTTGCAAATATCCGCTATTTCATCCAGCGGATCGATACTGGTTGTGGAAGTTGTTCCTATCGTGGCAATCACGCAAAAGGGTTTCCATCCGTTTAGTCTGTCTTCATTAATTGCTTTCTGCAGTTCACCGGGAATCATTCTGAATTGATCGTCAACGGGAATTTTTCTTATTCCCTCCAAACCGATCCCCAGCGTCAAAGCCCCTTTATCTATAGATGAATGAGCCTGTTCAGAAGCATACAACCGGAGTCTAGGTAATTCTTTACGCCCCGCCATTCCCTTCTCGCGGAATTCCAAATTGACGTACTCGCGCGCGCAGGCAATTCCATGCATTGTGCTGACTGATGCTGTGTCGTAAATGATACCCCAAAAATCCTCGGGCAGGTCCATCATCTGCCGCAGCCAGCCTAGTGTTACTTGTTCAAGCTCGGTAGCTGAGGGACACGATTTCCAAAGCATGCCGTTTATATTGAACGCGCCGCTTAACAGTTCGGCCAATATTCCGGGTCCGCTTGATGTTGAATTGAAATAAGCCATAAAGTTGGGATGATTCCAATGAGTCATCCCCGGCATAATGATAGGATCAATATCGGCAAGAATATTTTCCATCGGCTCTCCTTTGTGAGGAGGAGCCTGCGGCAATTTTGCTTTTATATCTCCCGGTTTTATGTTCGGCAAAACAGGTATGTTGTCGATGTTGGTGAAGAAGTCGGCAATCCAATCAACAAGCTGATGCCCGTACTTTCTGAATTCTTCAGGGGGCATATCACCGTAATTATTCAAATCATTCATTTCTTTGCCTGCAAAATTATATATTAAAATTCAATTCCAGAAAGCCAGTCAACAACCGTGCGGGTTAGTTCTATTCTTTTTGTTGAAAATCCATGACCGGACTCAATAATATGCTTTCTCAATTTATTTACTCCCGCCGCCTCAAGCGATTTTATCATCGGGTGGAAATGGACATCCATCGGCGCGGTGCTGTCATAGGTAGCCCCTATCATCAAAATATTTTTTGATAAGTAGGCTTTAATATAATTCAATAAATTAAACCGATCGGCATTCTCGATAAGTTCATCGAGCAGTTTGTGAGTTGTTGTTCCGTTTACAAATGAAACACCCAGTTCTAAACTTTCGAGCGCAAGTTCTTTCCCGTTTGGCACCTGGCCTATCATTTTACCAACCAGCCCGAAATTGTATCCGGCTATTGAAGCTACATTTTGGATCGCATCATCTTTAGAAGCATACATCAAACCGGTAAATCCCCCCATGCTGTAGCCAATAATCACAATCCGTTTACCGTCTACGCGATAATTTTCTTCTGCTTCTTTGCTTTTCAAAAAATCTACAGCAACAGTTACATCGGCAATAGCATTGTTCCAAGAGAAGTCTCCGCCGCTTCCCCACATACCTCGGTAATGAAATGTAAAGACGTTCCAGCCCATTCGCCTTATTGCGTGTGCAATATCAAAGTTATGTTCGTTCCCGGGGAATCCGTGTAAAAAAAGAACCGTAGGGTGAGGGCCCGGTCCGTCGGCTATTAAAAGTGTGCTTAGTAATTTACATCCGCCGCTTTTCAAAATTATTGAACGTAACGAAGGAGGATAATCTTTATCCGAATAAACAGGATCATTAATAACAGGATCAAAATTCATAATTATTTCCTTTCTGTTTACGGAATATGGCTAACATATTATTCCCGTGAATCAAGCTCATTTATAACAATATTTAAAAGAATAGTAGTCCAAAAATATAGATTAAGCAATAAAATAAAAATTACTTGTAGCTGCGATTATTACTAAGTTTAAAGTCGGCAATTTGAAATTAAGGTAAACATGATGAAATTAAGATTAAAAATACTGGGTGGATTTCTTACGATGGCCTTTATGCTATTAATAGCCACCGCATGGTCCGTTATCGAAGTAAGATCGTTCGGCACAACTTTCGATGAGGCGCTTCAAAACAATTATAAAAGCATAGCCGCGGCAAAATCGATGAAAGAAGCTTTGGAGCGCGAAGACAGCGCGTTATTATTACTGCTCCTCGAAAATGATCAACGTGCAAGAAAAATTCTTTACGTTGCCGACAGCTTGTTTGTCAATAATTTTATTGTGGCCAAATCTAACATTACGATAAACGGCGAAGAAGAACTTATTAATGCAATTGATGAGAAATATTCGGATTATAAGAAAAAGTGGGATGATGTAATAAGGAATGGTATCGGCAACAAACTCGATTGGTATTTCCAGAATACTCACGAGTCATTTCTCAGTCTTATGAATTCGATTGACGAGCTCACCAGTTTGAACGACAATCAGCTCTATTCCACCGCGGTGCAGGTTAACGACAGAAGCCGCCGCGCTTTAATGCCCGGTGTTATCGCTTTAATCGCTATGATTGTGTTTACGATACTCTTCAATTATTTCATCAACTTATATATCGTTACGCCTATTGTTGAGATAACAAAACGGGCAAAGAATTTTATAGAGCACAGAACACAGTACGATTATCACGTGGCAACGAATGATGAAATTTCGAAACTAACTGATACAATTACAATTCTTTGTTCACACGTACAAGCAGAAGAGTCGGATAGATGAGAATCCAAATAATTTTTAGATATATTGGAATTATTCTAATATTCAACGCGATCTTTCTGCTGATTTCAGCCGGCATTTCTTTTTTCGCGGAGGATACGGGATTTTTTCCCCTTTTGTACAGCGCTTTGATCGCTGCATTGTTCGGTTTATTCCCGATGATATTTGTCCCCCCTACGAAAGATATTTCCAACAACGAAGGTATGATGATAGTTGTTTCGAGCTGGCTCGCGTCATGTTTGATCGGGACTCTCCCCTATTTCTTGTGGGGAGGGGAATTTTCATTAACCAATGCATGGTTCGAAAGCGTATCTGGTTATACAACAACCGGGGCGTCGATATTGAATGACATCGAAGCATTACCGATGGGCATACTCTTTTGGCGTGCATCAACCCACTGGATAGGGGGTATCGGTATTATAATTTTCGTTCTTTCGGTTCTTCCTTCAATGGGAATTGCAGGAATGATTTTATATCGTTCGGAGATGTCACCTGCGGCATTACACCAATTTAAAATGAGAACAAAAGAAGCGGTTAGAATTTTGGTGGCGGTTTATCTCGGGATTACCGTTGTAGAGACTATTGCGTTGATGATAACAGGACTTAACCTATTCGATTCCATAACGCATACATTTGCAACTGTTGCAACAGGGGGTTTCTCAACAAAAAATATGAGTATTGCCTCGTTCAACAATCCCGCCGCCGAAATTGTGATAATGATTTTTATGTTAATTTCGGGTATGAATTTCGGTTTATTGTTTGCCGTAATAATCGGTAACTTTTCTTCGCTGAGGTCGTCGAGCGTTGTAAAGTATTACCTTTCAATAAATTTTATTGCCGTTGTACTTGTTTCACTGAATACATATCTAAATAATTACGAGAGTTTAATCGACTCTCTCCGCTATTCGTCTTTTCAAATTTTATCGATCGGTACATCGACAGGCTTTGCAAACGCAGATTCATCCGTGTGGCCGGGGTTTTCACAAATCATAATTATTTTGTTTACCCTGCAATGTGCATGCGCCGGTTCAACTTCGGGGGGAATTAAAATCGACCGCGTAATAATAATGTTCAAATCCTTCTACAAGAGAACAAAGCAAATTATGTATCCCAACGCCGTAATCAGTATATCGATGGATAAAAAGAAAGCTAACGACACTTTGATTGAATCGGCAATTATTTACATTCTCTTTTATTTAATAATCGTTTTGGCGGGAACTCTTATCCTCAGCCTTATGAATGTTGACGCACTCTCGGCATTTTCAGGCACTTCCGCCGCTATGGGGAATGTTGGGCCCGGTTTGTCGATGGTCGGCTCTCTTGAAAATTATTCGTTTATACCCGATTTGGGAAAATGGGTCCTTTCCTTTATCATGCTTCTCGGGCGTTTGGAAATATACGGACTGGTTATTTTTCTCATGCCGAGAATTTGGAGATAATTAAAAAGTTTTATCTATTATCTAAACCGAGGTGAGCCCGTATTTAATAATCAAAGACCGACATTCTTTTTTATTCTATATTGGGTTTACTCATTTTTCCCTATTTAGAAAAGTTCTTATTTTTCGGTTTAGTAATTCTCCAGTTGAAACCCAAAATTTTATTTGAGACAATCATTTCTTATCTTTACAAATTCTTTAAACAACTATACGGTTTGCGATGAAATTTAGTAAAGCATTTATCCCCACCTTGAAGGAAGCCCCTTCGGATGCAATAATTCCAAGTCATGTTTTAATGATCCGCGCCGGGTTGGTTAGGATGGTTTCAGCCGGCATTTATTCGTTTTTACCTGTCGGGTATAAAATTATCCGTCAAATTTCAGAGGTTATCCGCGAGGAAATGAATGCCATTGGAGGACAGGAATTTCATTTACCTGCTCTTAATCCTAAGGAAATATGGGACTCGACCGGCAGAACAGAGGCATTCGGCGAAGTTCTTTTTCATATTAAAAACAGGGATTATGTTTTAGCTCCTACACATGAAGAGATAATGACATTCCATGCAAAAGGAGTACTGGCGTCATATAAGGATTTGCCCCAGATATGGTATCAAATACAGACAAAATTCAGAAACGAATCGCGTCCAAGAAGCGGCGTTATACGGGGAAGACAATTTTTAATGAAAGATGCATATACGTTCGATGCAACAACCGAAGGTCTCGATCACGCATACAGTCTGCACGATCAAGCCTACAGGAAAATATTCGACAGATGCAGCCTGAAATATTTTGTTGTCGGCGCCGCAAGTGGTGCAATGGGAGGAAGTAAGTCGGAAGAATTTATGGTTAAATCCGATGCAGGTGAAGATACGGTAGCTTATTGTGAAAAATGCGGTTACGCCGCCAACGTTGAAGTTGCGCAATCTAAAGTCGATACTGTAAAACGCCGGGGGGAAAGCAAAGATTATTATGAAATTCACACACCGAATATTAAAAGCATTGATGAACTTTGCGGCTTTCTTAAAATCGATGAAACCGAAACTGCAAAATCGAGAGTTTATATACATAACGGCGCCCCGGTTTTAATTTTAATGCTTGGCAATGAAGAAGTAAACGAATCGAAGTTGGCATCTGTACTGGGGGGAGAAGTTCGGCCTGCGCATCCTGAAGAACTTGCCGAAATTGCAGGAGCCGATGCAGGATCAATAGGGCCTATCGGGTTCAAACATAGAATCATTGCAGACAACAGGCTTAAAGACGGCAACAATCTTTACAGCGGGGCTAATAAGAATGATTACCACATCGGCGGTATCGACTTAAAACGTGACGTGACGAACCTGGAATATTTCGATTTACGTTATGCTCAAACCGGTGAGCAATGCCCCAACTGCGGTGAAGTAATGGAAGTATTCAAAGCAATTGAACTCGGACATATTTTCAAACTCGGCACAAAATATTCCGAAGCGCTCGGCGCTATGTTTCTCGATGAAGAGGGAAAAGAACATCCTATAATCATGGGGAGCTACGGCATCGGGGTTGAAAGAATTTTGGCATGCTACATTGAACAAAATTACGACGATAAAGGAATCATTTGGGATACGGCTCTTACTCCTTTCCATGTTCACCTTATCGGCATCAACATGAAAAATGATATAGTTGTGGAAACCAGTACAAAACTTTACGAAGAAATGCAAAGCTGGGGCTATGAAGTATTATTCGACGACCGTACCGACGGTAGCGCCGGCGTGAAATTTAACGACGCCGACTTACTCGGCATGCCGGTACAGGTTATTGTCGGTGAAAGAAATATCAAAGAAGGAATGATTGAAGTAAAAGTAAGAAGAACCGACGAACGCATGAAAATTGAACTGGGCGCTTTAAAAGATAAGTTGAGTGAGTTGATACAAAAATAAAATGATCTTTGCGAACTTCGCGCATTCTCGGCGTACTTTGCGGTTAGATAAGTACTCCTTTTAACCGCAAACCTGTCCGCCGTTTTTTGGGCGGAGCTGGCAAAGTAAATCGCCAAGTGCACAAAGAAAACATTGAATTCAAATGCAAACAAGACCAACCTTATATCTAGTCTCAACACCTATCGGTAATTATGATGATATTACGTTACGCGCGTTGAATGTGTTGAAGTCGGTTGATTTCATTATTTGCGAAGAGTTCAAAGAAGCGAGGCGTTTACTTGCGCATTATCAAATTGAGAAAGAACTCTTCTCGGTAAACGAGCACAACGAAAAAGAAACCGCTCATGAGATAATTGATGAGTTAAAGAAGGGAAAGTCGGCGGCGCTCATTTCCGATTGCGGCACTCCCCTTTTTTCCGATCCGGGGCATTTGCTTGTTGATTTATGTCTTGCTAATAAAATCGAAGTTGTCCCGGTGCCGGGTGTCAGCTCGCTTATGCCGGCATTGACTGCGTCTGGGTTCGATATAGAAAAATTTTACTACTACGGATGGCTCTCGCCTAAAAAAGATATTAGAAGAAAAGAGCTCCTCAAATTAAAAACCGCCAAAGAACTAATCGTACTACTCGATACACCTTACCGGTTAAAAGCACTCCTAAGTGACATAACAAAAATACTCGGACCGAACAAGCCGGTTGTTCTGGCTTATCAAATAACTATGCAAACAGAAAAATTTTATAGAGGCTCCGCTGCTCAAGTTTTAGCAATTGCAGAAAAGCAAAACCTTAAAGGGGAGTTTGTGCTTTTAGTGGATAATAGATAGTTATTTATTTAGATATTCATTGTGTTGATAAAAAAAGTTAGCTAAATTTCCGGTAATCATTCAATTCACGAAAGGCCCGGCATGAGTAGCATAAAACAATTCACCGCAATAATTGAACGGGAAGAAAATCAATATGTTGCACTTTGCCCCGAACTTGATATTGCCAGTCAAGGTGATACTGTTGAACAATCGAGAAGCAATTTGAAAAAAGCTATTGAATTGTTCTTTGAACATGCATCCAAAGAAGAAATCAGAGAACGTGTATTATGAAATATTTCGAAATAAGCATATAAGGAATAATTTATGAGACAAGTCTTAGTTTATCCCGGAGAAGATAATTACTGGGTTGCCGAATGCCCCAGTTTACCCGGTTGTGTCAGTCAGGGCGAAACGAAAGAAGAGGCGATTAATAATATAAGAGAAGCTATTCAACTATAGCTTCCTGTTCTTGAAGAAGATGATTTACCTATTCCGCACTCATGATAATTCTTATTGCATCAAACCGTAAAATTTGATATATCCATATATAAAAGTAATCTTTCAGGAAGCGAAAATATGTTTAAGTATATTTTTTTCTGCTTTTTCATACCGATAGTCCTCATCGCACAAACAAACGATGAATCTTCGCAATGCGATTGTAAAACGTACAACTCAAAATTAAAAGCAATGATTGAGAAAGGGAATATTGACGCACTCTTTCTCAGCGACGCCAACAACGGTTCATACCAAAACTGGTCCACTTCTATGCTATGTCCATCGGGCAAAGCGCCTGAAGTTTTACCAGTAAATGAAGATGAATTCGGAGAGTCGCAATCGGCATATGATGAATGGTCGTGCAAATACTCGGCATTTTGCGCCTCCGATAATGATACGTCTACCGCATGGTGCGAAGGCGTTGAAGGAGACGGCATAGGCGAATTTGTAATTGCTCAACTCGACATCACGAGTGAGATAAAAATATGGGGAGGTTACGGCAAATCCCCCGCATTATTTAAAGCCAACAATAGACCGAAAGAAATACGGATTTACTATTTGGGCACATCCGATTTTCCCGAAGCGACACAGTTCGGCGTTGGATTTAGCAATATTTATTTGATTGAGAAAAAAGAATACATCCTTCAAGATGTTAATGATTATCAGATTATTTCGGGAATTGATATAGATTCTTTTAACGGAAATTTTACGGCAGGTTTTATAGCTGTCGAAATTTTATCCGTTTATGAAGGAGATAAATATAAGGATACCTGTTTCACCGAGATCGTGAATTAATTAAACCATTGCCGGTTAATTAATGATTATAAAAAAATATAATATTGGGAACATCGGTAAACGTTCTGCAATTATTGCGATTTCATTTTTTGTATATGTTATAATTTCTACAATCATCATTTCATCTATAGATGAAGGTCGGTTCGCATCATACCCGGTTGCATCGGATTTGTTCGGCAGTTATTTCGTTATGGGGCATATGGGAATTGTAAGCGGATTGATTTTCCTTTTCACTGCCGTTTTCATTTTAAATAAAACCGACTACCTTAAAAGCCCCGCTATATTATTCATGGAGCAGGAGAAAAAAGAATTCTACGATAAATACGGACTTAAATTCAACGCTGAAATTCCCAAAGTAAAAAAATACATGGCGTTAACTACTGCAATAACGTCAACTTTCATCCCCGCCGTTCTACCTTTGATCGCAATTAATTTTTTCGGCGTTGAAGATCACACGTTCGCCGTAATAATTGGCATCATACTTATGTTTATCGGGTTTTACGGGAGCATAGGGTACTTAATAAAATTGAGCCATGTAAAAATCGGGGAAATATTAGAAGCGGTTAACAATCTGCATGAAGGGACAAAACTTACATCACCTCAATATAATGTGGGGCATAATTTTCTAAGCGCTTGTTTCGAAATGCTGGTAGAAGGTAATTACAAATTCCGTGAAGTTAAAGCCGAATACTCGGCATCAGGCACTTCATATAACAAAGGATTTTCAAGAGGAATTGAATCCGATGTCTCGGTGAAAATAAGCACTGATGAACAAATTGAATTTACACTTAAAGAAACAGATTATAAGTGGAAATCATATGAAGGAATATCTATAGAAAGCTGCTTCAGCAAGCGGTTCAAAATCAGCGCCCGGAATCCTGCTTACCTACCTGAATCATTTAAAGAAAATGCCGTTAAGTATAATAGACAATTATCCCTTAAAGCCGGTGAAGGTAAATTAATTTACCACATAAAAAACATGGAATTATTACCGTTTTATACTATAGAAGGAATTGCCCTGTTTTTGGATTTTCTAATCTCACTAGCCGAAGAAGTAGAACGGCATTGATTCATAAAAATATTTTTTATATGATTGCATTAAAACACCCCATAAATTGAACCATCCGAATAAATTTACGGTTCTTAATAAAAAGAAATTATTGGAGGTAATAAATGTTGGTAGTTCAAGACGTAGACCTTACACCGAATCCGCAGGCATTAAAGTTTATTGTAAGCGATAAATTACTCTTAAGAGAAACAAGAAGTTTTAAGTCGAAAGATGAAGCGGAAAATGATCCGTTGGCAAAAGGCATTTTTGATATTGAGGGCGTCGTTACTGTTTTTTACATGGATAAATTCATAACGATTGAAAAATCTCCCGATTTCAGCTGGGGACAAATTCAAAAACCTTTTGTTGAATTCATTAAAAAATTTGATACATCTCTCATTCCGAAAGAGGAAGAGATTGTTGTAAGCTCCGAGGTAGAAACAGAGTTGCTGAAAAAGATAAATGAAATTTTAGACCAGCGCGTACGCCCTGCATTGGCAGGCGACGGCGGTGGCTTGGAAGTGATTGGTCTTGACGGCTTAACATTGAAAATACGTTACCAGGGCGCATGCGGCAGCTGCCCAAGCGCAATACGCGGAACATTGGTTGCGATAGAAAATCTTTTAAGACGAGAAGTAAATCCAGCAATTCAGGTTATTCCAGCTTAACAAAAATACATCATTATAATTGTAAGGACACGATAACTTGTCCCGACTTGTCGGGATGCCGTGTCCCAAAAACTTTTATATAAAGAAGCCCAAATTCTTTCGTTAATTGAAGAAGTTGGGCTTCTTTGAATACTTCTGTATAATACAAGAAACCCGGCTATTTGAATTTAATAACAAAAGCCGGGTTTCTTTTTTCAATAATATCAGGGTGACCGCAAAGAACGATCAGGGGGCTGTCTTATAACTCATTTTAAACCACGGTGAGCCTGTCTGCCGCCATGGCAGGCGAAGACGAACCGTGGCTTAAGTCTCAAAAGCAGACTTCGACTGCGCTCAGTCTGCCTTTTGGTGATTTTTGAGACAGCCCTGACCGCAAAAAAAGAGATCCCGATAAATCGGGATGACCGCAAAAAGCGCGGTCACATTTCTTCCATTAATTCACTTTCAAAAGTCGGTTCTACTTCAACATGTGCTTTATCTTTTAATATTTCCGTAAGTTCATCTTGGTAAAAGAATTTTTCTTCTCCAAATGCCGGTTTAAGCATATTAAGCCATGTTGCTTCTTCATCATATTCCGCAAAGAAGGGCTTTTTAGCCCATTCGGGGTTACGGGATTGCAGGAAATTAAGTACGAAGACTTTCTCTCCTCTTATTTCAGCAATACCGGATATGATTATCTTACCCGGCAAAGCGGACATAGAAGGACCACGTGCGGTTCTTGCCAATCCTGAGACCTGGTTGAATGACTGTTTATAAATTTCGAATGCTCTTGCCAAAGGAACTTCAAAATAATTCTTTGCGCCGGTATCTCTTTCAACAAACATATAATAAGGCACCAAACCCAAACGAACTTGCTCTTTCCACATCTCCGCCCAAATATCGGGATCATCATTTATGTGTTTAATTAATGGGGATTGAGTTCTAATAACAGCGCCTGTATTTCTAATTCTTTTAATGGCTTCTTTTGCAATATCCGTAGATAATTCCACGCCATGATTGAAATGACCCATAATCGAAAGATGCTTCCCCGCATTTATTATTTTCTCGAAAAGTCTCAACACACCATCTGCATCTTTATCCGTTACATATTTGTAAGGCCAGTAAGCAATTGACTTTGTGCCGATCCTGATATTTTGAATATGATCAAACTCGGGTTTGAGAAGCGGTTCGATATAGGCTTTCAATTTGCCTAGACTCATAACCATCGGGTCTCCGCCGGTAATCAGAATATCGGTTACATCTTTTTGCTGTTTAATATATTTTTGGCATAACCGGGATTCGTCTGTTGCAAATTTGAGATCCTCGTCACCGACAAATTGAGCCCACCTGAAGCAGAATGTACAATAAGCGTGACATGTTTGCCCTGCCGATGGGAAAATCAAAGCAATTTCTCTATACTTATGCTGCACCCCCGGCACAGCAACGCCGTTTTTAAGATGGGGCACATTGGCTGTCATTTGACCCGCCGGATGAGGATTCATTTGCTCTCTGATGGTGTGAGCAAGTTTTGCAATTTCATTTTTCGGAGCTTCTTTTCTTATTAAATCCGCCATTAAATCGAAATGCTCGGATAAGATCATCTCTCTTTGCGGAAATGTAAGTTGAAAAATGGGATCGCCGGGGATATTATCCCAATTTATTAATTCATCAACTAAGTAATTGTTTGATCTAAAAGGTAAAACATTACCAACAATTTTGAGAGTTAATCTCTGTTCGTGGGAAAGCTTTTTTAACTGAGGGATTTTATCGATGTCACGTAATCCATAAAATTTCATTTTTTTTGGGTGGACCATAGAATTTACCCTTTCTAGTTTAATTAATAATTTATTTCTCCTCCGCGAGATATAATAATTTGATAAATAATTAAATTATCGGCTTATAGATTAATCTGGTAAAAACGAAGGTGATATTACATCTTAAGTTAGGCTTAAGATAAAAAAAAATCAGTAATAATCCAAAATGTGGAAAAAGTTGCCTGTAGATTAGGAGGCATAAAAGCGGCCAAAACCGCTTTTATTTAATCGTATTAACTTGACCTATATCGTCTATTGCAACAAATTTTTCTTGAAATTTGTAGTTGCCTTGCTGACTTTTTACAGCTTTTACAACCTTAACAGCAATTTTAGAAGATCTTTGTTTTGCTTTTGATTTATCAGCAAATGATTGTTGTTTTGCCATTTTTGTATAACTCCTTACTTTAGGGCTCAAAATTAAGTAAAAAATCGTTTAAAAAGAAATTCCCGGACAATTATTTCTTAGAAACCTCTGAAAAATTCTTAAATTTGTTTTTGCAAGTGGAGCAAAGAAAAAACGCATTAACAACTCTTTTTAATTTTTTTTGAGATCTCTCCTCATTAATAAAGCACTAATTTATATTATTTTTGTTTCATTAAAATTAAGTTCGCTAAAATATGCCCCCCTTCTTCAAGAAGAGGATCATCGATATTAAGATTTTTTACCGTAACTTCATCTTTTTCGGATAATTCGATTCCAACGGATTTCTGCCGTGCTTCTTCCCGCGCCTTTCGTTTAGCTTCGTTTTCTTCCCTTTCCAATTTTCTCTTTTCTTCATTTAACGAAAAAGATTTTTGACTTCTTCTCTCTCTCATCTCCGCATAATCTTCCATCAGGTATTGAAACTCCTGATTTTTAATAACTCTATTATTATGCTTTTTCTGAAGAAGCGGAATAATATCTGATAAGTCGTCATATTGGTCATATTTCACGGGTTGAATTTGATCCCAAGGTAATGCGCTCGGTTTTGAGCTTTCACCGAATTCTTCATGCGGTACGGCTGCAGGATAAAGAATGTCGGGAACAACACCTAAATGTTGTGTAGTACCCCCGGTTACACGGTAATATTTGGCTATCGTAAGTTTTAGCTGTCCTAGTTTTTCTCTTACGGTCGGCATGAACCTGTTGATATCAAGCAAATTCTGGACGGTTCCTTTACCGTATGTCTGCTCACCTATTATAATACCACGCCCGTAATCCTGAATAGCGCTGGAAAAAATTTCCGAAGCCGATGCGCTGAACCGATTTACCATCACTGCCAGGGGACCTTTGTAAGCCAATTCCGGGTCGTAATCACGTCCAACTTCAATAAGATTATTTGAATGCCTGACCTGCACAACCGGACCTTGTTCAATAAATAAGCCGGTTAAATCAATTGCTTCCTGTAAAGCTCCTCCCCCGTTGTTGCGTAAGTCTACCAATATTCCGTCAACACCTTCTTCATTAAGTTCTTTAAGAAGAATCTTAACATCGCGTGTTGTGCTTTTGTAATCCTCTTCACCCCGGCTTTTAGCCTCAAAGTCGGCATAAAACGACGGGATTGTTATTATACCCAGTTTAAATTTAATTCCGTCTTCATCAATATTTATAATTTCTTTCTTTGCAGCCTGCTCTTCAAGTTTTACTTCATCGCGGACAATAATAATTTCCTCAGGCGGCAACCCGGGGGAGGCATCTGCTTTTAAAATCTGCAATTTAACTTCCGTTCCTTTCTTGCCTCTAATTAGCTGGACCACATCATCAAGGCGCCATCCTATAACATCAATTATTTCACCTTCACGCCCTTGTGCAACTCCAACAATTTTATCCCCTTCTACTATTTCACCATTTTTAAAGACCGGTCCCCCCGGAATTACTTTTTCGATTGTGGTATATTCGTTACGCATTGAGAGCTGCGCACCAATCCCTTCGAAACTTAAACTCATACTTATCTTAAAATTATCCGAAGTGATAGGTGACATATAATTTGTATGAGGATCAATTGCTTCCGAAAAGGCATTCATGAAAAGTTGGAAAACATCTTCAGATTTATACTGCAAAATAATTTTATGATAATTCTTATACCTGTTGGAAAGAGTTTCAACAACTCCATCCCAATCTTTACCGCTAAGAACAAGATTCAAAGCATCGTTTTTAAGGCGCTTACGCCAAATTTCATCTAATTCCTCAATTGTAATAGCGTATTCTGCATCTTCTCTGCCCGGTTCAAAATATTCATCCTTTGCAAAATCGAATCCTTTTGGTAAGCGGTTAAGTACATATTCAATTCTTTCATTAACGCGAATTTTAAAAACATTAAAAATTTCGTAAGAAGGATCCAGCACACCTTCCGTTATATTCTCGTCGAATCCGTTTCTAAATTCTTCAAACTGCCTAATATCTTCTTTCAAGAAGTAGAGTTTCCCGTTATCAAGCATATCGAGATAATTATCGAAAATAACCGAAGAGAGGGAATCGTTGAGTTCATATTTTTTATAATGTGCACGTTGAAAAATCGTTTCAACCACTTGATCTATTTTAGGATGATTGAATTCGGGTACAAGCACCTTGTTGGAATCGATGGTTTGGTTTTCCAATGCCAACTGTTGCGGTGTTTGCGCTTCGCAGCTTACGGTAATTAATATCGTTAATAATAGAGTCAGGAATTTTCTCATACTGGATCCTAATTTTTAAGAATGTAGAAACTAATACAAATAATATATATTATTAGTTTCACAAAAATAGTGCAATTATAACTATATTTTGGAAAAATATTAACAATCAATAGATATCAATGAATATTGATCTGATCCGTCAGCATTGTTTGAAAAAAAAGGGAGTAACGGAGAGCTTTCCATTTGATGATGAAACTCTTGTCTTTAAAGTAATGGGAAAAATGTTCGCGCTTACAAGTCTTACTCCGCCTTTATCGATAAATTTAAAATGCGATCCCGAGCGAGGGGTTGAACTGCGCGAAGAATACGCGGAGATTAAGCCAGGTTATCATATGAACAAAACACATTGGAATACCGTCGACTTAAACGGAACACTCCGCACTAATTTTGTTAAAGAATTAATCGACCATTCATATGAGCTTGTTGTTAATAGTCTGCCGAAGAAAGTGAAAGTTGAATTGGAAAAATTGTAACTCAATTGTCCATGTGTTTTATTTTCTGAGTTTAGATGCGCGTTATGACCGTGTTGTGATGGACAGAGAATCACGCAGATTGCCGAAACAAATGTCCCGGCAATTCGCATGCTATTAAACGTACAAGAATCTAACATGGACGTAAAGGTCCACACCTTGACGATTGACTAATAGTATCACAGTCACGGAATGGGAGCTTGTCCGAGAACCTCGTTGTTACGGAAGGTGAGCGAAGACGAACCCGAATTTTATCGTGTTTTGCAGACTTCGACTTCGCTCAGTCTGCCGATTATTAAGTTCTCGGACAGACTCATGGTCCGTGACTGTCAACGAATTGTATTAAACGTACAAGAATCTTTTGATTTTCTGAGTAGGTGTTTTCTCAAACGGTTCCGGCTGTTCAATAATTTTATGTAGTTTTGAAAAAGTAGGAACACGCTCGTTTATATATTTCAGCAATTCCTCTGAAATACCGCTAAGTACTTTTCTTGCTTCGGATTCAGAAACTTTGCTCAATTCAAACTCTTTATCTATTAAGTCGTAATCAAAATGTACTTTTGCAACCAGCTTTTCATTGCGCTCGAATACGATAGATTCGATAACATAAGGATATTCATTGGTAACGGATTCAATTTCCTCGGGATAAATATTTTTGCCGTTCGCTCCTAGGATCATATTCTTCAATCTGCCTTTAATGAAAATATACCCATCTTTATCTATGTATGCATTGTCGCCGGTTTTAAACCATCCGTCTTCGGTAAAAATTTCCTTGGTTTTTTCCGCATCCTTATAATATCCTTGCATAACATTTGGACCTTTAATCAAGACTTCTCCTTCCCCGGTAACGGGATCGGGATTGTCAATTTTGATTTCCATTCCCGGAAGAACTCTGCCTGCAGAGCGGGAGCGGACTTTAGTATTGTCTGTACCAGTTACCAATGGAGAAGTTTCGGTCAGTCCATAACCCAAAGCGAATGGGAATTTGGCTTCGGTAAGAAATTTTTCAACATCGGCAGATAAAGCCGCGCCCCCGATGGGAAATAATTTCAATTCACCGCCGAATGTTTGTAAAAGTTTTTTCCCGGCTACTTTATTTATTTTCTTTCTCACAGTAGGAATTTTATAGAGCCCCCTTACAAATGCTTTGCTTTGTATTTCAGGCAGAATTTTCATTCTGAATATTTTTTCAATAACCAGAGGAACGGAAATCATTACAGTCGGTTTAACTTTAGCCATTGCCGGAATCAAAACAGTTGCTGTAGGAGGCTTATCCATATAAAAAACCGATGCCCCCACCATCATAGGAATAACAAATCCGAGAGTTGATTCGATAGTATGAAACAAGGGGAGAATAGACAACAACCTATCTTTTTCATTTACATTAACTATATGTAATGTTGCGTAAGCGTCGTAAGCAATATTTTTATGCGTGAGCATCACTCCTTTTGAGTGCCCGGTTGTTCCGGAAGTATAAACTATAGAAGCCAAATCATCTTCACGCACTTCATTAGGTATAGCACCAACAAATTTTAAAGCAGCCGCTTTTATCTTCGCAAATTCTTTTCTTCCTTCAGCAAATACTTCTTTGATCAGATCACTTTTTGTGTGGGGCGGGATGATTGAAAAATCGTCCAAAAGAATATAAGTGGTGAGATATTCATCCCCGGCTTCCTGTACTTTGTTATAATATCTTGCCGAAACAAAAATGACTTTACTTTCCGAATGACGGAGTACATGGAGCACTTGTGTTTCCTGGAATTCCGTCATGATAGGGACTGCAACCGCGCCCATTGTAGTGATCGCTAAAAATGCCACTCCCCAGTTAATTTGGTTTTCCCCCAATATTGCTACCCTATCCCCCGGTATTACTCCCTGTGCGGCTAAAAAGTTTGATACTTCTTTAACCTTAATATTGAATTCGGAATATGTCAGACTTTTCTTATCAATATTAGATACGAATTGATTCTGTGGATACTTTTCAACACTTGCATTGAGAATATGAAGTAATGTAAATTTTTCTAACTCTTTCATTTTTCTGTTCACTTATATTATTTTTTAATTTTACAAAAGAATGTCAATCCGGAATTGATTGCTATTTAAAAAGCAGCTCAAACTGGATCGATGTGAATAAAAGCCTTCTGTACCTGTTCCATATTTTCAATACAATGTTGTACTTCTTTCCCAATATCGTGAGATTCTTTTGTTGTGATTTCTTTACCAACTTCTATATGAATTTCAACGTGAAATTTATCCCCTACATAATAAGAGCGCATATCATTAAGACCTATAACTCCTTCTACGTTCATTGCTTTTTTCACCATTTCCACCACAAGATTATCATCTGCTGATTTACCCATTAAATAGTCAATATTCTCTTTTGCAACTTCATACCCCGATTTCAAAATAAAAAAGGCTACTAATATTCCGGCAATCCCGTCAATAAATTGTAACCCCAAAGCGGCACAGATAATTCCCAATAATGCTATTGAAGAGGCAAGAACATCATTGAAACTATCAACTGCCGCAGCCTTTACTGCTGCACTATTAAATAGAAATCCTATTTTTGCTTGATACCTGTTAAGAAGAATTTTGATGATAATGTTGATAATCAAAACGACATAAATGGCAGAAGTAATATTTAAATCCTGCGGATCAATAATTCTCTTAATTGATTCTTCAATAATTTTTATACCTACAACTAGAGCAAATGCCGCAACTATAAAAGCCGCCAAAGGTTGTGCAGCCGCATGCCCGTACTGATGCTTTTTATCCGGTTCTTGTCTTGATAAATGAACGCTGTATTTAATTGCAATGGAAGTTATTATATCCGTAAGTGAATTAACGGCTTCGGAGATAACCGCGATAGAATTGGATACAATCCCTGCAGCAGCTTTTATCAAAAAAAGAAAAATGTTCACAAAGAGAGCAATTGTAGTGATCCCTGAAAGTCTTTTTGGCATTAACTTTCCTTATGATAAAATAAGGGCACCATCAAGATGCCCATACAAAGGTAAATAAATTTCCGGATAAAATACTATGCCTTTTCTTCCCATAATTGGGCTATTGTTACAATCATCTTTGTTGCCGTTTCCATATCCTGTATTGCAACAAATTCATGCTGCGAATGGAAATTGTGGCCTCCAGCAAAAAGATTGGGTGTTGGCAATCCCATAAAACATAATCTGGCTCCGTCTGTTCCTCCCCTGATAGCAGTTTTGAGAGGCACAACATCAATTTTCTTCAGTGCTTCGATTGCCACTTGTTCAACCATCGGATGCTGGTTTAAGATTTCAACCATGTTGCGGTATTGCTCAATAATATCAAAGTCGGCCGTTGCACCGGGGAATTGAGCGACAGTTTCATCAACTAATTTTTTGAGAAGTTCTTCATACTTATGAAGTTTCTCTGTAATAAAATCACGAATAATAAATTTAACTGTAGTAAGTTCTTCATTGCCTACTATTGAAACGGGATGTACATACCCCTCGCGTCCCTCCGTAGTTTCAGGAGATAACTCCCCTTTGGGAAGGGATTCGATAAACTTGGCGGCAATTTTCTGCGAGTTGATCATTTTATTTTTTGCATAACCCGGGTGAACATTCTTTCCGTGGAATTTAATTACAACCGCATCGGCGCTGAATGTTTCTGTTTCTACCTCGCCCCGCGTTCCGCCGTCTATTGTGTATGCATATTTTGCCCCGAATTTTGCCACATCGAATTTCTCTGTACCGCGCCCAACTTCCTCATCGGGGGTAAAGCAAATCTTAATAGTTCCGTGTTTTACTTCGGGGTGTGCAACCAAATAGTTAATGGCGTCCATTATTTCGGCAATGCCTGCTTTATCGTCGGCGCCTAATAGTGTTGTCCCGTCTGTCGTAATAATGTCGAACCCGATCATATCTTTAAGAACGGGATTTTCGTCTACTTTGATTACTTTCGTTTGATCTTTAGGTAATACGATATCTCCGCCTCTATAATTTTTATGTATAACCGGATTCACATCTTTACCGCTAACGGCAGGTGATGTATCTACATGCGCAATAAAACCGATCACCGGTACATCCTTATCGGTATTCGCAGGCAACGTGGCCATTACATAACCGTATTGATCCATGTGTGCATCTTCAAGACCTATTTCTTTTAACTCTGGAACCAAGTCTTTAGATAATTCCAATTGTTTAGGGTCGCTTGGGAATGTCGTCGATTCTTCATCGGAGGTTGTATCATACTTTACATATTTTAAAAATCTATCTACACAAGTAAACTTATAACCAGTATCAAACATAGCCGCCTCATTATTATGTGAATAATCTATTATTTTGTAATACATAATATTGAAAATGGCTTATAATTTCAATCGAATGACAAATGGGTTATATTTGTACATTGATTAAATCCAGGAAGTAACATGACCACAGTAGAACTAATCAGAAAAAAACGTGACGGACATACATTAACTAATGAAGAAATCATGGAATTGATCGGGTGGTACACCGAAGGCAAAATACCCGATTATCAATTCTCGGCATTCCTAATGGCGGCATATTTGCAAGGAATGAATAAACAGGAAACTGCAGCGCTAACACGTGCAATGTTATTCAGCGGTCACATAATTGATCTGTCAATGTTGAAAGGAGCAAAAGTCGATAAGCATTCAACCGGCGGGGTGGGTGACAAGACCTCTCTCATCCTAGCGCCGATTGTTGCAGCGGCAGGCGTTTATGTGCCGATGATTTCGGGGCGCGGGCTAGGTCATACGGGCGGAACATTGGACAAGCTCGAATCGATACCTCGTTTCAGAACAGACCTTAGTTTAGCGAAATATAAATCAGTATTGAAACAATGCGGCGCGGTATTGATAGGCCAAACAAAGAATGTTGCTCCCGCCGATAAACTAATCTACGCATTGCGTGACGTTACCGCCACTGTTGAATCGATTCCGCTGATAACCGGTAGTATAATGAGTAAAAAACTTGCCGAAGGAATTGACTCACTTGTGCTTGATGTGAAAACCGGCTCCGGGGCTTTTATGCGTAAAACAAGCGATGCGCGTGAGCTTGCGAAATCATTAATTCACACTGCCAAAGCGTTTGATAAAAAAGTCATCGCCTTCATAACCGATATGAATCAACCGCTCGGTAATTATATAGGCAACTGGCTGGAAGTTGTTGAATCGGTAAAAGTTCTCCGGGGCGAAAAGGTTGACGACTTATTGGAAGTAACGCTTAATCTTTCCGGCGCTATGATTTACCTCGGCGGGAAAGCAAAGTCAATTCAAGAGGGTATTGAAATTTCAGAGGAGTTAATCACTAACGGTAAAGCATACGCAAAATTTTTAGAGATGGTAAACCTGCAAGGGGGCGATATATCATATATTGAAAATTTGGATAAGTACCCAGCGCCTAAACACACAATGGAAGTTCTTGCTGAAAAGACCGGGTACATCAGAGCGATAGATAATTATGAGATTGGAATGGCATCGCTTGAACTCGGCGCGGGGAGAATGAAAAAAGAAGATGTTATTGATCCCGCTGCCGGAATAATATTTCATCCTAAAATCGGTGACCCTATTAAAGAGGGGGATTTGATTGCAACACTCTACTGCAACAACAGCGAAAACATTTATGAGTCGAAAAACAAAATACTCAACGCGATTACTTACTCAAACAAGAAAGTGCCTAAACCGAAATTGATAAAGGAAATTATTAGATAAAAATTCTCTTCTCTGTCCGTCAAAACTCGGACGTGGCCGACATCTAAAAATTTCAAACACACCACACGCACAAGCATTCCTCCATCAAGGTACTAATGCCTAATATTTCAATTTAAGGAACCCGCTTTTTACTAAAAAAGGTTTCTCAAAACTTAGAAATTGTAATTATGCTTATTCATCTTACATGCAACCAAAGCAACAAACCGGGGCACCCCGCACATACAATATTGAATTCAATGCGTCGCAGTTGCCAAGCGGAGTTTACATCTACTCCAACTCACCAGCAAATTCAAACGTTAGAGGGAAATGATAATAGCCAAATTACATAGAGTTTTTTTGAACCCATCGCATGGTGGGCTTTCCTATCTTTTCATTTCCCGTCATAAAACCCTATCTTAAAGTATCGAAAATTTGGTTATAATTTTATAATTAATAAAACGGAGGTTTAATATGTTTTTTATAATAGCCATAATAGCAATTGTAGTTTTTTTCTTTACTTATTCAAATCTGAAAAAGATAGGTAGAAAACAGGAAGCAACTTTTTCATTACTTGCATTAGCCGTAGCGGTTTTAGTTGCCGTTGTAAATGTTTTTACTGTGGTTCCGGCGGGAACTGTAGGGGTTGTCGACTTTTTGGGGACGGTTAGCGACAACACCCTGAAAGCGGGTGTAAACTTGGTTAACCCGATGGCAAATGTTATTAAATTCAGCATAAAAACCCAAGAGTTGAAAGAAACAATGAATGTTCCTTCAAAAGAAGGTTTGGGAGTACAATTGGAAATCAGTCTTCTTTTTACTATTGATCCTGAAAATGCGAATCAAATCTACAAAACCGTTGGACCTAATTACGAGGAAATTATTTTAAAACCACAATTCAGATCAGTTGTACGTGGAATAACGGCGAAATATGAAGCGAAAGCATTATATACCGCATCACGTGAAATTTTAGCAGGTGAGATCAAAAACGAACTAGATAAGCTAGTAGGTCCGCGCGGAATATTAATTGAATCAGCCCCAATGCGGCAAATCGTTCTGCCGCCGCGGCTTACACAATCAATCGAAGAAAAACTACAGGCCGAACAGGAAAGCCAGAGAATGGCATTCGTCCTTAGAAAAGAAGAACAGGAAGCAGATAGAAAACGGATCGAAGCCAAAGGTATTTCGGATTTCCAAACTATAGTTTCCAAAGGCATTAGTCAACAGTTATTGCAATGGAAAGGCATTGAAGCGACTGAAAAACTCGCACAATCCCCAAATGCAAAAGTTGTAATAATCGGATCCGGCAAAGACGGTTTACCTGTAATTCTAGGGAACCAGTAATACAACACATTATGTTGAAAACTAAGAACTACAAACTAATCCGCACCGGCGGAATGAGAACTAAGCACTATGTCTTCACCAACAAAAATAAAACTAAACAAACAGGAAACCCTGACAATTACCTGGAGCGATGGAAGTGAATATCACTACCCGCTCCAATTTCTGCGCGATGAATCCCCTGATGCGGAAAACAAAGGGGAAACAATTTTATGGAAACATTTTGCGCCCCCAACAAAAGGTCAAGATAAACCTGGCAAATATGATATTGAGAATATAACGATGGTGGGTAATTACGCGATTAATATAAAATGGAAAGACGGATATGATTACGGAATTTATTCCTTCGATCTGCTTAAACAATGGGGCGAATATCTAGAGATAAAAGATATTCTCCCGACCAACTGCGGAGATCACCACCACCACGACCATAGTCACGGCGAGGATGATAAGGGGAACCAATGCGGAGGCGGAAGCTGCAGCTCATGCGGTGGTCATTAGGTTTTATACTCAGACTTGAACTTACACTTATGCTACACAAAAAAACAAGAAATCCGGTTTATCCAGTTGAATAAATAAACCGGGTTTCTGAAATTAATATTTATAAAATATGAATATTATTTAGACTATAGTTATTGAGTACTCATATTCTTATTAAAGTCGACCCCAAATTGATATCACTATCAAGGGGGTAAAGCTTTATGAATAACCGATATTTGTTTTTGTCTTTAATATGAGCAAATCTTTTTATCTCTACCTGCAGCCAAACAAACGAACCTAAACCACCAGAATACAAAGACCCGCGCAAGATGCTTTTAATGAAATAACGACCAATGCCCAAATAGTAAATAGTTTTTTAAATATTGATTTACCGGATTAATAAAAGAGGCTGTCATAAAAGTATAAGACAGCCTCTCTGTTTCAATCTTGTAATAATTATAAATTTTGCTTTATATCCGCGCGGTAAGTATCAATCGGTACCAAACCCTCATACTTCTTAACAATTTTTCCTTCAGTGTCTATTATGAACGATGTCGGAACTACTCTAATACCACCGTACTGCTGATAAACCTGCATATTACCGAACACAACCGGGTAGTTTATCCCGTTGTTTCTAACAAACGGCGCTACTTCCGGTTTTGTGTCTGTATCTACGGATATGCCGATTATTTCAAATCCTTTAGAACCAAACTCGTTTTTAAGCGCAATTAAATCGGGGATTGATTTTCTACAGGGAGGACACCATGTAGCCCAAAAATCCAGAATAACAACCTTTCCTCTATAATCCGAAAATTTGAGTTGTGTGCCGTCTGTTGCTGGGAGAATGAAATCAGCCGCGGGTTGTGAATTACCCTCTCCTCTAGGAACATAGTTCGGCGGATAAGGTCCCTGTTCCGGTTCACCGTTCATGTTATTGACAATAAAAAACCCCAAAACTACAGCTAAAAAAATTCCTGTGTAAACCCAATTTTTATATTTCGGATTAATCAACGGTTTCTTATCTGCTTTTTCGTCCGACTTTTCTTTTTGCTTGTTTCTCTTCTGACTCATTATTACACCTTGTTTAATTGATCTAAAAATAGTAATTCATCTGCTAAAATAAAATTTATAATCAATGCTCTCAAGTTTTTCACCAACTTTATAAGAGACAAATTATTAATCTTTTCCATTTCCCTTTAATCCCGGATAATTCAATGCATCTCATATCCGGATACTTTGTTTATCATGTAGATACAGATAAAAACACTTTTTCAACAAGATTTACAATTTCTATATTTTCAATCATCTGCTTTCGTCTGTTCATAATTTACCTCTTTTTTCTTCTTACCCGGCATTGATATTATTAATCCTGCTACGGCACCGTATACTGTTGAAATATAAGGATTGCTTGTTATAGGACATGTACCGCTGTTACAACCAATAAAATAATAATATGCATATCCCAGTACTGCGCCGCCAAGCACAGGTAAGACTCTTTTTAATAAAAAATTCTTGTCAATTTTCATAAATTTACCGCCTTTCGGAATGATTCGTTTATTTTTTCAAGAAATACATTTTCGGGCACAGCCCCTTCCAAGTAACTATCTTCATTAATAATTGTACGCGGTACACCTCTAACATTATATTTTTGGGATAAGTAAGGAAACTCTGTTGCCTCAACCATATCGGCTTTTATATTTTCATTTAAGTAGGCAAACTTGTGAGCAGTTAAAACCGCCTGAGGGGAGTAGGGGCATGTTGGCGTAACAAACACCTGCATGTGAATGGGTTGATCAATCATTTTTACTTCTTCTATTATATCCTCGTTCAAACCTATCTCTCCAGTTCCCAGCATTTTAATATCTTCTATCAATGAAGAAAATTCATAACCGCTTGGTATGCCGTAATATTTTATTCCGTAATCTTTATTATTTTCATCCAGAAGCACTGTTGCCGGTATTTTATCTACGCCGTATTTTTGCACCTGCTCTTTATCATTTACAAAATTGTAAATCTCCAAGATGAATTTATCAGAAACTCCGGATAATTCAGTTAGCAGGCTTTTGGTTTCGCGGCAGAATTGGCATTCCAATTCCTGTGTGAAATATATAAGTTTTACTTTTTTATTTAATGAAGAGAAAATATTTTTCAATTCCATGTTAAGTTTGTCATCTATCAACATTTTTTTACCTTTGATTAAATCATTGCTTATTTGATGATACCCGGAAGGAAAAGATTCAATGTCTTTGTTTGCTTTCAATATTACTATTTGATACTTTTAAACACTATAATTGATAACAAAAAATCAACGGGAGAGTTTCATGGAAGGACATGAAAAGCATCTATACATGATCGTTTTTCCCATAAATGCACTTGTAGCATCGCAGCTGAACCCGGAAAAATTCGGGGAGCATTATATAATAGGGAGTGCGCGTCATTTCCGTGGTAAAGTTATATTCGCGGAAATCGATATCAATTACCGGGAACCTTATTTCCAAATTGATAAATTTTTAGCTGAAACCGTACCTCACGAAGACGGCAGCCCGAAAAAGACTAAATTCATCAAGTCATATAATGTGCTTGAGCATGTTGATCTTGACGCGATTCAAAAGCTCTATCTATGCACACCAAACGGTAAAGTATTACCGATTGAGCCGAGAGAATTTACCACAAAAGTTCCTGCAGGAATATTGAGAATCTACCAGGAAATAAAGCCGCTGGAAAACCTAGTTGCATCAAATCTCGATCAAAGAGAATTTGGGAAATATATCACCCGCGAAAGCGAATCGAAAGGCGCTCCTAAAATTTTCTTTACTCAGGTTGAATTCAACATAGAGAAATTCATGGAGATAAATAAAAACCGAGAGATGTTCCAGGTTGAATTGCCAAACGTTAACCCTTTTCATTTTTACGACAGTATTATTGAATTAAGTGAAAAACCGGATAAGAAGACTAAGACAATCAGTCTCGGCACCGTGCTTGGAGACCTTTCATACAGATGCCTGCGTCACGGATTTTGGTTCGCAGAGGGGGAAAAGTTGAAGTTTTATCCCATGCCAACCGAAACGGAGCTTGAAGATAAATACTTCTACTGGTGGAAGCATGTTAGATAAATTTAACTAAAATCATTTTTGATTCGGCTCGGTTTTTACCGGGCTGATTTTTTATGGGAACGCAAGAGTTGAAAAAAATACTTTTAATCGCCGTACCGGTAGCGTTGGTTGTTGGAGTCTCATTATATCTTTTTATGCCTGCCGAAAATCAAAAGGGAGAAAAAAAAACATACCCCTATGAATGGGCTTGGATGCAGAGAACGTTCCCATATTTTAATGCAGATCCATCAGCACATTTTGATGCTGTAAAAGAAGCTCGCATCTTAAGAAATGAAACTAAATCTAAATACTTGCGCCGGGGAATGGAACAAGTAAATTGGGAATTTGCCGGTCCTCTCAATATCGGCGGCAGAGTTGTTGACATAGAGTTTAATCCTCATGAACCTAATATTGTTTATGCGGCAGGTGCAACAGGGGGCGTATTAAAATCTACCGACATGGGGCAATCATGGTTTCCAATTTTTGATGACCAGGCTTCACTTACTATCGGAGATATTGCCGTTGATCCGAAGCATCCCGACACAATTTATGTAGGAACCGGTGAAGCAAACGGGGGACATAATAATTTCCCCGGTGCCGGTGTGTTTAAATCTACAGATGCCGGGTTAACTTGGAAACACATCGGGCTTGAAAACACAGCTTCGATAGGTAGAATTATTATCGATCCTGTTAACACGCATAGAATTTTCGTTGCTGCTGTCGGTTCCTATTTTACACCTACACCCGATCGCGGGGTTTATTTTAATAACGGTGGCGGAGACAGCGCATGGGTTAAATCATTATTCATATCCGATTCAACCGGCGCTATCGACATTGTAATGGATCCGGATGATCCCAATTTTATGATGGCCGCCACTTGGGAACGTGTAAGAAGAATTGCCAGCAATCATCTTTACGGCCCTACGAGTGGTATCCATCGTTCGTTCGACGGCGGCATCACATGGGATAAACTAGGCACCGCCAATGGTTTACCCGACGCTGCATTTCAACAAGTAGGCAGAATAGGTTTAACCATGTGCGCATCGCAGCCTAACATTTCTTACGCACTATTCAACGACGGATTCGACTACGTTGGATTTTATAAAACAACAGATTACGGGACAACTTGGATTGATGCAGATCCCGATAACGAACTTACAACCGATCCCAATAGTTTTAACTTCAGCTGGTTCTTCGGGCAGGTTCGGGTTCATCCGGATGATCCGAATATTATTTACGTGTTGGATGTTGCTTTCATGCGGTCAACAAACGGTGGTGAAGATTGGGATTTAATTTACAGCTACAGCGGCCCCGACCAACTACATGTTGATCATCATGCCCTTGCATTCAATCCGTTTGATCCTAATTATATAATCTCGGGGAACGACGGCGGAATTAACTATTCTTCCGATGGCGGTATAAGCTGGTCGCAGCCTGCCGCTATTCCACTCACACAATTTTACGAGATAGGTATTGATTACCAAAATCCCGAACGGCTTTACGGCGGCTCGCAGGACAACAACACCGTCCGCACCACAACCGGGGCTGTTGATGATTGGCATTCAATCATCGGCGGAGATGGTTTTTATGTCTTGATTGACCCGGACGATCCTTCAACCATTTATGCAGAATCTCAAAATGGTGGTCTTGTTAGGTTAACGGAGACGCAAGAAAGTACTTTTCAATATAGATATAATGCACTTACAGGCGTTAATCCAAACGAACCGAAGAATTGGTCGATGCCGGTTGCTATGGATCCCCAGCATAGTAGTGTTTTATATCTGGGCACTAATAGAATATACCGATCAACCAACAAGGCGGAGCTATGGCAATCCATAAGTGAAGATCTTACTAACGGCCCTTATCAAACAAGTTTCGGTACTGTTTCAACTATTGCAGTGGCTCCGAGCGATTCAAATGTTATTTACGCAGGAACGGATGACAGCAATATTTGGGTAACTTCAAACTATGGCACGGATTGGATTCAAATTAATAAAGAACCCTTACCTACACGCTGGGTTACCAGGTTAGTTGTTGATCCATACAACGAGAATGTTGTCTATGCAACATTTTCGGGATTGAGATGGAAAGACCCGCAGTCTCATGTTTTCCAGAGTACAAATATGGGGGAAACATGGAGAGATATAAGTTCCAATTTACCTGATGCACCGGTAAATGCTTTTGCTGTAGACTATAATAATACTAATATTCTTTACCTCGGTAATGATGTAGGAGCATATATCAGTCGCAACGCGGGGGCCGGTTGGGAAACCTTGGGTGAAGGAATCCCGATCGTTCCAATCGGTGATATGAAAATTCACCCTGTGGAAAATTATTTGGTTGTAGGAACATACGGCCGTTCTATGTATAAAATTGATCTTGCCGAAGTAACAAACATTGATAATTCCGAAATGGAGATTCTACCGAAAAATTTCACACTTTATCAAAATTATCCCAACCCGTTTAACCCGTCAACAACAATCAAATTTGATCTTCACAAACAAAGCGACGTGACATTGAAAATATACGATACACTCGGACAAGAAGTTGTTACATTGATAGATAAATCATTACCGGCTGGGGTTTACAAAGTAAATTTCACGGCCGAAAATTTCAGCAGCGGTATCTATATTTATTCTCTTAAAACAGTGAATATTCAAAAATCAATGAAGATGATTTTACTTAGATAGTTTGTAAACAAGCCCATTTTGAGACTATTTAGCTGCATTCGCTGAAAATCAACTCAAAAATGAAAATCCACATTTAGTTGTTACTGAAAAAGTCATTTTACTGGGTCAAATTCAAGCGATTCAAAAATCAAGTACTGTAAACGGGAAAAATATTTTTCTATGAGTTGTTTTTTCAGATAATTTAAAATTGACAAAAGAAAACTGCGTATAGTTTTCTTAAATTATATCCGCAAGACGATAATATAGTATTCATTTTATCTCCTTCTTGGCCCTTCGGGAAGTTCTTTTCAAGTCTGTTATCTGATTTAAATTAATTGGCATTTTTTTATCACCCATGCGAGTGATTAGCCCAATTTATTCTTTATAAGTTTATTATAGTATCCTGCATTCAAACTCAGCTGTCAGCATTCACTTATTTAATTTAGCTGCTGTTTCGATTATCCATTGTTTCTTAATAAGGAATCCACACTGAGAGCAATAAATGTAATCTCCCTCATCAGTCATTTGCAAATTACACTTAGGACAGCTTAATGTTCCTGGTTTAGAACTTTGAGCTTTTTGAAACCATCCTTTTACTGTTCTCTTAAAATTTTTGAAAATATCCATAAGAAATCTCCCTAGTATTCTACTTTTCATTTTCTCTTTGTTTAGTAAAACTTAATATATAGGCTTAGTGCAAAATTCAATATTTTAATGATGTGCTTTCTCTTATTGGAGATAATTAATCAAAAAATAAGCCAATATTTCTAAGCTTAATCTTAACAAAAAGGGTTAAACTATTGCATGTATTGAGTACTGAATTTTATGAACTAAATAAACTGAATCATTTTTCATTCTTATTTATAGCAGGTAATATTTCTTGCAATTCTTTTTGAGTTAATCTTTCCTTCTCTGATAGAGCACTTACAACAGCCTCCAACGAATTTTTATTATCTTTAAGCAGATTAATAGTCTGATGCATTTGTTCATTTAATATTTTTCCAGCCTTCTGATTCAGCACTTGATATTCAGGACTGCTTAATGCCCCTTCAAATTCTAAAAGTTCGGAAGTGAACAATGGTCCTTGTTCATCATCCATACCATATTGAGCAATCATAGCTCTCGCAATACGTGTTGCTTGCTTGAAATCACTAGAAGCACCAGACGTTAAGCCACCTTTTTCACCGTAATAAAGCAATTCGGCTCCTCTACCCCCAAGACTTACTCTGATTTTCGCTAATAACTGTTCCTTTGTATATCCAAATTGTTTTTCAATTTCATCAGAACTAAGTTCCATTTTTCCGCCAAAATGAGCTCGAGAGACAATCGTAACATAAGATGGCCACCATCCTGAAAGCCAATACATAATAGTGTGTCCTGCTTCATGGCGAGCAGTACGCTTGACTTCTTCAGGATTCCACAGCTTCCTTTCACCAAAACTCACTGTTTCAAATGCATCTTCCAATGCCTGATCGTTAAGTTCTTTGCCTTGTTTTGCCGAATTTCGAGCGGCGGTTTCAATAATCAATTCCAGATTTGCAATAGACATTCCGGAAGATCGCTCGGCAATTAATTTCATCCCGTTTTCTGTAATTTTACTACCTGCACGACTCTCTAAACGAATCTTTAAATATTGCAAACGTGCTTCTCGATCAGGAAGATCAACCAAAATTGTACGTGAAAATCTTCTAACAAGAGCAGGATCTAGTGTTCTTGCCGATTTTTTAGGCGAACCCTGGTTATCGGAATCAACTTTAAAATTTGTAGCTGCAAGGATAAATACAGGTCTATCCGGTGAAGGACTTGTGAATCCATCCATTTCGGTTAACAATGCATTAAGAGTATTTTCGGAAGCTTGCGAACCACCGGCAGAACCTGTTCGCACACGTCCGATAGCATCAATTTCATCAATAAAAATTATTGAAGGTGCATAACGCCTTGCTCTTTCAAAAAGATCTCTAACATTTTGGGGCCCGCTTCCCTGCCAAATAGTTACAAAGTTACTAGCAGAAGCCGATAGAAAAGCTACATTAGACTCACCTGCCATTGCCCTTGCCAACATAGTTTTACCGGTACCCGGCGGCCCATGTAAAAGGACACCTTTGGGCGGTTTCAATCCTAGCGCAGTAAACCTTCGCGGATTTTTGAGATAATTAATAAAAAATTGCAGTTCCTCTTTTGCAGATTTTGCACCTATTACTTCATCGAACCGTGTTTTGGGGCGCTCAACATCCTCCAAAACTTCACCAACATCCGCCGATGCAATTGCACGAGTAAGTTTAAGATTACGTAACCGGATAGTAATTATCTTATTCTTCTTATCTACATCCGGGGCAGTATCAAATGAAAGTACTTTTCGTTCCTGACCCATTTTTGCGGCAATTTTTTCGCGGTAAAGACGATCACGTACAACTTTTAACTCATTTAAGAACTGATCGCGATCCTCTTTCCATAGCTCGCTTTTATCATCAGTAAAGTTACTCAGAATCATTCCACGTGCACCGCCTGCTCTAACGCATGCAAGGAAAAGTTCTTCATCAATGTTGCCTGTAATACTCTTCCGATCTTTTTTTATAGAAAGCAGATAAATCGGGATCTGGGGTATTCTATCATGAATTTTCTTAAGCAATTCTTGTCCCTCTTCAAGACCCCTGGAAGCAATCGGGATATGATCGAAGTGCTCAATAGTATTGGACAGGTCTTGATCTTTTCTCTTTATAAATAAATCGATAAGAACAATATCTACTTCGTTGTTTGCCGCCAGCTCAAAAATTTCTTCTGCAGAATTTGCAGTCAACCAGTTAACCGTAGTAATATGTTCTTTATATAATTGTACTAAAGATTCACTGGCAACCAAAAGGATATTAGGCAATTCTTGAGGCTCGAACAGTTCCTTAACATCACGGTATAAATTCATCATTACATTATCTAAACAAAATTTTATTTTGTCTACTTGTTTAAGCACGCCCTCCAAGCTGTCCGTTTTAAATAATTGGCAAAATTTGAATAATTCTGTTTTTACAAACGATTCGGTTTGTGATCTAAGAGTTCTTGCATCTGTTTTCGCACCTTCTCTTAAAACCAAACACATAGATAAATAATCATCAAACTCCGTTTGTTTATAGTATTGGAGTTCTATTAGATCGGACATTCTGTTCAACTCTGTTTTGACAATCCGGTCTAATTCGTTAACTCCCAAATGATTAAACAAAATCGGGTAGCCCGTTGCAATACGCGAACAAATAGATTGCGGGAAAATTGATTCTCCTGTTTGCGGATTCTTTTCATTCTCCAAAGCATCTAAAATAGTTTTTCTATGAAACATTGCATTAGCAGAGTGAACACCGCTTATATTCGGACGATCATATAATTTTTTGCCGGCATTTGTAGTAAATATTATAATCGTATTACGAAAGATTACATTTCTTTCATGATATTTATCTTCAAGAGTACCGCTATCGAGAATTTGTAAAAACAAGTGAATGGTTTTTATATGTGCTTTTTCAATTTCATCAAATAACAAAACAGCATTCGAATTTTTTTCTACGAATTCGGTTAATGTTCCAGGGTGAGAAGCATGAAAGCTTTTTGCCATACCGACCAACTGTTCATTTTGTTGAATTCCCGAATACGCACTCATATCGAACCGTTTGAAAGGTCGATCTAAATATGAAGCTCCCAACTCGGCAAGAAATGTTTTTCCAACTCCCGGCGGTCCTGCAAATACAAAAATTGCTTGAGGTTGTTTTCGTTGGATGTCTGCAACAGCTACAACTTCAGCATTAAAAAGTCCCTCAACAAAAGCATGAATTGCATGTTCCTGACCGAATACCCGTTTTAAAAGTTCTGTTCGAAGCAGTCTGAGTTTTTCGGAAAGATATTCTAACCCGGGAGTCTTTACATCTTGTTCATTCCATTTGGTAAGATAGGCAATAGCTTCATCGTGAGTAATAGGTAATTGTTTTACCAGCGAACAAGCTTCCGATGTTAAAGCAATAGCGCAAATTAAATGCCTAACATCTATCAAACCGGGATGCAAACGATCAGGGACTTCATTTGCCAATATTTTTGCTTGATTAAACATATTACGAATATTCTCGGAAAGAGGAAGTTTATCCGGGCAGTTTTCCGGAGTTACTTCTATTCGATATAATTCTTTTAACTCTTTAGAAGAAATTTTTAGTGATTCTGCCAACAGCACTCTAGATTCCGATTGTGAAATAATTGACATCATAAGTGGTGTAAAATCGAGATGAGAAGATTTCATTGCATAAGCATAATCTTTTGCAATATCAATTATGGTTTGTGCCTTATCTGTGAACATTAGTGCCCTCTTTTTAAAGTTCGTAAGGAATGTTCATATCGTTTTTATCCGATATCCAAATTACTTGAAATGCTCGCTTCAAACAGGGATTATTCTCTATATATTGCATGAAAGTATCCGGTTGGGAATGGCAAATAAGTTGAATATTTTTTTTACCAAGCCATGACATTAAAGTATTTATCCATTCATTGGCATCATTCGAAAAGTATGTGGATTCTATTGAAGGAATAAATAAAATTAGATTGAGTGATTTACTCGCTTCGGAAAAAATTTTGTTGAGTTTGGTAATATCATCGCTGCTTTCCGGTTTCAAAGAAGATATATCGATAATTCTTTTGTTTATTAAGTCCGGTTTGGATTTTTGATTCAACACCGAGTATCCTGCCGCCGTAATTAAAGATTGAACAACTTCGTAATTATTACTTATTAAAAGAATACTTTTTTTATTCGATAGAGCATTAACTAAGGCGGTACATTCCGGTTTCTGAACCATCTCTTTGGATACTTCACCATTTGATATTTTATTTATTACATCAACACCGTATTCATTTAATGTTGGGGTTTCATTCTTAATGGTATCTTTCACATTCAAAACATTACCAAACACAGATACCATAGTAGTTGTCGGAGATTCAAGCAAGGCTTTTAACATATGCTTCAGTAAAATAACTTCGGTTCCTTCATCCGAGGCAATACTTCCCATACGGTCGAATAACTCTTTGCTGGCAAGGGATCTGTGCAATGTACCGCCTTGAAATGGATGTTTCCCGTTGCCGAGTTGGGTCTTTAGGTTTTGTCTAACCGTTTTACTATCTATTTTCAACGTATGAATTTCTTCACAAATAGTTTGAAGTTCATTGTTAAGTTGCTGAATAACTGCGTCATTAGAGGCTATCTGCTTATATTGATACATTGGTATTTCAGTCATTTTTAACAAAGCTTCGAAAAAATGTTCAGGTTCTACCTCCTTGAACTCGGCATCAATTGCTTCCTGTACTGCAATATTGTATGCTATTTCTACTGATGCTGATATTTTCATTTCGGAATGCTCCTTAGCTAATCAATAATGAAAAGATAGCTAACCATTTTTCCCAAAAGATCTTGTACCTGCAATGGCAAAAATATCATCCGGTAAAGGATCTTCAATTTCCATCTGAACACAAAACGGAATTACAGCCGGATTATTGACGGTTGGCGTATAATCAAAATAAAAATCGTATGTCCTTCCACATTTCTTACATCGACAACGTAGTATATCATGCACTTTGTTATTATATAAAACCCAGCTTAAGTGATCCGTCACTTTGTTATCAATGTCACTATTACAATCAAAACATTTTTGCTTATTAATAAATTGATATTCTTGTTGTATTTCGGTAACAACAAGAGGATTCTTTAAACTAAATCCTATTCTTGAATGAATATAATTTTTCTTATTCTTGTTTGATCTCCCAAATATTTTCATCATCATTCTTTCCTTTTAGTTTGCTTATATAAAATTTATTGCGATCCTGCTTTGGTTAGTCTTTTTTTTATATAAGAATCTTTAGCGAGATCCAGTGCCGTAACTCCATCTTTTGTTTTTTTATTAACATCGGCCCCTTTTTCTATTAATAGTTTTACAATCTCCAATTTGCCTTTTTCCGATGCAATAATTAAGGCTGTCTTGCCCTCATTATTTTGTGCATTTATATCGGCACCATGTTCAAGTAAAAGTTTTATGGATTCCCCCTGCCCTAGTTCTGCAGAGGATATTAAAGCAGTATTGCCATTTTCCATTTTCGTATCTACATTAGCACCGTTTTCTAGTAAAATTCTTGTAATAGATAACCTGTTCATAATTGACGACATCATGAGAGCAGTTAGACCTGTATTAGATTGTGCGTTAATGTCGGCACCTTTTTCTAAAAGTGTCCAGATAACCGCTATATGATTTTCTTCCTTCGAAAACAGCCTGCCCGGAGCAAACATCAAAGCCGTTAGACCGGTATCCGTTTTTACATTTACATCAGCACCTTTTTCGATCAATAATTGAACAATATCAATATTACCGTTTCCTGCTGCTAACATTAAAAGAGGCCAGCCATTGGAATCCTTTACACTTGGATCGCATCCTTCATTAAGCAGTGATCCCGCTGTTTGGATATCATTATTTTGTACGGCATTAATCAATTCTTCATTATCCATAACTTTCTCCTCCACTTTTTTCCTCATTTATTTATGTAAATACCTCGATAAAAGTCTCTTAAACACATTATTAAAATTTCACGAGTTCCATATCCTTAGTAAGCGGTAATAATAGGACTTGACCTTCGGAAATTTCGTCGGGGTTAGTTATGTTATTGGTTTCAGCTATAACAACCCACTTCTCAATATCGTTATAGAAACTATATGCAATAAGTATTAATGCATCTCCTCGCCTAACTGTATATTGTATTATTTTTTCTGGAACCTCAGGCACATTTATTATCAAATTAGTATTATCGACAAGATTAGGGGGGGCAATATTCTCGGCTAAATAGGTAATAAAATTTTTATGAAGGATTGAAGGTACTTCACCGGACAGAAATATTTTTTGTTCATTACCGGTAATACCGATATTTAAATTTTCCAAGTCCGGGATTTGAGTAATCTTATTATTTATTTGCTTTGCAAGAGATTCTAAATCAATCGGTGACCCGGGAACAATATAATTTTTTAACGGGATAATTACCATTCCAAAAATGAACGCTGCAATTGGAATCGCAATAAGCAGTGTTCGAAATGTTTTCAGTTTACGTTTTTCGTTAGTAATCTTTATTCTTTCATTTTCTTGTAGACCCCTTACTTCATCCATTTTACTTTTTATATCAGTATTTGCAGGATCAATTTGTGTAGCTTTTTCCAGTCGATTCAAGGCTTCTCTATACATTCCCTTTTTAGAATATGCTTCAGCGAGAGCAATATTTATCCTGATATCGTTTGTATTAAAGGTGAGCGCATTTATTAATTTCTCTATTGCTTCATCCGTTCTCTGTGCTTTCAATAAATCGATAGCATTCAGATAATATTTTTCCGGTAACTCATTGAAGTGAATTAACGGGGTAAGATCGGTATCACATTGCGGACATTTATCTCCTTTAATATTTTTGATTCCGTCTACCGGGCAGTCTACCATAGCTAACCTCTGATTTTATAAAAATAGATAATGACACTATCTTCTTTTTTTTCGATGCTTACCGGATTTATGTCCCACGGAAATGCGGTGCTTTTTAATGGCAGCTTCAATCTGAGAATATAAATCCCTGCAGGTTGAACAATCCGGTTTTAACTTTATGCCTTCTTTAATGTACTTTTTTGCTTCAATATATCTTTTTTGTTTTGCAAGTAAATATGCTTTTTCTCTAAATGATTCATGTAGTTTAGTACGAATTGAATCATCCTCTTTATTTATCCTATATCCTTTTGTAAAATATTTAATAGCCTCATCTATCTTTTCAACTCGCAATAAATCATTCCCCCTATCCCAATATAAATGAACAATAAATCCTACTAAGCTTTGATGCACTTCTTCCAGTGCTTCTATGGCTTTGTCGGTTTGATTATTATTCCATAACAACTCCGCATTAATAATATTTTGCCGGAACATTGATAGCCATTTGTAATTAGTAGTGTTTTGATTTTTTTCACGCTCAACAGGCGGGGTTGAAGAATGCGTGTTTGATGCTTCCTGAATTACCGATTTTTTATCCGGTTGTTTTTTCTCGGGATTAGGAAGTTGAATACTATATATTGCAGCCCCTTCCGCAAGCGAATATTTTGACGCTTCTATAAATTCCTTCCCGAATTCTTCTTGTAATCTCTTTTGAATTAAAGGAATTTTTGTAGATCCGCCGGTAAGTATAATCGCATCAATATCGGAATATGATAATTTTACTCCTTGAAATGCTTTCTTTGATTTATCGATAGTATATTCAACATAATCCGAAATCATTTCCTCGAATTTCAACCGCTCTAATGATATTATTCTCTTATCTGTTCTTACATTTTCCAGTTTTAGATCATTAAGAATGTCTATTTCTTCCATAGCACTATCGGTAGTACTCAGTTGTATTTTTAATTTTTCCGCATATTTTTTTAAGGCATAAATTGATTCCAAAGAATAGTTTGAATAATCGATACCAAGATTTTCCATTATGTGACGAATGATTAATATATCAAAGTCCTGTCCTCCTAATTTTTTATCTCCTTCGTGCCATAAAGCGCGAGGAATACTATTAGTATTTTGAATTAGGGAAACGTCGAATATGCCTTCGCCCATCGAATAAACAAGCAGGTTGCCGTAGTTTTCGTTAATACGACAGGCCATAGTTGCCGCAATAGCCTCATCCAATAATTTTATAGTGCTAAAACCGCCTTTCTCTACCACCGTATTTAAGACTGTTCTTTGTTTATCTGCAAAACAAGAAGGTACACAAACAACAGCACCGTCAAATTCCCTTTTTAAATGATCTTCAGCATCTGCTTTAAGCAAACGGAATATCTTCGATGCCAAATCGTGTAACCTGACTTGCTTATTTTCGTATGGAATTCTTTCCTCTAATCCGATTCTTTGTTTTATGCCTAGGAATTTCAAAGTAGTTAAAAAATCCTTGTCAATATTAACAAAGGATCTGTTGAGGCGGGATAAATCGATCGACGAGTGGAACCGATGTTTTATCGGTATAACTAAAGTTTTATCATCTTGATAAACAGCAACCCTGCATTTTTTTATTCCGAAGTCTATTCCTAAATAATTCCTCATTTTTCAATGACTCACATTAATTATAATAAATTATGAATTTGAAATACGGGTTAACCTTCATATATCTTTTTCCTTTTATTACTAAGTCACCTTACGCACGAAATTCGTAATCGTGCTCATAACCTGCCCATCTACCGACGTGTTGTACTCGTCCATTAAATGGCTCGATTAAGAGCAAGATTACGATTAAGATTACGATGGATTCGTAACATGAGTTATTAAATCACAAATATTCCTATTTTTTTAGGTTTTAAAATGTACCACTAGATGAATGTCTCTTTATTGTATCTAACAATCCTTCCCCGGTTGATGCAGGCGGCTGTTGACCTATACTTCTATAAATTTCATCCAATACCTGTGTTAACTCTACTGTTTTAGTACGTACGAGTTCAACATTATTTTTTTTAATATTCTCTTCGACTTCACTGTAAAGATTTCTTGCCCGGTCTGCAAGTACAGCAAGACCTGCTTGATCTGCCATATAAATAGCTTGTAAAGCTTCCATGAGAATTGCAATAAGGTTCGGCAGCTTTTTTAATTGTTCCATTAACTCATTGGTCTTTTTCTCTCCCAATTCCTTGGCGTTATTATCAACGGCTCTTTTAAGATCTTCAACCATTTTTTTCATTTTATATGAATCATCGGCATTAAGGAGATACCCGTACTTATTAAGTACAACTTCGGTATAAGTAGTAACGTTTTGTGCTATAATTTTCCATTTTTCCTGTTCATCACCGTTACTCTTAACCATATTTTTAATTTCTTCAATTTTACCGTTGGCTTTGTTTATATCATTTGCATTAAGTGCATTATAAGCTTCATCAAATTTTTTGTTTACTTGCTCCACTTTGTCTGGATCAGCAGTTTCACGTTCCTGATTCCATTTATTTTTAAGTTCATCCATTTGCTTTTCGAGAGAACTTCTTTCTTCACCGCCGCGATCCAACAATACTTCTACTTCTTTACCTGAACCGTCCTTTAAGCTAACCTTGGTTTTTTCAAGTGATCCGTTATCGTTAATGCTGAAAGCCACATCAACAGGTGTTCCTTTTCTTACATTCTCCGGTAATTGCAGCCAAACGGTTGCCTGGTATTCGTTTTCACTTGCGGTTTCTTTTTCCCCGGCGAAGATAGGTACTTTCAATCTTCTTAAATTATCTTCCGATATATGGAATGTTTTGATTATAGATTCTTGGGTTGGGAATGGTGTTCCTTTGTCAATTATAACTTCAAATTTATCTCCTACTGTTTGAATTCCATAATCCATGGCTGTTACATCGCCAACTATTTCCAAAGGTGTTTTACATTTTTCATTTTGACATACTTTTGTAAAAGGCGGATTTTTCATTTTGCAATTCGGACATTCAATAATTTCCCCTAATATTTTAGCTAAAATACCTGCACCTATAGCTACACATTTCATCGGGTCTACATTCATAAGTACTTTCTTTTCGCCGAATAAATCCGTAAGTGCTCGGCGTATCATCGGTATTGAAGAAGAACCCCCTACCATTAATACATAATCAATTTGATTGGGGTCTAAACTCGCTTCATTCATTGCCTTTTTAACAATTTCAATACTGCGCTTTACATCATCGGCAATCATATTTTCGAATTGACTTCTTGTAATATCAAGTTCAACATCAATAAGATTGTTTTGGGTATCCTTGAGTATTCCGATTAACACAATATCGGTAGCATTCATAGAACTTAAATCTATCTTTGCTTTTTCGGCACGCCTTTTAAGTTCGACCATAAATTTTAAGTCTTGCGAGGCATCAATACCGTAATCCGCTTTAATTTGGGCGAGCATATGCTGCATAATTTTTCTATCGAAATCATCACCTCCAAGCCACATATCGCCTTCATTATCCAACTTGGCAAATACACCGCCTACAACTGTTAGAACTGAAACATCAAACGTACCACCGCCCAAATCATACACAAGAATTGTTTTAGATTCTTCCGGACCGACATTATCAACACCGAATGCAATAGCAGCAGCAGTAGGTTCATCTAGTATTTTTTGCACTTTTAGTCCTGCTTGCTGGCCTGCACGCCAAGTTGCGTCTCTCTGTTTATCGGTAAAAAATGCGGGCACAGTGATGACTGCATATTCTACTTTATCATTAAGCCGCATTTCAGCATCTTCTTTTATTTTCTTAAGGATCATTGAGGAAATTTGGATAGGTGAATATTCTTTACCGCCGAGAACAACCCTTACATCATTCTCGGTACCTTGACTTGGAGGGACAATTCTATATCTGACATATTCTTTTACTTTTTGAACTTCTTTATCCGAATATGCCCTTCCCATAAGCCGTTTGATAGAAAAGATAGTATCTTCCGGCACCGAAACCATATAATCTACCGCTTTACTGCCTACCAAATGCTGGTTTTTATAAAAACTGACAACCGAAGGTGTTGAATCTTCATTTTCCTTATTCTGAATTATATTAATCTTATCCGTCATAATTGTTGCTACGGAATTGGTTGTTCCGAGATCGATACCGATAACTTTTGACATTTTGTATTTCCTCCTTATATAGTACTAATTTTTAACTGTAATCACTTTTGCTTTTCTTAGGATTTCATCATGCCACAAGTACCCTTTTTCGAGTTCTTCCAGTATTATATCTTTTTCCAAATGCGGCATTTCTTTGGTTTCAATAATTGTGTATAAACCAGGGACAGCTTTCCCGGCCGGGGCTTCAATAGGATGAACTCCGCACTCGCGTAAATTGCTTAATAATAGTCTGCGTACCGACTTAAAATTACCGACCCATATTTTCATTTGTTGATTGATTTCTTTTTCTTTGGATTGGATATTTTCAAATACCCGGTCGAACGCATCAATTACCTCTAAAAATTTCAGCAAAATCTTCTTCATTTCTTCACGGTTATTTTTTGCATTAGTCTTCAATTCATCTTGTAATTGATACCGCTCTCTAATTAACCGGATTAAATCATCCTGTATAGTCATAATTTCATTTTCATTAGAACCTTCATTCAATAGGTTCTCATTATCTTTTTTTTCTTCCAATGTTATACCTTTTTTAATAATTTTTAAGTTATAAGGCACCGAAAAAAATATTAAGGCTAATACGGTAACAACGACTGATCCATCTTATATGAATCAATATCGTCATATTTTTTTATTTCGCTTATTTTTATTATTCTTTTTTCGATGGTTATATATTCATCTTCGAAATTTTCTTTTTTAAGGTCAGTATAAAGGTCTTCGTTCTTTAGTTTGGGTACAGAAATAAATTCTTTTAACACAGAATTAATATCAATTTCCTGAATATTTGTATCTATCTTACCGATACAGTAATAGAGCAAATCAATTTCCATTCTTGTTTTAGGATTTTTTAATTTTTTAGAAGCATCCATTGCACTAGGCAACTTAGCTCTATTTTTAGGATTACGCATAAAAATCGCCAATGCCCCTTGCACTTCTTTATGGGAAGAAAAAGGTTCCAAGTTTAAAATCTCGTAAGCGGAATCTTCTTTATAAAACGGATCTTTAATCATAGTGTATTATCTCCATTTTAGTATCTATTCATTATTCTTCCTTGCATATCATAAGCTAACTTTAGATTTTCCAACATTGTTTGTAGTAATTGATCTTGTTGTGGCCCGGCTAAATTCATATTCATTATAGAGCGTAAAAATCCCATTTGCCCTCCATTACAAAAAGCTGGATTAAGAACGCATAATCCTTGCTCAAGCAGATTTACAGCATCTTTGAGTTTGCCTTGTATGTCGTAAGAGTAATGTGATAACGAGTTGAGAATAGCAACAGCTTTCACATTATAAGCACCGGCATAATTTTTCCTAATAACATTATCGTTCGGATTGTATTCAAATGCTCTTTTAAACAATGGAAAGGCTTTATCCAAATCTTTCATTCTAATAGCTTCGTTATTATAAGCTAGAGCCAACCCGTCTCTAGCACCTCTATGCCCCGGAAGAACCGTTATGGCTTTACTAAAATTATCCCTAGCCTGCTTAAATTTAGCATCTCTTAATTTTTCATACCCCAAATCGACACAAAATGCTGCAAGGTGTTCTCTTAATGATCCGTTATTAGTTAATTTTAAAGCCGTATCGAGGATAGTAATTGCTTCATTCAATTTATTTTGTTTCTTAAGTTTTCTACTTTCAAATTCAAATAATTCTATAATCGACTCGTCAAATTTTTTATTAAAAGAAGTAAAAAAAATGTTAAATGACTGTTCTTGAATTTTCTTTCGTAATTCTTTTTGATTTATAGTTTTACTTATTTTTTCCCAATTGGCGAATGCTTCTTCAAAATTGCCGCTACCGAATTCTTCATTCCCTTTTTTTTGAAGTATTAATAGGAAAAGGTAAGTTCCTTCAATAGATTGGCGGGCTTGTTCAGATAGGTTTTCAAAATTTTCCAAAATTTTATTTGTATTAAAGCCTCCTTCAAGCAGACAAAATAATTTGCCTATTCCTTTCGGGGCAAAGTAAACTCTTAATTGTCCGAGTCTATCGTTCTTCGGATTTAATTTATGCAACACTTCAACCAGGTAAAATGCATCTAGAAGAGTATTATTGCTTTCAAAGAATAAATAACCGGCAGGAAAATTTAGATATACATCTTGATTTCTATCGGTAATGCAATCGGGTTTCCAGATACAATCTTTTATTGATTTGCAGTCATTTTCCGTACCGTAACAAGTAGAAGAACCGACAACTTTTTGGATTTTATGAATAAGCTCGAAACGTTTAACGGTGTGCTCTATATTTAATTTCAGTTGGTCCTTTGCTAATTGAAGAGCATCTTTCCAATACCGTGCTAATTTTTTTTCAATTGATAAAAAGGATAAATAATAGCTATGTCGCAAATAATCTTCATCTTTCGAAACTTGTTTATAATAGTCATGATAATTATCAAACAGATTACTTAGTTTATTGTAAATAAATTGATTTCTTATTTCCTTAATATCTTCGTGGTTAACATGTACACCCCAAATATTAGTTTTCTCTTGCTTATACCATTCCCAGAATTCCTCCATATTGAGGAGTAAATTCCAGTAAGCAATAGTTCTGTTCCACAATTTATCAAGTAAACTTGTATTACCGTTTTCAGAATATGATTCAACCAATTTCCCTTTTTCGCTGACAATGATATTACTATTTACTACCGCTCTATTAGAGGAAGTTTTATTCGTTTCATCATTATTATTCAATTGATTTTTATAATTTCCCTCTTCGTCAATAGCCCACCAATAGTAAAGAAGTGCCAGGCTGTGAACCAAAACATAATTAGAAGGATCATTCCGAAGTTCATCTTCCCAAATCTCCGCAGCCTTTTGCCTATCCGATGCTTTAAGTAAAGAGATAGGAAGCACGTTCTTAAAACTCGATAGTTTTCTTTGCATTTCGGGAAATTCTGCAGCCAGTTTAAGAGCATCGGTTAAATAAATTGACATCTCTTTCCAATTGCCGTCCTTAATATATTTTGAGGCTTCACAAATCAGCAATTCAACCGCTAACCTCTTAGCCGGTTCATGCTCATTCCCGTTTTGTAAAATAGTTTTTAGTTTTTGCAATGCCTCTTTCAAATCGCCTTGTTTCAATATCACCAAGCATTGGTAATATTGAAGATCAATACTACCCGGGTATTTTTTAATAAGATTTTCAAGTTCTTGATATTGATTTGTTGCTATTAAACAGGCGGATAATTGTTTTATTGCATTTGAATTCATCATAAAACTTTCTCCAAAATTGATATAGCCTTACTATGTTCGTCTTTCAGTATATGCTCGTTTGCCAAGATGCTTGCCGCTTGCGCGGAATACATATCATTATTTTTTTCACTCAATATTTTATTGAACATCTTCATTGCCTTATCCTTACTTCCGTTTTTTAAGAAATTTAGAGCATAATGATATTTAAAACGGTTATTATCGGATTCGAGATTCAATAGCTTTTCCAATTCCTTGGTTGCTTTTGTATATTCACCTAATTCCATCTGACAAATAGCATAATAGAGCCTGTACAACAGATTTTCTTCATTATACTTTGTTGCTTGCAATAAATTTTTTGCTACGTTATTTAAATCAATTTTTTCTTTCTTCAATTCATTTAATGCCAACCTGAAATACAACTGACCTAAATAATACCTAGTTTTCTCATCACTAGAATATTTTTCCAAATAACTTTCCCACGCTATTATTGCCTTTTCGTAATTGCTTTCACTTAAGTACCTTAATCCCAAAAGGTAACGGCTTCTTGCAATATTAATAGACAATCTCTCATCCTCCGGGTAACACACGAATAATTTTTGCCATACTTCCAAACCTTCGGTAATCCAATCAGAAGAAACATATGATAAACCCAAGTAAAAAAGTAAAGCTTCATTATCATCCGTATCCTTAACCTTTTCAAGCATTGTTATTGCTTTATTATGTTCTCCCAACTTCGAGTAAACAATACCTAAGCGTTTAACAACTTGTGGTTGTGGGGTTTTGTTATTAACGGCAACCTCATATTCCTTCCGTGCACTTTTTATATCACCCTCTTTTTCATATATCAATCCCATACCAAAATGAGCCTGAGTATGAATTGCATCAATGTTTAGTGTATTCATAAAATAGTTCTTAGCTTCTTTGATATTACCCATATTAAAGTAAACCATACCTAAAGGAAAAATAATTTCACTACAATCCGGTTTACTCTTAAGAGCAACCAGGTAATCATTTTCCGCTTCTTTCAAATTATTCTGTTTAAGGTAGATATGTCCCCTTTGTATTAAAGCTTCGGTGGTGAATTCCGATACTTTACCAATAAGATCGGAAAACAACGACATAGCTTCTTTATCGTTCCCGGTTTGTCTAAGTGAATAACCTTGATAAAATTGTACTCTATTTTCTTCGGGTAATTTCCGGTATAGTTCAATTGCTTTCTCATGAGATCCTACTATTGCATACGACCTTGCTATGCAAAAGCCGGTTTCTCTTGTAGCGGGCGTTTCAAAAGTAAATGATTTTTGTTTCTCGAATTCCGGGATTACACTACTAAATTTACTTTGATGATAGAATGATTGTAATAACAATAACCTGGTTTCGGAATCATCTTGTTTCTTAAGAAGGCTTGAACATATTTTTTCTGTTTCGGCATAATCTTGCAATTCAAAGCATAATCTAGCCAGCAGCTTTAAAGCATCTTTATATTCATTATCCCGTTTTAATGCATCGTGTAATTTGCTCTTAGCTTCATTTAATTTTTTCTTTGAATAGAACTCCAACGCTAAATAATAGAAATATTCTTTTTGATTGCCGTCCAATTTAATTGCGGTTGTGAATTCCTTGATAGCTCCCGACGAATCATTATTAAGTATTAATGCACGACCCAAATAATAATGGTACTCGGCATTGTTTTCGTTTTTTTCAATTGCTTCTTTGAAGTGGAGTATTGAATTACTTAGAAGATCATCATTACTTACTTTATTTTTAAGTTCACCCTTTAAATTGGAATCATCTACTGAATTGAGATAAATTTTACCAAGTTCAAAATTGACACCGCTTCTTTTAACGTAAGTTGCCTTGTTATCACTTTCTAAAGCCAAATATTTCTTAAGCGGATTAACAATATCTTCATTTTGAATTGTTATAACTTGGGGGTCTAATTTTCTAATTCCACACATACCTAGCCAATAATAACTTAATGCTCTTTCTTTATTAATGGAAATAGATGTATTCAAGGATTTGATTGCTTTCGTATAATTTTTATCCAGGACATATCCTATACCAAGATAATAATAAGCCCACTCTACATTCGGATTGGAGTTAATGACATCTTCGTTAAGTTTGATTAATTTTTCCCTCTGCGAACTCGATGTTGTTTCAACTATTCTGCAAACCGACTCCAAAATTTCATATACCGGTTTACCTCTTTCATCTTCGACCGAGATAAATTGGATATATTTGAGATATGCATCTATCGCTTCTTTATTAGTAGTCTTTTTGCTCGCATAATTTTCTCCCATAAACAGAATTGCATTTTTATCCAGGTATGCACCTTTTTGCGCTGCAATTCTATAATTTTCGAAAGCTCTTACCACATCTTTCTTTTCTTGATATATTTTTGCCAAACCGAAATAAGCTTTACTCTGGTATTTCCTTGCGTTAGCCGGAGAAAAATATTTTCCCTTAGCAGGTTCAGAGGTGAACAGACTCCTTCTCTTTAAGCTTGATAGGTACCAAATCCAAAAAATATAAACAACGCAGAAAAATATAATTATAAATTGATCGCTTGTTTCCTCAGACAATGTGGTTTCGGATGTAAATAACTCTATTAAAGAAAAATAAAAAAACAAAATACATAAGACCCTAGCCCAGTTTTTCAATCTTAATAACCCGACTCCTACCGGAAGTCCCAACAAGATAAAACCGTATGATATTGTAGTGAATGTATCCATATAAACCAGCAGGTCTATTTGAAATAGAGCTAAAATAGCGGTAAAGATTTTCCAGAATGCTAAAATCGTAATTAACCAGGGTCGCTTTCTCATGGCTATTAATTCCCGTTACTTAAGGGTTTTAATTAAATTCTCATAATATTTTTTTGCTTTGTTTAACTTTCCTGCTTTTAAAGCTATATCGGCTTTATTTATAATTTTATCATAATACTTTTCATCGAAAGATTTTTTTTGAGTAACGATAACAATAAGAGCTATCAACACGGCTAAACCTGCCGCAATTACAGTTCGTTTTAATTGTTCATCTACACTCGACGAAGCACTATTATCATCAACTTCTTCGGGTGGAGGGAAAAGCGATTTAAGTGTTTCGTCGGTTACTTCACCCGTAACAGGCAAACCTTTATCATTTTGGTATTGTTTGATTGCATCCCGTGTTTTATTCCCCATTATGCCATCGACTATACCTACGTCATAACCCGAATCTTTTAATGTTTGCTGGAGTAGAATAATATCTTCTTGAGTAAGCTGTTCTTGACTGCTTGCTGCTACATATGATAAAGTTAGAATCAAGATTAGAAATAACCATATACCAGGTTTATTAAACATTTACAATTCCTTTTAGAGATATTTTTTAGTATAACTTAACTAGACATATTTTTTCCACTGTTCTATTAGTTTTTGTGCTTCATTCTTCCCTTTATTATCCAATCCTTTTTCAATGGCTTGTTTCATATATTCGACAGCCATTTTCATTTTCGATTGAGCGAAATACGACATACCGATCATTTTGTAAAACATGCCGTTTTCGGGATCAACATTAATGCCTTTTCTATATGTATCGATTGCTTCCTTAAAGCGGTGTCTTCTATTATATATTTCACCAAGCATTAAATATATTCTATTATTTTCGGGGTTGGTTTTTAACAACTGTAAGAATTTCTTTTCCGCTTCATTTAATTGATCGGAATTATAAAGCTTCATCGCTTCTTCAATTTCAGAATCAATTTGGTTTACCTCCGGGTCAATACCTTTTTCATATAACTCGATTGCATGGAGCAATTCCTCTATATTGCTATACCTTTCTCCTATTTCACATTGAATTGCTTTTAATACGATGAAATTAAGCCGCTCATCTATTGACTTATTAAGCTCCATTGGCGGCTTCGGATTGCCCGAACATATGCTTTGTACGATATCTCCTATTTGTTCACCGTCAAAGGGCAATTCACCGGTTAACATTTCGTACATTGTTACACCAAGCGAATAAATATCCGAGAAATAACCACCGCCGGTTCCTTTTATCAATAGTTCTTTAGGCATATAATATATTGTTCCGGCAGTAGATGATGCACGTTCCTTTGAACTGATTATTTTCGATAATCCAAGGTCCATTATCTTAACGATACCGTCTTTGCATACAAGAATATTCTCGGGTTTTATGTCTCTATGGAATATATGCGCATTATGAATCGACAATAACCCGTTGCATATCTGTTTTGTAATTTCCAAAGCTTCATTCAATTCCAGCGGCTTTTGTGAACCTAGGTCCCCCATAACTTTTCTAAGATCGTTTCCCGGTGCATATTCCATAACCATAACGTACCAGTCATCATACATATCGAAATCAATCATGCGTACTACATTTTTCGTTTGAATGCCTTGCAAATTAGCACGCAAACGTGTATTGGTTATTAACTCTTGAATTAATGCTTTTTCTTTCTCTTTATTATGAGGAATTTTAATAACCGCTTCTTTAACACCCCATTTCTTACTTAATTTTTCATTAGCCACTTCTACTAGATAAGTTTGTCCAAATGCACCTGAACCTAATAACTTAGTCAGCTTAAAATTTTCTCTTTTTTCGACCATGATATCTCCTCAACATGCTATATTAGAATTTTATCATAAGAACAGTAACATTGTCTGCGCCGCCTTTGTTATTTGCATACTCAACTAAAGCAGCGCACGAAGTTTTGGCATCTTTATTTTGATTGATTATTGATTCAATCTCCGAATCCGTCAACATTTCGGTAAGACCATCAGTACATAGAAAAAAACAATCTCCTTCTCTCACCGGAATATCAATAATATCCGGGTTCACAGAATTATTGGTACCTATAGTGTGTGTAATAACATGACGCAAATAATGTTGTCGCATTTCTTCTTCTGTTATCAATCCCTGGTGTAATAATGCCTCAACAACAGAGTGATCGGTTGTAATTTTTTGAAGTTTTTTATTTCTCTTTAAATATGCCCTGCTGTCGCCGATATGAGCTATTGTTATATTACTATCATGTAGAACCATAAGTATAAGTGTAGTACCCATCCCTTTCAGTTGAGGAGACTCCAACGATTTTTCATAAATTATATCGTTTGTTGTTTTTATCGAATCTAAAATTATTTCTTTGTTCACTTGTAGACCTTCTTGTATTTTTTTATGTAATAATTCTGCAAGAGAAACAACCGCTATTTTACTGGCGACTTCACCACCCTTATTACCTCCCATTCCGTCGGCAACGATAAAAATGTTGTTATCTTTATCTAAATAATAATAATCCTCATTTAGGTCCTTAACTTTTCCAATATCTGTTATGCAGGCAACTTCTTTAGGATTCATTTTATATGTTTCATCTAAGAATTATTTATTCAATATTGCTAACGGCAATAGCTATAACGCAATCTTCATACCAAGTATAATAAGGTTCTAATCATTAATTCAGTATAACGTAATCACTGGAATTTCTTTAATAAAGCAAAGAAAATAAGGTATCAAAGATTCAACCGAAATCATTATTTTGTATGAAAATAATACCTAGTTCGAAATTCATACTGTTTGTTGCTAATAATTAATTTATAATCCAAATTCTTTCTTCCTTTGAAAAAATTTCGCCCTGGAGATATTAAGTAATTTAATGGCCTCTTTATTATTGCCTTTAGTTATTTCGAGTGCTTTTTCAAAATGTTCTTTTTCTACTCTTGCAACTATTTCCGATAGGCTTTCAAAATTATGGTATGTGCCTAAAAGAGAACGAATAGATTTTTGCATACGTAGCGGTAGGTCCGATTTATTAATAGTTTTCCCGTCTATCAACGCCGAAAGTGATGTAATTGTGCTTCTTAACTCACGCACATTCCCCGGCCAGTCATAGTTTGTTAAGCAGTTTAACGCCTGCTCACTAATTATTTTATCGGAATTACATTGCTTTAAAAAATGATTGATTAAAAAAGGTATATCTTCTCGGCGGTTGCGCAGCGGTGCTATTTCCATAACCGTAGAATTTATTCTATAGTACAAATCTTCCCTGAATAATTGTTTAGCTACCAGATTTTCCGGATTCTTATTTGAAGCACAAATTATTCTAATATCGGCATGTATAGTCTCATTACTTCCCAGGCGTTCAAAAGTATATTCCTCAAGAACCCTTAAAAGTTTGACTTGAATATTTAACGGAATATCCAAAACCTCATCCAGGAATAGAGTTCCGCCTTTCGCTAATTCAAATTTGCCTATTCGTCTTTTTTCTGCGCCGGTAAAGGCGCCTTTTTCGTGCCCAAATAATTCGGAATCTGCAAGATTATCGGGAAGACCCGCAACATTAACCGCTACAAACGGGCCATTAACTCTGGTAGAATTCTTATGAATAAACTTGGCAAACAATTCTTTGCCAGTACCGGTCTCGCCAAGAATTAGAACCGGAACATCTTTCTGTGCAATTTTTTTTACCTTTGAATATAATTGCACTAATTGATTACTTACGCCTACAATTTCATATTCTCTTAAAAATTCATTACGAAGATCATCAAGCCTGGCTTCCGCCAAATTTTTTTCGTTTAGAATTGATTGCCGCTCTTCCGAATTATTAATTGCCAATAAAGCATAATGTGACAACGCATTTAAGAATTTTAGATCGGCGGGAGTGAAGGCATTCGTGCTGACCCTGTTATCTGCATAAATAAGCCCCCTCCTGTTATGATGTAAACCTAAGGGGCAGCAAATAACGGAACGAATACTGTGCAAATCGACACTGGGTGCTTTACCGAATTGCTCATCACGAAGTGCATCGGTTGTTAAAATAGAAATTCCCTCATCTAATACCCGCTTAAGCATTGTAGTACTTATCGGCCAAGATTCTATTTTTTCTTCCAGACTGATATTGTATGTAGCATGGGGAACAAGTCTGCCGTTTGAAAATACTGCTATAAAAGCTCTTTCTATATTAAGCAAAGTAGAAACCGCCGACAATATCGTCTCAAAAACTTTATTTTCATCGGTTTCTGAAAAAATTTGACTGCCTAGTTGATAAAACGAAACAAGTCGTTGAAAAGACTGTTGTAAATCTTGTTGCGGTATTTTTTCCAAATCAAAATTTAAATGTAATTCCATAGATGATATAATTACCTCTTCAAAAGCATCATAAAACTTGTGATCATCAATTTTCGACATAGAATAAGTCCTACAAGTAATCAGAATAAGATATATTATTGTCCTGGTTCAGCGTGAAATGGAATTTCGAGCTAGTTAAATAAGAAGCAAAATGAGTCGCTAGTAACTAAAATCAGCAAACGTTTTTCACCTCATATCTAGCTTTGTTAGCCAAGTGTAATTTAATATTTCGTTCAACAAGTTTCTCAGTAATTCTATTGTTCAAAAAGTAACCTCGTGTAAAATAAAACAAAGAAATATACAATCGCTTGGCATTATAGTATTCAATAAACTTAGCGATTTGATTTCTGGCATCGTCAGGATTAATCAAAAATTTAGTAGCCAAACATTCTTCGTGAATGGTTCTATGATATCGCCTGCCTACCCGGTAAGCAGGTTCAACCTTACCATTGCTATGTGGATAAGCAACCGAGGTCCTGACAGGATGAAGTCCGACAAGCTTTAGATATTCAGCAAAGTTTTTAGAGATAAATTGTGAACCGTTATCGGTATTTAACCGTGGTTTTAGACAGTGATATTTTTCCAATGCTCTTTGAAGTGTCAATTGAACATCATACTCTTGCATGTTCATTCTCAGTTCGTGATTAAGTATATAACAATAGTAACCGTCAATAACCGAGATAAGGAATAAAAACGTTCCCAGGAAGTTTACGTATTTAATATCGGTATGTCAATACTGATGCGGTTGTGTTGGCTGATCAAATCCATTTCCTTTGGATGATTTTTTGGATTTGGTCCCAAATACTATTTTCGATACTCACTTTATCGAGAGAGGGCGCTTCGGACGGTTGATTGGTTTTATGTTTAACACATTTCACTCATTCGGTAAAGAAATATTAGGTATTGGTATTGACGATAAAACGGCAATATGTATTGAACCCGACGGCACCGCAACCGTTTATGGTAGCGCTGCCGTTTCAATTTTTCAAAAAGACGATCAGTCTTCCTACACCGGGAATGAATCGGAATATGCTATCGATAATTTGCGATGCGACCAATTAATACACGGCTGGAGATATAATTTAGTAAGTAAAACAATTATTGAAATACCCAACTCGGCACAAGAGTATAACTCGATACAAAATGAATTTGAAATTTTTACCAATACATGGTTTTCCGGGACCGATAATATTTACCAAAATTTAAGCAATGGAATTCCCGAATTTCTAAACAATGTTGATACAAAATTTTTAGTAATATTATGTAATGAAAATTATGAATCGTCACTTACTCCTTTGACAAGTTATCTAACAAGTAATTCGTACAATCATTCAATTATTTCTTTATCAAGCGCATCAATCAACGATCCCCAAAATAGCCAACTAGTAGATGCAGCTTCAGCATTCATTATTGCAGGTGATGACCTTTTACAACTAAGCATGCTTTCGGATAACAATAACCTGATAGGTAATGCTTTTAAAGCAAAAATTTTTGCTCAGTCTCCTTGTTATTTTATCGGTAATTCTGCAAAACTAATATCTGATTTTTATGTTGATAATGTTGATAGTAACCCGTTAACTGCATATTACGGCCAAATGACAGTCGAAGCGGGTATCGGATTATCATCAAATATCATCATTCAGCCGAAAATATTTGAAGACGACGATTATGCTGAGAATAGAACCGCCGCCCTGTTGTGGGGATTGGCAAATAACCTAAACCAAATCGGGATTTATATCAACGGCAACGACTTCGCATCCATTAACAAGCAATCCGGGGTTATCACTGCACATGGCGATATGCCTTTGATGCTTATCGATTCTCGACTTTCCAGTTATTCCGAAAACTCTTCTTATATTATAAGCGGATCAAGAACAAGGCAGGTAGTTGGAATTAATAATTTACGTTACACCATTTCTAATACCGATAAAAGATATAATATGGAGATTGGAACAGACTTGATTGAAGTTAACCAAATCCCGGATGAATATTATCTCGGGGATAACTATCCGAATCCGTTTAACGGGAGTACTATCATACCGATATCGTTAAACAAGGATTCTAATATCAAAATTACTGTTTATGACACGCTAGGCAGAAGGGTGATAAAATTGTTCGAAGGTATAATGCAGCCCGGCACACACAATATAAGATTTGATACTCATAAACTCGGGATAAAATTAAATTCGGGAATTTATTACTACACCGTTCAGATAAACAGAGAAGTAAATTCAGGCAAGATGGTCTATTTGAAATAATTTTTAACCAAATAATTTATTACGGATAATATTATGAATTACTCACTCATAAAAATCTTTGTCTCAGCATATTTAATATTTCCTGTTATTTTAACTGCTCAAACTCAGTATAACGGGTCGCTTACGTCATATGATGCGATGATTCAATTTATCGATAGTGTAGATAATCAATCCGAATTGATTGACTCCTATTACTTTGCTGAAACAAAAGAGAGAAGGAAGATTCCATATGTTTCTATTTCCCAGAATACTTTTGGAAATGATGCCTCAAAAATTAAGGTAATTATTTTTGCTGCGCAGCACGGGAATGAACAATCGAGTAAAGAGGGAACTTTAATTTTACTTTCGGAAATTGCAAAAAGCAGGCTCAATTATCTTTTTGATAAGATTGATTTAATTGTTATCCCGAATATGAATCCCGACGGTACCGAAAAAGACCAACGGAGAAACTCGAACAATGTAGATCTTAACAGGAATCATTTGATACTAACTGAAAATGAAACAGCCGGGCTTCATAAATTATTCAACGCATACTGCCCGGAAGCTTCTCTTGATGTTCATGAATATTACCCTTATAGCAAATCATGGATTGAATACGGGCTTATTAAAAATTTCGATGAGCAATATGGAACATTAACAAACCCCAACATTACCAACAAGCTGCGTGCTTTCCAAAAGGAAAAGTTTATACCTTTTATCGAATCTTACCTAATCGAAAGAGGATTTACATTTAATGAATATGTATTAGACGGACCCCCCAACACCGACAGGATGCGTTATAGCACCGTTGATATAAACGACGGCAGGCAGAGTTTCGGGATACTGAATACTTTCTCATTTATTGTGGAAGGAAAGAATGCAAAGCAATCGTTAGACAATATTACGCATCGTTCTTTGGCACAGTTCAACGCGATGAAAGGATTCTTAGATTTCATTTATCTTAACAAAGATGAAATTAAAAAACTGGTTACCGATTCTCGTTCTCTATTAACAAATTCCTCTCCAGGAGAATCTGTTGCTGTAAGAATGGAGCATGTTAAAGGGGGATCTCCTGTAGAATTAAATTTATTTTCATTGGAGACACAGCGTGATACACAAGTTACTATAGAAGAATTTCACTCCTTGGTTGAACCGCATTTATCTGTTTTAAAACCGGTTGGATATTTGATCCCGAAGCAGGATAAGAACCTTACAGAATTATTATCAAAACATAATTGGGAATACGAAGAATATCATCAGTGTAAAAAGCATAACATAATACGATACAAAATCGATTCTGTGGGGAAGGGGTTTGAAGAAGGTGTAGAATCGGCATATCCCTCTATAACCAAAGAACCAGTTAACGATGCGGTATTGGATGAATACTACTTTGTTCCGACTAATCAGTTGGCTTCCAATTTGATCGTAATTGCTTTGGAGCCTGAATCTATGCTGGGATTGATTCAATACAAAGAGTTCGGTTACCTTGTAGAGAAGGAATATTATTCCATATTTCGAGTAGAATAAAAAAAACAATTTTTCAAAATATTTTATTATTCAACTCCCCATTCCAGGATGTCAAGCTGAACCTCGGCTAAACCGTCTTCAACCATATCCAGTTCTAAGGCGGTACCGTAAGAAAGATCTATAATCCTTTCGGGGTGATAAGGCATTCTATCATTAATTCGAACCACAACACTTTTCCCGTTTGAAAGATTCGTCACACGAATGATTGTTTCATGCGGGTATTCAGGGTGTGCGGCTGTAAATCCGTACATATCGTAAACCTCACCGTTGGATGTGATACGACCGTGAAATTTATCGGCGTAAAACGATGCAATACCGGTTACTGTTTCAACAACTGAGTAGTTACGATACATTACTTGATCTACCGGTACAGATGGTTTTGCATTCCCCCACCTGTTTTGAGTAAACCTGGGGGATGAGGCGCATGCTTGAAAAAGTATTACGTTTGAAAGGAAAATCAAAAATATTTTTATTCGCAAATTAGAATCTCAGCTAGCCAATAAATTATTTGTTAAGATAATAAAGCCGGATCTAAAATACGCAAACTACCAATAATATTTTATGAAAATGCTTTTTGGGAAAACCACGCTGTATTAAGATTAACACGATGTATTTTATCTAATTGAATTTTATAGATTAATAAAACTCTCCAACTAATTTGCATTCATTCTGTATAGTCCGTTACCGTAGGATGTAATCCAAATAAAACCATCTTTATCTTCAGTAATGCCGGTTATATTATCAAATGGTAATCCTGTTGTTTCAAAATTATATTCTCCGATTAAAATTGAATTGGCAATAAGATAAAGCCCGCTGCCGGTTCCAATCCAAACCCGGTTTTTTGTATCGATCTTTATATCGTTAACATTTTCCCCATTTATATAAAATGAATAGTTTTCCCAGCTGACGCCATTAAATTTGGATAATCCTCCGCTTACACCGACAGCCGATTTATGCCCAACCCAAATTACATCGTTAGCTGCAACAGCAATAGCCGAAACATTATTTCTAAACATCCCGGTTGAAGTATTATGGATTTTCATATTATTATAACCTGCAAATTCCACAAGACCTTTTGTATAAGTTCCCACATAAAATTTTTGGTTGGCTGATGCCATAGCTGTAGTTTTGTCTTCTGGTAGTGAAGAATTAGCTGATGTTAACGACGGGCCCCATAGATACTCATAATCTATTCTCCTTAATCTAGCGATACCAACTTCCGTTCCGAACCACGCCTCTGTTCCATCTTCGGCACCTATTCCATTTATCTGCATATTCAATAAAGATGAATTTCTAAAATTCCACTGCTCAATATCATCATCCGGGCGAGGATCTGTATGATAAAGGTTCGGTTGAATTTGGTTTAGCCCGTCTTGTGTACCTACCCACAATTTTCCTATGGAATCCTGTTCGAGACAAATAATATGATTATGCGATATTAAAGAGTTGGTTGCGTCATACTTGATCCATTGCTCTCTAACAAATTTGATCAATCCAGTATTTTCAGTTCCGATCCACAAAGCTCCTCTAGGCCCCGAAGCGGATAAGACGCAAGTAAGCAGATTGGTCGGGAGCATTTGGTTGTTCACATTATAATCCTTCCAAATAGTAGTATCAACCAGCGCTGCGTTTGCAGTAGAAGTAATTCCGCTTGCAACCGATGCGGTAAATTCGGTAGAACGGTAATTTTCTAGAGTGTATTTAATTTTATATTCGCCGGGAATTATATTTACGAATGTATATGGAGTTACATGATCAGTAACCGAATCGTTTATCGTAATATGGGCATTAGACGGAACACTTGTACATTTCAAAAAGCCCAACATTGCCTGGCTGCCGTAATAGTCTATTAATATGTCGCTCCGTTCACCTTCGTCTACGTGAATAATAAATGTCGTATCTCTGAACAAATTACGCTTAAGAGTAACAATGTAATCTCCTGTTTCAAGCCATTTAATGCTGTCCGGAGTACTTCGTCTTCTATCTTTTCCATTAATAAATATTTGAGCATCGGCGGGTCTTGAATCAATAAACATCGATCCATTAGGCGGCAGTACATCGGGAGGGGTAACCGATACTTCCCTTTCGCACGATATCATTATAACAATTATTGTAAAGGCAAAAAATGACTTAAAAATAATTTTAATAAATTTACAAGAAAGGGAAGAATCGAAATCCTTCCCTTGAAAAAAATATTGATTCATGTATCTTTTCTGTTTATATAAAACTAAAGTTTAGTTGCATCCACTCTTGTAATGCCATCGTTGGCGGTAGCAATCCAAAGATATCCTTCGGGGTCCTCACAAATATCGGAAACATTTTTGAAATCTAAACCTGTTGTATTGTATTCAAATGTTTTTGTAACATTAGAATTAATGATAAGATACAATGCCCTGTTTGTACCTACCCATCTTTGATTTTTCGAATCTGCATAAATTACCGTAACATCTTCGCCGTGAATAAGATGAGATAAATTATCCCACCCGGCACCGTTGTAACGGGATAACCCGCCTGTTGTGTGAACCTGTGAACTATGCCCTGCCCAAACAACACCTACTCTATCAACTTCCAGGGCAGAGATGGTATTTCTAAAAAGTCCGTTTGCCGTATTATGTAGAGTAAGATTTTGACTATTGGAAAATCTAACTAACCCGCCTGTTGTTGTACCTGCCCATTTTACGCTTCCGGAAATTTCAAATTCCGTAACTTTCTCTCCGGGTAAATTAGAGTTTATTGATGTAGTTATATCCATCCACCAGTATTGATCTTCCGACATTTTAACACGGCAAAATCCATCGTCTGTTGCAAACCAAACGTTAATTCCATCCACTTCAATATCATTAATATGCGTATTATGAAGGTCGCTATCATGAGAATTCCATTTATAAATTGTGCCGGGATATACAATTTGTGCAAGGCCATCCCTCATTCCAACCCACATAGTTCCATCATATGCTTCATTAATACATTGAATTTTATCGTCGGGCATATTGGAATTTGAAGTTCGGTAATTAGTCCATATTCCGTTTTCATATTTTACCAAACCGTCTTCCAACGTTCCCGCCCATAATATTCCGCGAGAATCTACAAAGATTGCAGTAAAATTATTTGAGGGCAAATCAGTGTCATACATGGAATAAACTTTCCATAACGTTGTATCAACAAGTGTTGCGGAAACCAGTGATGTTTCACTGCTTCTTACAACTACTGTCTTCTCGGCAGGGCGATGATTATCCATAAAAAATTTTACAATATGATAACCGGGCAGAATTCCGTTGATTTCGGAAGGCGCATTATATTCAACACCGGTATCGTCTATTAGAATTGTAGCATTTTCCGGATTACTTGTAATACTAATAGCTCCTCTCATAGAGGGATTGGATAAATAATCAACCGAAACGGAGGTTCTTTCACCTTCGACTACACTTACTATGAAAGTAGTATCTCTCCAAAACTCTTTCTTTAAAGTAATTTCGTAATCCCCTGTAGCCAGCCATGTGATACTATCGGGAGTAATTCTTCTTCTATCTTTGCCATTAACAAATATTTGAGCATCAGGAGGTGTTGACTGAATGAGAATTGAACCATCCGGCGGCGGTTCATCCGGCGGGCTGATTGAAACCGGCCTTTCACAAGAAAGCGCAAAGACCGACACAAATATTACAGCAATAATAATTTGAAAATGCGGTCTGCATTTTTTTATAATTTTACTCACTTTAATTTTCCAAAATTGTTAATAATTTTTAATACAATCTATTATATTCAACTAAAAGCCTACTATATAACCAAATGAAGCGACATAATCATCACTGACTTTCAGTTTGAATTCAATTACATTATATGAGCCGAAGATTCCGAAGCCGCCTGTAATATTTGAGTAATCCGCTACATCTAATTTAATGGTATAGCTATCTAAAGCATCCTGTATAGAGGAATAATAAGCCGATAAATTTTCATCGAAAACCATCACCTTGAATCTTATTTCCGTCACGGAATAATTCGTTTTAACAGGGTCTCCCTCGGATATTTCTTCCATTGCCCTTGTAATCGCATCCATCTCATAAACAACGGAATTGTTCACCGAGGCAACAGGATAGTTGGGTGTATAAATACCGTCGTTTAAAAAATATTCCAGTGGAATTTCTCTTTCATATTTTTGATGATCAATCCTATTGTAATAATAAATCACAAGTTTCGGGTCATAAATCAATTCCCCGATATCGGTCCAATTAAACTTGACATATTTTCCTTGATAAGGAGCAGGTATTAATGTATCGCTTAAAGCGAAAGAGATAGGGGAAACATCCGGTATAGTTATTAGAGATGTAAGTAATAAACCGTTGGGGAGTAAAGCTTCCATTTCAATTTCGCCTCCTTTATTTGGTTTAAAACTATTGTTGTAATAAACCGTAACCGGTTCATTGTATCTCGAAACATCGTTTCTTTGCAGAGAAGTATCCCTAAATTGATAGACCTCGTTGCGATACCACATCTTTACATCTGCACCTATAATTGCAGGTGATTCTGTCATTTCGTTGGGATTCAGCCCGTCGGCGCGATAACTTGTTGATAAAGATACAACCTGCAAAACGGTATCAGGTCGAATTATACAATTAAATACCTGTCTCGGTCTAAATTCTGCTTCGAGATTAAAATCATCCTTACAACTATTAATATAAAAAGTGCCGGATACAAAGAAAATTAAAATTAGTATTCTTCTCATAATTCAACCTTTATTGTTGCGGTTGGTAAAAACGGTAACATGTTAACACGCTCACCCGTATCGCGTTTGAAGTAGAATAAGTTTTCGCGGTTGTAAACATTTATTATGCTTAGGTCTAAAAAGAAATTCATAAAACCAAAATCAAATTTTTTGGAAAGACTAATATCCATTCTGTGATAATCAGGAAGTCTTCCCAGGTTTACATCGGATAATAAGGAGTAGGGGCTATATGATTCGAATATAGGCCAGTTTTCATATAGATCAGCAAATAAGAATTTATCATAAAATCCGATTGATTGTGTAAAAGGCAGAGAAGAGCTATAGAACCAGGAAATACTTCCTTTCCAATTGGCTCCTAAATTACATTCTAATGAAAAATTGGTAGAATGTCTGGAATCATATTTCGGGTAGTAAACCCATCCTTCAACATCTTTATACGCACGGCTGAAAGTATAAGCAACCGTTAAATTTAATGGATCTAATCTGTATTTTAGAAAAAACTCTGCGCCATAAGATTCTAGCGAACCCGGAATCAAATCGGGGTCTGTATTGAAGAATTTTTCATCGTTCACTGTTGGAAGATTCCTAACAAACTTATAATATCCTTCAATATCAATTGCCAGGTTATCATCTAAATCGAATTCAAGTCCGATAACACTGTGAGTAGCGCGTGCCGGTTCCATATAATTTGGTGTTATCAGCCAAGGTTCGAATAAGGAAATTATTTCCGTTTCATCGGATAAAGTAGTCAATTCCTGAATATATAATCCCCAAGCTCCTTTTAGTGCTAGTTGAGGGAATATACGATAAGTCATACTTACCCGGGGTTCGAACATATATTCACTGCTGCTTTGCGCCAGTCTTGTAAGGTTTAACCTGGTCCCGATGTCCGCTCCAAAATTTTCGAAGCGTAAAAATTTATATTTTCCGTATATACTAATGTTAGTGCCATGACTGCTCATTTCCGATTGGGCACCGTAAGCATTTTCCATAAATAAGCTTGTTTTCAAGTCCATAATTTTAAGACCGATATCTATTTCATCTTTGCTTTCAAATATGTACATAAAATCCATTTTTAATGTAATATCGTCCAACTCATTATCTTTGCGTTTAGCAAAACTCATATTCGGAACAACTTCTCCCTCGAACCGGCTGTATGATAAACTCACTTCAAGGAAAAGTGGACTTTCTTCCGGTGCCTGGAACCACTTAAACCCGACTACTTTATTAGACCAAAGAAAATCTTCTTTCAACGGATCATTATTCGAAAGCTTATCGCCGCTAATAAATCCATGAACGGAAAAAGTAGATATCGGCATAAAATCCGGATTGGAATAATTTAATTTGAAAGACATATCATAAAAATCTATAGGAGCATTTTTGTTATCTAAGAATTTTTTCAGAATTGCAGTTGAATAACTCTTGCGCCCTGTAAGTATAAATGATCCGTGAGGAATGGGACCTTCAAACATAGCTTTTGCGGTCATCTGGCTGGCGCCGATAGTTGCAGCATAATTATTTTTATTGCCGTCTTTAGTAATCATCTTAAGTACGGAAGACAAGCGTCCCCCATATTCGGATGTAAAACCTCCCTTATAAAATTCAACATTATTAATCATCTCAGGATCAATCACACTGAACATGCCAAGTGCATGAAACGGATTATAAATCGGCGCATCGTTTAGAAGAACAAGATTTTGATTACTTGTTCCACCTCTCACATAATACCTTGCCGAAACATCTCCTGTAGACCTTACACCCGGCATATACTGAAGTGATCTGAAAATATCCGTCTCCACCCCTTTAGGTAAAGATTCCAAATCTCTCATAGCAATTCTTTGAAGACCGATATCTGTTGCATTAACTTCAGCAATCCTTTCTCCTATTTTTTCTACTGCCTGCAACTCAATACTGGATGGACTCATATTTATATCCAAATGAGTCATTCTATTTCCTACTATTTCAACTCTTATTTCTTTTGTATTATATCCGACATAGGATACAATTAAGGTATACACAGCATTTGCCGGAATAGAGCGTATTAAAAAATACCCCCTGGAATCTGTGGATGCTCCAATACTTAGTTCCTTTAAAAAAACGTTCCCATAGGCCAAAGCTTCACCATTTGTAGAGTCTGTTACTACACCACGCAAGGTTCCACTCGATTGAGCTGAAACAACCGAAGAGAAAATGATAATAAAAAGGAAGTGATAAAAAATATAAATAGGGCGCTTGAACAATAAATGATTCACGCTATCCCCCCGCATAAATTTAATGAATAGAACAATTCAATGATAAAAATATATTTTCGAAGCTTATTTATCAAGTTATTTGAAATAAATCATTTACAAAGTGAATCATATTTTCAAGCACGCTGCATTTGGCATATTTATATAAATTACAACTTATATGATATGAAAAAAAAATGGTATTGTTTTTCACCGATACTTTTGCCCCACACTTATATGGCAATAATGATTATTTCAAATTTATTACAGACTTGTTGACAACAGAATTTGCAATTTAAACGATAGAAATTATTTTGTAAATGTATTATTTTCATTTAATATTTAAACAGGGAAAAAATCACAATTATAGATCCATCCGGAAAGATAACTGCAATTTCTTTAACTTTTCTTATTTTTTTTAATAGCACAAATGTTTATCTTATTGCTAACAAATTCGATTGTTTATAGAGCTTTAAACTTGTTTTTATAAAAAAGGTTGATCGGAATGACACAAGAAAAAATCAAACCCAAACTTCTGATTGTTGAAGATGATTATGAGAATCAAAAATTCTTGCAAATATTTTTAAGAAGAAAATTTAATTTGGAACTATGTGATTCATCCGAAACATTCTACGCAAAATTAAAAGAATCAAAATTTGATATCATTTTAATGGACATCTCGCTCAAAGGGAAAAAAGACGGCTTACAGCTTACCAAAGAATTAAGAGAAATGAAAGAATATAAAGACCTTCCGATAGTTGGATTATCTGCCCATGCATTTCAACGTGATAAAGAAAACGCTTATAACGCCGGTGTTGACATATTCATTACTAAACCTGTTCAAAATGATGTTTTAATGGAAACCCTGGTAAAAACCTACGAGAAGAAAAGCGGCAATAAATTAGATTAATAGTTAACCTCATATTCCCCTAATTATTCTATAACAAACCTAATTCTACATTTATTTACGCGTATTATGTAACATTGCAAGTTAAATGTACGTCTAAACCTCCACTTGAAAATGTTTTTCAATAAAACGGGGTGGATGATGATAAAAAAAATATCTGGGCTTTGTATTCTTCTTTTCTTATTTTCTGAAAGCATTGCATTCTCTCAAGATCATTTTATTATTCAGCCAAATTCATCTTTGAATGTATTAACCATGATACCCGGAAATTGGAACTGGGATTGGGATTGGCAATGGAATAATCAATCACGACCAATGATTGAATTAAACTACGGTACCGGAAAACCCAAACATTCAAAATTCGGGAGTAACCTTTCCAAAGTCGGTTTGGCGGAATTGAAGTTAGGTTTCAGCTCGGTCGATTATTATTTTGATCCATCTATATTAGAGTTTCATGAAAGATTTTTCTACGCATCGAATATTTCAACCGATTTGAAAACAAAAAATAACGATCCACAGCTACTCGATTCCGATCTATGGCGGTTCGGATTCGGTTGGCGAAGCGGATACGGATATGAAACCGGTCCCATCGCATTTATTCCTTACATTCAATATTCAATTAGTTGGTCTAAACTGAATATGCAGGAATTCCCCGATTCAAGTCTAACCGGTGATATTGAAATATTAAATAAGTATAATGATTCGTTCCGTTTCGGTGTTTCAAGTGAAGGAGGTGTAAGATTCGAAGTGGCCAGGTTTATTGCCTTAAATGCGGCTTATGAAACCAATACTATATTCCCACGTCATCTTTTTTGGAAACATGCAGGGAGTTTAGCCCTCGAAGTGATTGGATTATCCACAATTGATTCTTTTGTTGAAGAAATACTTGAATCTTCACCTGCTGCAGGCCCAATTTTAAATTTTGTTTTAAAGGCCGGTTATATGTATGCGTTTTATCATTTGAAGAAAGATAAAATGAATTGGCCTTTCGATTCCGAAGCGCCTCTTACATATGAAACTTTCAAGATAGGAACTACATTCGTCTTTTAAAATATAACCGTTTCAAAAGTAATGGCCGTTACCGTTGCGATAGAAATTATACTTACAATTAACCTTCTTATTGCCTATGAAACGGTTTTGCTCAAAAATTACATTCCAAAATATGACTTAGGTACGGCGCTAATTTAACAAATAGTCCTACTGAAGTCAGCTCATCTGCCGATCGATTATATGTTTCATCATTCAATAAATCGTGAATCAACAACTCTTTACTATCCGTATGAAAATTTATTCTTAATCTGCAATAAGAAATGTTATCAGAGTAATTAACAATAACAACGCAAAGTGTTTTTTCAAAGGACCACTCCCAAGCTAAAATATTTTTGTAACTTTGATCTGATTGCCCGGAAGGAAGTGCTTGCAGCAATTTCCATTCTCCTTTTATAAAGACTTCGCTATTAGTAATATTCAATAATTTCTCATAGAATCGCAATGTTCCGTGGTTTACTTCTTCATGTGGTTCTCTCCCCAATTGTACCGGCAATTTTACGCGCTTTCCTTCAAATTGACCGTCGTGATAAAACCGCATTCCCTTCAGTGTGCTTGTAACAACAGCCGCCGCTTTGGATTTAGCGTTGCCTACTGAATGAATGATTCTATCTTCATCGTGATTCTCCAGAAAACGAACCGATTTATTTTGATACTCATAATCGGCTAGTAAATGCTCTCTAATGTTATGAGCGTTTTCAACTTTAAGCCGATCGGTTAACTTTTTATCGTATGTAAAATCGAAACCGAGTTTCTGCAATCTCCATTCCAAGTCCCAGTACACTTCGGCGATAAAAATAAAATCATTGTCCACTTGTTTTACTGCATCAATTGCTTTGTCCCAAAATTCATTTGCGGGTATATCTAGATTATGAAATTTTAAAACATCACTCCAAGTTGCGGCAAAAATATCGTTCAACATCAGCATTGCAACATCGCATCGTACGCCGTCGCACATTGCAGTAAGATCAACAAGCGAGGTTGTCATAAAATTGCGAGCCGCTTCGTTAAAATAATTTACCTGCGCTGTATCGGTCCATGCTGGAAAATAAGGATCCCGTCCATGTGCAAAATAAATATCTCTATCGAACGGGTCTCTAAAATATGTTGATTTATCATTTTTATAATGTTTTTCTGTTGCCTGTAAAAATAATTCCGGACATGTTTTCAGTAAAACGCTTTCCGAGTTGAAATGATTTGGAATGAAGTCCAAAATCAATTTTAAACCAAGTCTGTTCAATGTCGACTTCAGATCAAGTAATTCCGACTTTGACCCGATTTTTCCATTTACTTCGTACTTATTTATTGCAAAGGGAGAACCGATTACATCCTCATCTTTCCAATCGGGCAATGCCAAACGGTATTCATTTATCAATCCTTTGCTGAAACAATATTTTTTAATTGAATTTCGGCACGGCTCCCAAATACCCATCAGCCATATATAGTTAATTCCTTTTTGAGCAAGCTCAGTCCAATAAACTAAAGGGACATCGGAAAGAGTGGCGGTTTTGGTTTCGGTATCAAATCTTCGCAACCATACCCGTGTATTTATTTCATATAATGAGGGATTGACCATCTTGGCTCCGGTACAAAATTAATATAATCTCATTACTTTTCTCCGAACAAAGAATATTGACTTAATAACAATTACAGCATATAAGCAATTATTCTTCCAGCATCAAAGTCTTTTTTTTGAGATACAATTCCTGATTTGCCTTCCAAAGATCTTTAATATCTTCCTCATCGCTTATAACGGAAATTTTTTGATTGTTTTCCTTAATCATTTCATCGATCTTCTGAAGCCGAAACATTTTCACCGTACTTACGGCATATTCATAAGTGTCTTTTTCAATTTTCCCATTATAATGCAAATCATCCCACTTCTTGCTTATCGGGTCGCCGGAAAGTAGAAAAGCGCGCAATGATTTTTTAAGTTCTTCGTCTTTTATTTTTTCAATCATTATTGACGGCGATATTGCTCTTGCATCATAAGCATCCGATACAATTTGTGCCAGAAACTTATATTTCGGATTGATAAATTCCGCCGGAGAAATATTCTCAAGTATATATTCAACAATATCATCATCCCCTCCGAATAGGAGTCGAATTAATTCTCTTTCGTAAGGACTTTCTTTTTTTGAGCCGTTCAAAGCAGGGGGCTCGGGTTGCTTGCCAGCGGTTTTTTCTTTTTGTCTTTGAATAATCTCGGTTCGCTTATCTTTTGCGGCAGCTTGATTCAATAATTTGTTTAATTCACTCTCCAATAATATTTCGCGCAGGGCAAATTTTTGTGAAATCGATTTTATGAGAAGACTCCGTTTCAAGTCATCGGAGACCAATGCAATCATTGCAATAATCTCTCTAATTGCTTCAGCTTCTTTTGCAGGGTCATCCAACATCCCTCTCTTTTTGAAAATCGCGGTTTGATATTCCAAAAAGTTTTGCGCTTTTGCTACCTGCTCTTCAAATTTTTCTTTACCAAACTTATTGATAAACGAATCGGGGTCTTCACCTTCCGGCAGATCAATAACACGAATCTCAAAATTTTGCTTAAGAAGAATCTCGATACTCCGCATTGAAGCGTTCTGCCCCGCCGTATCCGCGTCAAAAAGTACATAAATATTTCTAGTGAACCGGGATAACAACTGCACTTGTTCGTCTGTAAGCGATGTACCTGAGGAAGCCACAACATTCTTCACACCGTTTTGGAAAAGCGCAATTAAATCCATATATCCTTCTACGAGTATTGCTTTATCCAGTTTCCTGATTTCTTCTTTCGAATGATACAGCCCGTACAATGATTTTCGTTTATGATAAATTTGTGATTCGGGAGAGTTAAGATATTTTGCCGTATTGTCGCGGTTTGTAAGAATTCTACCTCCGAATGCGATTACCCTACCGTTGGGTGAAAATATGGGGAAGATGATTCTGTCTCTATATTTATCGTAATAATCACCGCTGTCCCGCGTATCCAATAAACCAAGCGTTTTAGCTTTGTTGATGTCTATTTTATTTTCGCGGGCATATTTCAGAAAGTCTTCCCATTCGGGTAATGCATAACCCAAACCGAAGATTTTTTGAGTTTGTAATTTGATTTTTCTATTGGTTAGGTATTTGCGTGCAATTTCACCTGCTTCCCTTTTCAGCAGATTATTTGAAAAATATTTTGCAGCTTGAAGATTAATATCATAAAATAACTCCAGCTCATCCTGTCTTTCTGCGTCAAATCCTTTATCATATTCGATTGAAATACCCACTTGTTCGGCCACCTCTTCAACGGCTTCCACAAAAGAGACGTTTTTATAATCCATCAAAAACTTAAAAACGTTCCCCCCTGCGTGGCACCCGAAACAATGGAATATTTGCTTTTCTTCACTTACAGTAAAGGAAGGTGTTTTTTCCTGATGGAAGGGGCATAATCCTACAAAGTTCTTTCCCCTCTTTTTCAGAGAAATATAGGCGGACAAAACATCAACAATGTTTGCCGAATTTCTTATCTCTTCTATTTTTAGTTCAGGTATGCGCATATCTCAAAATTAAATATAATTCTACTCGTTCCAAAATCAAGATAACCTTTACCCGGCATAATATTTAATTCAATAGCTTTTATCCCTAATATCCCGATTGCCAGTAGTTCATTATATCACTATTTTAATTTTAACAAACTAAAAATTATTATACCGTGGAAGAACAAAGCATATTGCTCATTCTACCTGCTCATAGTTTCAACGAACAGGAATATACCAATATAAAGAACAGTTTTGAAAAATCGAATTTCAAAATATTTATTGCATCGGATTCGCACTCTCTTTGCATTGGGAACAACGGGCTGCGCGTCCGTGCAGACGTTTCTTTTTTTAATATGCACGAAAAAAATTTCACGGCAATTGTTTTTATTGGCGGCGAAGGCGTAATGACTTACTTCGATAACAGCAAATTACACGCAATAGCAAAGGCATTCAATAAAAATAATAAGCCGATAGGGGCTATCTGCGGCGCGCCTGTTATTTTAGCAAAAGCCGGTTTACTTTCCGGAGTAGAAGCAACTTGCTATCAACCGCTAAAAAAGGAATTGGAAAAAGCAGGTTCTTTATATCAAGATAAAAGTGTTGTCCTGTGGGGTAACTTTGTTACAGCGCAGCACCCATCAAGCGCGGATGAATTTGCTGCTGTAATAAAAAATCAAATTGCCAAAAGATTTGCATCGGTCTAATATTTCATTAGAACTACTTGCCTGTTGGATTTGTTTCACAATCATTGTAAGATTTTATGAACAAAGAAATAAATAAATATTGCAATTCTCTAACTGAATACTCCCGTTTTAAAACGCGTGTTGTTTCCGTTGGTGATCTTCCGTTGGGAGGAGCAAATCCTATACGCATTCAATCTATGACAACAACCAACACGATGGACACTACGGCAACCGTTGAACAAACTATTAGAATGGTTAAAGCCGGATGTGAATATGTTAGAATTACTGCACCGAGCATTAAAGATGCCGAAAACCTTATCAACATAAAAAATGAACTCAATAGACGCGGATGCAACGTTCCGTTGATAGCTGATATTCACTTCACGCCAAATGCTGCGGAAGCTGCCGCTAGAATTGTTGAGAAGGTTCGAATTAATCCGGGCAACTATGTTGATAAAAAGAAATTCCAAAAACTCGAATATACCGACTCTGAATACCACGCTGAGATCGAAAGAATAAGAGAAAGATTCCTACCTCTTGTAAAAATCTGTAAAGAATATGGAACCGCGATGCGAATCGGGACAAATCACGGTTCACTTTCCGATAGAATAATGAGCCGCTACGGCGATACCCCTTTGGGAATGGTAGAATCGGCTTTGGAATTTTTACGTATTTGTGAAGATGAAAGTTTTTACAATGTAGTATTATCTATGAAATCCAGCAACACTAAAGTGATGGTTCAGGCATACAGGTTGCTGGCAAAAAAAATGATTGAAAAAAATATGAATTACCCTCTTCACCTCGGTGTTACCGAAGCAGGGGGAGGCGAGGATGGAAGAATAAAATCGGCGGTTGGTATTGGCACGCTGCTGGAAGACGGACTTGGGGACACAATACGCGTATCTTTAACCGAAGAACCTGAAAAGGAAGCACCGGTTGCTATTCAAATAGCAGATAGATATAAAACAAGATTACCGCATAAAATAATTATTGACGTGCCGGAGCTTACTTATAACCCGTTTGAATATAAACGTCGAGAAACTTTCGATGTTGCAGGTATAGGTAATGATAACTTACCCTGTGTGGTCGCCGATCTTAGTAGTAGTAAGATTGATAGACATACAGATCTTCATCCAATTGGGTATGATTATTCAGCCGAATTGGATAAATGGAAGTTTAAAGATGCGGCATGTGATTTGATTTATATGGGCAAAAATTTACTTCCGTTTGATGCGCCAAACAATCTGAAAATAATTTATGACTATGTTCAATGGAGTCAATTACAACATACAAATAATTCATTCCCATATTTCACTTTACATGAATATGCCAATACTGAAAGTAATTCTCCACTTAATTTTGTTGAAATATGCTTTGATGAAATTGGAACTGCAGTATTTAATCTTGCGGCAAATAAACGAAATGTTGTATTTGTTTTATCAACAAAGAACTTGCACGCTATGCCGGAACAAAGGCGGGTTTTTATTGAATTGATGCAAAGAGTTATAAAAAATCCCGTGATTATCAAAAGAGAATATTCACAAAACACGGAGGAGGAATTCCGATTATTCTGCTCAACAGATATTGGAGGCTTGCTGATTGATGGTTTCGGTGATGGTGTTTGGATTGAAAGGAGCCGAAACCTTAATACTGAAGTAATCAACCGTACATTATTCGGTGTGCTGCAGGCTACCCGGACTCGTATCTCCAAAACCGAGTATATAGCATGCCCTTCCTGCGGAAGAACATTGTTCGATTTAGTGGAGGTAACAGAAAAAATCCGTAAAAGAACCGAACATCTAAAAGGTGTTAAAATTGGTATTATGGGATGCATTGTAAATGGACCGGGAGAAATGGCAGATGCCGATTACGGGTACGTCGGATCAGGAGTCGGCAAGATAACCCTCTACCGTGGTAAAGAGATTGTAAAAAGAAACCTCTCGTCTGATGATGCAGTAGATGAATTAATTGGTCTTATTAAGGAAGATAAAAGGTGGTTTGACCCAGATCATACCTAAAATTCGGCAAAACTTGAATATCTGACAGAAATATCTTATGTTTACGTATAAAATTATATGAAAACAAAGATTATTAAACGGAATATAGATAAGAAGCCACTTTCTTTCAGCAGAACTTTTTAGATACAACTAAAATGCACTCCAAAAAACCTGGAGTGCTTTTTTTTTATACATATATGAAAAACAGAGATTTAATTAAATATTTGGAAGGATGGGTACCTCCCGGTGCAAGTTGGGAGAAAGACAATGTCGGTCTTCAGATCGGCTCGGGGGGAGATAAAATCAGAAATGTGTTCCTCTGCCTCGAGCTTAATGAAAGTGCCCTTAGTGAAGCTATTAAGAAAAATTGTAATTTTATTTTTACTCATCATCCTTTGATTTTCAAGCCCTTAAACAGAATAGACACACAAAACGACCGCAAATCACAAATTATTGAAAAAGCTCTAAAGAAAAGAATTACTATTTATTCTGCTCATACTAATCTCGATTTTTCAAAAGATGGGGTAAGTTTCGAGCTGGCCAAAGCGCTTGGTTTAACTAATTTGAAATTCCTCGTCAGTCATGATAAAAACCAGTATAAATTATCTGTTTTTGTCCCAGCAGAATATTTGGAAACCGTATCTTCAGCAATTTTTGATGCTGGCGGTGGAATTATCGGCGAATATTCGAAATGCAGCTATAGGGTTGATGGAACCGGCACTTTTAAAGGCTCCGGGAAAGCAAATCCTGCAATAGGAACTAAAGAGGCATTCGAAACTGTTAATGAAGTACGACTTGAAGTTATAGTTGATTCATGGAAACTGAACGGGATATTGACGCAAATGATTAAAGCTCATCCTTACGAGGAACCGGCTTTTGACATTTATCCTTTACTCAATAAAAATGTTAACTTCGGAGAAGGTGTAGTTGGTGAATTTGAAACTGCACAAACTGTAAATGAATTCTTAGAACACACATCCCAAAAGCTTAAAACCACATCACTTCGCTACACAAAAGGTAAATCCGAAAAAATTAAAAGAGTGGCTGTCTGCGGAGGCAGCGGATCAGGTAATCTTCAGTATGCGATTAACGCAAAAGCAGACGCATTTGTTACTTCCGATATTAAGTACCACACATTTCAGGATGCCGAAAATAAAATCTTAATGGTTGACGCCGGCCACTACGAAACGGAAATTGTATCACTGAACATGGTTAAGAAAAAGATTGAAATATTTATACGAACTCAAAAAGAAAAAATAAAAGTTTTTAAATATAGCGGTTCTACGAACCCGGTGAAAATTTATAATTATTAAGGAGTAACATAAATTGGTAGAGAGATTATCAAAACTGTATGAATTACAATTGATTGATGACCAGTTGGATGAGTTGGAAGAATTGAGGGGCGACCTTCCTGCAGCAGTGAATGAATTGAAAAGTCAATTAGAGAACATTAAAGAACAAATTGATAATAAAGAAAACGAGAAAAAGGAATCTCTTAAGAAACGTAAAACCAACGATAATGAAGTAGAGAGATTAGACGCAAACTTAAAAAAATTCAAAGCACAACTGTACCAGGTACGTAACAACAAAGAATATGACGCATTGACAAAAGAGATAGATCACACCGATGAGTTGGTTGAAAAACTAGAATCTGAAAATATTGCTTTAGAAGATCTTGTGGAAAAATTGAAAATTGAAATTAATGATATTACACCACAACTAGAAACTCTCAAAGAAGAACTTAAAGAAAAAGAGGCTGAACTTAAGCAAATAGTAAAAGCAAACGAAAGAGAAGAAGCCAAGCTGAAAGAGAAGCGGGAAAAAATTGCAGCCGCTGTTCGTAAACCCGACTATAATACTTATATGCGAATAAGAAAAGCGCTGGACGGTAAAGCAATTGCTACTATCATTCGCTCTGCTTGTACAGGTTGTCATAATGTGGTTCCACCTCAAAGACAGCTTGAAATCAAACAAAGTAAAAGATTATTCTCGTGCGAGTCTTGCGGAAGAATATTGGTATCTCCCGATATCGCAGAGGAAGCTGATTCGAAGAATTAATGTTATTGCCGGTAAATTGAAAAGGGAGCATTTCACTCCCTCTTTTATTAATTGATTTTTTGCTTTATGGAAGAAAGCAAAAAGTTTATTACTCCTTTTGACGCGCATTCTTTAACGCTTCCGTATACCATTCAAACTCTTCTAAAAAATTTTTTATACGACGATTGTAATTCTCATCCAGGGCATTTCCGTCTTCATCAAAAGATGTATGTACGCCGGATATAGGGAAAACGGTTGGTATAGCAACAATTCCCAATGCGGAAAGAAATTCCCTGATAGCAATAGAGGCACGGACTCCGGCAAACGGTCCGTTACTGTAACTTACAATACCAGCGGGCTTCTTCTTATACTCACTCCCGAAATGGCTCATCATATTTCCCAGCGCCGGGGGGATATTGTGATTATATTCGCCTGTTACAACAATGAACCCATCAGCTTTTTTCAAATAACCTGAAATTATTTTTAAGCTTTCCGGTGCATCATCATTTTTATAATCTTTATATGTTTTAGCCAAAAAGGGGAGCTTATATTCCAAAGGATCAATTAAAACCGCTTCATGCCCTGCTTCGGTAATTTTATTAACTATGAATTTAGCTCCTTTTATTCCCTGCCTGTTCTCTCTAACCGAACCGTAAATAACGACAATATTCATTTTTACTTTTCCCCGTTTTTATAACACAACTTAAAAACCCGCATAAAAGTTTCATTCAATACAGCCTATTCCATTCTTACATTCACTCTTTAATAAATAAAAGGCGCAAACATTTTACTCCGTTTTATATAGGATAAATATTCATCACCGAATTTCTTGATATTTTCCTTTTCCTCCACCTTGGCGGTTAAAAACAGAAATATTGAGATAACAAAAACCAATAAAGTAGTAATTAAAGATATTTGCTTTAGATAAATACCCCAGCAAAGATAGAGCAGCGAAGCATACATGGGGTGACGAATATAATCGTATATACCTACTGTTACCAGGTGAGTGGTTTTTTCAAATTGATAATCTGTTTCCGATAAAATATGATTGCCGGGTTTGCCTAATGTAATTAATAGATAATAACCTGCGGTTACCGGGTATAATGAGGCAATTAACAGTACCCAGGATATAATCTGCTGAATTTTAAACGGATCGGTAAACCAGTAATCAACATTGAATAAAAAGAGAATAACAATTAATTCGAATACAAAAAAGCGGTAAAACCCATGACTTGTAAGTTTCTTCAACTGCTTAAACGATACGGCAAATATAAATACCGATACAACACCAAAGATTATTATTTTGTACATAAACCCCCGGTGAAATTATTACTCGATTTATTAAAACGAATCTAAACCCAATGCGATATTTATCGCGGATAAAACATCATCTACTGTTTGAATATCGATACTGCTTTTTGTTTTGATTGTCTTTGCGTTAGTTGTCGGGATGAGAATGGAATTAAAACCGAGCTTGTTTGTTTCCTGAATTCTTTTATCAATATTTCCTATACTTCTAATTTCTCCACCCAGCCCAACTTCACCAATCACAACAAGATCGTTTTTAACAGGCTTGTTTAATAAACTTGATGCAATAGCAACACATACCGCAAGGTCCACAGCCGGTTCATAGATTCTAAATCCGCCTGCCATATTAAGAAAGACATTATGAGACGATAATTGTAATCCTGCGCGCTTTTCCAAAACCGCCAGTAAAATTGAAAGACGTCTATAATCAAACCCGGTTGCTACGCGTTGCGGATTTCCGAAATTGGAAGGCGTTACAAGAGCCTGCACTTCCAACAATAGAGGACGCGTACCTTCCATACTTGAAGTTACAACCGATCCCGTAATGTCGTTTCCTCTTTCCCCTAAAAATATTTCGCTTGGATTCTCAACTTCCATCAATCCTTCTTCGTACATTTCAAAAATGCCAAGTTCATTAGTACTCCCGAAACGATTCTTTTGAGCGCGTAAAATTCTATATGCGTGATTCTTTTCCCCCTCAAATTGAAGAACAGTATCAACGATGTGTTCAAGTACTTTGGGTCCCGCTATATATCCTTCTTTAGTGACATGACCAACAAATATAATAGCGCAATCGAATTTTTTTGCCGCATGCATTAAAGTCGTTGTACACTCTCTTATCTGTGTTACTGTACCGGGAGTATTATCAAGATCTGGGATAAACATAGTTTGAATCGAATCAATAATTACAACCTGCGGGTTTGATTTTTCAATAGCGGAGATTACCAAATCTACATTCGTTTCCGTAAGAACAAAAAAACCGTCCATCTTAACTTTTAATCTTTTAGCCCGCATGTTCATTTGATTAAAAGATTCTTCACCGCTTACATATAAAATATTCCCATTTATACTCGAACCGGCCTGCATAACCAAAGTTGATTTTCCAATCCCCGGATCACCGCCGATTAGAACCGCTGAACCAGGTATAAGTCCGCCGCCAAGCACACGGTCGAATTCCGTAATATTGGTTTTTATGCGTTTACCGTTGTTCTCAATAGAACTGTCAAGTTTCCTTACTTCAACTTTATCTTCAATTGCTTTTGCGATTTTCTTTTTCGTCTCTACAATTTCTTCCGACATAGTATTCCACTCACCGCAAGTAGGGCATTTACCTACCCATTGCAGCGATTGATAACTGCAATTTGTACAAATATATTTTATATGCATCTTTGCCATTAAAAACCTGTTCTCTTAATAAAATCCGTAATTACAACATCTTTAGATTTAAGAATATCATCCTGCGTGCCTGTAAAATATATTTGCCCTTCGTGTATCATCGCGATTCTATCGGCAGCTTTTTTAACGCTGAACATGTCGTGTGTTACCACAACTGCAGTTGCATTTAGTTTATCGGCAAGTTCTTTAATCAATTCGTCTATTGAGTCTGCCATTATGGGGTCAAGACCTGTAGTCGGTTCATCATATAAAATATATTGGGGATTTGTTACAAGTGCGCGTGCCAAACCGACTCTTTTTTTCATTCCCCCTGAAAGTTCGGACGGTTTCTTTTTTTGAATTCCGGGGAGCCCCACTAATTCCAATTTTTCTGCAACAATCTTTTCAATTTCAGTAAGTGTATATTTATTTTTACTTTCAACAAGGGGCAAAGCAACATTCTCATCCACGGTCATTGAATCGAACAAAGCGGCTCCTTGAAAAAGGAATCCGAATTTTCTCCTGATTTCATAAAGATTTTTATGATCAAGTTCACTTATTATCTGCCCCTCTACTTTCACATAACCGGAATCCGGGAGAAGTAATCCTACAATATGTTTAAGCAATACACTTTTACCGCAGCCGCTTCTACCGATGATTGCAAGAGCTTCACCTTCTTTAATTGTTAGGTTAACTCCTCTTAATACCGGCTGAGCTCCAAATGATTTTTCTAATCCGACTATTTCTATCATAGCGTGATAATATTTGATTAATTATGTGATGGTCAAATATAAAAAAGAATAAAGAGTTTAGCGAAAAAAGCAATACACGAATATATTGCATAACAATGGACAATAATCGTCAGAAAGACATATCTAAACTATAGATTTTTTTTGTTCAAAAAAACTGCTTGCTTATTAGACTAATTATTTGCAATTTCAAGTTAAATTGTGTTAATAGCGAGCAAATATGCCCGCATAAAATTTCTCCGTCAGACCAAAACGTCATAGAGTAAAAAGTAATAGATATTATTTCGATTTTCAACCTCACTATTCTCTATTTGACAATATAAAATATTTATTCAAGCAAATATTTATAAACGGAGCAGCTATGAAAAACAAATTAAAGAGCATGCTTTTCATTTTAACCGCACTGGTTTTCTTATCACTGTTTGACGCGAATCGTATTGAGGCACAAGTAACTGTAAAACTAATTCCACCGATGCCAAACCAGCTTAAAGCCGATGATCTATGGAAAGTGGAAGTAATAAACACTTCACCTTCCAGATTACCATTGGTTATTAATGCCGAACTAAAGGAAAAGACTCAAGGCATAATAGCTGATGCAGAAATTTCCGGAATTATTCTTTCACCTGGAAGTAAACGATTTACTTACAATGACTTTAACAGAGCAAAACTAAATATTCGAAATCCAAAATTACAGGAGGCTTTTTCGCGGAGAGAAAGCGCACCTCCCGGAGATTACACAATTTGTGTTATTGTAAAAAATGATGAAGGAGAAGAATTCGCAAGGGATTGCATTGAGCACACCATTGAAGCGCCCTCTCAAGAAATGATCAATCCGACATTACTACTTCCTGAAAACGGCGCCACTATTGAAGTTAAACAGCCTGTAATTTTCACATGGATGCTGCCTTCACTGAAAACCGGTAGAGATGTTACATACAAGTTGAAGATAGTTGAAATGATGGGGAATCAGTCTCCGGTTCAAGCTATGAACAGTAATCCGGCTTTTTATGAAAAAGATAATATCCGCGCCACAACTTATAATTATCCATCGTCTGCAAGAAAGTTTGAAGCCGGTAAAAGCTATGCTTGGCAGGTAAGCTCGATCATCAGCGAACAATACAGCGGGGAGAGCGAGGTTGGTAGTTTCCAACTTGTTCCCGAAACAGAGTGCAATTGCACCGATGGTAGCTGGGAAAAATTAATAGTTAAATATGGCAGCGATGTTGGAGAATTAACTCCATGTGATATTACATGGGCAAATATTTTGACGCTGGGTAATACTTTCTATATTGAACCAACTTTTACATGTAGTCTACCAAATTGTGTGCCATCCTATGTAGGAATAGTACAAGATCAAAGCGGAACGGCAACGAATTTAAGTTATCCATTTTCATATAAACCAACATCACCAGGAACATATTCTTTTATAATCACACCTTCATGTGGAGATTATAGATGTCCGCCATGCAGTGTGAGAGTGATGGTTAAGGATTCTACCCAGACTATTTGTAATTGTGAAGATGGATATTGGACACAAATAGAGGCCACTTACCCAGACGGCAATTTCCCGGATGGGCAAGTTAAAACGGCGGATTGCGGAGGAACTTTCATTGCTTTTCCCAGTGCAAATATAAAATTCAATTCATCTTATACATGTAACGATCCAGAATGCCCAGTAACCTATACTTATACAAAACAGTTTAATGGAGGCGCTGTTGACGGACCTTTCCCATTTGATTTCCCGATTGATGAATGGTTTTATTCAACCGGCACTTATGTTTACACGATTACTCCCTATTGTGGAGAACAAGCCTGCCCGCCGTGTACTTTTATTGTTGAAGTAAAAGAGACTCCCTGCGGATGCAGGGGATGGGGTAATATTAAAGTAACCGCCGATGACAATTCCGTAACAAAACCATGCGGTTCAACATTTCTTTCTACTACGGTATCATCTAATATAATTATTGAGCCAAATTATTTTTGCAGCAATCCAGGTCCAACTTGCCCTCTTTCTTTTCATTATTCATCAAGAGTTGATTATGGACCATGGAGTAGTAGCACTCCATCCGCTCCAGGGCCGTTTACCTACGTTCCAAATGTTCCCGGTTATCATGAGGTTCTCGTGATTGCTCAATGCGGTAAGCAAATGTGCGATTCTTGCATTATCGGCATTCATGTAGAACCAAAGGAGCTTTGCCGCTGTGAAGACAGTCATTGGCTTGGAGTTGGAGTAAAATATTTTGATGATAATAACAACTCTATAGACAAAGGCAATTACCAATGCGATGAGACAGTCTCCGGTTATGCTTCTCTTGGAACACAGGTTTCTTTACAACCAGGATTTTTATGTTACCCAGATACCTGTACTGCCTTACTTAACATACATGTAATTAAACCCAATGGAAATCCCGACATATATTCTGATCCGTATAATTTACAAACATATGGTGTCTACAAATTTGTTATTACACCAACTTGTGGAAAAGAAACTTGTCCACCATGCAGTTTAAGTGTAATAGTTAGAGATGCAGTTTCAACATGTGGATGCGGGGAATGGGAATATACAAACATAACCTTGGAGAATATAACAAAACAATATCACTGCGACGATCCCCCATTAAGTGTTGATTACGGTTCTACGCTTACATTTGAACCTATATATACTTGCAGCCCTCAAAGCTGTAATCCGACATTTGACTATTTCACTGACTTGAATACTAGCTCAACTTCCTTTTCAAGTTCATTCAATTACACTGCGGATGTTATTGGGACCCACCAGGTTTGTATTGTCGCAAAATGTGGAGGTGTAGTTTGCGACACATGTTGCTTTACAGTTATGATCGATTCTGCTTCCGAATGCCATTGTGACAGCATAGGCTGGAAAGATGTTGCAGTAGTATGCAACAATAATACGATTGATTATGATGCTTGTGGAAAAACACTTACTGCATCAAAGAATACATGGATTGGGTTTAATCCAAATTTTATTTGTGTTCCATTTGACTGCCCCAAGAATTTTATATATGAAGTCTCACTAAATAGTGGCCCTTTCGCTGTAATTACACTACCCTATGAAATGGACAGCTATGGGACATATTTATTTGAAATAACAGCAATTTGCGGACTGGATACATGTCCACCGTGCAATATAAGTGTAATTGTTAGAGATTCTGTAGAAACATGTGTATGCGGAGAGTGGAATGATGTCAAAGTAACATATGATCCCGGATCAGATGTAACTCAATCATGTGGTACCACATTCCCAGGAACTACTGTAAATACAAATATTAAAATAGAAACTTCCCACCAATGTTATCCAATATCACCTGTTTGCGATGCACATTATAGTTATATAATTTACAATAGCACAACAGGGTGGAACAGTGGGATAAAAACCCCAACTTCTATGCATCCTTTGATCGATTTTACTCCAACTGAGAGCGGTGACTACACCTTTGCTATCAATGCCGTTTGCGATCAGGATACATGCCCGTGTGAAATTAATATTCATGTTGACTCTCTTGCAAGCCAGTGCAATTGTGGAGAGAATATTTGGAAGGGAATGAGTTTGGAAATAGGAGGAGTTCCAGAATACATCCCTGCACCTTTCTGCGGCACCACGCTTATTAAGCACGCTAACGTAGGGGATGAAATTAATAATATTGCACCTGTGTTTTTTTGCAATCCTGCACAATCATGTGATGCTACCTTCGAACTATATGTGCAAAAAGAAGGTGGCGCAAGCATAGTTCTTCCAACTCCATATACATTTAGCTCACAAGGGATATATATATTTACCATCATTCCGCACTGTGGCAATGATATTTGCGATTCATGCAGTTTCAAAGTTATTGTTGATCCAGTGTCAACAGAATGCGGATGTGATGAAGGAAACTGGAATCCAATAGAAGTTAAATTTAATGATAACATGCAGCCAGGACCAATATTGTGTGGAAACACTGTGCAGAATTCTGCTTTTATCGATGAACCCATTAGTATTATTACGGCTTATAATTGTTATCCTTATAATTCCGGATGTATAAAAACTTATACATATTCTGTATACAGATATAGTACAAGAGTAGTAGATCCTGTTGGTTCTATATTAACCCTTCCTCCAATTAATTACACGCCTCATGAACCTGGATTATACACGTTCATCATAGATACTAAGTGTGGACAGGAAAATTGTCCACCCTGTAGTCTATTTGTTAATGTAGAATCACCTTGTGAATGCGGTAAGAGAAGCTGGAGACCAGTAGAAGTCAAGTTTAATGGAGTAAAGGTAGGCATCACTTACAACTGTAATCAAACAATCGATATGGTAGTAACTGAAAAAATGAATATTTCATTTAACACTGCATTCAACTGCAATCCAACTAATTGCCTCCCGAGTTATGAATACACAATTTATAAGAATAATAATCTTTATTATACTAGTAATTCAAACCTAACAATGCCTATTACTTACGCTCCTCAAGAGAAGGGAAATTATCGAATTGAAATAAAGGCGAAATGTGGAGATAATATTTGTCCGCCATGCTCATTATTATTTGGGGTTACAACAAGTAGTGAAATAATTGGTGATGGTGAAATTATCAATAACACTTCTGGAGACGAATTGCCAATTGAACCAGTTGATACCTCGGGTGTAACGCCAAGTGATGTACCAATAGGTACAGAGTTACAGCCCGGGGACGTAACTATTACTGGTGGTTTAACTTCAGGCGGCAGTCAAACCCATCCTTCTTGCCCTGGAATACCCACGGTTACTTATCAAGGGAAAACATATAATACTGTTCAAATAGGAGACCAATGCTGGCTAAAAGAAAATCTTGATGTCGGGATTATGATCCAGGGAAATCAAGATCAAAATGATAACGGGATAATAGAAAAATATTGTTATAACAATAACCCGGCTAATTGCATTACGTACGGGGGTTTGTATCAATGGGGTGAGGCTATGCAACATAGCACAACACCTGGTTCACAAGGCATTTGTCCACCAGGATGGCACATACCTGATAATGTAGAATTTGCAATACTTTCTGCGACAGTGAATTCCCATGGAAATCCGTTGAAGGCAGTCGGACAAGGCACTGGAAACGGGGCAGGAACTAATACAACTGGCTTTTCAGCTTTGTTAGCAGGTATAAACCAGTCTTCATATCATCGGATGGGAACAGAAACATATTATTGGAGTTCTCATGAGGCATCAGGTCATATTGGTGGTCGAACGATGGCACTAAATTATCATGCCAACTATATTTATCTAATTTGGTATTGTCCCTATAACTACGGTATTAGTGTCCGATGTATTAAAAACTAAAATGTTTATCCAAAAACTGGCTCTACTAAGATAGAGCCAGTTATGCTTTTAATTAATTACAAAAATTATAATGAAAATATTAGCATTACTATTTATCGCATATGGTATTGTATATCCCCAATCAATAAAAATTACCTTCACAGGGGCTGAACAATTCTCTGCCGCGTTATATTCACTAGAAGGCGAGAAAACTTTTTTTGTTGACTCCATAAAATCAATTGACAACGCAAGATTTGAAATCAATGCGACAAATCTACATACAGGTTTCTATAATCTTGCTTTAACAAACAATCATACCTTTGTTTTAATTTGTGATAGAGAAGATGCTGAATTAAATACAGATATCAATAATCTACTTGATAGCATGAAAGTAATTAAGTCGGAATCAAATAGACTTTTTTATTCTTTTTTGAAATTGAACAAAGAGTACAAAACCAAAACGGACCTACTTTATTTTATCCTCATAAATTACCCGCCCAATGATGATTTTTATATGGTTGCAAAGAAAAAATTGTTTGAACTACAAAATGAATATCTGCATTTTGTAAATAATACTTCTCAGATTACAAACGATTCTTACATAACCAGATATATTAGAAGTTCACAATTACCGGTTATTAATTTAGATATTCCTTTTAATCGGCACCTGGATTATCTTAAATTACATGCTCTAGATAATGTAGATTTCCTTGATGCATCACTTGTCTACTCTGACGCCTTTACAAACAAAACAATCGAGTATTTAAATTACTTTAGGAATCCTAACTTACCAAGGGAATTGCTTGGACAGGAATTTGAAAAAGCTATTGATTCCATTTTAAGTAAGGCTAAAGTTAATGACCTTGTTTATCAACACATTACAGAATATTTGATAGATGGTTTTAAAAAGTTCGGATTTGATGAAGTTGTAGATTATATCGTAGAAAACTATGTGATAAAAGATGACATATGTCTTGGTGTTGAGTTAGAGAAATCACTAAATGATAGAATAAAACAAACAAAAATTTTTACGATTGGTTTTAAAGTGCCGAATATTATTTTACCGGATACCTCTGGGCAAATGATTGAGTTAAAAAATATTACAAATGAAAAAATATTGTTGCTTTTTTATTCAGTGAATTGTCCTCATTGTGAAGAACTCATCATTGAACTTAACAAGCATAATATCAAAAGGGATAAAAACATTGAGATTATGGCAATATCTCTTGATATAAAAAAATCTGATTGGATTAACTTCTTAGGAAACCATCCTAATGATTGGATTAATGTTTCTGATTTGCAAGGTTGGGAGTCACAAGTTGTAACAGATTATTCTATTTATGCAACACCTGCCCTATTTCTTTTAGATAAAAGCAAAAAAGTTATTGCTAGACCGAACTGTTTGGAAGACATTTTGAAAATAATGAAGCAATAGACAAATAATCTTATCTATTTATAGGTGAAACAATGAGTCACAAAAAGTTTCTTTCTTACCTAATAGTTATGTTTAGTTTATCTGCAACCTTCTCAAAGTTACAGGCCCAAATAAACGTAACCCTCCAACAACCCCTACCTTTTCAGTTCAAGATTGAAAACTTTTGGAGAGTAGTGCTTGTAAATATTGGCGAAGACCCTCTCAATATATATTTAGTTGGAACTGCAATAGACCAAATGGAGGAAAGAATAATTGAAGCAACTTCTTCTGTAATAACTTTACAGCGCGGAACCAAGATTTTAACGGGAAGAGATTTGGGCCCTTTTGAAATTCATGAATCGGAAACCCGGTATAGTAATTTAATAGCTAGGACCGGAAGTATTCCCTCCGGTAATTACGATATCTGCATTGAAGTTTTCGATGCCGGCTCGAACCGTCTATTGGGCGGTGATTGCGTCCAAATGGTAGTTGAAAACCTAAGCAGGATAGAACTGATTAGTCCATTTGATGCAGAAATAGTCTCCAATTTTTTACCCGGAAACAGGAATGTAAAAAATTTAAACATAACAACACAAAACACACCGGTAATTTTTTCGTGGATGCCGCCTGTTCCTACTCCGCCAGGTATTAAAATCAGTTATAGACTGAAAGTGGTTGAGATGATCGGGTATCAATCCGCTTTGGATGCAATACGCTCCAATCCTGTGTATTACGAATCCCCAATTACACAAGCAACTGTTATACGATACCCGCTTGCCGCAAGACAATTTAGACAGGGTAAAAAGTATTGTTGGAAGATTGAAGTTTTTCTCGACGATAATTTTGTACACGAAAGTGAAGTCAGATTTTTCCAAATACCGGGAGAAGATGTTTTGGGGGATGATGCAATTTCAAACCAGGAAGAGAGTCATTATAAAAACAATTCACTAGCTCCCGGATTGTCAAATTTGCCTTCCGGACTTTCCATATTCAAACATTCACTTAGCAAGATCAATAGTGGAATAATTTTATTCCCAAGAGGGAATAATTCATTTTATAACGGTGAACCGGGTCCCAATTCTGCAATACCGATTACATTTTCGGGCGATGCAAAACTTACAGGATATGCAAGCAGCCGTACCGGATTAAATTCACAACTACCTAAGAATTACACTACGTTGGAAATAAATCCCAGGTTAGCAATCTATGAGATTCCATTCGGGGTGGATATTTTATTATCTTCCCTTGACAATCCGTCGATGCAAAGTATCAACAGTTTTTCATTAAACTTCGATCTCAATAAACTTCAAAAAAATATAACCGACAGGATCAGCCGAAAAATTTCAGAATTAGCATCTACTGCCGATACCTCTCTAATAAAAATGGAAGACCCCCAAAACATAAAAGACACCGATATACTTATAGAGAATGCGGATAAGCTGGGAATGATCAGCAGAGTTGAAAAATTTTTTATGGATGTAAAAACTCTCGGGATTGGCAAAACATCTCCGGAATATTCGGAATTTACTTTAAGCGGCGTTCCCATCAATGGAATAAATTTAGAATACAACCCGGGGATATTCTACACAGCAATAGCTGCCTACAATAATTTTAAGGGAATAGATGATGTTTCATTCAACAGGTCTGCTTTCGCTGCGCGCATCGGCGCAGGACAAAAGAATAGTGAGCATATTTTCTTTACATTCATGAGAATGAAAGACGATGAGAATTCAATTCAGGTAATCACCAACTCTTATTTAACGCCTCAGGAAAACCAGGTAATAGGCACGGAAGGGAAATTACTTTTATTTGATAAAATAGTTTCTCTCACGGGTGAAGCTGCAATTTCTTTACATACAAGAGACGTTCGTGATGCGGATTATCAAAGCGGCTCGCTCCCCGGTTTTGTTAAAAGTATTTATAATCCCAAACTCAGCACGTCATATGATTATGCCTGGCATATAAAAGCCGTAATTGATCAAAAAGAAAGAAACGCCTTTTATTCACTTGGAGTCAAAAGAGTTGGCCCCGGTTTCGTATCTTTTGGCTCTCCTAATGTCCGTTCGGATCAGTTAGCATTTGAGACTTTCTTCAATAAAAAATTTGATAAAACAATCGGGCTTAAAACAAACATCAGGGTATATCTCGACAACCTGGGAGACTGGAAAACGTCCACTACAACAACAGCTACAATGGGAATAAGTTTGGATTTTACTTTCCCCAAAATGCCGTATTTTCTTATTTCTTATAATCCGAATTTTCAAAGCAATGATAACGTACCGCCGGATCAATTGTTCAAAAATGATTTTCACATGATCTCATTTATGACAATGTATTCCTATAATTTTGGTTCCGTATTTGCCACTTCGGCATTATCTATTAATGCCAATATCCAGAATTCAAAACTTGGAACCAGCATGTCAAAATTCACCAATACATTTTTTAGTTTAATTCAGAACTTGTCATTCGAGTTTCCACTTATATTAAATGCTACATTAAATTTTATGAAATCGGAAATATTATCGGTCTCAACACTTACTATTGATTTTGATCTTAACGGTACGTATCAGTTAAGCAACGATGTTTCCGCACTCCTTGGCATAAATTTCGCCAATGAAGAAAATTTTACACGCAAAATATCTTTGTACACAAGTTTTGATGTAATATTTTATGAGTGGCTTACATTATACTTAAGGGGAGATTTAGCTAGTTATAAGGATTTATCCGGAACATTCGGTGATTTTGATGAATCAATAATTCAAGCTTCTTTACGGTACAGATGGTAACATAGTTATGCTTTTGAAATATATAAGAGCAAATAATATTTGATCCACTTTACCGGTAGATTAAAAATTATTTGCTCTTTTTGTTTTACGGATTCAACCCCGTATGGCAGTCGACGCACACCATTTCTTTCCATGCTTCGTCAATATCGGTTGGATGTTTGAATTCCAGCGCATCTTTAATACTAACCGTTTCAAGTTCATCAACCGGGCCTTGTGCCGTAATTGTGTGGCACAAATTGCAATCCTTAGTAATTAATTTTTCCTCTTCATTCATATGAATATCGTTATGGCAGCGGAAGCATCCGTTAAATTCAACATGCCCTATGTTGTTCGGGTAAGCATCCCACTTTACTTTCATTTCAGGGAAAATATTTTTGCTGTATGCATTTTGAAAACCCGTGATGGCTTTTTCAACTAATTTTTTATCTACATCGGGATAATTATCATCATAAAATTCTGTAATTCTATCTTTAATGGCGGTCAAAGCTTCATCCGAAGTTTCAAATTCTTCTCCGGCAATTTCCATAGTTAGTAACTTTATTTCGGGCAGTTCTTTAGGAATATTGCCTGCAGCAATTGCATTGTTGACAAAGAAAGCAGGAGGTTGATAACTATGCGACGGCCTGTTATGGCAATCCATACAATCCATAGTTCTAATTTCCAAAGTATCAATCGCCCCCTCATCCAACGGGTTGTCCTGATCTTCGTATATTGTAACTTTACCTGTTTTCAAGTTCGTGTATCTGACCCATGGAATGTTTTGACGCTGTTCATCGGTTGCAGCGTATTCAACTTTTACATCCGGATTAATATGCCAATGAACTCCTTCCTCCAAACCTTTGCTGCTGTGCGAAGCGCCAATTTTCATCATCATATAAATATCCCACTCGGTGTTTTCTTCATCGCTAAGAAAATGCTTTTCATGTTTAAGTTTTGCCGGGTAAAATTTCTGCGGCCAATGACATTCCTGGCAAGTCTCACTTGCGGGACGCAAATTTGAGATAGGAGTTGGAATCGGTTTCGGATAAACATCCGCAATTACCGCGTACACCTGGTAAAGCCCCGACATTTTAGAGCGTATATACCAGTCGGCGCCGGTGCCCACATGGCAATCTACGCAAGCTACCCTTGCATGTGGAGAATTTTGATATGCTATATATTCAGGCTGCATTACAGAATGACAAAGAGTTCCGCAAAACTCAACCGATTCGGTGTAGTGAAAAGCTTCATAACTGCCGAAAGCGGATAGAAATAAAAATATTGTGGTACCGATAAAAAAGACAATAAACGCATTACGATGCCTTATGTTATTCAAATTTATTTCAGGCCACCCCGCTTCTCCTTTTATGTTATCTCTTTTATCCTTTCTCGATTTTAAAAGCATTCCAACGGGAATCAGCAATAAACCGACAACAAGAAATGCGGGTAAAATTATATATATAACTAACCCTATATATGAACTCCCTTGTTCAATAAAAATAGAAATTGCAAATAAAAATATTATCATGAAAAGACTTATCAGCGCAATTGTGAGGCCAATTAGAGATATCCAATTATGGGTGGAATATGGAAGTTTTAGTTTCATTAAGTCCCTCAAATTATTTTACGAATAAAAGATTTTAACGGATAATAAGGCAAATAGATACTATTTACAACCGGAAATTAACAATAATCATCTCTTATTCAAAGACAAAAGGTGTGAATTATAAACTTTTGATTTAATTAGCGGAAAAGAATTCTGCAATTCAAAGGAATTCATCCTGTTCAGGCTGAATTCCCTTGAGCTGCTGTTCTTTATACTTTTTTAATGCGGCAAAAAATTTATAGTCCTTTGTTTGATTTCATATTGATCAATTATTTTTTCATTTTCTTCGAATTCTCACTTACTTTCGATTTAGTTTCTTTATCATCTTCAACTTTTAACAAAATCATTCCTTCGTTTTCGCCGATATTAATTATATCAAAATCTCCATCGAAATTTTCGTCAAGGTAAAGATGCATCCGATTTTTATTATTATATTTTTCCAAATATTTTTCAGCTTCTTCCCCTTCCAGCACATCGGTTTGTTCTCCCCCATTTTTATATGTTGTAATTGTAACTTTCTTTGTATCCCCTTTAATTTCAACCTTTACCTTCTTCTTATTCAAATTCAATGTTGAATCGCCGGTAGTACAAAAATTTTCAGTCCAAATCTTCGATACTTCAGACTCCCCTTCAGAAATTATCTTTATACTCTTCTTCCCAGGTTTCAATCTTTTGTACAGTTGGGCGGCTTCTTCATTTTCAAAAATTAATTCTTCATCATCTGAGTAAATTGTTATTTTACTAATATTCCCTTTAAGGGTTTTTAATTTTTCATCAACCCTTTTGGAAATATCCTTTTGTCCAAATGTTTGTGATTGGAGAAACAATAAAAATAGACAGCAAAGCAACATTTTAACAAATAAGTTATAATATAACATGACTTCCTCCGCGTTTTAAATGGTATTGAAATCTAGATAAATGAAAAAACAAGATTTGTTAAATTCTTCGACCGGGTTGTTAAAAAATGTTAAATGGAAGATTTAATCATATCATTGATATAAATTTACCGTATGAAAGAGAGAAAGTTGAAAATAATTATATTATCGATGAGTTTGTCCCTTATTGGATTAATAATTATTCAATGGTATTGGATAGAAAACGCAATTGAAGCGGAATCCGCCCGTTTTGAAAACAGTATAAACGAGTCCCTTGCCAACACAACGAGATCTCTCCAAAAAGATGAAGCCGCAGGTTATCTGTTCAAGGTAATAAATGAAGGTGGAAAGAATTTCTACTCGGTAGATACTATACGACCGGATTCTGAAAATTATATTTCTGAAAGCGATGATAATCACCGGAATATGATTGACTCAATACCCCGCGTTAAAACTTTTTTAATGGACTCAACAACTGCACCGACTAAAAAAGTTACTGAAGTAGAATTCGATAATTATCTTAATAAATCTATTATGCCGGCAGACAGCAATTTGAATGCCACGCAACGGCGAAAGATGATACGCACAATAATCACCGAAAAAAACAAAATTGTTAGTGAAGTAGTAAACGAGCTCGTTTATTACAATGCTAATCTAAAGATTGAAGATCGGCTCAGTAATGATAAATTATTAAGAGCTCTCGATATGGAATTTAAAAATAAAGGATACGATTTTGAATTCCACTTCAATGTTGAAACTGGAGACACTCTTCTCTTTAAATGCGACGAAACAACATCCGCCGCGTTACGCAGCTCAAAATACAAAACTAAGTTATTCCCCGGAGAATTTTCATCTAATCATAATTATCTTCTTTTATATATCCCGGAAGAAGGGGGAATTATTCTTCAATCCGTTTGGGTTATAATCGCGCTCTCCGTCTTCTTTATAGTCGTAATAATAATAATATTTTACCGGACACTTTTAATGTTTATCAAACAAAAGAAAGTTTCCGAGATGAAAGACGATTTGATAAGTAATATTACACATGAATTTAAAACCCCGATTTCCACAATTTCTTTAGCGGTAGAAAATTTGAAAGAACCAGGCTTAATACGAAATAAATCCGTACTTAAACGCTATTCGGATATAATTAAAGAGGAAACCAACCGGCTGTTGGAAATGGTAGATACTTTACTGAGTACGGCTTCCATTGAAAAAGGGGAATATTTATTAAATAAATCCGATTGTAATCTGCATAATATTATTGAATCCGTTATTGCAAGATTTGATCTCCTTATCAAACAAAGCAATGTGAACATTGTCACACAGTTCAACTCTGCAAAACCTATTATTGAAGCGGATGAATTTCACTTTTCGAATTTACTAATCAATATTATAGATAATTCCATAAAATATAATCAGCATTCTCCAAAAATAATTATTGCTACTTCAGACAAAGACAGATTAATATCACTAACAATTTCAGACAACGGAATAGGTATAGATAAAAAACAACTTAGGAAAATTTTCGATACTTTTTACCGGGCGCCCACCGGAAATGTTCATAATGTTAAAGGGTACGGAATAGGTTTAAGTTACGTGAAAAAGATGGTAGAGGTCCACGGCGGAACAATCAACGTAAAAAGTAAGTTGAATGAAGGAACTATTTTCGAAATATTGATACCTGTTAAATTGTGAAGGCAAATGAATAAACAAAAAATATTATTAGTTGAGGACGATAAAAATCTCGGCACCGTTCTCAAGGAATATCTTTCCATAAAGGGTTTTGATATCATACATTCCTCCGATGGGAACGAAGGAGAGAAAATGTATCATAAAGAAAATTTCGATTTGGTTATTTTGGATATTATGATGCCGAAAATGGACGGGTTTACATTAGCCGGGATAATCCGCAAAATCGACAGCAAAACTCCGATTATTTTTTTGACGGCGAAAGCTTTACAGAATGATAAAATCGAAGGATTTAAAATAGGAGCCGACGATTACATTACTAAACCATTCAACCCGGAGGAGCTTCTTTTAAGAATCAATGCCGTATTAAAAAGAACCGGATTTACTGCGTACTCTATGAAAATGAATAATTTTATAATTGGTAAATATCAATTTGATTATAATAGAAGAACTCTCGAAATTAACGGTGCAACACGAAAACTAACTTCGAAAGAATCCGATTTATTAAAGCTTCTTTGTCTAAACAAGAATGACCTGCTTGAAAGAAATACTGCATTGAAATCCATATGGAGTGATAATAATTATTTCGCGGGGCGGAGTATGGATGTCTATATCGTAAGGCTGCGTAATTACCTTAAGGATGACAACTCGATTGAAATAATAAATGTTCACGGTGCCGGATTCAAGCTTATTGCGCCTTAACCAGTCTAATTTATTTTCATTTTCAAAGCCCGGTTGTATGGCTTGATAAGATAGACATTAGCAGCCAATCTTCCGATTACAAACCCCAAAGAAGCCGCCACAGCACCCACCAAACTGAAATAGTGAGTGGCAATGAATAATACAAGAATAATTCCCGCTACTTCAATGCCCGTTGCTTTTGAAATAGGCTGTGTAATTTTTGAATATACTAGAAGAGCCCGCTGAAATGATATCCAGAATGTAAGCCCCGGTAATATTGTTAATATAATCAGAGGCATTATGGAAAACTCGGTTAATGTATCGGATAAACCCGAAACGCTCGAAAACCAAATATGCGATAATGGTGTAAATGCAATAAACGTAAGTATGCCGACCACAACAATAGCAGAAAACGTTGCGAAATTTCTAAGTGGTTTATAATTTTCCAATCGGTCACCCATCATAGCAATGCCAACCTCTTGAAATGATAAACCGAGACTTCTGAAAATAAACACTAGTGAGTTTACTACAGGCAGAACGGCTAGTGATTCAATTGCGTTAATGCTCTGCCCCATAAAAAATGTTACAATTGGATGTACTCCCAATCCTATCATTGATGTAAGAGCCAGCGGGTAATAAAATTTGAATATTTCCCTGTATTCCAAATTCGGTTGATTTTTCTCCTCTTCAATTCCTTTTACTTGTTTGACAATATCGAGGCACATAATTTTACTTGCTATCGCTTCGAAAGTAACTCCCGTTGATAGCGCGGCTGCACCTACAATGGCTCCGTTTAATTCGCTGAAATGGTAAAGGATAAATGCAGTTAGTGACATTGTAACAACCCTGATTACCGTTCCGTAAGCAACACGGCTTGTTTTATTATTACGGATCATAATGCCCTGGAAAAATCTACGGTAACCGATTGCGCCGGGCCATGGCAGCAATATCAATGTAGATTTATACGTAAGGTCTGCAATATTTTGCGGAAGCCCGATCAGGTAAACGGTTATAAAATCAAAAACCTGAGGAATAAGAAAAAACAACATCATAAATGTTATTAAAGCATTTAATGAGTATATAAAATTACGCAGTCTAATATACGATTCGTTACCTTTAACCAATGCAGTAGATGCGCTCATAATCATTATGATGGGGGCTTCAATTATTAGCGCAAACGAAAAAGCGACGCCGTAAGCCGCAAGATTAAATTTCGGCTCAATCATCCTGGCAATAATGGCTGTTAAAAAAGGTCCTTCAATAGACATCATAAGCCACGTGGCTGCCAGTGGATACCAGAATTTAAATATTTTCTTAAATGTCAATTGCACCAATTCATATGCCTGTATTTATTGTAAAGAAAAAAGAATAGGAATAATCCTTTGACCTGACAAACTCTGATAAACAACCCAAGAATAGAGTATTAAACAAAATTCTGAAACAATGCCGCTAGTTTGGTCTCGTCTAATTTATTACCGGTTCTCACCCCTGAGCATAGATCTATTCCATAAGGTTTAACAAATTCATAAGCTTCTTTTACATTGCCGGAATTAATACCTCCGGCCAGGAAAACAGGAACATTTACACTTTCAACAATTTTTTTACTAATATTCCAATTATGTGTTTTCCCTGTTCCACCAAGCAATTTTATGGGAAGAGATTGATTCCCCGAATCGAGAAGAATTCCATCAACCAAAGTGGCGATATTTTTTGCTTCATCAATTGATTCCTCCCCCATCACATGAATAACTTGAATAATTTTTATTCCCGGTAAAGCGGCCTTTAGCTGAGAATGGGTACCGGCGGTTAATTCATCAACGAGCTGGATTGTTGTTGTACCGCATCTTTTATGCTGGGTAATTATTGATTCAACATCCTGAAGACTAGTTAATAAAAATGTCTCAATTTCTTTCGGTGCGGCAGCAGCTATTTCAATAATGCTTGCCTCCGGTATAACGCCGGGCCCGCTGGGCATTTCCGATACTAAGCCAATAGCCGAAGCTCCATACTTAACCGCAAGCGCTGCTTCTTCAATAGATGCTATGCAGCAAATTTTTATAAATGGTCTTTGATGCATTAAATTCCGTTAACGCTAAAATAAATTATAACTGCGCTAAACTATGAAAACTATTTGAAAAGAAAAACATCATAAAGGTTTGAGCAGAAACCATATCCTCAAAAGTCACAAGTTTCACTCCCTCTTTGGATTTAAAAAACACCGGGCGCGATTACAAAAGACTTTCCTTCCCTCTTGCGCTATTACGGATATCACCCATAGACAAAAAGAATTTGCGATACATGAATAGATTTTTAATATCTTTCGATGTAGAAAAATAAAAAAAGGGATTAGATATGATCAGCAAAGATTTGCTTAATATTTTGTGCTGCCCGGAATCCAAAGCTGATTTGGTTTTGGACGGTGACTTCCTCGTTTCTACCGATCCTATTACAAAACGCCGTTATAAAATTGAAGATGACATTCCCATTATGTTAATAGATGAATCGGAAGTTCTCGACGATAAAACTTGGGAACAAATAATGAAAAAGCACGGGAGAAAAGTTTAACAATTATCAGCAAGCTTTGTCCATTTCATTATTACTCAAATCTTTGGATATTTATTAATCTTTCTCCATTATATCAGTCAAAAATTTATATTAAAGAAAAAAATTGTTATGCGTAGACTCCTTTTTTATATTCTTTTCATTCTCACACACGTGCTCTTGGCTCAGACCAATACTTGGAATCAACAAGTTCAATCTGCAAAAGCATTTGAGCAAATGGGAGATTATGAGAAAGCCAACGCAATATATAAATCATTGTTAAATGATCAGCCTGGGAACGAAATCATTTTGCAATCGCTCAACAAAATTTATATGCAGACAAAAAATTATTCGGCCTCGGTTGATCTATTGGAAGATCAAGTTACTATTAAACCTGATAATTTTGTTACTTACGGTCTGCTAGGATCCACATACTATGCAATGGATAATATTGAAAAAGCTATCGAAACCTGGGATAAAGGTGTAGCCGTTAACCCGGCATCGCCGACTACCTACCGTACTATTGCAAATTTTATGATTGAAAACCGTCTTATTGAAGAAGCGACCGCACTTCTATTGCGTGGACGAGAAAAGCTGAAAAAGCCTGATTTATACGCATTCGATTTAGCAAACATGTATACCAGTATGATGAAATTCAAAGAAGCAGCAACCGAGTACTGCAGTATTTTGCTGAATCAAAACAATCAACTTGACGGCATTATCTCACGCATGAATAATTATTTGTTTAGATCCGATGCTTTAGAAATTACACTGAAAGTTGTTACCGATTTTTGTAATGATTATCCAACGCCTGATTTGTTCCAGCTGGCAGGTTTTTTATTCGAGAGCAAAGGGGACTTGGATCAAGCATTTTATTATGTGACAAAAAGCCACGAGCTAAGTAATGATAACGGAACAATCCTCTTTAACTTTGCTAATAGAGCATACGAACAGTCTCAATTTGATATTGCCGCAAAGACTTTCGATTGGCTCATTACAAATAGCCCGAACACTGATTATTTTGCGATGGCTAAAATAGGGTACGTACGGTCTTTACAGATGAAACTTAACAAGGGACACTTAATAAATTCCGATGCATGGAAACCTATTAGAGTAGTATCCCCCAAGAAGTCGCCCGAATACCAAAGAATAATTGACTTATATAATGATATTATTCAATCTTTCGGAGATCCCGAAATAAGAAGCGAATCTTTTTTTAACATCGGCATGATACTTAAAAATCAGTATCAAAATTTTAATGATGCCGACAGCTTATTTCATATAATTATTACACATTACAGATCAACCCGTTATGCTTTAAATGCATTTTTAGAGTTGAGCAAGATTGCTCTTATGCTGAATGAACCGACAAAGGCAGAAACTTTTCTTTCAATGGCGTCTCAAGTAAAACTCGATTTCCCCGATATTAATAGTGAGATAAAATTTTATTATGCAAAACTTCAGTTTTGGCTGAATAGATTTGATAAAACCGCTGCCCTGCTGGCACAATTCTCAGGAGATTTATCCGGCAAGCATGCTAACGATGCTATTGAATTGTCTCTGATAATCAATACATTCAAGAATGATTCTACCGCGCTTGCTCACTATTCCAAAGCGGATTTATTGATAGAACAGAACAGACTAAAAGAGGCAGCTGATTTTTTAATGAAATTATCGGAATCACAAGATGGTACAATATTGTCTGAACTTGCAGAATTCAAATTGGCTCAAATTTTAATTGCTCAAAATGAACTTCCTCTTGGAGCGGCAATGTTGGAAAATCTTGCTGAGCCGGATAACTCGATCCTTTTGGGAGATAAAGCATTATATTTGTTAGCTCAAGTTTATCAGTTTGGCATTAAAGATAAGATTAAAGCAATTAACTTTTATGAAAAATTACTTGCAACTTTTCCAAACTCATTATATCTTGGCAAAGCAAGAGAAAAGATTAAATTTCTTCAACCAAATTATTAGGTAAAATGACAGAAGATAAAGAAAACAAATCAGTTAAATGTTCATTCTGCGGAAGAGACGGGGGTGAAGTTGCCAGCATGGTGGCAGGACCGGACGTATATATTTGTGATATTTGCATTAAAACCAGTGTGGACATACTTAAAAACAACCTTGCTGCCTATAATAGTAAATCAACAATGCAAGGCACACTTACACCAGATTTGATATGTAAAAATCTAGACGAATATGTTATTGGGCAGGAAAAAGCTAAAAGGGTAATCTCGGTTGCGGTTTATAATCACTATAAAAGAATTAATGCTACTTCATCATTTTTTGAACTGGATGATGTTGAAATTGAAAAAAGCAATATCCTTTTAATAGGGACTACAGGCGTTGGTAAAACATTGATCGCACAAACACTGGCCAAAATTTTGGATGTCCCATTCGCTATTGCAGACGCAACAACATTAACGGAAGCAGGGTATGTGGGAGACGATGTTGAAACTGTTCTTGTTAGATTGCTTCAAGCGGCAGATTACAATCTTGAGAAAGCTCAAAAAGGTATCATTTATATAGACGAGATAGATAAGATTGCACGTAAGAGTGAGAGCGTTTCAATAACTCGCGATGTTTCAGGCGAAGGGGTTCAACAGGCATTACTAAAAATATTAGAAGGAACCGTTGCGGGTGTTCCCCCAAGGGGAGGAAGAAAGCATCCGGAACAAAGCCTTATAAATATAAACACAAAAAATATTCTTTTCATTTGCGGCGGCGCATTCGACGGTATCGAACCGATAATTGCAAACCGTATAAATAAAAATCCGATTGGCTTCCATACCGATATTGACGAAAAGACCAACCTGGAACAGGATGACTTAATGAAACTAACTCAGCCCGAAGATTTGATTAAATTCGGATTGATACCGGAGTTGGTAGGCAGAATTCCGATTGTAGCGCCGATGCATTCGCTGGACGAAACTGCCCTGAAAAATATTCTAACCGAACCGAAGAATGCTATTATCAAGCAGTTTAAAAAACTTTTCCTTATTGAAGGCGTTGAACTTGAATTTGAACCTAAGGCTCTCGAAAGTATTGTAAAAATTGCTTTTGAAAGAAAAACAGGCGCGCGTGCGCTCAGGTCTATTGTTGAATCATCGTTACTCGATATTATGTATGAAATACCAACTATGGATAATGTTGATAAATGTTTGGTAACAAAAGACACTATTGAAAAAGGGACCAGACCGATATATATAGAGTCGGATAGAAAATCCGCATAACTGGCTTTTCATAAATTTACGGCTTAGTTTTAAATTGATGAATAATTTAACTGAGCCGTATTTATTTTAAATCTATTTTTATGAGAAAATTTTTACTCGTTATATACTTTTTTACGTTTGTTTCTCTTCATGCGCAGGCCAAGATATTAATAAACATGGACTTAAAACAAACCAATCACCTGAAAGCTTACGGTATAACATTCAATGCGCTCAAAGAAAATAACACTGCCGACTGGCTTTTAAATTACCGTGGCGGATCTTTTATGTTCGATTATAATGAAAAGTTGACACTGCAATGCAGGCTAAAGGGAGTTTCATTTGAAACTTTATCGGCTTTAGAGGCAACTTCAATATATGCAGAAGTTCAAAATGAAGAATCGAACATGGAGGTTGTTCGTCTTGAAAAAGCTCCGGAGATTGCCGTTTATGTTACACCAACGTCGGAACCGTGGGACGATGCTGTAACACTCGTTCTTGAATATGCTGAAGTTCCATACACAAAAATTTGGGTAGAGGAAATTCTTCGCGGAGATTTGGATAAATTTGATTGGCTCCATCTTCACCATGAAGATTTTACCGGGCAGTACGGAAAGTTTTACGGAAGTTTCCAAGGAGCTCAATGGTATAAAGAACAGCAGATGCTTTATGAAACTCAAGCACAGCGTCTCGGTTTCAAAAAAGTTTCGGAGATGGAAAAAGCAGTTACAGTCGAAATCAAAGATTACATGGGGCGGGGAGGTTTTTTATTCGCAATGTGTTCGGCAACTGACACTTATGATATTGCCCTTGCTGCTTTAAACGTGGATATTGCCGACAGAATGTATGACGGCGATGCCCCCGACGCTAATGCACAAGAGCAGTTGAATTTTGCACAAACATTGGCTTTCGAAAATTTTAAACTGGAAATGAACCCTTATATTTATGAGTACAGCGACATTGATATTCAACCTCTTGAAATCGGTAACCAACAAAACGATTACTTTTCATTATTCGATTTTTCGGCAAAATATGATCCGGTGCCTTCAATGCTCACCCAAAACCATTTTAACATCATTCGAGGTTTCATGGGACAAACAACGATGTTTCGTAAAAACCTTATAAAAAAATCGGTTATTGTGATGGGAGAAAGAGCCGGTACGGATCAAGTAAAATACATTCACGGTAATTTTGGAAGAGGAACCTTTACTTTTTACGCCGGGCACGACCCCGAAGATTATCAACATGCGGTTGGTGATCCGCCAACAGATTTAAATTTGCACAAAAATTCTCCCGGCTATCGTTTGATTCTCAACAACATTCTTTTCCCGGCGGCAAAAAAGAAAAAACAAAAAACTTAATGAATCCTATAACTAATTTGTGAATCATATCTGTGATGAATAATATTAAAATCAAAAACAGCGGCGAAAAAATTAATGTCGGTAAAATTGTCTGCGTAGGACGTAACTATTCCGAACATATAAAAGAAATGGGAAGCAATACGCCGGATTTCCCGATGATATTTATGAAACCCCCTTCAACAATAATATACTCTGGGGATAAAATCATTCATCCAGATTATTCTGAGAATATGCATCATGAAGTCGAGCTGGTTCTGCTGATTGGTGAAACGATCAAGAATGCCGGCGACAATTCGGCAGAGAGAGCAATTGCCGGTTACGGTGTAGGACTCGACATGACATTGCGTGATATTCAATTCGATTGCAAAGCAAAAGGAATACCGTGGGAACCTGCAAAAAGTTTCGACACTTGCGCGGTTATCTCCGATTTCGTTTTGAAGAGAGATTATAACTTTACCTGCGATGAAAAAATCACGTTATCGGTAAACGGTGTTGTTAAACAAAACTCAACATTGGCTCACATGATATTTAAGCCTGTTGAAATTGTTAAGTATATTTCTTCAAGAATAACTCTGTATAAGGGGGATATTATTTATACGGGAACACCGGAAGGTGTTGGTAGAGTTGTACGCGGAGATAAAATTACCGCTTCTATAGCAGGTATCGGCTCATTGGAAAATGAAATTATATAAATAAATTTTAGGAGATTATTATGCCAATTTTTGAATATCAATGTAAAGATTGCAATACCAAATATGAAGTCTTGCATAAATCATCAGTAAAGATTGAAGAAGTAACTTGCCCCAAATGTAATTCGAGCAATAGCAGGAAATTATTATCTTCATTCAGCGCTTCCATGGGGAGTTCTTCAAGTTATTCGGCCGGCGACAGCTGCACAACCGGTTCATGCGGGTTACCCTCCGGAGGCTGCGCTTCAGGTATGTGCGGCTTAAACTAGTTGATTATAATATAAAAAGAATACCGGTATTTTCGGTACGATTAAGAAATCATAATTAACTATCCGTTCAATCCGGTGAAAAAGATAATTGAATATCATTACCAAAAGAAAAAACGGTTAATATGAACATTCAAATTTTTGGGACCAAGAAATGCAGCGACACTAAAAAGGCGGAACGTTTTTTTAATGAAAGAAGAATTCAGTTCCATTTCAGAGATTTGGCCGAAAAATGTATCAGCAAAGGGGAATTAGAAAGCATATTAAGAAAATTTGAACTGGCAGAACTTATCGATAAGAATGGCAAACAATATAAGAAGCGAAATCTTCAATACATGAAATATAATTTGGAAAAAGAACTCATGGAGGATCCTTTGTTATTTAAAACTCCGATAGTGAGAAACGGCAGAGAAGTTACAATCGGGTACCAACCGGATACTTGGAAAGAATGGATTAATTTGGCAAAGTCGTAGTTATATAGTTTGCAAGATAATAATTATACGATTTGGGCAATATGAAAAATATAATATTTCAATTTTTACAAAGCTCTTCAAACTGCCGAATATACTTTGATTAGTTAGCTATAGGGATAGTAAAAGTAAATGTCGTTCCAAAATTAACTTTACTATTTACAAAAATAGCTCCGCCTATTTTTTCAATAAACTCTCTTACCAAAACTAAACCCAAGCCGGTTCCTTTTTCTTCCTCTGTTCCAGATGTTGTGAAAGTAGATTCTATTTTGAACAGCTTATCGATTGCTTCTTCAGGGATACCGATTCCAGTATCAGAAACCTCCACTTTTAAATATTCTTTTTCAACAGAGCTGGATATGTTTATTTCCCCTTCTTGCTTGGTAAATTTAATTGCATTAGTTAAAAGGTTCCGCAGCGCAAAGTCAACCATGTCTTTATCTGTATTTACAATTGATTCTCTGCAGAGCGCTTGATTAAGTTTTATTCCTTTTGCCTGCAAACTGCTTTTATACAATCTTGCATTATTATCTACCAGCTCATTAAAATCGAATAGCTCGCGTTTTATATTCAGCATATCAAGCTGTGCGCGTGACCACTCTAAAAGATTCTCTGTTAGTGCATATACTTTTCTTGATGCTTTATTAATATCTAAGCTCATTTTCTGAAGTTCATGGTCGGTCATTTCTTCGCTATCTTCCGCCATAATCTCCGTTAAGCCCAGCAATGAAGAAAATGGACCTTTCAGATCATGCGCAATAATTGAAAAGAACTTATCCTTTGTAGCGTTAAGATGTTTCAAACCTTTTTCAGAGGCTAGAAGTTTTTCATTTGTATAAGTCAATTGCTCGTTTATATTCTTCAATTCATCTTGCTGAGTTAAAATCTGGGCATTCCTTTCTTCCAGCGCGGCATTGAGTTTTTGATTGTCTCTATACCTTTTATAAATTATTATACTAAACACACCTATAAGCACTACTACAAAAATAAGAGCCAGTACGAAATCCCTCTGCTTTGATATTTGAAGTCGTTGTATCTCTTGGTTTTTTGTAAGTATTTCAATTTCTTTTTCTTTTTTTACTGTTTGATACTTGGCGTCAATATCGGAGATTTTTTCAGCGTTGCTGAATTTAATAAATTCATCTTTCGCCTTGGCATATAATTTATGATACTTGAATGCCTGATTGTAATCGCCTCTCTTACCGTATGCTTCCGCCAAACTTTCATATGCAGGAAATATTTCTTCAAGTAACTCAAGTGAAACAGCGGATTCAATTGATTTTTTCAAATAAAGAATAGCGCCCGCTAGATTATTAGTATTAAGATATACTTTACCAATATTTTTATATAATATCGCTAATTTGTAATGGTCATTCTGCTTGTCAACTTTATCCAGTGAATTCCGGAAGTAAGATAAAGCATCGGTATATTCACCCCTTGCCATTAAACATTCGCCGATATTATTCTCTGCAACAATTATTCCTTCATTTATACCGTATGTAGTAAAAATATCCAATGCTTCTTTATAATATTTATGTGCATTAGCATAGTCTTCTTTATGCTTATAAACTTCACCAAGGTTATTAATAAAATTTCCCTTCATTAGAATGTTGCCGTTAATCCCCATCATATTTACGGCGTATTCATAATATTCAATAGCTCTGTCATAATTCCCTATCGCATCGTAACAGCTAGCAATAGTACTGTTACATGTAGCAATTTTTAATGAATCTTCTACCAGTTCGAAGTAGGGTAATACTTTCAAAGATATATTAATTGCCTCCTCATATAATCCTAAAATTGTTCCCTTTATTAGTCCGATATTCAGATCAACTGTTGCTGATTTATATTGATCATTATGCTCGACAAAAATCTTTTTTGCTTCTTCCAAGTAAGGGAAACTGGCTTCTGCTTGTCCGGTTGCGGCAAATACTGAAGCAATTAAAAGTTTGGTGGTTGCAATTTCGATTGGATCATCTTCCGCGGTAAAAATAACAAGGCTGCTGTCTAAAGTATTTAGCGCACCTTGAACATCTCCCAAATACATCTTAGGGGTACCGGATGCCTGGTATGCTAATCCCATTCCGTATGTATCATTATGAGCACGTGCAAGTTTCATCGTCGAATCGCCGTAAGCAACGGCCGACATTAATTCACCCCCTACAAGATAACCGCGCGACATAATTGAATAAGCCTGCAACTGATATTTTATATTACCGCTTTCTTTACCGGCAGCCAAAACATTTTCTGCAACAATAAGGCCTTCTCTTATTTTTGAATATTCAATTAGCTTTTTAGCCAGCTTAATTGAGTATTCAACCTTATCGCTGCCAAGAGAATTATTTACTTGCTGGCGTAAACTATCAAGTGAACTATTGGCGCTGATTAAAGAAACCGCCGGAAGTATCAGAATTAATACCTGTGTAATAAAACTATATATTTTTTGCTTTAACATAAGCACCTAATATTTAATAAATTTTAAATACAATACTCGAACAATTCAATTATAACTATCCTACCCCCTTATCCCTCTTTCTTTCAAATCTTGCATATATTGCTCATAACCCACAAACTTTACGGCATCCCATCCCATCCGTTTTGCGGCGGTTACATACTCTTCAATATCGTCGGTATAGAAATGTTCTTCGGCGGGGGCATTCGTAAACTCTTCGACCGCTTTATAAATTTTATCTTCCGGCTTAACGGAGCCCACCTCGTGAGAAAGGATTAGTTTATCAAACAGCTTGATGAATTCATAATCCTGCCAGCCGTATTTTTGATGGATGAAATTCGTATTGGAAAGAAGAACTAATTTATAATTCTGTTTCAAACGTGGAAGCAGTGCAATCATATCGTCATTCAAAGAAAAGAGACTCGAATAAATTCTACAAAACTCTTCTTTCTTAACTTTCTTATCGAGCCATTCTATCATTGTGTCAAGAAATTCATCCGTTGTAATATCAAATTTTTCATACTGCCTATGGATATGATAATTCTCACTGTACAATTGCGAAAATTTTTTCCCCAAACCGGTTTCAATTTTTTCGAGTTTACCGATTATTATGTGATAATCAAACGGGATTAGTACATTACCCAAATCAAAAACAATAGCCGAATATTTTTTAGTCAATTCTTTCTCCACTAATTTTATACATCAAAATATAACCATCTTAATCGATAAATCTGTTGTTCTGCATAAATAAATTATAGGGCTCAACTTGATCTCACATGAATGATATTCTTTCTTTATTTAAAACCTCTTGAAAATTTGAAAATCGATTTTACTCTAAAACCACTAATAACAGCTAATACGGAATTGTAAGCAGAATCAAATATTGAAGAACTTCAACTGAAAGGTTGCAAATTTATTATCGGTGCTCGGTTAAAGAGTGAACCCGGGAAAATCGAAGAAAAAGAATTATCAGAAAAATATTTTGACCAAAAAAAATTTATATCAAGAAAGATGAATATAGAAGGCTTATAGTATGCTGCTCTTTCCATCGAGCCGGGAATGATTCGCATAATCTACATCGAGGGTTGCGGGAATTGGAGGAAAACCTTAAATTAGATAAGCTTCCTAAAGCTTAGAAAGATTTATGCAAAAAGAAAAACAAAAAATATCTCTAAATCGGACCGCGGTAATAACTAACAACATGAATCAGCTGAATGTTGTTTTACCCGAATCCAATCATCAAAAATCAATTTTGATGCAAATGGATAATGGATAGTCCGAATTGTATAGAATCATACTAAGATATTTTTGGAGAGCTGCTTTACGAAAAACTTGAATAAAGGAGATATAAATTGAAAAAGTATTTTTCACCGGTATTGATAATTGTTCTTCTTTTCCTTTCAATAAATAGAAACATTAAAGCGCAGGAACACCCGGTACAACTTTCACTTTTCGCGCCGGTGCAGATATTCCCGGAAAGTTCTTCCATTTCAGGTTTGCGGTTAAATATTCTCTACGGCAAAAACGTGAACATGACCGGTTTGGATCTTGGCATTGTAAACCACACAACTGGAATTGTTAAAGGTGTTCAGTTCGGATTGGTCGGTTTATCAGACGGAAATTTCACCGGGTGGCAGGATAATTTTGTCAACATCACAAAAGCGAAGTTCGAAGGTTTGCAATGGGGATTCTTCAACTCGGCAGGCAAAATGAGCGGCGTGCAGATCGGCATTGTAAACGTTGCCGGATATATGGATAAAGGTCTGCAAATCGGGTTGATTAATATTATAAAAGAAAATGGTGCGTTCCCGTTCTTCCCGATTGTTAACTGGTCATTTTAAATTTAATGAGGGCATCTTCATTGGTGCCCCTTATACCTCACCACTCATACCAACACAAGTTGCGGCTGATGGAATTATTCTAATAACCTAATATTTTGTTATATTTATTCACCAATCATAATAAATATTGAATTTAAATATGAAAAAACTCAGCGTGTTCTGCGGATCGGGTTACGGCGCAAAAGCAGACTATGTTACCGCGGCTCGTAAATTAGCCGAAGTACTTGTTAAAGAAAATATCGGTTTGGTTTACGGCGGCGCCAAAGTAGGTATTATGGGGGAAATAGCAAAAGCCGTCTGCGAAAAAGGAGGCGAGGTAATTGGAGTAATTCCAAGAGGACTCTTCGAAAGAGAAGTCGCTTATACGGATTTGTCCGATCTTAGAATTGTAGATTCCATGCACGAGCGCAAAGCTTTGATGGCCGAACTATCCGACGGTTTTATCGCAATGCCCGGCGGTCTCGGCACGATGGAAGAGTTCATCGAAGTCCTAACATGGGCGCAGTTAGGCATTCATGAAAAGCCGTGCGGTCTTTTGAATGTGAATGGATTTTATGACAAGCTGCTGGAATTTTTTGATCATGTTGTCGATCAAAGGTTTGTCGAAAACGAACACCGCGAGATGATTGTCATAGACGAAGACCCGGTCTCGTTAGTGACGAAATTTAAAAATTATGAAGCCCCTGTTACCGATAAAGCAAGGTGGGCATTAAATATGAATAAAGACATAACATGATATTCTTCTTTATTCTACTCTCTTGAGTTTCAAACAAAACAATATTACTTTGATATAAAAAAAATTAGGGGGAGTAATCTCACAAGAGACTGCAAAATATCCGAGCATATTTAACGATGTGATAGGACCTGTAATGAGAGGTCCTTCGGCGTCTCATTGCGCGGCGTCAGCACGAATCGGTAGAATTGCCCGTGATTTAATGAACGGCAATATTAATGAAGTCCTCATCGAGTTTGACTCAAAAGGATCGCTCGCTACTACACACGACACACAAGGTTCCGATATCGGTTTGTTCGCAGGTTTCCTTGGATGGGATATCACCGATAAACGGCTTGCGCAATCTGAAAAGCATCTGACTGAAGCGGGGATAAAAGTAAAGATCAACATCCGCGAGTTAAACGATCCTCATCCGAACACGTATCATATCAAACTTAAAAACGATAGTGAAGAACATTCACTTACCGCACTTTCAACAGGTGGAGGAATAATTGAAGTTACCTCGATCGACGGTTTTGATTTATCGATAGCCGGAGATTATTACGAAACACTTATTTTTACGGAATCAAATGAACTCACTACAGCAATCCGTGATAATATAACAGCTGATCAAATAATTGTTCATGAAAACGAAAACAAGCTCCTGATCGAAATTAAATCCCACACTCAAATTGATGAACAAGCAATAAACGATTTGCTGAATTATAAATATGTTTTAAAAACAATCTTCCCCGTATTGCCGGTCTTATCACATGCGGATATAAAAGTCCCCTTTGTTACTTGCCGGGAACTGGAAGAATACAACTCAGCAAAAAACTACGATTTATGGAAACTTGCCGCGGTTTACGAAAGCGCACGCGGAAGCATTAGTGAAGATGAAGTCTTTGCAAAGATGAAAGAGATTGTGCAAATCATTAAAGAGGCGGTGCGAGTAGGAATAGAAGGAACGGAATACGATGACAGGATTCTCGGCGCGCAGTCCGTTAAATACAAAGAGATGATGAACGGCGGCAAGCTTCTTGGCGGGGAATTGCTGAATGAAATTATTTTATCCGTGACATCATTGATGGAAATGAAAAGTTCGATGGGCTTGATTGTCGCGGCGCCAACCGCAGGTTCCTGCGGCGGATTACCCGGCACGGTTATCGGGACAGGAAAAGCGCTGAACCTTTCGGATGACAAGATGACAGAAGCAATGCTCGCCGCCGGGTTGATCGGTGTTTTCATCGCTTATAAATCTACATTCGCCGCCGAAGTCTGCGGATGCCAGGCCGAATGTGGAGCCGGAAGCGGAATGGCCGCCGCCGCGCTGGTAGCATTGAACGGAGGCACAACCAAACAGGCAATAGACGCTGCTTCTATGGCGCTTCAGAATATTCTGGGAATGATATGCGATCCGGTAGCTAATAGAGTTGAAGTCCCCTGCCTCGGTAAAAATGTTATGGCGGCGGTTAACGCGTTGTCATGTGCCAACATGGCGCTGGCTGGTTTCGATAAAGTTATTCCGCTTGACGAAGTGATAGAAACAATGGACATAGTTGGGAAAAGCATTCCGAGAGAATTACGCTGCACCGCTCTCGGCGGACTTTCAATTACCGATACCTCGAAGAATATTGAAGAAGAATTGAAAAACAAAAAATCGTAAATGATAGTTATGTTTCAGTAAAATTTATTTCGGAGTAAAACATGAGAAGAAAGAAAACAATTTTATTGCTGATATTGTCGTTCGTCTGCACTATCAATTTAAACGCCCAGAATGATGATCCTTCAATGCTTAATTTGGACAGAATTTATTCGTCGCGCGAATTTTCAACGCAGCGGATTACCGATATCAAATGGCTGAACGAAGGAAATAAATACACAATGCTCGAAGCGTCCGAATCTGTCCCCGGGCATGAAGACATTGTTAGCTACGATGTTGCTACAGGTGAAAGAGAAGTTGTTGTATCTGCCGATAAACTGATACCCGAAGGATGGACTAAACCTCTCGCTATAGATGATTATGAATTATACACATCACACAATAAGCTTTTGATATTCACTAACTCCGCCCGCGTATGGCGCCGCAATACCCGCGGTGATTACTGGGTGGTGGATTTGAACACATGGAGAATAAGCCAGATTGGAAAAGGATTTGAAGAATCGAGACTTATGTTTGCTACATTCTCCCCCGACTTCTCCAAGATAGCTTATGTTTACAAGAACAATCTTTACGCCGAAACATTGGCAGATCATAAAATTCTTCCGTTAACCACAGACGGATCGGAGACAATCATCAACGGAACATTCGATTGGGTTTACGAAGAGGAGCTCGGTCTCCGCAACGGTTTCAGATGGAGCCCCGACGGAAGCAAGATCGCTTACTGGCAGCTCGATGCCGAAGGTGTTGGAATCTTTTACCTTATCAACAATACAGACAGTCTTTACTCGCAAGTTATCCCGGTTCAATATCCAAAAGTGGGAACGACTAACTCCGCGGCTAAAGTTGGTGTGGTAAATGCCGACGGGGGCGCGACAACATGGTTCAAAATTCCCGGTGATCCGCGAAACAATTACATAGCGCGCATGGAGTGGGCTGATAATTCGGATGAAGTGATTGTCCAGCATCTTAACAGATTACAGAACACATGCCAGGTTATTCTCGGTAATGCTGGCACGGGGGATATAAATGTAATCCATATTGAAAAAGACGACGCGTGGCTGCGTGTTGTTGACGACTTGAAATGGTTCAACAACGGCGCAGAGTTTACATGGATAAGCGAAACCGACGGATGGCGTCATGTTTACATCGTATCGCGCGACGGTAAGAAAATTAAAGGCATCACTCCCTGGGATTTTGATGTTATCAGCGTTGAGTTGATCGACGATACAAACGGGTGGCTTTACTTTATGGCCTCCCCCAATGACGCGGCGCAGAGATATCTTTACTACTCAAAACTGGACGGATCGGGGAAAGCGGAAAGATTATCACCGGCAGACCAAAGCGGAACACACAGGTACAACATTTCTCCTAACGGTAAATTCGCGTTCCATACTTTTTCAAACGCTAACACGCCGCCTGTTACGCAATTGGTAAATCTTCCCGCTCACGAAACGGTTCGTGTTCTTGTTGACAACGCAAAGTTGAAAGAAAATTACGACAAGCTGAAAATCAAACCGGTTGAGTTCTTCCGAATTACAATTGAAGACGGTACGGTATTGGACGGATTCAAAATTCTTCCTTACAATTTCAATCCGGCGAAAAAATATCCCGTTCTGTTTTATGTTTATGGTGAACCGGCGGGGCAAACGGTTCTCGATTCATGGGGAAGAGGGGGCAATCTTTGGTATCACATGCTGGCACAGCAGGGTTATATAATTATCAGCGTCGACAACAGGGGCACCCCCGCCCCACGCGGAAGAGAATGGCGAAAATGTGTTTACAGGCAGATTGGTATATTGGCCTCGGCCGATCAGGCGGCAGCGGTGCGCGAAATCAGCAAATGGCCTTATGTCGATTCCGACCGTATCGGTATTTGGGGATGGAGCGGAGGAGGTTCAATGACATTGAACGCTATGTTCCGTTATCCTGATTTATATAAAACCGGCATCTCTGTTGCGCCCGTACCGGATCAAAAACTTTACGACAGCATCTACCAGGAAAGATATATGGGTCTGCCGAACGATAACGAAGAAGGCTACCGGCTCGGTTCGCCTATTACATTCGCTAGTCAATTGAAAGGCAACTTGATGATCATCCACGGAACGGGGGACGATAACGTTCACTTCCAGGGAACCGAACGTTTGATTAATGAACTTGTGAAGTATAATAAAATGTTCACGATGATGGCCTACCCCAACCGCTCGCACAGTATATACGAAGGACCGGGGACTACAAGACATTTGTATGAAACAATGACGCGTTATTTAAAAACAAATCTTCCCCCGGGACCGGTTGATAAATAATTAGATAGAATATGGAGGCTGTCGCAAATATCATAAATGAGCAGACTGAGCGGAGTCGAAGTCTGCAAAACCATGGTTCGTCTTCGCTCACCATGGCAAATGAGAAGTTGTGAGACAGCCTCGTCTTTTTATGATTTAATTATTTCAGATTATTTTCGATTATATATGTAGTAATTTATACATTGCAGCGTGAATCGAAATTATTAAATTGATCATTGTAAATGTTCCAGATATCTTGGGGGTCATCATGTTCAGGAAATTTCTTGTTCCATTATTCATCGTATTAGTAGTCTTATCATTAAGTTGTTCAGAAGAGTCATCCACCGGGCCGGTGGAAACTGATCTTGTCGGGCAGATACTTCAAGCGGTTAACATAGATTCATTGATGAGTTACGTTTCTCACTTATCGGGTGAGGAGCCGGTCACTTATAATGGTCAGGCATACACAATAGAAAGCCGCCACAGCAACTACCCGGGTAACGACATAGCCGCCGATTACATTGCGCAGAAATTTACGCAGTTCGGATTGAATCCGATTAATCACAACTATTCCGCTATTGGCAGGAATGTTACGGCAACTATACAAGGTTCGGCTTTCCCGAATGATGTATATATTATATGCGCGCATTACGACGACATGCCGAACGGTCCAATTGCTCCCGGCGCCGATGATAATGCCAGCGGTGTTGCCGCCGTATTGGAAGCCGCACGCATCCTCGCGGGATATAATTTCGATTACACGGTCGTCTTCGCTTTATGGGATGAAGAAGAGCAGGGTTTGATCGGCAGCCGCAACTACGCACAGCAAGCGCTAACCGAAAACAGATCGATCAAAGGGGTTATTAATCTTGATATGATTTCATACGAAAAGAACAACGACGGCGTTTTGATGGTGCAGGAAAATGTCGACGGTGCGGCTGATTTTATCTGCACAACTCTTCTCGCTGTTGATAGAGATTACCAGCTTTCGGTTGTGCCCGATACAGTGCACCAAATCGGCGGGTCGGATCATAAAGCGTTCGCCGAAAGAGGTTATCCCGCAATATTGTTAATTGAAGATTACAACGCCGATTGGAACGCTAACTATCACACGCCGTTTGATGTTATCGGTGAAATCAGTACAACTTATTTTCACGACACCTCCAAACTTGCTATTGGAACATTGTGCCGACTCATCGAGGTTACCGGCGCAAAATAGCAATATTTAAATATTACGTTTAAGTGCCTTCATCAAACCGGTGAGGGCATTTTTATATCCGAATTGATTCAATAATAATTTTCAACTCTTCCCATGAAATTTATCCCAACTTTTATTACTTTGAAATAAAATTTTCATTTATTCCGGTATGACTAAACGCAGTTCAATTAATTCCGGCGGCAATTGGAGATCGAATCTCTACACAATCATTTTCGAAGCCGATACCCCGCCCGGTAAAACCTTTGATGTAATTTTACTGTGGAGTATTCTTCTCAGTATTGCGGTGGTTATGCTCGACAGCATCGCGGAGGTGCGAAACGAATATGGTGAGTTGCTGCTGGCGCTCGAATGGTTTTTCACAATTCTATTTTCGATAGAATACATTTTTAGATTGATCTGCGTCGACAAACCGCTCCGTTATGTTTTCAGCTTTTTCGGCATTGTCGATTTTCTCGCGATCATCCCTACTTATCTCAGCCTTGTGTTTGTAGGTTATCAATATTTATTGGTAATAAGAATACTAAGACTCCTGCGTGTTTTCAGAATATTCAAACTGACTCATCTCATAACACAAGCTTCAGTTTTGAGGGAAGCCTTGAAAGCAAGCCGGGCTAAGATTTTCGTATTCATTTTAACAGTGCTTAGTCTGGTGGTAATAATCGGTTCTTTAATGTACGTAATTGAAGGACCGGAAAACGGATTTATGAATATTCCTTTGAGTATTTACTGGGCGATAGTAACACTCACGACAGTGGGTTACGGCGATATTTCTCCGCAAACGCCGCTGGGGCAGTTCCTTGCATCGATTGTAATGATAATAGGTTACGCGATTATAGCGGTGCCGACCGGTATTGTAACGGTAGAACTCGCTGAAGCTACACGAAAGAAAAGTACAACAACACAAGTCTGCAGAAATTGTTTGGTGGAAGGACACGATAAAGACGCTGTGCATTGCAAATATTGCGGTACTAAACTATAAATTGTTTTTTCTTTTTCGGGTTTATTAAAGGGGGTGGTATGGTTAAGTACTTATTCATACTCTATTTCATTTCTCGATCATTTCTTTTCGGTCAGGTTCAGCCGACATTTAATCAATTTTTCGTCGACAAAACGCTGCGTATCGATTTCATATTCAATTCAAGCTGCAACTCGGATGATATCCGCATTGATAATTTTTATAAGTACGAGAAATATTACGCTAATAGAAATCATCTATTAGATGAATTAAACATGGGAAAGTATTTTCTCAAAATTTACGACGCCGAATCGAAGGAGATGATTTACTCTAGGGGATTTACCGGACTTGTTTCGGAATATAAAATAACCGAATCGGCATTGAACGGTACGGTTAAAAAATTTCAGCAGACACTGCTTGTCCCCTTCCCAAAGAAAGAAATTATAATTGAAATTAACGGAAGAACAAGGGGAAACAATCTAAAACAAATATTCTCTTCTACGTTCGATCCCGATAGTCAGCAGTTGACATCTAAAAATTATGACGGTGTTGTTGATTACGGCGCGGTCGCCGACAATGGGTGTCCGCTGAACAATGTTGATCTCCTATTCATCGGCGAAGTGTACGGATCGAAGTCTGTATTTATGGATGATGTGGATAGATACAAAAACGCTTTGTACAGACAGGAGCCCTTTAATTCCAACAAAGACAAAATCAATATAAGATATGCTTACGCTGTACCGTCATCTACAAATGAAAATGTTATGCTTGAGCGGACGAATATTAAAACCGTCGCAAACATAAATTTCAACACGCTGGGGATGAACGGCTACCTCGGCACGGAAGATATTCAATCGTTATACGACATCGCATGCGGGGTGCCGTGCGATCATATCATCGTGCTGGTGAAAAGCGAGCGCTTCGGCGGCAACGGCATTTATAACCACTTCTGCATGACGACCACAGATCACAAGAATTCCGAAAAAATATTTCTTCACGAGTTCGGTCATTCATTCGGCGGCTTGGCCGATGAATATTACGAAGATTTTTACAGCGGTCTGCAAGCAGAGTATTACTTTCCGCCGGACGTTGAACCATTAGAAGCGAACATAACCATCAACACGGACGCCGGAACAATAAAGTGGAAAGATCTGCTCACCGAAGGAATTGATGTTCCGACTAAATGGAACAAAACCGTGTTGGACAGTATGCAGATTCACCTGATAAAAAAGCAGATTGAGATGGAGGAAGAGTTACAGAAAGATAACGGAAAAGGAATAGACAACGGTACAATCGGTGAAAAGAGATCGAGCATGTTCACAATGCTGAAAGGGGAAGCCGACTTATTTAAAAAGTTATATGCCGAAGAAAAAGATAAATTCGAAAATGTAATAGGCGCTTTCGAAGGGGCAGCCCACTTCGTTAAAGGATTCTACAGACCGAGTTTTATATGTCTGATGAACAAAACCGGATACCATAAATTCTGCGCGGTGTGTCAGTCGTCTTTCCGTAAAATGATTGATTACTATTGCGAATAATTTATGCTTTAAAACGCCGTGAACGGCGTGCTATATAAGATTATTTTCACCTTCACCCCAGCCCTAAGGGCTTGGTGACAGGAAATAACTCTATAAACGAAAACACCCATATTTTACAGCTCAATCCTTCATACCGATTCAAATCCGTTAAAAAATTCTTATATTTGCACTTCCAAATGATAATAGAAGAGGATTTACACTGTGAGTAACAAACCGAAAAGCGATAATGTGATTGAGAAACTTGTTTCTCTTGCTAAAAGAAAAGGATTTGTATTCCAATCCAGCGAGATATACGGCGGATTGAACGGCTGCTGGGACTACGGTCCGCTAGGCGTTGAACTGCTGAACAATATAAAACAAGAATGGTGGAAAACCATGACCTACCGCGAAGATGTGGAAGGCTTGGATGCCTCAATACTGATGCACCCACGCGTTTGGGAAGCATCCGGGCATGTGGCGAACTTTACCGATCCGATGATCGATTGTAAACAATGCAAAGCCCGCTTTAGAGTCGATACACTCGGTGAAGCTTTAAATGAAAAGAAAAAGAAAAAAGCATTTGAAGCATTGGTAGAAACCGTTAAAGCCGACGCCGACAAACAGAAAGCTCTGTATGAAATTTTTGAAATACACGCAGAGTTTGAAGACAGATTTGAAGCGGTATTGGAAAATGATAAAATCGGTGTTGACTTACTTTCGAATATAAACTGCCCGAACTGCGGAACGGCAAATTCATTTACATCTCCCCGTAAATTCAACTTGATGTTCAAAACATTTTTGGGGCCGGTTGAGCAGGAAGGCAACGTGATTTATCTTCGTCCAGAAACTGCACAGGGGATCTTCGTAAACTTTTTGAACGTACAGGGGGCTAGCCGTCAGAAGCTTCCGTTCGGTATCGCCCAAGTTGGCAAAGCTTTCCGTAATGAAATAAACACGAAAAACTTTTTATTCCGTACACGAGAATTCGAGCAAATGGAAATGCAGTACTTCGTAAAACCTGACGAAGATCAGAAGCACTACGAAGAATGGAAAGAGAGACGAATCAACTGGTTTAAATCTCTCGGTATGACGCCTGAGAAATTGCGCTTTCATGATCACCCGCAGGATAAACTTGCGCATTATGCAAAGGCTGCGGTTGATATCGAGTATGAATTCCCGTTCGGCTGGGGGGAAATTGAAGGGATTCACAACAGAACAAACTTCGACTTAACCCAGCATGAAGAGTTCAGCGGTAAGTCACTGAAATATTACGACGAAGAAGCAAAAGAAAAATTTATTCCTTATATAATTGAAACATCAGCAGGCGCAAGCCGTTCGTTCATGGCTTTCCTTGTTGATTCGTATTATGAAGAAGAAGTAAAAGGAGAGATGCGTACAGTACTGAGATTGCACCCCAAACTTGCACCGATCAAAGCAGCTATCTTCCCGTTGGTTAACCGCGACGGTATGCCTGAAACAGCTCGCAAGATTGAAGCGGAACTTCGCCCGTATCTGCGCGTATTCTATGATGATAAAGGTGCGGTTGGACGCCGTTACAGAAGACAGGATGAAAACGGCACTCCTTTCTGTATTACAGTTGACACACAAACATCGGAAGACAATACGGTAACAGTCCGCGAGCGCGATTCGATGGAACAGGAGAGAATCGCTATTGATAAACTGCTTCTTTACTTGTTGGAAAAATTAAAGTAGAACTGGTTTCTGGGTACATGTTTAAACCGCTTCTTGAATAGGGAGCGGTTTTTTATTGACTAGTATTTGTATTTAATACCGAAGGTGGCGTTCCATCCTTTCAGTTTTGTATCGGCGATGAAATAATTTTCGTTGAAGTATCCCCCTTTTAGAGACAACTCGAGATGTTCGGAATAATCATATGCAAGTTTTAGATAGACATGATTCTCCGCGTCAATCAATGAGTAAGCCAGCGAAGCATTAGCCGAATCGGTTTCAATATTTTTTATATTGTAATCGGCCATGAGGAATATGGACCATTTATCATCCAGCAATTTACCGATTAGCAGGCGCAGCCAGTGTTCGTATGAAAATTCCTTGGTGATATTTGAGAAGTGTGATAGAAAGCGGTAATCCGCTTTGATAATAAATTTTTTCATGTGGTTGAACCCGACTTGCGGACCCAGCCGCCACCCGGAATTTTTTGCTGTTGTAGTGATTACATATTTTTCTACATACAATCCGTAATTCATTTGCGAGTAAAGATCGAACCTGTGTGAAATTTTATTGTCTAGAAAAATGAGATCAGCGTTCTGTGATATATCGTTGTCGATATCCTGGTAAGCCAATCCTAAAATTGTCTGAACGGGAGTTGATGAATTCAGCCGCCAGTTCAATGATGTCTGCAGATAGTAAATATCAAAAGCTGAATCGTAAGTGTCAGATGAGTAGTAGTAATTACGTTTTAGCAAATCAATTCCCCAGTTGAAAGAATCGAACTGCTGTGAATAAGAAACTTCCGCTTTAAGTTTTACCGCGTTGAATGTATTGTCGAAGCCGTAGAATTGCGGATTGATCTCGAACAACGCGCGCGCGTTTGTTTTATCGGTACGGTGTAAATAATTAATTTGTCCGTTCAATTTGACGAGAAGGTTGCCGGTCTCGTCCATATCGCCCAGTGAATTATAAACCCCCGACTCTATCCCAGCGTTGAATGAAAACTGCGCATTGAGAGGGGATGCGAAACAAGTCAGCAGCAATCCGAATACAATATAATAGCATTTGCTACTCATTAATACCGGCGGCTTTGTTTTGCAGTATCAATTTATATTCCCCGAGCCTCTCTTCGAGTTCATCGAGGAAAAGTTTGTATTCATTCAACGATAGGTTTTCTTTAGCCGATGTGAGTGTGGTTTGCCAATTTTTCTGCGAAACATGTCCGATGAAAGAAAGCTGGTCCATAATTTTTGAATACGATTCAAGCTGCGGCAGTACAATGGGATTTGTTCCCGAACGATATTGCTCATCTTTTCCGCCTTCATCAAAAGAAACTTCGGTATTTGAAGAAGCCCTTACCGTTTGTGAAACAACAGTCATCGGCTTTGTGTCGCTGCCGAATTCAGTTTCTTCCAAAAACTGTTGTGTTTTCTTTTGAAGCATTGTTATTTCGGAAATCTCTTCATTCTCTTCTTCAATCATACTCATGTATGAATCAACTTCTTTGAGCGCCCCCTGTAAATATTCGTTGACAATTCTTTTTTGTATCGGATCATTTAGCAAAACAGGATCAATCGCGATAAGTTTCTCCGGTTCAAGCGACAATGCCGCCATAACAGGCGATACAACCAATTTCTTTTCGGTATAAAAAACAATCTGGTTATCTATCCGGTTCTTTCCCTTTTCAGTCCCCGAGTTTGACTTAACAATTTTTAATGAGTCGATTATTCCGGTGTATCGCTTATTTAATTCATTTTTAATACCGCCGACTTTTTGCTCAAGTGTTTTAACCCTTTTCTCCTGCGCTTTTATATCGTTGGATATTGTAACAGAGCTTGCCATTATATCTATTATTTCTTCTTCGGTTTTACTGCCGTCTTTTTTAGCTTTGTCGATCATCTCGGTTCTTTCGCTAAAACGGTTTTTCAGTAACATAAGCTTCATGTTCGCGGCGGTCAATTCATTCTTGGCTATGGTTAAGTCGGATTCCAGTTTATCAACATTCTGAGCATTTACATGTTGAAATGTGCCGGGAATTAAAATTAATACCGAAACCAATATGACCAAGATATTTCTTTTATATTGTCTCACTCTTCTCATATCAAACCATACTTTTCTAATTTGTAATAAAGTGTGCTCGTTTTAATGCCTAGCAGTTTAGCCGCCTGGTTTTTTACATCCCCGGCGTTTTTCATGGCTTGTATGATAAGCTGCTTTTCGAAAGCTGAGACAGCTTCATCGAGCGGCATCTTGTCGTAATGATTATTCTTTGCCGCGACATTGAACAACTGTTTGCTGATGAGATCCGCATCAATTGAATTGCTGGGAGAAACAAAGAATAATCTTTCAAGCAGATTTTCAAGCTCGCGTATATTGCCGGGCCATGAATAGTTCATCAAAATTTCCATACCGGTTGTATTAATTACTTTCGGTTCGCGGTTATATTTACAAGCGAGCCGTTTATTGAAATGATTAACCAGCAGCGGTATATCTTCCCGCCTTTCGCGCAGAGAAGGAAGATTGATCGGTATTACGTTTAGTCTGAAATATAAATCTTCACGGAATTTATTCTCACCGATCTCTTTCTGCAGATCTTTGTTGGTAGCTGAAATAATTCTTACGTCGGTTGATAATGTTACTTCTCCGCCTACTCTCTCAAATTCCCCTTCCTGCAAAACGCGCAGAAGTTTAACCTGCATTGCGAGAGAAACATCCCCTATCTCGTCGAGGAAAAGCGTTCCGTTATCCGAGAGTTCGAAGCGCCCTTTCTTCTGTTTGATCGCGCCGGTGAAAGCTCCTTTTTCATGACCGAACAATTCACTTTCCAAAAGATTTTCGTTGAAGGCGCCGCAGTTGTTTTTAATGAATGGTTTATCGTTTCTGCCGCTCTTTTTGTGAATGGCGCGCGCAACCAATTCTTTTCCCGTTCCGCTTTCCCCGTTAATAAGCACCGGGCTGTCGCTCACAGCAATGCGGTCGATCAAACCGAAAACCTCTTTTATCGCTTTCGATTCACCGATGATCTCATCGTAACCGGTGTATAGTTCGTCGCTTAGGAGGCGGTTCTGTTCCATCAGACTTTCTATTTGTCTTCGGTTTTGAATTTTCTGCGAAAGTTTATTTATACGTATTTTTAATTCTTCCTGTGAAAAAGGTTTTGTTAAAAAGTCGGCGGCGCCGAGATGCATGGCTTTAACCGCGTCGTTAACGGAGCCGTAAGCCGAAATCATCAGCACTTCCGTTTCCGGGTTAATCTCTTTTATCTTTTCCAAAATTTGTATACCGTCGAGCGGAGTCATTTTAAGATCGAGTATAGCGAGGAATGTATTGTTGTTACGGAAATATTCGAGCGCGTCGGGGCCATTGTTAAAATCGCTCACGATGTAACCGTCGCGGCGCATGCTCTCCGTAATACCTAGCCGCATTGATTCGTTGTCTTCTACTACAAGTATTTCGTTCTCTTTCATGATAAATCTCTTTTTGTCAATTTAAATGTAACGCCGCCCGAATCATTGTTCGTAACGGAGATGGAAGAATTGTTTTCTATACAAAACTTTTTGCAAATGGCTAGTCCCAGCCCGGTACCGTTTTCGCGTGTTGTGAAAAAGGGTTCGAATAACTTGTCGATATTCTTTTCTTCAATGCCGCTTCCGTTATCCGAAACCGAGATGGTTAGTTGATGACTATTCTTTTCCGCGTTCACATTGATGGTGCCGTTGCGCGGAATCGCGTCTATGCTGTTTGAAATCAAATTGATCAGCACTTGTCTTAGTTGGTCGCGGTCGAAATATATTGTGTCGTAATCATAATTCTTTTTCAGCTCAATGTTTTTCTCGTCGAGTTTCACTCTGAAGATTTGCTCAATTTCATCAAGCAGTGGAGCGATTTCTACATTATCCGGGTTTGCAGGCGCCGGTTTGCTGTAATTGAGATATGAAGCGATGAGCGATTTCAATTTATATATCTCATCAAGAATTCGTTTTTGGTAATCGGGATTGAGATTGTTCTTCTCCAAATCTTCCTTCGTTAATTCGGCAAGGAGCTCAATACCCCCAAGGGGATTGCGGATTTCGTGAGCTATCTGCGCAAGCATGTCTTCACGCTCTTTATGATTTGCAGCTATGTTATGGCGCATGTTGTCCAGCGCGTGTACTAGTATTTGGATTTCACCTTTAATATTTTCCGGCGCGGCTGTGTTGAAATCATTGTCGCCGATTTTTTTACTGAAGTCGACAAGTTTATACAACGGCTTGGTGAGCGATGACGCGAGAAGCCAGCTTATAACACCGATTAATATTGTGCCTCCGATTCCGATAAACCAAAATAGCAAATTGAAGTTTTCAATGCGCTCAAAACGTTTGGCGTGGGCTTTAATTCCGAGTGTGTAATTACTATTGAACTTGTAAAACCCATACAGGTACCAATTGCCGTCGTTCCCTTCAAAAGGTGTTGTTGTAATGCTCTTATGTTGATCTAGTGAATTGATTTCATTCTTAAAAAGGAGAAGTTCGTGATTTGCTCCACCTATGCCGGTTGTATCCGAATCTATGATTGTATTATAGTCGCTGTTGAAAATAGAAACCTGGGCATGGAGATCACCTGTTATATTGCGTGAGATAATATCTTCAAAGTAATCATTTGCCGCAGTGGACTGCATGCCCAGCTCGAGTATCGAAAGATAGCGTGTGTCGATCTGGTTGGAAAGCATCGTTGCCGTGATGGTTATTTTTTCGCGGAGCTGTTCGAGATAAAGATTCTCCACAAAGTAATAACTTATACGGGACATAACAATCAACAGCAGGGCGGTAACCATCGACAATGTGATGATTATCTTCGTTTTGTAATAATATTTAGTAAACAATTTCAACATGATTTATAAGATAACGTATTACAAAGTAAAAGATAATTACAATATTTCTCCCCTTCAAAATTGTATATAAAATAAGAAGCGGATTGGTGAAAATCCGCTCCCTGTTGAAAGTAGCCTCAAGAAGATAAAACTTGTTTCGGCTTAATTTTATAAATATCCGTAAAAGCTAAGCTGCCATTGAGCAAATCTGAACGAGTTTTCGAATTCGGGATCTACAAGCAGATTTATTTTCAGCTGGGGTGAAATCTTAACTTTCAAACCCGCGATGAAATCAGTGTGATTATCGGAACAGTTACGGGTCGGCTGCGTATATCTTTCGCCGAAATTATCTTCACGCGTATGCGATCCGTTTTCAATTCTGTCTCTATAATTAAAAATTGCCAGTGTGCTGTTCTCGATTTTCCAACTGCTCAATGTTCTGTTTACACCGATGAGTCCCTCAATAAATTCATTAAAACCGAATCTAAGCATCAGCGGAACCTGGAATGTCCAGTGACTCGATTTGTAATTCCACTCAAGGATCTTGTCCTCCTGTTGAAGATAATAGTAATCATTATCATAACTGTTATTGGTGCGGATATAGTAATATTCTGAAAACCTAGTGACATTTACAGGTTCGATTGAACTGGTTTCGGTCGAATTACTAGCGAAATAGACACCGGCTGAGAATGAAATATTATCTTTCAATTCCCAATTGAAATTAATAGCCGCTTCGTGGTAAAGTTTATCTTTTGTGCCGCTCCCGCTTCTTATATCGTGTGTTGAAGAATTACCGCTGCTTTCGGAATAATATGAATAATAAACATCGCTGTATTTATAATAATGATAGGATGTATCGGCAATAAACGAACTGCTTGTAAGATCGACTCTGCCGTCGGTCAGTTTGTAATAAGCGGTCATCGTAACATCATCAAAGTATCGGTTGAATATCAAGCTGAAATATTTACTGCTTCCGTCATGTTTCCATGTTTGATAAGTGTCGGAAGTGGAGTAGTAATAACTCAAGCGGGTTGTATCGGCAGGATTGTTATAATCGCTGAAGTAATCGTTAATTGATGTATAGTCCTGCTCTGCCGTTCCGTTCAACACTCCCGCTTTTACACCTAGTTTGGCGCTTGATGTCAAGTTGTATTTAATACCAAAGGCCAGATCGTAGTGAGAATAATCCTGGTTTCTTTCCTGCATTGAGTAATTCGACCAATCATTGTAATCGATATTCCCGTATTCGTCCTGCGATTGATTTAAATAACTACCGGAACGTGAGTGAATAATACCGTTGATTGAAATACCGGCGCTCAGATCATCACTTATTTTATAACCAGCGAAAGCCGACAGAAGATGCGCGCTTGTGATCATCTCATCCTGACCCGAGTAGCGATCAATGACGGGATATGAACTTTGGTCTTCCATCACTCCGTTGCCGAACGCGTCGTAATAATAGCGGCTGTTATAAATCCAGTAAGGGAGAGTGTAAAAATTTTCTTCTTTGTGAATCAACTGATATGTGCCGCCGATAAAGAGGTTTCTGTTTTCATCGCCGAGTGGATAAGTGAGCAATCCGAGTGAAGCAATTGGACCCGGTTCCTGCCTCGAATTGGTAAGCCAGCGCGGATCCTGAACCGGGGCGTAGTACATAGCATCGGTATAATAATAGGGCTGGGGATAAATCCCGACTATTTCACTCTCTTCCCGGTCGCCTGCAAAGTCGAGATAAATTAGGGTTGTCTTTTCGCCGAGGTCGGGTACGTTTGCCGGATTGATGTATAAATTCAAAAAAGGATCGTTTATGTAGCCGGGAGCCGCTTCTTTGAAACTGCGCATCCCGAATGTGTTCAAATAATAACTGTTAAAAAAGAGCTCGGAGTTTTCGAAACTCTCTTCGGTTGTAATCTCCTGGTTGTACTGCGCGTAAGTCAGCACGGGAAATAATAAAACAAATAATAATAGCTTTTTCATTATGCCGCTCACTCAATGGTGGATGAATTTTAATTTGCCGGGCTGCTGATCTTACCCATGAATAATATCGCCCCCGAATCTTTTTCATGAATAACAAAAACGAACGGCTTATTCAAATTCATTATAAGCTGACCGCCGACGGATTCAAGAACAATCTCAACAGCGGTAACTGCGGCTGCTTCCGTTCCTTCTTCATTCACTTCAAGAAATGTTTTGTGTTTTACTTTGGATATTGAGAGGTAACCGGGTTGGAACATTCTTGTAAAGTCGGCACGTTCTGTGAACGCCACTCCCATTCCCAATTGTGTGAGCACTTCTTTAAGTTCTTTTTCATATTCCAGTTTAATACGAGGCATGCGCAAAGTAAGTTCGGTTTCGGCAAACGAGGTAAGCCATTGCTCCCAATTGGCCGCGTTCATTTCTTCAATAACCGTTTCAACGACATTCTCTCCTTTTGGAAGGAATACCGTCATGTAAAATTGCTCGTCTCCGTAGGGAAGATTGACAGCCTGAAATAGATCGTTTGCAAAGTACAAGTAATCGTTTTTCTGCACCATCATTTTGCACGGTACGTTGTTTCCGTTGGTCATATAAAATATATCATCAACCGTTGCGTCGGGATTGAATTCTTCTTTCCACGTACCTTTAAAGTAAAGAGCGTTGATAAGATACATAACAACATCGGGACCGATTTGATCGATAATCTCTTCGATCTTCCCGTTTGTGCTAGTGTTGACCCAGTTGTTGATCACAGTGACCGTCTGCGGATCGTTGAAGTCCATCGGGTTAATAGCGGCGCTGAAGTAATCGATATTTCTTTGAATGAAGTCGGGTTCGAATGTCATTGTGTTTCTGTACCAGATGGAATTGGCTATGTTAAAATCGACTTCGGAATCAGCCTGAGTGAGTGTTGTTATCAAACTTTGATAGGTTTGGTTGATCTCCTCCTCGGTCAGTCCGTTGAGTTCGAGTGTTTGTTTCATTGCTGCATATGTATCTCCGGCGGCGCCGTTCAATGTCATTCCCAATGCCATTGAGATACTCAAAGGTGAAATGAAAACGTTGGAGTCGCGGGCGGACTCGCATATCTTGTTGAATATCTGAAACCCGAAACGTGAGGCCGAACCGGCAACTTCTTTTTCCAGTACCGAATATTGGATTTGGTTGCGGTCGTTGTTCTCGGGGTTGGATACGCTGTCTTTGCAGCCTGTAAGCGCCGTTAACATGAGTCCCATCAGCGCGAAAAATAGACAGGTAAGTACGAACAATATTTTTTTAGTCATTTAGGTTCCTCCCTAGATATAATAGTATTGAAAGAAAATATGCAACATATGTGCCATGGAAGCCGAAGCCGAAAACATTCGATTTTGAGCAGAAATACAAATAAATTTAAGAGAAGTGAGAGAAAAACCGGCAGATTCGCGTCAGTTATTCGAAGAGTTATCAGGAATCTGATAGGGGCAAAAATTGATGAATGATTTTAATTTATTCTCAAATTATGGTAATTGTACTGATTTGCTTTAAATTCATTTTCCTTATATTCCCTTCAAGTTAATTGTGTTAGAAATAATTTAGTTGGAAGGTGAATTCTAATAATTATCAACCAAGTTCTAGTTTATTGTATATCAGTATTATGAAATATTCTATGCTTTCAGCCCACGGCTTCCACCGTGGGACAATGAGTTGTAGAATAAAACTATAATCATTTTAATACATGCCTGCCGGTAGGCATGGTTTATCGGGAGGTCAACATGTCCCACTCGATGGTAAAGATTTGGATCCACGGCGTGTTCAGTACGAAAGACAGGCAGCCTTTAATACAAGAAAATTTCAGATACAAGCTTTATCGTTTCATATCAGAGCAATTGCAAAATGATTTTAAATGTCCTGAAATATATATCAGCGGAACATCAGATCATCTCCATATTTTCTTTTTGCTGAACCCGGAGTATGCGGTCTCGCAAATATTCAAACAGAGTTCATCTCATTGGATAAATCAAAGTTGTTTTATAAATATACAATTCAGTTGGCAGGTTGGGTACGGCGCGTTCTCGGTGAGTGAGTCTCTGAAGGATAAGGTGATCGCGTATTTGGGGAATCAAAAAGAACATCACGCGAAACATTCATTTGAGGAAGAGTACAAATTATTTATTGATAAATACGGATTGAGCGGGGGAAACCGTTGAAACGGTTGTTGGATTTTTTGTTTGTTTAGTTTACCCACGACTGAAGTCGTGGGCTGATTCTGATTCGTGGGCTGATTCGTGAACAAAAAATAAATATTCTTATTTTAAAGAGTATTTGGAGTAATCTATGGAAGTTATTACGCATTATACCAAATTAAATACTTTACTCAATTTTATTCTTGAGAACAACACATTTCGCCTTAATATGCTATCTCAAACTAACGACCCGTTCGAATATAGTGAAAGAACCTGCGGATTATGCCATGACGGATCACGGCAACCAGAAACAAGTGAAATATTAGAGATCATGGACGAGATTCTAAAATACAAGATAAAAGTGGGATGCTTCGTGATGGAAAGTTCTAAACAATCTTCAAATTATTCATCATTAAGATCGATTATAAATGTAGCTCTATGGGCCCATTATGGAGACAATCATAATGGTGTTGCGATAGTATTTGATAAAGAAAAGTTATTACAATCATGTCGCTTACATATTCCTGGGGGATGGGCTTTCTTCCACGAAATAGTATCATATAATGAGATCAATAGTTTTTCAAATACACCTTATGAGATACATTATAATGATATAGGTATAATTAGCGAATCAAATATTGCAAAACATATATTTGAGAAATCAAAAAAAATTTTGGTTTCATAATGATCCAAAATGGCGTTATGAAGAGGAATATAGAATTATGATGTATTCTGATCATAAAGGTCCAATTAATATCGATGTGGCAGGTTGTATTAAAGCAATCGTCTTTGGAGAAAAAGTCTCAACATTTTTAACAAATGCGTTAGAAGATTCGTTAAATAAAATGGGGATACAGAGTTTAAAAGTTTATTATGACACTGTAAGTAATAAGTTAGTATGTGAATCAACTTGAATTTGTATATACCAAGAACTTTTTCTCTCTCCTGCTGTAAAACCAAACAAATTTGCGTATTATTATAAATCAAAAGCATTTGTAATGTCGATTCCGGTTTAAAAGGCGGGGAAACCATTAAAATGGTTAACGGATTTTTCAAATGACATTTAGCCCACGACTTAAGTCGTGGGCTGATAGTAATACAATAATTGGATTAACCGTTTCAACGGTTTACAAACAGCAAATTAGAATGGCATTCAATTCTTGGAATATATGTCAATAAAATAAAAGGATTTCCCATGAAAAGACTTGCTCTTTTTATCCTCATGCTTGGTTTTGTTTCGCTGAACGCACAGATGAGGAAAATCGATTTTGTTGAATATGATCTTGATAACGGTCTGCATGTTATCCTGCATCAAGATAATTCAACTCCCATAGTGGCAGTATCAATGATGTTTCACGTCGGATCGAAAAATGAGAAGCCGGACCGTACAGGGTTCGCTCACTTCTTCGAGCACCTCATGTTCGAAGGATCGAAATATATGAAACGGGGCGAGTATGATATATTGTGCCAAGGCGCAGGCGGCGCGAACAACGCTTACACAAATCAAGACCAAACATTTTATTTCCAGATACTCCCTTCAAATCAAATAGAGCTGGGATTGTGGATGGAATCGGAACGCCTGCTTCATTTGAAGATCGACTCAATTGGTGTTGAAACACAGCGAAGCGTTGTTAAAGAAGAGAGAAAACAGGGAATTGATAATCAACCTTACGGATCATTGTGGGAAGAAGTATTCAAGCGGGCTTACACGATACATCCTTATCAATGGACAACCATCGGCTCGGCGCAGTATATCGATCAAGCAACTCTGGATGAGTTCATGGATTTCCACTCAACTTACTACGTTCCGCAGAATACGATTTTAACAATTGCCGGTGATATCAATGTAGATAAAACAAAAGAGTTGATCGAAAAATATTTCGCCGGCATTCCGCGCGGAACAAAAGAAATTTACAGACCCGACGCAGTTGAACCTGCAAAGACAGACGAAGAAAGAGATATAGTTTACGACAACATCCGTCTGCCGCTCGTGATTCAGGCATACAACATTCCGGGCAAAGGAACCGAAGATTACTACGCACTCGAAATGCTCGCTACAGTTTTATCATCCGGTGAAAGTTCGAGAATGAAAAAAGAATTGGTGGACAAACAGCAGATCGCTTACCAGGCAAGTTCTTTTGTTTACGATCTGGAAGATCCCGGTTTGTATGTAGCCTACGGAATCTGCAACGGCGGCGTGGAAGCCGAAAAACTTGAAGCAGCTATTCAAGCAGAACTCGATAAAGTGAAAAACGAATTGATAAGCGAAGAAGAATTTCAGAAGATCAGAAATATTAGAGAAAATGATTTTGTAAACGGTAACTCAACTGTAATGGGTATCGCGAATAATCTCGCTAATTACCGGATGTTTTACGGCAACACGAGCCTGATAAATACGGAAATAGAAAAATTTATGAACGTAACGCGTGAAGACATAAAGAGAGTAGCAAACAAATACTTAAGCAAAGATAACCGTGTTGTGCTTTACTATCTCCCGAAAGAGAGCAAGTAAAGCGAAGCAAAATCATGAATGAAAAAAAATTGACGGAGAAATTATAAATGAAAAAGATAGTGCTGACTTTAAGTTTAATAATGTTCGTTACGCTGCCGATGTTCGGACAGCTTGACAGGAGCGTCATCCCTTCTCCGGGTCCCGCACCGGAGATAAATTTAGGTGATTATGAATCGTTCGAACTGCCGAACGGGTTGAAAGTGTTTGTAGTGGAAAATCACAAACTTCCGCGTGTGGCTTATTCGCTTGTATTGGATATTGACCCGATATTGGAAGGTGAGAACGCGGGGTATGTTTCCGCGTCCGGTGATCTGCTCCGTACAGGAACAGTGACGAGAGATAAAGATCAAATCGACAGCGAGATAGATTTCATCGGAGCTACACTCAACACAACGGCGATGAGTATTTACGGCGCGTCGTTGAAAAAGCAGACAGATAAACTTCTTGAAATCATGTCGGACATCGTACTCAATGCAAAGTTTAAACAGGACGAACTGGGTAAGATTAAAACACAAATGCTATCCGGTTTAGCCGCTCAAAAAGAAGATCCCGACGCGATCGCTCAAGTTGTGGGGAACGCGATAATGTTCGGCAAAAATCACCCCTACGGCGAAGCAATGACGGAAAGCTCGGTTGAATCGATCACACTTGACATGTGTAAAAATTATTACAAAACATATTTTCGTCCCAACGTTGCATATCTAGCCGTAGTCGGTGACATAACAAAAGAGGAAGCTGAAAATTTAATAAACAAATATTTCGGCCCATGGCAGAAAGGGGATGTGCCAGAACATAAATACGAAACACCGAAACAGCCGCGCGTAAATAATGTAGCGATAGTCGACAGACCCGCAGCCGTTCAATCGGTAGTGGGCGTTGAATACCCGGTTGAACTTCCCAAAGGGAGTCCTGATATAATTCCGGCAAGCGTGCTCAATACAATATTGGGAGGATCTTTTATCTCCAGATTGAATCACAACATTAGAGAAGATAAGGGATGGACATACGGCGCAGGGTCTACAATTTCTTCAGACCCGGTGATCGGCTATTTCAAAGCAGGTACCACAGTGCGCAATTCCGTAACTGACAGCACAGTAACCGAGATATTGTATGAAATGAAAAAGCTTGTAGCCGATAAAATGGACGAAATTGAATTGCAGTCAACAAAAAATTATATGACCGGTAGTTTCGCGCGCGCGTTGGAAAATCCGCAGACCATCGCCAACTTTGCGTTGAACATTGCACGGTATAATCTTCCATCAGACTATTATAAAAACTATCTAAAAAATCTAAATGCCGTTACTGCCGAAGATATTCAAAGAGTCGCCGAAAAGTATTTGAAAACCGAAAACGCTCACATTGTAATTGTAGGCAACGCCGGCGAGGTGGCCGATAAGTTGAAGAAATTCAACATCGGCGGAAAAATTAATTTTTATGATTCATACGGCAATCAATATGATCCTGCATTAAAAGAAGTAACCGGTATTGGTGTAAATGATGTGATCGAAAATTACATTAATGCAATCGGTGGAAGGGATAACATTCTACGCGTGAAGGATTTAACCGTTACTATGAAAGGTTCTGCTATGGAGGATGAGATTGTTTTTACAATTTATCAGAAAACTCCCAACAAGTATTATCAATATATTTTTGCAGGTGATTTCCAGCAAAAAGTTATGTTCGACGGCTTAAAAGGAAAGAAGGAAGAGATGGGACAGGAAAGTTATGTAACGGGAGCCGAACTAGAGTCATTAAAAATCGATGCGCAGATGAATGCATTTCTAGATTATAAAAAATTCAACATAATCCCTGAATTGAAGGGTAAAGAAACTATTAATGAAAAAGAGTGTTACAAAGTGATTCTGAATTTGCCCACCGGTAAAAAGTGGACTCAGTATTATGATAGGATTTCCGGTTTGTTGATTCGCCAGGTAACCCCAATAGATACGGAACATGGATCATCAAACGCGATTGTTGATTATGATAACTACAAAGCGATTGAAGGAGTGCTTTACCCGTTCAAGGTAACTCAACATATGGGAATGGGAGCTTTAGAAATGACAACTATTGGCGTTGATGTAAATGTCGGGATTGATGATTCCTTTTTTGCTGTAGATTAGATAATGAAGGCAATCTTGTTTCAAAACTTAAAAACTAAGCTGAGTTTGCTTCGTACCGTTCGCAAAGGAAAATTTGCGAATTCAAGTTCAGGGCAATTGTTATCCTGTTGCTTTATCCAGCTTTCTCCCAATATAAAAAAGGAGAGGAATCAAAGACACTAAAACAACTAGAACAATGCCCGAATAAATTAAAAGATCGGCAACTGAAACTAGATCATACTTTATGAATGAATAAAGAAAAAATAAAGTTACCGGCAAATTAAAGATCAGCGCCGTGTACATTCCGGGGGCATATTCTTTAGTGTAAAGAGCCGAAACAAGATGTGGGAAAAAAACATTTAAGAAAATTGCCGCATTGAAGCCGCAGAAAATATTGAAGTAAATTGTACCAGATCCGTTAGTGAAGCTAAAATAAGTAACCAGGTATGAGAGCAAAGTTAAAAAAATCACCGCGAATCTGAATTCAAACTTACCCACGGGTTTATGAAATTTCCCTGCATTCTTCGACCAATCGGGGAGATAAATCGCTTCTTCCAAATTGTGAACCGTAAATATTACGGGGAAGAGCCATTGCAGACTTAATGCAAATTCATGTTCCATTTTATGTTTGTGAATTTATTTATAAATAACCGCCGACATATAACCGACTACTCTCGAATGATCGCCGGTAATTTCACCCGAATCGGTTCGGTGTAAAACTTTCGTTTTATCGTAACCGGCTTCCTGCGCTCCTTTCATCATAGCAACAACACCGCCGCCGCCGCAGGCTTCGCAATTTCTGTTTTCTAGTTCGGTCTGCAATCCTTCGTAATCGAACCGTGCAATTTTGTCTAGTGCGATTGCGTCTATTTCTTCCGCCGATTTTTTATTGTGGAAATGGGAAAGATCGGTACTTGCCACTACCAATGTTTTTTCGTTTTTGATTTCCGCTATCCGTCGGCCAAGCTCTATCACGTTGCTTCTGCTTTGATCGCCGATTACAATAGGAACAAGTGTAAAATCACCCAAGGCAACCTGGAGAAAGGGTAATTGAATTTCGAGCGCGTGCTCTTCTATACTATGCCCTTCTTCCCCGGCAAAAATTATATCGCTCGATTCAACCAATAGCTTCCTCAATTCTTCCTTAACTTTTACTTTACCTATCGGAGTTGCGTAAGCATCGCCGCTGTAGACCGATACCCCGGAGAAATATTCGGCATGACTAGGCGAAATGACGATCACATTATTAAAAGATTTCCCTTTGACCAAGCTATAAGCGTATGCTGCCGTCTTCCCCGAATAACGGTAACCGGCATGAGGAACAACGATACCAAAAACATTTTCAAATGTTTCGTCTGGTTTCGTAAGATCGAGCATAAGATTAATTTCGTCACGCAATCTTTTTTCGGTTCCGGGGTACCAAGTTCCGGCAATTGCGGATTGTCTTATAGTTTTCATTTTACCTCCTTATTCCTCGCCGAAGACCGTTGCGGTAAAAGCGTGGAGCTTTAATTCTTCATTTTTCCACAAATCGGAAGAGAAACCTGCTTTATTGCAGATAGCGCTCAGGTATTCATCACGATCCATGTTATGTTCTACCGGCACCTGCGGAAGCAGCAAGCCGCGGCGTCCCCCTTTTTCCAAAATCAAACCATGCTTACCGATTTCAATATCGTCATAGCGGTCAAGTGGAAAGGGCTCGGATAATATTGATATTTCGATATGAACTTTGTCAACTTCATCCTTGCTAAGTTGAGGGAAACGAGGATCGTACAACGCCGCATTTTTAGCCGCGTCTCGTATTGTTCTATACAAGGGCTGTTCACCGATTATGTATCCTATACAACCTCTTAAACGTCCCTTAATTGTGAGAGTTACAAAGGCGCCGGCATGTGATTTCAATACCGGGTATTTTTCATAATCGGGTTCGTCAATTTCCACTTCAACAAACAATGAACGCAGTGTATCGCGCGCAACGGAAAGCATTAACTTCTTTTCTTCGCTTGTTAATTCCATTTTTATATCTCCCGCTATGCTAGTTCACATACAATAACATTCGATTTCTCTTTCAGCATTATTACCATATTCTTGTAAATAAAAAATGCATCCGGTACATAAGCGTTTGCATCGGCGTTTAGTATTTCGATGAAAAGTTCTTTACCGGAATCGATATCATAAACCGTTAATTTATTCAACAAGCTATTACCGATAATTTTTGAATAATAATTCATTATCAATATTTTTTGATACAATGCGTATTCCACGCTTCCTATAACTTCAGCATTTCCGATTTGTTTTGCAATGCTTGATTTCACCTTTTCGTCGGCAGGCAACCCGGCATCAAATTTCTCCGGGAAGATATAATCGGAATAATCTTTGGAATCCTCATAAATATTGTTAAGTCTTTCAATTTCATCTTCGCTTTGCAGTTCTTCAATAAATTGACCGGTGTTTTTATTGAGAGCAATATATTTTCTTCCTTCGAACTGCTGAACATAACAATAGACTTTATCCTCCAGCACGAAAAGGAATGAATAATTTTCATTCTGCCAAATAACTTTTTGAGTTTTAATATCAAACGCAATTACCTGCATGTGCCCGGGCATATCGGGTTTGGTAAATTTATGGAAAAAAATAATGTCATCGTGTACCGCTTCAATCCCTATCCAGTACTTTTCATCAAGCTGTATTCCGTTAAAAATTTTTTTACCTGAGAAAAGATCGAGACAATTATAGTAAGCCGATTTTTTGTCTGTGTTTCGTGTTTCGATGATCATTTTATCGTTGGGGCTTATCAATATTCTCCAAATCTGGTTGCCGTCTTTGAAAGAATATTTTTTTTTGATTTTCATAATATATCTTTCTGTTCGAAGTTATATGTGGAATAAGCAGAGGCCGTCTCAGAAGTAATTGTTCATTAAATAAACCCGCAAAACCCGTTGTACCAGCGGTATCGGTTTTCAATTTTTTTCAATAAATGTGACTTTTGAAACAGCCTCTCACGAAAATTTATCTATTGTAATGGTTTAAATTGCGCGGTAAAATGTCTTAAGTATTGTGTTTCATAAGTAATCTCGTAACCTTTAATCTTATCTTTTCTATTGAGAACGTTTACCATTGCTTCAACAATATAATCCATGTGGCTGCGCGTATATACTCTTCTTGGTATTGCAAGGCGTACAAGTTCCATAACCGACGGAATGAATTTCCCGTCAATATCTTTTTTACCGAACATAACGCTGCCTATCTCAACTGCACGGATACCTGCTTCAGTATATAGTTCACAAACAATCGCCTGCCCGGGGAATTGTTCCTGCGGCATATCGGGGAGAAATCTTTTTGCGTCAATATATATTGCATGCCCCCCCGGGGGTTCTATTATCGGAATTCCCGCTTCAACTAATTGATCTCCTAAATATGTTGTTGTTCCCACACGGTACTCCAAATAACTTTCCTCAACAACTTCTTCCAAACCTACCGCTATAGCTTCCAGATCTCTTCCCGCTAATCCTCCGTATGTCGGGAAGCCTTCTGTTATAATCAGAAGATTTTTACATTCTACAGCAAGTTTTTCATCGTTCAATGCAAGGAATCCGCCGATGTTTACAAGGGCGTCTTTTTTGGCGCTCATAGTTGCGCCGTCGCAATATGAAAACATCTCTTTGCAGATTTCAACAATAGATTTATTCTCGTATCCTTTTTCTCTTTTTTTAATGAAGTAAGCGTTTTCCGCAAATCGGCATGCATCGAAAAAGAAAGGCAATCCGTATTTATCACAGACTTTCCTGATGTCTTTAATATTTTGCATCGAAACAGGCTGGCCGCCTCCGGAATTGTTGGTGATAGTTACCATCACGAGAGGTATGTTTTCAGCGCCGACTTTTTTTATGAAGTTACCAAGAGCTTCAATATCCATATTCCCTTTAAAGTCTCCTCTAACTTCTGGTTTTTTACCAACTTCATTCAACAAATCGACAGCTTCAGCCCCGGAGAATTCAACATTGGCGCGTGTCGTATCAAAATGTGAATTGTTGGGAATAAATTTTCCCTTTCCACCAACAATTGAAAATAAAATTTTCTCTGCCGCTCTTCCCTGGTGAGTTGGAATAATAAATTCTTTACCTGTAATATTTTTTACTGCGGCTTCAAACCTGTAAAAGCTTCTTGCACCTGCGTAAGATTCATCTCCGTCCATAATAGCCGCCCACTGCTTTGAACTCATTGCCGATGTGCCGCTATCGGTTAATAAATCAATCAGAACATCTTCAGCGCGTATCAAAAAAGGATTGTACCCCGCTTTCTCTAAAATTTTTACTCTTTCCTCTTTAGTGGTAAACCGGATCGGTTCTACAGTCTTAATTTTGAAAGGCTCAATAATGGTTTTCATTATATTCTCCCTATTTACGAGCTAGAATAATCAATATTTAGTAATTGAGATTAATAAAGATACCGAATAAACCTGAATTTATTAACACCTAAATCGGAATTTATATTTATCCCGATTATTCTTAAAAAATTTTGTAAATTCGAGGTACTAAGAGTAAAACAATTTTGCTAAAAACTTTGTGTAGATATCTTGGCCTTATTTATGGGGATAATAGGCAAGTATGTTTAACCGGCTTTTCTTATTTTTTGTTAAGTATCCAGAGTGATGTTGATTTGTTTTTTATTTGTTTGGTGAATTTCTTTTGGATATGTCCGTAAATTATTCATGCAATCAATTAGAAATTAATAAAGTTAACAACTGTTTTATTTAGAATTAGGAGATCTTATGGAAGATCTGAAAGACCTGGAACCGCAAGATGAAAAGACACCGGAAGATCTTGCAGATTACGAACTAAATCATACAGACAAACTAGTAGGTGTATTTTCTGAGCCTGCTTCCACATTCACGCGGATGTCTGCTCATGAACCGAAAACTACGGATTGGTTCATCCCGGTACTTATTGTTATTGCAGTCGCCATCATATCCAACATACTTATGATGAGTAACCCGGCAATAAAATTTTCAATTATAGAAAATCAGATGGATCGGATTGAACAAAACCTGCAGGATATGGTTGACAGCGGCAACTTGACCCGTGCACAAGCCGATCAACAGCTGGAGCAAATAAGAGACCGGATGGAAAACCAAATGGGGGCAGGGATGATTTTACAGGTTATCGGGATAATAGTAGTTACCTTCATCCTGTTTTTTATTGTCTCCGGAGTCTTTTTCCTTGTTGCTAAATTCGGAATAAAAGGAGAAGCGGGATATAAAGCTGCAATGGTTGCCTACGGATTACCGTATTACATCCTGGTAATTCAAATTATAGTTATGGTCATACTTGCACTTGCAATGAATAAAGCCTTTCAAAGCACCAGTGTTGCCGCTTTCTTAGATATGGATACCACAAATTTTACAGGTTACATATTAAACAAACTTGATGTTTTTTCAATCTGGTTTTACTTTGTTGTCGGTATAGGTTTTGCTAAAATGTTTAAGTCGGAAAACACAGGTAAGTATATTGGAATGACTTTCGGCATTTGGCTTGGATTCAGCATACTAATATTTTTCCTTGCCGAGGCAATCCCTTTCTTAAGATTTTTCATCAGGTAAAAATAATTCATAAACGATTATGTGCGCCCGGCTTTTATGCCGGGTGTTTTTTTACACAATACTTTGCGGATCGATATCAATCAACAACTTAACGTCTTTAAATCTGGATTTTCGATTAAATGTTATGAATGAATTCATAACCCCATTCCTAAGGAGCCTGCCTGAGGGATCTACTTTTCTATCACTTTTTACAACCAGGTGAAATCTATACTGTCCTTTTATTTTTGAAATAATCGCCTCACCGGGGATGTTTAATTGAATTCCCTTAGAATTTGTTTTTAAAATCTCATAAAATTCTTTAATAGCCCCGCGCGCATGTGTTTCATTTTCATCTTTAGTTTCTATCAGGCAAAGCCTCGTGAAAGGGGGATACCCGTTCTGCATCCGCAGTTGAATTTCATTATTATAAAATGATTCATAATCTGTCGCCAATACTTTTTGCAGAACCCAATGTTTATGATTTTGTGTTTGAATAATAACTTCCCCTTCAACTTTACTTCTCCCGGCCCGCCCGGCTACTTGTGTTAGTAGTTGAAATGTTCTTTCATCCGCCCTGAAATCGGGGAGCCATAACGAAGTCTCGGCAGAAACAACACCCACCAATGTTACGTGAGAAAAATCCATTCCTTTACTTACCATCTGCGTCCCTACCAGAATATCTATTTCACCTTTACGGAATTGATTTAAAATTTCACCAAGTTTTCCCTTGCGGGAAATTGAATCGGAATCAATTCTTTCTATTTTTATGCTTGGGAAAAAATACTCAAGCTCATCTTCAACTTTTTGCGTTCCGGTACCAAAAAATTTGAGTGACAACGATCCGCAGTTGGGGCATGCTTTTGGAACCGGTTTAACAATGCCGCAATAATGACACTGAAGTATATTTTTATTAATATGATGCACCATCGACACGGAACAGTCGGGGCACATAACAATCTCGCCGCAATCATCGCAGAATACTTGCGTAGCAAACCCCCTCCTATTTTGGAGAATGATAACTCCTTCTTTCTTTTTTATCCGGTCAGAAATTTTATCCAGCAAAGCCCTTGAGAAAACATTTTCCATCTTTTTACGTTTTTTCTCAATCGTTACGTCTATCAACTTAATAATTGGCATTTTAGCGTTATCAACTCTCTCTTTCAGTGTGAGAAGTTTATACTTCCCGCTTTTAGCGTTGAACATGCTTTCAATCGATGGAGTAGCCGACCCAAGAACAACAGGGCTTTTATTAAACCTGGCTAGTATAACCGCCGCATCACGTGCATTGTACTTCGGAACCATATCATACTGCTTGTAACTTTGATCATGTTCTTCATCAACAACTATAAGTCCGATGTTTTTCAAAGGCGCAAATAGAGCGGAGCGGGGACCGATTACAACTCTGTATTTTCCATCAACAACGCCGCGCCAAGAATCATATCTTTCACCCAAAGACATCCTGCTGTGGAGCACACTGATAATATTTCCGAAACTGTTGAAAAAACGGGATGTTATTTGCGGAGTTAAAGATATTTCCGGAACAAGAATTAGAACGGTTTTGTTTTTAGACAAAGCTTGTTTAGCCAGCTCGATGTAGACTTGTGTTTTACCGCTCCCTGTTACGCCATGAACCAGGTACGGTTCAAAACGGTTTTCATCTATGCATTTGTTGATTTCGCTGATGATATTTTTTTGATCTAATGATAATTCAAATTCCTGCTCTGCTTCTTTATATGTTTCCGTGTAAACTCTGTCCACCTCTTTTTCGAAGATCTCGATTAATCCTTTCTCTGCTAGAGAATTTAGCGAAGACCTGTTTGATTTCGTCTTCTTTAACAATTCATTTATAGGTATATCTTCTTTCTGCGAAAGTAATTCTAAAAGTAATACTACTTGCTTGGGAGATCTCGATTCAATCTCGGGGATCACCGCGTAGATGTCGTCTACCGGTTTAGCGAATTTAACAAACTTAACTTTCTTTATTCCTACTTTAGCATTTTCTATTTCATTAAGAATTGTAACCGCACCGGTTTTTTCCAGAGTACTAAGCAGATAATAAATATTTTTCTTTTTAAGTTCTTTTTGAAGTTGTGAAATTTTATGTACTTCTTTTACGGAAAGAATGCTGAGCAGCCGGGCTTTAACCGAATTTTTTTTGTTCTCGGCATGAAATAATTCAGCGCAAAAATTTGTGTCGGCTACAACTTTCTTTTTTGATTCCACATCCGTACCGTAGGGAACGGAGTATCTCAGAGCTTCCCCAATTGAGCTTATATAGTAATCGGCTAACCATTCATAAAATTTAATTGAATCTTTATCAAAGATAGGATTATCGTCCAGAATGTCGCGCAGCGGTTTAATTGTTCCCTCCAAATCGGTTGTATCTGATATTCCGATTACAAAACCGGTTAGTACCCTCTTCCCGAACGGTACTACTACACGCTGCCCTACTTTAATGCTGTCACGAAATTCCTTTGGAACGAAATAAGTGAAAGAATTTCTGAATGGAAGAGGGAAAACAACCTGCGCATACATTTCCGAAATTTTAGGCATAAAAGATATTCTACGTTGATTAATTTTGGAATCTATTTTGATAAAAATACAAGATACAAAATGAATATACTACATTAGGTTAACAATATTTTTATAAATAAGGCGGATTCGGAAAAAGTACACTGTTTTATCATTAATTGAAGAGAATTAATTTTTACACAATTTTAAGCAGAATTTTTGAAACTAAGTTTCTATTTTTCGATCCGGTTTTTGATCTGATAATTTGTACATATTAATTCATTAAAAATTGCTGGGTGATTTCTCAAGTGGAAAATATTTACTTAATAATTTTGATAATTATATTTGCTTCCTTTGTACAAGGTTTATCAGGGTTCGGTTTTGCTTTGGTATCAATTCCTTTATTATCAATATTAATAGACATTAAAGAGGCAGTCCCGCTCGCGGCTCTATGCGGATTTGTTATTAATATTTTCCTTCTTATAGAATTAAAGAATCACATTAAGTTTTTTGAGTTAAAAAATCTTTTGATCGGCTCCGTTGCGGGTATTCCTATCGGAGCTTACTTCCTTACTGCGGCCGACCCGAAATTGATTAATATTCTGTTGGGTATAATTATTCTTCTTTTTGTGTTTCTATCCTCTACCAAGATCATTAAACAAAGAGGAATGAAATTAAATTGGGGATATTTATACGGATTATTATCAGGCTTATTAGGGGGAGCATTTAATACAAATGGTCCGCCGATCCTGATTTATTTCTATCAGCAAGGATGGGATAAATTCAAGCAAAAAGCTTCAATCACAGGATTTTTCATAGTTTCTTCGGTAATTATTGTCTCCGTACATGCATTATCGGGCATAACCACGGGGGCTGTGATGAACAAATTTTTTTATTCGCTACCGGCGGTAATTATCGGTCTGTTAACAGGGACAAAAATTTTCAGTAAAATTTCCACTGAAATTTTTAACAGAATTATTCTTTATGGATTGATAATTATCGGAATTTTTATGATTTTCAGATGACAAAATCCTGTTAATGTTGACATAATTTGTATACCGTAATAAAATTCAAACAAAAGGAGATTTAAATCATGATGTATATAACTGATGATTGCATCAACTGTGCAGCTTGCATCGACGAATGTGAAAGCAATGCTATTTTCGAAGCTGGGTCCGAATATACTTTGAACGGCGAAACTAAACCGGCATTGTCTGATGATTATACTTTCATTGTTCCAGAACTATGTACAGATTGTAAATCATGTATAGAGGTTTGCGCAACAGAAGCTATTGTAGAAAAATAAAATATTCTCTTACTGATTTGAAAGCTCTTTCAGCTTAATTGTTGTAAGAGCTTTTTTTATTTTAAATTCCTGCTAATTAAGCATGCCTATAACAGCGCCGTGAATTTCTTTTGCCGAAGCAATTATACTATTTCCCTTTACGGGATCATTTCCCTGATAGTCTGTAATCATACCCCCTGCGCCTTTGATTATAGGTATAAGCGCGATTGAATCCCAAGGCGACATAATTGGATCGATCATTATATCGGCAAAACCAGTCGACAATAAATAGTAACCGTAACAATCTCCCCACTGACGGTAAAGTTTAACTTTTCTTATCAACTCTTCAAACTTGAATCCGTTTTGATAATTATAGATATTCAGATGATCTGTAGTGAGCAGAACGGCATTTTCAATATTATCGCATTTTCTAAATTTAACTTTTTCACCGTTTAGGTCTGCTATGTTATTATCACCTATTAAATACTCGTTTAGTATCGGTTGATTAATTACTCCTAAAATCGGCTCTCCTTTTTTTACCAAGCCTATAAGCGTACCAAAAGTTACAGCCCCTGCAACAAAACTCTTTGTGCCGTCTATTGGATCTAAGACCCATTTATATTCAGCATCTTCATTATAAACTCCGAATTCCTCTCCGATAATTCCATGATCGGGAAATTCTTTTTTTATCATGTTCCTCATTGTTTCTTCTGTTTTTTTATCTGCAATTGTTACCGGGGAATTATCTGCTTTCGTTTCAAAACTCATTTTTGTTCTAAAATAACTTCGTATGATTTTCCCGCTTTCATCGGCAAGTAATTTAGAAAAGCTTTTGAATTCTTTTAAGTCGTTCAAAATTACCTCGTTTACTTAATTTTATTCCTTTAAGCGAATCAGTAAAGTATACTCAAATAAAAACAATTTAACAAAACTTAATTATATTTGATGCGAAAAATTTCGATATTATTATGAAACTTCTTAAAGCCACACAAAACAACATTGCACAAGCAGCCGAAGTTCTCCGTTCTGGCGGATTGGTTGCATTCCCAACCGAAACCGTATACGGTTTGGGAGCCGACGGACTGAACCCGATTGCTGTGGCAAAAATTTTTGAAGCAAAACAAAGACCTTCTTTTAATCCGTTAATTCTTCATATTTCAAGTAAAGACCAACTTCAAACAATTGCAAAAATAAATAACCGGGCAATAGTAAAATTGATTGAAAAGTTTTGGCCGGGTCCATTAACTTTGGTTTTGCCCAAACTTGAAATCGTTCCCGATATAGTTACGGCGGGCAACTCGACGGTTGCAGTCAGAATGCCGGATCACCCAGTTGCATTGGAGCTAATTGAACAAGCCGGTAAACCGATTGCGGCGCCAAGCGCCAATTCATTCAGCCAATTAAGCCCTACTTGCGCCGAACATGTTGTGAAACAACTTAACAATAAAGTAGACATAATATTAGACGGTGGCAGCTGTGCCGTTGGCGTTGAATCCACTATCCTTTATCTAAAAGAAAACAAAGTTTCAGTATTACGACACGGTGGAACAGCAATTGAAGATATTGAGAAAATTATTGGTAAAGTTAGTATTGAAACCGGGCCTAGCGATTCCCCTTTGGCGCCGGGGCAGTTATATTTTCATTACGCCCCCAAAATTCCATTAAGGTTTTTCAACGATGTAAATATAATGGATTATGAATTCAAGAAAGTTGGAGCCCTTTTTTTCGACCGGAATAGATATAATATTGAATTCTCCGGCGAACGAATTCTATCGCCCAAAGGTAATTTGCGAGAAGCAGCTGCTAATTTATTTTCATTCCTGCATGAACTGGAAAACGAAAATTTGGATGTTATTCTCGTTGACCCGATTGAAGAAATAGGATTGGGGAAAGCAATAATGGACAGACTCCGAAAAGCCGCGAATAAATTCAGTTAGATTTTTACACTTCAGTTAGTACAATATGCTGAATCAATTTCAGGTCCTTGAACTCTTCAATTTTTCTAAGCTTGCATTTTTCAATTATATAATCCAATCCTCCGTTTTTCAGGTAACTTTTATAACCGTTGAAATGATTACGCCCCGCGGCAAACTCAACAAGTCTGTTGAATTTACCCGTAATTGTTTTTGGTTCGGGGGCAATGTAATCTACAAATATTATTTTTTTTGTTACCTGCTTTAACGAATTGATAAGATTATCCCGAAATTCGACCGGGACTTCGTGAATAACAAACGATACCGTTGCGTAATCAAATTTGCCTTTCCATTTTTCAAGATATTCGGCAGCGTCGCCGCAAACGAAACCAACATTATCAATGCCGCTGTTGCGTAATTTGGATTCGGCAATGTCGATGTTTTTACTCGACAAATCTATACCTGTTACACTTCTGCATTTTTCCGCCAGTTGTAAAGTCAAATGCCCGGTTCCGCATCCAACATCTAAGACAGTTGCGTTTTTATCAATCAATGAAATGATTGCCCCGGAAAAACTATCAACATGTTTTGCAATGAATTTTTCGTAAAACCAGCCGTCGTACCAATGAAGTTTATATTTAGTCATTACTATTTAAAACACTCCTAATAATTTGGAAGACATTATAATTATCGCTCCAATCAATATACCTTTTATAATTTTCTCCCCTTTCTTTACCGAATACTTTGCCGCCCACCATCCCCCCAGTGCATTTCCTGCGGCCAAACTTAATCCGAAAACCCAGTTTACATTATCAGTAAAAATAAAAATTGCCAGCGCCGGTATCGTGTAAATCAATACGATGAAAACTTTGTGCATATTAACAAATACAAGATTGAAACGGAGGAGATAATGCAGCGCGGCCATTAAAATAAATCCAACGCCTACTTGAAGAAAACCGCCGTAGAAACCGATACCTATCATTGCAACGGCTACCGTCCACTTAATTTTTTTATCTTCATTATTGGAGAAATCAATTTTTGATTTCGGGATAAGCATAGAAACAATAATCCCGATCATTATTACCCCCAATATCTTTTGGAAGAGGGCATCGTCAATCTTTACTGCGAGAAGCGCCCCGGCTATTGCCCCCGGTAATGTGAAGAGGGATAATTTAAAACTTAATCCGAATTGCTGATATTTTTCTCTCTTGAACGAATAAATGGCTGAAATGTTTTGAACAAATATGGCAACACGGTTGGTACCGTTGGCTAGTGAAGCATCTAGCCCGAGAAATATAAGTGTAGGCAATGTTAAGGTAGATCCCCCTCCCGCCATTACGTTCAAAAAGCCTGCAGCAGATCCCACAAGGAATAAAATTAAAGTTGAAGAAAAATCCGTCAAAATTGTTATCTCCAAGAAATTCATAAAATTTTGTGTACTATATAATAAAAACAACGAACTTATACTATTATTTTACTTTTTTCTTCATTTAATGCTTTCCGGCTAAATTTCAGATAGAAATCTTTGAAAAATTCTGAAATTTGTCTCTGCTGCCCGACTTTGCCTTGCCGGCGGACAGTTTTTCCGGGATTGATAGGAGACCTCTCTTAAATTATCAGAAGTCTCGGATAATTAAAATACAGGCGGTTTCCTTTTACTATTAATTTTTTTTCATTAACTTAAATCAAAATTATTACTCACAATATCGATGAATTGCAAATTCAACTTTACGGAGAAACCCGCGGCGGATAAAGAGTTGAAAACCAATATGTGACTATTACAAAAATTACAAATTATACTCATCTAGGTTGCTGTGGAAAAAGAGAAACTTGAAAAGCGCTTGTCTGATATTGAAAATTCTAATATTGAACTTACTTTATTTGAGCATACGCTTAACGGCATAAGCGAATGTTTATCCATAACTGATTTTGAAAATAATATCCTCTTTGCCAATAAAGCATTCGTCGAAACATACGGTTACGGAAGAGATGAAATTCTTGGATGTAATATCAGCATTATATCATCTTCACAAAACGATCCGGGTATAAATAAACTTGTATTAGAACAAACGCTTCAAGGCGGCTGGGAAGGTGAATTATATAATACGAAAAAAGACGGTACCGAATTTTTAATTTCCTTAAAAACATCTGTAATTAAAAATGAAAAAGGCGAGCCGATTGCATTAATTGGCGCCGCGCGTGATCTTTCGGATGAGATGAAAACCAGATTAGCGTTACAAGAAGCCGAAAATAAATACCGATCTCTTTTCATGGAATTAAAAGACACCGTTTTTGAAAGTACTCCCGAAGGTAAACTGATAGATATCAACCCGGCAGGTCTTGAATTGTTTGGTTATAATTCTATAGAAGAACTCCTTAGCGCAAACATCAGTAACGATCTTTATGCCGACGCAAAAGACAGGCAAAAATTTTTAGATGAACTTGAAAAATCGGGATTTGTAAAAGGGCATGTTGTAAATTATAAAAGACGCAACGGAGAAACCGGTATTGTTTTGGAAACAGCTTTTGCAGTGAAAGACGAAAATGGACGTATAGTTTCTTATCGCGGAATATTGAGAGATATTACGGATCTAAAAAAGACAGAAACTGAACTGAAAAACTTAAACGCATCGAAAGATAAATTCTTTTCTATAATAGCCCACGATCTACGAAGTCCTTTCGGCTCTCTGCTTAGCTTCTCCGAATTCTTAATGGAAGATATCGATGAACTTACGAAAGATGAGATAAAACTGTTCGCTTCAAAAATTAATGAATCTTCAAAAGCTGTTTTCGAATTGCTCAATAACTTGCTCCAATGGTCGCGCATTCAAACCGGTAGAATGGATTACCTCCCTGAAAATTATAATCTTAGAAGCCTTGCAGAACAAAACATTAATATTTTTCGGGATAATGCAAAATCAAAGCACATTGAAATTATAAATGAAATCAAAAGCGAAATCGTTATTTTTGCTGATGAGAATATGCTTAATTCCATTCTTCGTAATCTTATTTCCAACGCTGTAAAATTCACTAATGCAGGGGGAAAAGTTGTTTTATCTGCTGAAATTAAGAAAGAATTTGTTGAAATAAACGTTACCGATACCGGGATTGGAATTTCCGATGAAATAATTAATCAACTTTTCCAGATTGATGTTCACCTCACAACTCCCGGCACTGCCTCAGAGGAAGGGACCGGTTTGGGTCTTATTCTTTGTAAAGAAATGGTTAACATCAACGGCGGTGAAATCCGGGTTAAAAGTTCCCTGGGCAATGGAACTACCTTCACATTTACTCTCCCTTCTGTTAGATAAAATCATCCAATAATTTCGCCACATCATGTTTGTTTGCTTAACAAAAGGCAAATTGTTAAGTTTCATTTTGATTAGACCATTATTTGACAGAAACTAATACCGGAGACAAAAATGTCTAAAGAAATGATACTCGAAAAACAAGCCCAAGCCGCACAAATACTCAATGAAAAAGATATAGATATGTGGATTACCTTTGTTAGAGAAACCGGTAATCTTAAAGATCCAATGATGGATTCTATTGTGGGAACTGGCGCTACGTGGCATTCTGCATTTATAATCACCAGGTCTGGTGACACTATTGCAATTATAGGTTCACTTGAGATTGCAAATATGAAAATTGTCGGTACTTTTAAACAGGTGATTGGCTATTTGAAATCAATAAAGGAAAGATTGATTGAAGTTATTAATCACTATAACCCTAATAAAATTGCCGTTAACTATTCAAGAAATTCCAGTCTAGCCGACGGTCTGACTCACGGAATGTACCTTGAATTATTAGATCAACTAGACGGGACAGGCTATAAAGACAAACTTATTTCATCGGAAGAAATTATTGCGGCCCTTAGAGGAAGAAAAGCCAAATCGGAAATTGAATTGATGAAGACGGCAATTAAAGAAACTTTGAACATTTTCGATGAAGTGACAAAATTTTTAAAACCGGGCATTTCGGAAAAAGAAGTTGCTCAATATGTAATTAAACTTACAGAAGAAAGAGGACTTGAGCTTGCTTGGGATAAAGAGCATTGCCCCGCTGTTTTTACAGGCCCAGATACCGCCGGGGCACACGCAGGACCGACGGATAAAAAGATTGAACGCGGGCATGTTATTAATATGGACTTCGGCGTTAAGTACAATGGCTATTGCGCGGATCTGCAGCGCACTTGGTATGTTTTAAGAGAAGGAGAAGATAAAGCGCCTCCAGATGTGCAAAAAGGTTTTGATATAATTAAAGAATCTATTCAACGCGCTGCAAAAGCAATTAAACCAGGTAAAGAGGGATGCGAGATTGACGATGTTGCCAGAAATTTTATTGTTGAAAACGGTTACGAAGAATACCCCCACGGTTTGGGACATCAAGTAGGGAGAGTTGCCCACGACGGTGGCGCATTACTTGCACCACGCTGGGAGCGCTACGGTAATCTTCCCCACTTAAAATTGGAAGAAGGACAGGTGTTTACAATTGAGCCCCGATTAACAATACCAGGTTTCGGAATTGCTACAATTGAAGAAGAAGTGATAATTACAAAAGAAGGATGTGAATTTTTATCAGAAAATCAAAAAGAAATTTATCTCGTTAAATAAAATCTTTAGGTAAATTAAATAACCCGGATCGTTTAACGAGCCGGGTTTTTTATTACCTGCTTAAACCTTTTTTTTTCAAATACTTATTTAAATCGTCTATCGAAGAGATATATGTAACATTTGAATATTTTTCCAAAAGGTCTTCTTTACCCCGGCTTAATGCTTGTCCCCCTACAATTATTTTTTGTTCAGGATACTTCTCATAAATTTTGTCAATATATTTCAATAATCTCAACAAATTCAAATAAAAGCTGTTTGAAATTCCAATTAAATCGGGTTTGTGCTCATTAATGAGATAAATTATATCATTAACCGGAGTGTTTGCGCCGGGCATAAAAACATGCCATCCCAGAAAATCAAAATAGTCTGCTATTATTTTAGCGCCAATACCATGAAATTCTTTTTCAACACAAGTAATAATAATTTTCCTTGAGGATTTTTCGTGTTTTTCCAGTTTTGAACAGACAACATCTATCAATGTTTTAGTGATATAAGATGCAATATGTTCGTCAGCTACCGTTATTTTGTTTTGCTCCCATAATGTTCCTATTCGGTTCATTGAGCGTTGAAATATTTTTTCGTATAGCTCCTGTAATTTTACTTTATTATTAAGCAGATTGATCACAATTTGCGCGCATTTATCTCTATCTCCTTTTAAAAGGGAATCCAAATAATCCAGATAAATTGTTTCATTGATTTTCACGCCGTCACCGAAAATATTAACAGTGACTTATTAACAGAATATTTTAGAATTTAATTCCCAATGGAGGTTATTTTAGAGAATTATTAAGAATGGTTGAAATTCGATAGCTGCCATATGCTATAAATGGTGCAATTAGCACGTCAATGGAATAGTGTACATGTTGAACGAGTACACATCCTGCAACAAGAAAAGTAAGCATTAGAAATGCAACTTTGAATTTTTTGACATCCGCGGTTAAGAAAAGCAGAAATACCGTTGAGGTATGCCCGGAAAAAAATAAATCTTTCAAATACCCTTTGCTGCTGCCGAAGAATTCAACCAGGGGATCTTTTAATTCTATCATATTTTCCGGGGGATCCAGCGGAAGCAAATACATTGCTATAATTCTTATTACAACCAATAATATATATGCATGTAACGCTGTCAATAAACGCTTCGGTTCTCTACTTAATAAAAATAGGCCTAATATTATAGATGCATAAATGATAAGAAACGTCAACCATGTAACATCAGTCGGTTTAAAAAGGTTTAGAAACGGGTCATTAATAATTGTCCCGCTGCGCGTTTCGTTATAATCTAAAAATTTGGTTAAAAAGAAAATGAGAACAACCAATGTTGTAAAAGTGAAAATGAAAATATGCCGAAACGATTTATTCTGAAACGCTTCGTCCCATTTCTCTTTGCGTGATTTAGCGATAATTTTCATATGAAAATTTACGTAGGAATATCCGCTGGTAAGATAGAATACAAAACCAAAAAAGACAATACATTTTATTCTATGGTGAAATAAGACTCACTCCTCAACAAGGAGTGAGCCACCATACAATAGGAGTAAAACGAAATGCGGGTGGACTCAGTTTTTTCTTCGCTGGTAATGTATTTTCCAACTTAATTCCCAAGTGATACCGTCGGCAGACATCTCCCAATTCCAGTCCAGTTCATTATCATTGATATTATACCAGACCATTCTTTGATGAATTGTTTTGCCGTTTCTTTCGGCCTCACGCGAAAGAATCATTTTCCCCCCGACATACTCCCCGATAAAATCTAAATACCCTCCCTGGTTATCAACCCATATTTGTATCCATGCACTTCTTTGTGGACTATAGATAGAAATACTTTTACCGCTGAGATTTATTCCAGGTGAGCCGTTAAAATTTTCTTCTATTGCACATCCGCCCAATATTTTAGTTATTGAATTAGTCCCGCGCTGTTCTTCGCCGCCGGAACTCTGCCATGTAAGGTCCCATTCACCCAGCCAAAAATCGAATTGATCCGCTTCGGGCAATTTACATTGAGTGGAATTTGTTTGTGCCGTTAGAAGTTCTCCGGATAAAATGAAAAATGAAAAGAATGAGATAAATATTCTATTTATTGTTTTCATTATCTTCCCTTTCAAAGATGTTAATCGTAATAACAAACTGCGGATATGAATAATTCCAAAGGGGATATTTTTACATAAGGTCAAAACTGCCGGTTTATATAATCTGCACTAGTTGATCTATTAAAGTTTTCTTGCAATTACTATTACATCTTTTAAAATATCAACTACTCCCGAAGATGAGTTGAGAGCTTCAATGAATAGGATATAAATTCCTATCTTCAAAGGTTTGCCGTTATTATCAAGTCCGTCAAAAACAATTGAACCGGTTGAACCGGAAGGGCTGTTATTTAATAATTCCCTTACTAATCTCCCTTTGCTGTCAAAGATCTTTATTCTCAACTGTGCAATTTGCTGGGTTAAATTGAAAGTGATTATTGCAAAATCTTCATAACCGTCATTGTCTGGAGAAAATGGATTCGGGCTTATAGTTAAAGATGAATTGTTATCCAATCTCGAAGTGTGAATGGAATTAATTGCAGCTGGAGTACCCCCGGGTTCATTAACACAAGTGCTCCAATTGGCCGGATCGTTCCCGCTTATTGAAGTGTTAATCCTTTCAATTGATTTATTGTTGGTCGTCAATATATTTTCGTTATGAAATTTCTCACTGTAATTTACCGAGTCAATAACATTGCCGCGTAGATCTTTAATTTTAATATTTTCACCGCTGTTGGAAAGACTTAAGCTTGATAAACCGAGAATTTTGATGTTTTCCTCATCCACAGGGAGATTATAATAATTCAATATTGCTGAATCGGCAGCTAAAACATAATACTCATTTTCCGAAAGGAAATAACTTTCCTCACTCAGCTTAAAAGTGCTTCCACTTTCCTCTTCCAAGTACCATCCCCCAATTTCAATCGAAGCGCCGGTGGTATTATAAAATTCAACATATTCGCAATTCTCATCCGACGGGGCAAACATTATCTCATTTATAATCACATCGCCGTAATTACAAGCTTCTATTTGATTCAGGGAGTTCTCTTTTCCTATCGTGCTGCCGCCCGAACTTAAACACGTAGCCCAATTAGCTCTGTCTTGTGTTTCCCCCAGCAATGAAATCCTCTCCAATGATTTCCCTTCTTTTCCTCCCCAGGTGGATTCATACATAACGCTGTCTATTACGGCGTCACGAAAGTCATAAACTATTATTCCATCTTTATTATTACTCAAGTTTCCGAAGTTAACCTCGAATAGGGGAAAATCAATATCCGAATATTCATCAAAGTAGAACTTGTTCGATGTTATTATTACAAATCCCCCGGTACTGATTATGTGATCTTCATACGTAATAATATTTTTTGTCGGTGTTGAAAGAATGTCGCTTACAGACCATCCCCTAATGTTTATTTCCTCTCCGGAATTATTTGTCAATTCAATCCATTCGGGCTCGCCTTGATTAGGATTGTACATAATTTCATTTATTAAAATGGATTGCGGCATATAACCGGGAGTAATAACTTTCTCCGCATAATTGTTCAGTGTATCAAGATCTTTTTCGTAATTCACATTTCCGTAAACTATAACTTCCCCCTTTAATAAAATGGGCTGATTGGTCACTGTAATCAACGAATCCCCCGGCCTTAGGCTAAGATTATACAACCCGGTAATTGGGATATTCACACCATCAATAAGAGCATTTATAAATAATTCAAAATTATCGGCAGGTTTTTGGCCAAGGTTTTTTACCACAACGTTAACATAAACGTTATCATTGAGTACGGGAAACTGTGGATTTGTTGTAATGGATTGAATTGTCAAATCATATTCTTTTATAGTTATGCTGTTAATTCTCCCCGGTGTACTTTGTTCTATATCTATTGAAACATCCCAGTTGCCGGGTTCGTTTGAATTTGCATTTGTCGATTTCCTTTCAAGCGAATAACCTTTTATGCCCCTCCATGATTGGTTGTATAAAACCGAGTCTATTGTATATCCGCTGAAATCTTTTAATACAACACCATCTTCATCATTATTAAGATTTGCAAAATTTGTAATTATTAACTTTGCCGGAATTCCCCTGTGGTAATTGTAAATTGATGAATCCTTTGCAACAACAAAATAAGAACCCGGATTAATTACCATCTCTTCCATTGTTATAAATTTACCGACCGGGGTTGTTATTACGTCGGATAACTTCCACTCCTTAATATCTATTTGATAATTCGAAACATTGTAAAATTCTATCCATTCGGGCTCATCATAAGACGGGTTATACATAATTTCATTAATAACTATTGTGTTGGCTTCATACCCGGGTTTTATTGTAAGATTTATAACATTGTTCGATGTATCTTGGTCCTCCCCTGCATAAGCATAAATGATAAAATTTCTTTCCTTATTTATACCGGTCAGCGTATAATTGAATTGATGTGCCAGTGAATCAGAGGGATTTAATTCATACCCAGTCGAAGTTTCAATAAGTAAAGTAGCTGCGCTCAATTCGTAAAGCTGTAAAGCAAATTGAATAGAATTTTTCCCTATGTTTTTTACGGTCACATTAATTTTAACGTTATCCCCTATCAAGGGATGCCCGGGATTAGACAAAGCATCTTTAATTTCTATATCGAATTCTTTTTGTGTAATTGAATTTATTACTCCCGGTGTACCTCCAATTTCATTTTGCGACTCTTTCCAATTTGTCTGATCCGAAGATACGCCAAGCGGATCAATTCTTTCCAACGACTTGCCGTTTGTACCTCCCCACGATGCAGTGTATTCGAGTGAGTCTATCACTCGTTTGAGTGAATCCAGCAAAATTATTTTATCCCCGGAATTATTCAATGATGGAATGTTTCCGATAATTACATTACCTGGTATATCATATTTAGCAGACAATGAACTGTCTTTGGCAACAACAAGATACTCTTGAGGCATTAATACAAATGAATTCCAAATAACAATCGATGATGAAGCATTATCGGAAATTTCGTATTTGAATAAATTTATTTCTTTCCCGCTAACATTAAAAATTTCCACCCATTCCGGCTCTTGACCCTGCGGTGCATACATAAATTCATTAATTATTATATCTCCCCGTACTTCGTTTACCACTATTCCGGTAAGAATTAAGAATGCAATATTGTCCATGTTATATTCATCTTCGGGAAAATCGATAACGCCTATAAATTGATTTTTCCCGGCAGCAAAACCGGACGTGATGAATTCGGTAACAAGGCTATCCCCCGGCGGCATATTTTCGTAATTCCTTTCAAATACCAGTTCGTTGGCTGAGTAGATGGAATCATAATTCATATCTCGATAGAATTTAATTGAGAACAAATCAGCCGTAACCATACCGTTGTTTTTTACTTCAACAATAAGCTTGATTGCATCTCCCAATATTCCGTAACCGGGTGAGGAATAAAAACTTTGGATGGATAAATTATTGATCTTAGGCGAAACAGAATTTGTAAATCCGGGAGTGCCGTTTACAATAATTGAATTAGACCAATTCGAAGAATCGTTGGAACCGTTAAGTATAATTTTTTCATCGGAGATTCCGTAATCGTTATTTGCAGTATAAGTATATTCCGAAATTACCATGCCGGCTTGGTTAATTAACTTTATTATTTTATTCGAAGAATTGGACAGACCTGAACGGCCGAAAGCATTATCATCCAATTTCAGCACTGTTATTCCTTCCGGTATAATTCCTTTATAGATTCCATTATCAAAATCATAATCACCTTCCGTTATAACCGCAAAGGTGCCGGGAAGCAAATTATAGCTTCCCTCCATTAATGAAAATGTTTCTCCCTCATTTTGATCATATTGAATTTTATATCCCTGGATACTAAATATTTCTGTCGTTGAAGAATTATATAACTCAATATACTCTGAGTTACCCGCTGAGGGTTTAAACATAATTTCCGATAAAACTATATTGTATTGGTTTTGTGAGAAGAGATCAGCACGGAGTATTGAGAGCACAAAACAAAGGAAAATAAAACCACCTTTGTAGGGCTTCATTATGTTACCGTTATTAAATTACTGTTAATTCAAACTTAAGGCACAGACAAATATAATTAAATGTTCAATAATTGCAAATGGATTTCTACAAAATATTTATCCACACGGAGCTACTGTTGAATTGTGTCGTTTTTTCAACCATAATAATATATTTTTGCTATAAGATAATTTAGAAATAAACGATGAATAACAATGAGTGAGCCGAATGTAAATGTAGCAATAATGTCCGGAAATGAAATTTCTTTCGAACTCTACGGGCGCTATAAAATTGATAAAACCGACCACCGTTTCAGTGGAAGATGCAGAGCTATTTATGATGGACAAAATATAAAACTTACATGCAATGATAAGACTTTGATATTCGATAATAGTGTAATTCTCAAAGCCTCGGATATAAGAAACGAATCGTTTCTACTTAACGATGTGGTAATAGGGAAAGAATTTCATTGGGAGACGAAAGAAAAGCAGCGTTTTACCGGGTCGCTTAGGTTTATGGTTGAAGAGAATAAATTAACTGCTGTAAATATTCTTCCTGTTGAAGATTACCTGATGAGTGTGATCTCATCCGAAATGAGTTCGAGAAGCTCGCTTCAGTTTTTGAAAGCACATGCAATTATTTCACGAAGCTGGTTGATCAGCCAGATTGAAAAAAGAAAAAGTAAACAGGGACACAAGGTCAAATCATTACATTTGCAAACGGACGAGGAAATAATTAAATGGTATGATAGAGAAGACCACCTAATTTATGATGTATGCGCCGATGACCATTGCCAAAGATATCAGGGCATTACAAAAGTTTACACCGACGCCGCCCGTAAGGCTATAGATGAAACCAGGGGACTTGTTCTTATGTATAACCGGGCAATTTGCGATGCTCGTTACAGCAAATGCTGCGGAGGAATTACCGAAGCATTTGAAAACACTTGGGAACCAGTTCAACATGGATACTTAAAAAGCATTGTTGATTACAGATTTGAGCCTGATGATTATAGTACAGATTTACGAGACGAGAGATCTGCGGAGAAATGGATAAGAAATAAACCGGCGGCTTTCTGCAACACTAAAGAAAAAAAACTCCTTGCAGAAGTACTTGTTGATTTCGACCAAAGCACTACCGACTTCTACAGATGGAAAGTTGTTTATAAGCAAGATGAATTGAAAAACATAATCAAAGAAAAAAGCGGAAATGATTTCGGCGATATTATCGATCTTATCCCAGTGGAAAGAGGTTTTTCCGGGAGACTTATTAAATTGAAAATTGCCGGGACAAAGAAAACTCAAACGATCGGCAAAGAATTGGAAATAAGAAAAATGTTGGCAAAATCTCATTTATACAGCTCTGCCTTTGTTATAGATAAGGAAAATATTATTAATGGTATTCCACAAAAGTTCATACTTATTGGGGCAGGGTGGGGGCACGGAGTGGGACTTTGCCAAATTGGCGCCGCAGTTATGAGTAACCTCGGTTATTCATTTGATGAAATACTTTCGCATTATTTTAAGGGATCAATACTTCAAAATATTTACCAATGAGAATTTTGTTTACATGTTTATCCCGTAGTTGGGGCGGTTTAGAATCATTCACTCTTCAAACCACCCGGTTATTATATAAAAATAATTTTAGCGTGGAGCTTTTGTGTTACCCTGGATCCAGGTTGCATAATGAAGCAAAAAAACTGGGATTGGTTACTCACACAGCGAGAACTCGATGGAATTTTCACCCTCTTCAAATTATGAAACTTTCCATTTTACTAAAACAAAAAAATTACGATTTGATACATACACAATTATCAAAAGATTTGTGGACTGTAGTACCTGCACTAAAACTCGGATGTTGTAATGCCCCCCTCTTTTTATCTAAACAAGTCGGCTCATTTGTAAACAAAAAAGATTTTTTACACAAACGTTTATACAATCGGGTAACATATGCCATTGCAATCAGCGAAGTTATAAAAGAGAATTTAATAAACACAACAACCCTGAAACAAGACAAGGTCATTCTTTTACATAATGGTATTGACACTGAAAGATTTGATCCCGCTAAATATTCTTCGGAAGAAATTCGAAATGAATTCAATATTAAAAAAAATCAAATCTTGATCGGTATGATGGCAAGGTTCACACCCGGAAAGGGACACAAGGAATTTCTAACCGCCGCCAAAACTTTAACAAATAAGTACGACAATCTAAGGTTTATGATAATTGGTGAAGCAAGTTTCGGTGAAGACAAATATGCCGCACATATTAAAAATTTGGCTTCGGAATACAATCTATCGGATAAATTTATTTTCACCGGTTATAGAGAAGATACTCCGAATGTTCTTGCCGCGCTTGATATATTTGCATTCCCGTCTCACTCAGAAGCGTTTGGACTTGCATTAGTTGAAGCAATGGCTATGGAGAAACCATCGGTTTGTACTCATTCCGATGGTGTTCTCGATATATCTATCGACGGTATCACCGCATTTCATTTCAGGAATAACGATGTGATAGATTTCATCTGCAAACTTGAACAACTTATAAAATCCCCCGGACTAAGAACTAAACTTGGTAAAGCTGCAAGGAAAAGAGTAAAAGAAAAATTCGACTCCGTAATTTTCACCAATAAACTTATTGAAACTTATTTTGAAGCAACAAATAATTCCATTTATTCTTCTAAACTTATCAACAATTAATACTATTTTTAACAATGACGTTTCTTAATCCTTCAATATTGCTTGGGCTTCTTGCGGCTGCTATACCTTTGGTAATTCATCTCCTTAACATGAAACGGCTTAAAAAAATTGAATTCAGCACTCTGACTTTCCTGAAAGAAATTCAAAAATCGAAAATAAGAAGAGTGAAAATAAAGCAATGGATTTTACTTATAATCAGGACTCTTATTATTATTTTCCTGGTTGCCGCATTTGCCAGACCGACGTTTCAAAAAATTTCGATAGGTGGAGCAGCTTCAACCGCAAAATCATCTTCCGTATTTATTCTCGATAATTCATTCAGCATGTCGGTTTTAGGGAATAACGGCTCTTATTTCAATCAAGCCCGGCAAATTATAAAAGATATAATCGCTCAATCGGTTGAAGGGGATGAATTCGCTCTTTTATTTACATCTGGTTCGGCAAACTGGATACAAAGTTCAACTTCCAACAAAGAGGTTTTTTTAAACAAACTAAATGATACCGAAATTTCTTTAACAAGCGGCTATTTGGATAATTCCTTATCAAAAGCTGCAGAACTATTAAACCGCTCTAAAAATTTTAGTAAACAAATATTTCTTTTTACCGATTTTCAGAAAAGCACATTTAAGAACAACCCGATTACGTCAAAATTTAATTTCCCGCCGGATGCTAGTATTTATACTTTTAATTTCGCATCGCATAAACCGGTTAATTTAGCCGTTACAAGTTTTGTTTCAAATAACCAAATATTCGAGTTGAACAAGGAAATTAGTTTCACTACAGTAGTAAATAATTTTTCAGATAAGACTGTTAAGAACAATGTTGCTTCTTTGTTTATAAACGGTAAAAGGGAGGCACAACAATCTATTACACTTGCGCCTTACGGCTCAAAGCAAATTACTTTTGAAACGACATTAAACTACACCGGCTTGGTCGACATACAATGTGAATTGGAAGATGATGATATCTTATACGACAACAACCGTTGGTTGAATATTTTCGTTCCGGTTAAAACAGATATTCTGTTTTTGGCAGATAACCTTTCCGATATAAAATATTTGGAGCTGGCGCTGACCGCCGGCGCCGAGGCCGAACATGTTGTCATAACTAAACGTAATACGTCTCAACTGGAAGCAATGGACCTAAACAAATATAATGCCGTTTGGATTGTTGGCACCCAATCAATAAAGAACTATTCTATTCTCCGAAATTTTATTAATGGCGGCGGAAAAATAATTTTAATGCCCGGCGGTAATTCGCAATTCGAAAATTTGAAAAATACAGCCATAGCTCTCGGTTTGCCGCAACCCTCTGGTATTGTTGGAAAAAGCGGCAGCGGTATGCAGATTTCCGCATTAGATAATATTGATTACAATCATCCCTTATTTGAAAATCTTTTTGAGAAAGGCACAGCAAAAGAAATCGAATCCCCTTCTATTTATAAGTATGTTCGTGTAACCACACAGGGAACGGGTAAAAGTATAATTGAGCTTAACGACAGATCCTCATTCATGGGAGAATATAATATTGGGAAAGGGAAAGTTCTTCTTTTCAATATTGCGCCAACTTTGGAATGGAGCAACATTCCTCTTAAGGGAATCTTTTCTCCATTAGTTAATAAAGCGGTTCACTATCTCGCTTCAACTACTCGCACCGATAATAATTATATTACCGGGGATGAAATATTTCTCAACCTGTCTTCCGGAACAGCGCGGCAAATAAAGGTAACTCGCCCCGATAATACAAATGAGTTTATAAACATTGAGTCGACTACACAGGATTTTATAAAGTACAACGGGGCAGACATAGCCGGGAATTATGAATTCAGAATCGGCAATAAATTAATTGATTATGCATCCGTCAATTATAACCCGGTTGAGTCTAACCCGGAAATATTTACACAGGATGAATTTGTAGAATATCTTGAAAGTAAAAACTTTCAAGGTAATTTGATCGATGTCTCTTTAAATGAAAATATTCTTGAAATTATTGAAAAGTCCCGTTACGGCTCAGAGTTGTGGAAATTTCTTTTAATTCTTTCTCTTTTACTCATCTTAATTGAAATGATAATAGCGAGAAGCCGGAAAAGGGATTTAACGGATATTATCAAAAACAATTGAGAATTATTCTTTCTTTATTGCTGCCGGTTCACTTCTGATATATCTTTGATAAAGAAATTATAAGGATTTTATACCATATGATAGATGTACCAAAAAATATAATTGAAAAAGCAATACTTGTGGCGGTTAAAACAAGATCAGCCTCAAAGGAAATTGTTGAAGAACACCTTGATGAATTGGAGTTTCTCGCTTTAACTGCAGGCGCCGAAGCGGAATTTAAAATAATTCAAGAAAAAAGTAATATCGACCCGGCTTATTTTATTGGAAAAGGTAAGGCCGAAGAGATTGCCGAATTGGTAGAGTTAAACGACATCAACCTTATTATATTTGACGATGACTTAACCCCCACCCAAATTCGCAACCTTGAGAAAATGATTAACAAAAAAATAATTGATAGAAGCGGTCTTATTTTGGATATTTTTGCAGCTCATGCCAGAACAAATGCGGCCAAAACTCAAGTTGAACTTGCTCAATTACAATATATGATGGGACGACTTACAAGAGCCTGGACACATCTTTCAAAACAATATGCCGGAGTGGGAACTAAGGGACCCGGCGAAACCCAGATTGAAACAGATAGAAGAATTATCAGAACACGTATAACTAAATTGAAAGAAAAGCTGGTAAAGATAGAATCACAAACAATCACAAAAAGTTTTAAGCGAAAAGAGTTTTTGACCGTCACTTTGGTGGGATATACCAACGCAGGCAAATCAACATTGTTAAACCTTTTGACGGACGCAGACGTTCTTGCCGAGAATAAACTTTTTGCAACTCTAGATTCTACCACCCGCGCGCTCGATCTCGGTAAAAACAAAGTTGTAATGATGAGCGATACGGTGGGATTTATTCGTAAACTTCCGCATCATCTTGTCGCCTCGTTTAAAAGCACATTGAATGTTGTTCGCGACGCGGATATCATACTTCACGTTATCGACTCTTCTCATCCTTTTTATGAAGATCATATAAAAGTTGTAGAGGATACGCTGAAGGATTTAAGATGTGAATCTAAAATTATTGTAAAGGTCTTCAACAAGATTGACGCGATTAAGGACAAAGAGCAAATTGAATTTTTGAAAAACAAACACTCCGGTAGTATTTTAATTTCCGCGATAAGGGGCATCAATATTACACGGCTTAAAGAAATGCTTTTGGAAGTTTATGAAAATAATTTTTCCGATACTTCAATAGAATTGCCTGTAAACGAAACAAAAATTATTTCACAAATTCATCAACTTACTGATGTATTGAACATAAATTATGAAGATGAAATCGTAAAAATAACATTCAGGGCAAATACTGCCAATATTAATAAAATCAAGAGACTTTTAGATGAAAAGAAAATCACTAGTAATTGACGGGAATTCATTAACACTGGATAAGATTGAATTCTTTTTAAAAGAGAACCCGGTTGTTGAATTATCAGGTTCGGCAAAGAAAAAAGTTAATAAAGCAAGAGCGCTGGTTGATAAATGGGTGGAAAAAGAAGAAGTAATTTACGGGGTTACAACAGGTTTCGGTGAATTTTCGAATGTAAGCATTTCGAAAAAAGATATTGAAAAACTTCAGGAAAATTTGATTATGAGTCATGCGGCAGGTGTCGGCGAAAACCTTCCCCCGCTTATTGTAAAAATTATGATGCTTCTTAGAGCAAATGCTGTTGCAAAAGGGCATTCGGGAATTAGACTTTCTACGGTCCAGCTTCTGCTTGATATGATCAACAATGATATCATCCCGGTACTTCCATCACAAGGGAGTGTCGGTTCCAGCGGCGATCTCGTTCCTCTCGCGCATCTTGTGTTATCGATGATAGGTAAAGGTAAAGTACAAATCATCAAAAATATAAATGAAGATAATGCTTCCGGCGCAAAAGAGATTCCGTCAAAAACTGCGCTAAAAAAATTCGGCTTAAACCCTGTTCGTCTTGCCGCTAAAGAGGGACTGGCTTTAATTAACGGCACTCAGATGATGACCGCCTTCGCCGCATACATTTGCAACGAAGCGAAAAAACTTATCAAGCTCACCGATATCGGGGGTGCGTTAACACACGAAGCTTTACGCGCTACCGATAAAGCATATGATCTACGCCTACACAAGCTGCGTCCTTTCAACGGACAAATTGCATCCGCGAAAAATCTGCTTGCTTTGATTAAAGGAAGTGAGATTCGCAAATCGCATTTGAAGAACGATCCCCGCGTTCAGGATTCATATTCCATCCGCTGCATGCCCCAGATACACGGCGCATCACGTGATACAATAAATTACGTCTGCTCGATTGTTGAAATCGAGTTGAATTCGGCAAATGATAATCCTTTAATATTTCCCGACAGCGAAGACCACATTGAAGGGGGTAACTTCCACGGTCAGCCGATAGCGCTTGTAATGGATTTTATGTCGATAGCGCTTTCCGAAATGGCTAACGTTTCAGAAAGAAGAACCGAAAGGCTGGTGAACGGCTGCTTAAGTAATTTGCCCCGCTTCCTTACAAAAGAAGGCGGCTTAAACTCCGGTTTAATGATTTCGCAATATACGGCTGCAAGTTTGGTAAGTGAAAACAAATCCCTCGCTCATCCTGCAAGCGTTGATTCGATTCCTACTTCCGCCAACCAGGAAGATCATAATTCGATGGGCTCAATCGCGGCGAGAAAATGTTATCAGATATTGCGCAATGTTCAGGCTGTTATTGCAATTGAAATGATGACCGCATCGCAGGGAATTGAGTTTCTCAAACCGTTGAAATGCGGTAAAGGCACAACTACTGCTTATGATGAAATTAGAAAAATTGTTCCGCCTCTTTACGAAGACAGGGTTCTTTATGAAGATATCGATAAAGTGTTACATTTGATTAAAGATGAAAAAATATTAAACGCGGTTGAGAAAGCTGTTCGATTGTTTTAAGTAAAATGAGAAACCCGGTTTCTATTATTCATCAAAAGAAACCGGGTTTCTTCCTACATTAAACGCGGTTGAAAAATTGTGAAATTGAATTAGTTATGTATCCCGGTTTCAATTATGAGACCGGGATTATCATTCTTAATAAATCTTAACAAGTTTATATTCCTGCACTATAGTCAAATCTTTCTCTTTCCCGCTTTCTGCTGTTTCATAACTCATTCGTATATTTTTATTGTCAATTATGGAATAAGTTATTCTAAAGAGGGACAAACCCTTCCTTTTTTCACTTAAGAAAATTATTGTATCCCCCGGATCCGAAACCGTGATGTTGAAATTGATTACCCTGCTTTTGTTATCAAAATATGTCGCTTTAATAGAAGCATCGGGATATCTGAATATTATAAGAAGATCTTCGAAATGTTGATTTGTTTCATCACTGCCGGGTATATATTCCGAATAATTTTTTCTTATAATAATATTATTGTCAAGCTCGCTGGTAAAAAGTGAATTGCTTATTTTTTCTCCACCTATATTTTCCCCTTCGCCAATCCACTTACCCACCAAAATTTTAACATGCTCCCATTTATCAATTGTTGAATCCTGCTGCCCATTTAAAAAATATGGAACGAATGTAAACAAAAGCGAAAATATAAAAAGTCTTTTTACCATTTTAATAATTTGGGATAAATTTAAATTCACTTTTAATTTGCAAAAATTATTTTCCAATTCATATAAAAGATTTAATAGAGAGGTAATTGTTAAATAACAGAAATATAGAACATCATTTCGAATATTATAATCACATTGACGAAAGGTTAATAAAAATTTGTTCTAAACACTCTTCTTCTCTAATTTAAAAGAAGTAGAGTATTTCAAAATTTCATTTTGTTTTTGACTCTCTTTGTTTACCCAAACGGTCTTTCTGATCAATTTTATTCGACAGCCAATTAATAAACCAGAGAAATCCGCCGAGAGCAAGCAGAACTAAGATCCCTATAACTATAACCAAAATTGTATAAAGGTTCATTCTTGAATCCCCCATTTATAACGAATCATATTTTAGATTTCCTGTTTAAGTTATAAATTATTTCCTCAAATATCTCGTTAGAAGAAACCCGGTTTCTTTGATTGAATGCAAGAAACCGGGTTTCTGCAAGGGTCGGTTTCTTTGTCAATTCATCATGAGAGAGAAACCCGGCTTCTTCAGTAGAGAAGCCGGGTTTCTTGAATCACGGGTTTCTAAAATCTCAGGTCTTTTACAAAGTAAAATTGATCTTCATCATAACTCAATACAAACTCTTTGTATTTTTCAAAACCCCCTATTTGCTCAAGAATAATTTCCGATTTTACATACTTTATATTCTCAAGCCCTATATAATGCCTGTAGCTTGAATGTTCCCACTCTTCAGGTCTGTTTACCAGTTTTGCTCTTACCGGGTTAAAGTGAATATATCTACTTAAATGGAGTAAGTAATCATTACCCGGAATTATTTTTGATTTGTACCTGCTTTGAAATAAATGACCAACTCTTCCGTATTTTGTATTAATCGCTTTGGAATAACTTACGGTAAATTTCTGCATCCCCTTTTCAAGGGAACCTGTTTCGTTTATCTTGACCAACAGATGATAATGATTCGGCATTAGACAAAAAGCTACAATGTCTATTTGATCTTTAAAATATTCACTTAATCTTGACAAAAAGAATGTGTAATTCTTCTTTTCAAAAAAGATGTCTTCATAATTATTGCCACGGTTGTATACGTGGTAATATTCATTTTCGTATGATGGATACTTTCTGTACGGCATGTTGGGAATTTAATAAAACTAAGTCAAAAACACTCAAGAAAAGATCGACCTGATAAAAGAAGTGATTATAGAAAACCGGTTTCTTTAACTAACCAAGTTTCTGCCGAAGCGAAAAGAGAAACCCGGCTGTTATGTTAAAAAGCAAGCTAATAGTCAGAAAAAGTTAGACGTATTCTACACTATAAAATATAGTTCAACAAAATAGTAATACCTTTTTCGCAGACTTGCTAATAAAAATTAAGCTG